>Ga0070732_10000653_pt1 | contig 20618 bp, 17 predicted proteins | sample Coa_R1_5_FD_66449 | JGI IMG/M metagenome (GOLD analysis project Ga0070732, IMG submission 66449) | Surface soil microbial communities from Centralia Pennsylvania, which are recovering from an underground coalmine fire - Coalmine... | ecosystem: Environmental > Terrestrial > Soil > Unclassified ... | reverse complement strand
GGTGCCAAGAATGAGATCGACGTTGACAAAATCGCCGAACCAATATCCCGGCTTCGGAATTCTCTTTTTAGCCTGGACTTTGCTCGGATCGATCGCGTATGTGCATTACTCGCTCGTCAGCGGAAGTTGGGGCAAGGCGGTTCTGCCGGAACTCGCGAACTCTCTTTTTTGTTACTACCCGTGGCTGTTCCTTACGCCTCAAGTCTTCCGTTTGGAGCGGCGGTATCCAATCGGCAAGTCGCAGTTCGCCGCGCATTCCTCGGTTTTGGCTCTGGCAGGTCTCGCTTTCGCATATATCGCCGGAGAGTTTGCTTACAGTTTCAACCTCGCCGCTGAGCGTGTGTTTCGGGTTCGCATGATGTCGAGCCACCACACCTGGTGGGTTCTTCCCAGCCGCGAAGTCGCCCTGCAGTATCTGCTCTACTCGACCGCAGTGGCTGGAGCGTGTTTGATTCGCAACGCGATTACGCTGCGCGAAAAGGAAAGGCTGGCGGTTCAGCTGACTCTAGAAAAAGAACAGCTCGAGAACAGTTTGCACCAGGCGGAGCTGGAAACTTTGCGAATGCGGCTCAACCCGCATTTTTTGTTCAATTGCCTGCAGAATATTTCTACTCTTGCGCAGCAGGAGCCGCAGACCGCAAGCCGGATGCTGACGCGATTGGGGGATCTGCTGAGGGCTGCGCTTCGGCCCGACTCGGAGGCTGAGTCGACGCTACAGAGCGAGCTGGGCCTGACTCAGGACTACGTTGCCATCGAGAAAATGCGCTTTGCCGACCGGCTGTCCGTGCTTCTCGATATTGCCCCCGAGACGGAGATGGCACTCGTGCCAAGCTTCGTCCTTCAGCCCTTGGTTGAGAATGCGGTCCGGCACGGATTGCGCAGTGAACAGAAATTGGGCGTGATCTGGATCCGCAGCAGTCGCGACGACGCTCAACTGGCGCTCGCGGTGAGCGATAACGGCATTGGCATTTCCGAGGAAGAGCTGGGACAGTCAAGAAAAGGCATTGGCCTTTATTCAACCTCAGAGCGCTTAAAGCGCATGTATCCGGACCGGCACACATTTTCCATTCGAAGATTGCCGGAGGGCGGAACCGAAGTTCGCATAACCATGCCGCTCCGTTTCAAAGAAGTTGTGGGCCAAACATGCACTCATGAATCATCTAGGCCTGTTGATCGTTGATGACGAACCGTTGGTCAGGCAAGGCATTCGGCGCGCCCTCTCCGAGCTGAATGAAATTGAAATTGTGGGAGAGTGTGCGTCGGGCGCGGAAGCGATTTCGGCTGTCCTGTCGCAGGCCCCAGGTTTGGTCCTGCTGGATGTGCAGTTGCAGGACTGCACCGGACTTGACGTGGTGCGGCAAATCGGTCCGCAGCAGATGCCTCCGGTCATTTTCATAACCGCGTATGACGAATATGCGGTGCAAGCGTTCGAACTGAATGCAGTCGATTACATTCTCAAACCATTCGACGATGCGAGACTTCGGCAGAGTATTCGCCGCGCCCGAGAACACATCGCCGCGCGAACGCAGAACTCCATAGAAAGGCAACTACAAGCCCTGCTGGAAATGAGACCGAAGCAGTGGCCCGAAACACTGGTGGTGAAGAACGGGGAACGTTTTGATTTTGTGCCCGTCAACGCCATTGATTGGATTGAATCGGCCAAGAACTACGTCCAGCTGTACTGTGGCGCAAAGCAGTACACACTGGCGGAAACTCTCACCAGCTTGGAAAACAGATTAGATCCAAACAAGTTTCTGCGGATTCACCGCGGCCGAATAGTGAACCTATCTCGAACGGTCGCCGTCCATGCAATGTTTGGCGGCAGTTATCAAATTGAGCTTCGCGACGGCCGGCGGATTGCAAGTGGGAGACAGTACAAGGAGGCGGTGAGAAGAATCCTCCTGAGATCATGAGCAACCCCTCTCAACAGTAGTGGAAGGCCTTCAGCAAACAATGAAAAAATGTTTGTCGGCCTGCTCGACTAGCCATGGCTCCGCCTTGGTACAGGATGCAATTCGCGGTATTAATGCATTCTTCTGGGTTTACCGGTGAAGATGAACATCGATTCCGGAAGGAAGCCGATCAGCCAACAAGGGCAGAACGTGCCGCTGGGCATGATGGGTGACGCAGCGAAGTTTCTTTGCGGCGGAGTCCTCAACAAGCATGTGCTTCAACAGTTGGAGCGCGAGCCGACGAAAACTCTCGAACACTTCAGACATTGAGCGTTGGAGCGAGAGATGAATAAAGCGCTGCGAGTCGAACTCGCAGCAGAATCTTAAGATGCGGTACTCAGCAAGTCCGATTCCGATGAGACTCAAGACAGAAAGCGAGGTATAACGTGGCATGCGTTGAGATGGTTTCCAACTTGGTCACGGCTCGTTGGATCATTCGTTTTGAACATAACTGTCCACTTGTCCGTCCCCGCATCTCAACTAGTGTGCGGCGAGCAGCTCTTTAACCAATTCCGTTAAATCGTGTTTGTCTTTGATCCCATAGGTGCCTTTCAGGAACCGCCCGTCGCCGGTAATGAAGAAGGTTTGGGGAAGGAAACGCAACCCGCCATAGGAGTCCGCAACCGAGTTCGTTCCCAGCAAGACGGTGTAGTTTACGTTCCTTTCTTTCGTGAATCCGAGAAGCCATCAGCTATATTGCGGGCTCTGCGGCAATGAAAAGAGCTCCGCCGAAAAGGGAGGCGTACCCCGCTTTCCCAACAGCGCGCAAACATATTCAGCGTGTGCTGGTGGAACCCGCGATTAATGAGTTCTTGCAACTAGCAATGAATCTCGGCTCCGTCGGACAAAGGGCTGGCGTCGGCGGTTCAACTCCTTCCCCGGCATCATCTTTGCAGTCGTCCTTGATAAGGGAAACTCACTGTATATTTCCAATTTCAGCTCCTCGACCGAAGCAGCAAATCCGGGTCTTCTGCGTAGCCCAAAATTGTGCCCATTTTTGTGCCCACCACCAAACCCTACCACGTGCTGCCGAGGATCTGGACTCTGCTCGGAACTGCTTTGAATCCAAGCAGTTGTAGCACTTAGTAGCAATCATCGTATTTCGCCTAAGTTGTTGATTCCTCGTTCGAAGAGAACTCAAAATCCGCCGGTGCTTAGCACCTTGGGGGTTCAACTCCCCCTCCCGGCACCACAGTCTAACTCCATTAAATTCCCGTGAAATCACGGGAACATATCCTTGAGACGATGGGGAACTGGCCTTCGGCTACCATCTTAAGTCGGTGCATCTTCCGACTGTGATGTCCGCGAGTTGCAGAACGGGATTGTGTCAGGTGCTGCTGTAACTGAGGGCCGCGGGAAAAAATCTTTTGGATCCGCAGCGGTCCCTGTGCCGTTTTCAGCACCGGTCGCGATGCTCGCCGAAATAACCCTATCAGCGCTACAGCTCTTTTTCTTCAAACTCGTCAGGCACGCGCGCAAATTCCTCTCCCCAGATGTTCTTCTCCAGTTCGACGCACTCAGCGCCCGCTTGTTTCTCTAGGGAGTTCTCCAAAGTGTGCACCCAAACAACTCGGAACAGTGCCCAGTCGTGACGATGTTGAATCTCAATCACGTCGTCAACTTTTATTTCTGTCCGAAACCCGGCAAGTTTGACGCCCCTCTCGCTGGCATCAAGGGTGTGCGCGACAAATGACTCTCCGGGGCCCGTGGTACTTAGTAAGCGTACCCGTACAGGCACAACCATATTGGTTCGTTTTTCTTTCCGCTTGCCTGTGACGAAGCGCGACACGGTTCGGCTCCTTACGTGCTCGAACCTCAAATCGTTAGAAAGCAATCTACACCCTCTCACCACCCCTGCCAAGCGGGATAGAACTTTGCCATCGCCCACGCTTCTTCATCAATGCCAGCTGCGCTTTTCCCTCGCCATAAGTAGCGCCGACTGCCCACGCCGCGCTTTTTAGAAAAATTTTATTCCGATTTTACTTACTCTTTACGGCTATTCCGGTTTAATCGGAGTGGGCCAGGGGAAAGGAAGAGTGTGCATGAATGCGAACAGAAGGAAAGCCTCGTTTATGAATGTCAGCAGGAACCGCTACAAACACTGGGCCGCTTCGTTCTTAACAATCACTTTGTTGGCCTGCGGTTCCGGCGCAGTCTCCTCGAGCCAGGCTCAGACCGCGAGTCCGGATTCTGCGCAAACTCACGAGCAGATCGCTGGCGGGTCAGGGCAAACGCAAACTGCAGATGCTTCAGCCGCAGCGACCACGGCGTCGCCTCCACCTGAGAAAGCGGCCGATCCGGCGATACTGGCCGACGTTGTCAAAGAGCTTGAAGCGATGCGCGCCCGTATCGACCAGCTGGAAAAACAGCTGAAGGAACGCAACGGCGCCCTCTCAGCCGCTTCTTCCGCAACCGCCGCTCCCGCGAGCGCAAGTTCCGCAGAGAACAATTCACCACAAGCAGATCCAGCTCAGGAATCTCGTACGAAGTTGGCGCATCCGCCGGCAAACCCACCTCCCTCCGACCCATTTGCCTACGCCGACTGGACCTGGCTGAATGGCAATGCTCGCAACAAAGACGTCGTCTGGGACTCTAAGTTCTTTACTCCGGAGATTCGCGTCGACGCTGACTACATCGCGGATTTCAACCACCCGAAAGACGACACCATGGGCGGCTCGACCGAAATTTTTCGCTCGAACGAAGTTCAGTTGGAGCAAATCAGTTTTGGCGGTAATTTCCATTGGCAGAATGTCAACGCGCGTTTGCTGACCGTGGCGGGAATGTTCGGGGTCACTACTCCGCGAAACGACGCCAGCGTAGGGCGCGGCCAATGGGATTTGCGAGGCGCCTACAAGTATTTTTCGGAAGCGAACGCGGGCTATCACTTCGATGTGAATCACGGGTTGAACATCGATGCCGGAATTTTTGTCTCCTACATTGGCCTGTTCAGTTACTACAACTTTGATAACTGGGCTTATCAGCCGTCATACGTCTCCTCTAACACGCCGTGGTTCTTCAACGGGCTTCGCATCCAGTGGTTTCCGACTGACAAGCTGAAGATCGAACCCTGGATTATTAATGGCTGGCAGTCCTATGGCCGAATGGGCAGCAAGCCCGGTCTCGGCGCACAAATCTTGTATCGTCCGAAGCCCTGGCTGGATCTGGTCTTCAATAACTACGGGATGGGCGAAGACACGCTCGGCAATGGGAACGGACAATTCGGCCGCTCCCGGATACACACTGACGACAGTATTCAGATCAAGTATTACGACCACCCCGAAAGAACACTCGACAAGATGGCGTTCTCACTGACCGGCGATCTGGGTTGCGAATACGGCGGCAGTGGATCGTTCGTCAGCGCACAGGGGCGAGTAATTAACAACAATGTGAATTGCCATCACAATACGAAAACCAGCAGCAAGCAGACCTTTGCCGGCTGGATGCTTTACAACCGCTTCTGGTTTAAGAAAGATTTGTACGCTATGACAGTCGGCGGCGGCGCGATGGATAACCCAGGGCGCTATCTCACACTCCTTCCGCCCATCAATGGCGCCGATGCGATCACCGGCTCGCCATACTTCACGCAGAACCCCGGCGATCCTTTCAAGGCATGGGACGGTTCGATCACCTTCGACTGGATGCCGAAAGAGTACATCACGTTCCGCTCTGAATATGGATACCGGCATGCTAATGTCCCCTATTTCTCGGGACGTGGTGGAATAACGCCGGGTGTAAACTCACAGCCGAGCAATATTCCGAATCCGGCCGCAGGATCGGTGGTCGGGAACACTGCTTTTGCTACTGGACCATTCCTGTCGTCGACGCCAGGCTTTACGTGCGTTGCCGGCAACACGGGTTTCTGTCCGGATCTTCGCAAAGACGAGCCCAGCGCCAGATTTGCAATTATGGTCAAGTTCTAAGCCAGTGGTTGAAAACCTCCTGAGCAGAATCCGCTGGGATTCAGAATTGTTGTCCACTGCAGAGAATGCGGCGGCTCGGGAAAACTGGCACGGCGAGCGTTGCCGCTTTTACGACGGCTTTGGCATGATGTCGACCGAGGTGAAGCGTCGACCGCGTTGCGCCATTTCTTGGCAGCGCTTGAAATCTCAGCCTCGGACTCGAAAGCTTGAAACCTACTTCTCTAGCTTAAAAATCCTCTCCATGCGCACCCACTTCTCACCTGGCTTCGCCTCCGGCAGCGCCTGCTGAAACTTCCACATCAGCTGCTCCCATTCTTGTACCTTCTCATTCTGCCGATCGGCCTTGGCTTTCTTCTCGAGCGAGAACTTATCGTTGACCTCCATGATCATGAACATCCTTCTGCCGAGCAGGTAAATTTCCATGTCCTCGATGCCGGAGTTTCTTATGCTTTCTGTAATCTCCGGCCAGATTTTCTCGTGATATCGCTTGTACTCCGCGATCAGCTCGGCATTGTCCTTGAGATCAAGCGCGAAGCACAGGCGTCGAGTCATCGCACGGCTTCCAGGAGTACAGTTTTCTTTGCCCGCGATCCGAAAAAGCTATAGCCGGCAATAAACGCGTATGCGGCCAATGGGACCAGATAAGCCAGCGCCAGACTTTGAAAGCGTTGCGAAATCAGGCCCATCAAAGGCGTTAACACCGCTCCCCCAATGATGGCCATCACCAGCAGTGAGCCCGCAATTTTCGTGTTCTCGCCCAGCCCCTTCAGACCTAAGGCAAAAATCGTCGGAAACATCACTGACATAAAGAAGCTTGTCAGAAACAATGTCCACAGGCCGACGGGGCCCGGCAAAACAACTCCTACAAAAAGCAACAGAACATTAATTAGCGCATAAGTGCCCATCAGCCGGTGCGGCGTAAGAAATTTCATTAAATAAGATGACAGGAACCGGCCCACGCCAAAGGCAGCCAGCGTCCCAGTGAGGAAGTAGCCCGCGACTTTCTCTGGCCGGTGCGTGTACTCCTGCACATACTGAATAAAGTAGCTCCAGGTTCCGACTTGCGCGCCAACATACAAAAACTGTGCAATAACGGCCAAAATGAAATGCGGATACCTCACCAAATCTTTCATCCGCCCATGGCTCTCATGGTGCGCGCCTTCACCACGAACTCGCGGGAAGCTAGTAAGTGCGATCATGGTCGCCCAGGCAATGGCCACCAATCCCAACACCATGTAAGGGCGAATGACTCTGAGAGTTTCGTGCCGTAGGTATTTTGGGTAAGTGCCCGCCAATTGCATGGCAGAAACCTGTCCTGGCGAAAGTTCAATTCCGGAAAAAATAAAAATTGTTCCGACCAATACGCCTGTAATCGATCCCAGAGGATTGAACGCCTGCGAGAAATTCAGCCGGCGCTCCGAAGTCTCCGGATCTCCGCACTGCGCGATAAAGGGATTGGAAGCCGTCTCCAGGAACGAAAGCCCGCTGGCAATGACGAAAAGCGCGACCAGAAAAAACCAGTAGCGTCCAACCAATGCGGCTGGCCAGAACAGAAATGCTCCTGCGCCGAAAAGCAGCAGGCCCGTGATGAACCCGGCTTTGTACCCGAGCCTGCGCATCAGCATGCCCGCCGGAATCGCGAGCACAAAATATCCCAGGTAGAACGCCGATTGAATCAGTCCAGCCTGGAACCGGTTGATCTCAAACGATTTCATGAACTGGCGGATTAAAACGTCATTCAGATTGTTGGGAATTCCCCAAAGAAAAAAGAGCGCTGTTACCAGGAAGAAAGGCCGAAAGTTTCCCGGCGGAAACAGAGTGGCCGGCTTTGCACTTTCTTTCGAAATATCCCAGGTGACCATTGAATAATTCCTGCGTTGCCTCTGCGATCTGGTTGCGGTTTAGAATTTTGTTCGTCGCGATTTAACCGCAAAGCTCGCCAAGACCCCGCAAAGAACGCAAAAGAAAACCACAGTTCTTACTGAACACGTCCAGAATCTTTAATCGATCTCACGCCAGCGATCTTCAACTTAATCCGGTACACACTGGTGCTTGCGGTGATGTAAAGCGTTTTACGATCAGTGCCGCCCCACGCCACGTTACTCACTACCTCTGGAATGTTAATCGTGCCTAGATGCGCTCCCGCCGGCGAAATGATCCAAACTCCACCCGGCCCCGCTCCGTAAAGATTTCCTTTTACATCCACGCGAATCCCATCCGGTCCGCCTGGCGCCTTATCGGTTGACGAATCAAGAAACAATTTGCCGTCGTTCACCGACCCATCCGGTTCGACGCGGTATCGCAGCCACACTTTCTTGCCCGATTCTGCGATATACAAATACTTCTCATCGGGAGAAAACGCAATGCCATTTGGTCTCCCAAGGCCTCTGATGATCAGTTGAAGTTTTTCCCGATTCGGCGGTGCACCCGGTTTTTGCCGGCATGCGTCGGGCACGCGATAGACCCCGTTTATCTTCAGCTCCTTTCCAGGATCTTCGTCTCCTTGGGTTGGCAGCCCGTAAGGAGGATCGGTGAAGTACAACGAGCAATCCGACTTGTACACGAGATCATTCGGACTATTCAACTTCTTGCCCTGATAAGAATCCGCCAGCACCGTGATCTGCGCATTCTGCTTCACCGCTTCGAGCCGCCACACATTTCGCCGCGCATGTCCTGCAACCGTAACTCGCCCCTCTGGATCAACGGTCATTCCATTCGAACCAGCTTCTGGCCCTTTGAATGGTTCCGATCCCTCATATCCGCTCGGGTGCATAAACACGTGCGCGCCTTTCCCTGGGACCCACTCATCAATGTTATTCGCCGGAATTTCCGCGAACAGAAGCGTGCCCTGATCTGTCCACACTGGTCCTTCAGTCCACTTTTCGAAACCCGTTGCAATTCGTTCCAGCTTCGAATCCGGCCCGACAATCTGGTCGAGAGAAGGCTGCAATTTCTGGATTTCCTGCGGAAATGCGGAGCACGTTACCATCGCCAAAATCGGGTGAATAAGCCACGATATGCGAGTCATTGCGCCTCCATGGGTGCGAGAATCCGAGCTACTATAACAGCAGCGAAGGCGATTTAAGCTGGCGGGTCGAAGAAAGTAATTTATCGTGCTGAAACTGCCATGCGCCGCGCCGCAAATTCGACTACCTGGCCACGATCTCGGAAAATCCTCCCGGCTATTTCACCGTCGACGAAAATCGCATGATCCGGTCGGCGCTGATTGACATCCCGGACGGCATCGTGACCAGAGGTTTCATGAGCCTGGCGCTCATCTTTCATCCTGACGTGCGCGATGACTTTCAGATTACCTGTGAAGGTCTGAGCCAATGGCAGGGAGAGGCAACCTGGCTCATGTATTTCCGCCAGCGCGACGACAGGCCCAGCCGCTTCGGTCAGTTTATGGTGGGCAATCAGCTTTATGCGCTGAAACTGAAGGGCCGCGCCTGGGTTAGCGCGAACAATTTTGAGATCGTGCGCATGGAGTCTGAGTTGATGGCCCCAGCGGAGAAGCTCACCGCACAGCATCAGATCGTTCTCTACGGCCCGGTGCATTTCAACAAACAAAACGTGGACCTCTGGCTACCGAAAAGTGTGGATATTCACCTGGAGATCAATCGCCGCCACTACTATCGCCGCCACAGCTTTGATCGATACGTTCTATTCTCCGTGAATACTGACCAGAAGTTACCTACCCTGAAGGCGGGACCGAACAACACCCTGGTCACAGACGACGAGCACTGCTCAGACGCGTCCTCGCCGTCATGTCAGAAGTCCGACCCTGGTTCGAAGTAGCCGCGATTTTCTGTCCCAATGACGTGTCATCCTCAGCGCAGCCGGATAATTCGCTCGACGGAGCCGAAGAACCTATGCATTTCTGCGTCGGCAAGGCGGGTTTCCTAATTTCAAAACCCGATCTCCACAGCGTTGGCGAGAAAGTGGGACTCTCGATTCCTTATTCCACGCACCAACCCAGCCTTAATTCGCGGGCATCCTAGCCTCAGCCCGCGCGGCGGGAATTCTTTGCAGGAGAAATTTTATGGCACGCAAGTCAGGAGCAGCTCGGCCTCTCACCGATCATGAACAGATTCGCGCCTGGGCGGAGCAGCACGGCGGTCAGCCCTCTTGTGTCCGCCGAACTGGTGGAAAAGGCGATGTTGGCATGATCCGCCTCGACTTCCCCGGCTTCAGCGGCGAAGGATCCCTCCAGCCGATCAGTTGGGATGAGTGGTTTCAGAAATTTGACGAAAGCAATCTGGCGCTTCTGGTTCAGGACCACACCGCCGGCGGCGAGCACAGTAATTTCAACAAGCTGGTCAGCCGCGAAACTGCCGAGGCCGGCAGCCAACGCTCTTCAGGTCGCAGAGGCAACTCACGATCCTCGGGACGACGAGCTTCAGAGCCAACCTATTCTACGGACGAAGCCGACGAAGAAAAATCTGATGAAGAGGAACCCATGCAGATGGGCGGAACTGATCTCGAAGAAAAAGACGCTGTCGAGGAAGAGGAACTCGAGCGGGTGCAAACCAGGAACAAAGGCGGCGCAGAGAGAGCTAGACGCAGCCGCAATCGCCAATCCCGAAGCAACACTCGCGCCCGTGCCCGGTCGGCATCGAGCGGAAGGCAATCCGCTCGTGGACGCCGCAAGCGCACCGCGCGCAGTACGTCTAGCCAGTCACGCTCGTCAGGTAATAAGCGCAGAACTGCTCGAGGAACCTCAACTCAGTCCCGTTCCGCTCGCGGTCGAAAAGCATCAGCAGCTCGCAAAAGTGCGGGCAAAAAGGCGCCCGCTCGAAGCCACGCGGGCCGCAGCAGCTCTCGACGCCGAGCTGCGTAAAAAAGCCGAGTAGGTGTCAATTGTCCGCCATCAGACCCTCGCACTTTTCGCATCTCGCCATCCGCGAACAAAGGCCGCCATTAGGCGGCCTTCGTTTTTCCTGACGCCGATCGCGCGGTATCCCATCCCCATTTCGTGGTTTTTGCGGGGGTTCACTTGTGACACGCAGGAGTCCTCCCCGAACGTTCCAAACCCCGAGTGTCACTCATGCGACCACATTAACTTTGTGCAGACTCGCGTCTCATCGCCCTCGGCACACGAGGCCCGTTCGCGCTTCAGCCTGTGCGACCAGCTCTTTCCCGCGCTGGAATTCCGCGCCGTCGTTGGCAACTGTTTCGCACCCGATGTAGATCTGAGTAGCTGTTATACATCGCGCAATTGTAAAACTTCCGAACACACGCAACCCTGACCAAAGTACAACACTCTACTAACTCGCAATCGGAGCAGGCAGCGAGTAAATCGGAGAGAGGTAAGCAAGGAATATGCTACTTACATTGGCATCGGCCATTCGATCTATCGCTGACTTGACACCGACGCTTTTGCTGTAAGGGTACCCTACCAAATCGCGCGTTGTGGCACAACTGGTCTAGCAAGTCGTTGACCGCCCACAAAATACTTGTGTGTCGAAAAACGAGGGGCTAAGTAGGGATGGCTCCGCAACCGCGCAGCACAAGCCATAAGGAGAGGTGTATGTCCGAGTACGCATGCAAGTCCGCGCACGCCAAGGCAGTTTCACAGTTCGGTATGCACACAGTCATGATAGGTATAGCCGTTACTCTTGTAGCACCGACCGCAGTCGCTCAGACAATGGCATCGGTTCCCCGCTCCGGTCACGTGATCGTGATTATGGACGAAAATTCTTCCTTCACAGATGTATTCAATAACATGACGTGGTTGGTAAACGAGGGCAAAGCGAACGGATACGCCACAAACTATCGTTCTGATAACGGCGGCTCCCTGTTTGACTACTTATGGATTGCGTCCGGCAGCTGTGAATCATCAGCCAATTGTACTGAGCCGCCTGGTAATAACTTCAACTGCACAGGCAATGATTGTGGCAGTCCGATCACTGATGACAATATATTTCGTTTGATGAACAATGCGGGGATTAGCTGGAAAGTCTATGCTCAATCCTACGCAAAGGCAGGCGGCACTCCCACCACGCCAGACAATGCCAATGGCACCTCCTATTACCGAAGACATAATGGCGCGACTTGGTACAGTGACATCTTGAGCAATATCGATGGCTCAGCCAGTAAGATCGTGGATTTGTCGCAGCTAACTACAGATCTAAATAACAACGCGTTGCCCGAGTACATGATCATTGCGCCTGACGGCAACCATGACGCGCACGACTGCCCCGTGGGGGCGGGTAGCACCTGCACCTTGCAACAGAAGCTGCAGGCGGCGGATCAGTTCTTGCAGAACACGTTAACTCCAATCCTGAATACGCCAGCCTTCCAGGCGGGAGGCGATGGGGTGATTTTCGTCACCTTTGACGAATGCGGCAGCGGAACCGATGGTGGGTGCAACGCTTCGGTTTACACAGCTGTCATTGGTCCCCAGGTAATTCCGGGAACGGTGTCCAGCATTCTTTACAAGCATGAGAATCTGCTTCGTACAACTCTGGATTTGATGGGAATAACAACTTACCCAAACAATGCAGCCACCGCGGCGGACATGTCCGACTTCTTTACTTCCAACCCAAATAAGCCGGTGGTTACAGTATCCAGCCCGGCTAATAACTCGAGTGTCGGCTCGCAGGTGAATGTGCAGGCATCGGCTACTCCGACCACTGGCGCCAGCATCAACGGCTGGCATATCTATGTTGATAGCGTAGATTCGTTCAGTGCGGGCGCAGTAAGCTCGATTAACACTACTTTAACCCTGGCCACCGGTACGCACACTTTAATCGCGCGCGCCTGGGATACAACGGGCGCCTTTGGCGATCAGACACTCACCGTGACTGCTAACTCCAGCAGCCCAACAGTCTCGGTGTCCACTCCGCTTAACAACTCAACCACGGGGTCGCCGGTCAATATTCAGGCCTCGGCTTCGCCCAGTGCCGGAAATACGATCAGCGGCTGGCATATCTATGACGGCAACAATGACGTATTCAGTGCCGGTGCCGTTAGTTCCATAAACGCGAGCATTCCGCTGGCGGCCGGCTCTCACACGCTTACCGTAAGGGCGTGGGATACTGGCAATTCATCCAACAACTTTGGTGACCAGAAACTCACAATCATCGTTACTGCTTCGCAGCCCGCGGTTGTAGTTTCGACGCCGCCAAATAATAGCAACGTAATCAACCCAACGAACATTCAGGCGTCTGCTACTGCACCGAGCGGTACGACGATTAGCGGTTGGCATATTTACGTTGACAATGCCGACGTCTTCGGGGCTGGTGCGGTTAACTCAATCAATACCAATCTCAACATGAGCGTTGGAAAGCACACGGTGATCGTGCGCGCATGGGACAGCGCGAACACATCCGGCAACTTCGGTGACCAGACATTGATCCTCGACGTTGCACAGCAAAATGTCGCCGTCAACATCAGCACTCCAATGGATGGCGCATCAGTGAACTCGCCGGTGAACATTCAGGCCTCGGCGCAATCGGCGCATCCCATTACCGGATGGCACATTTACGTGGATACCAACGATGTCTTTGGCGGGCAAATGAACACGAGCTCGATCAATACCAATGTCGCCATGAACTCAGGAACGCACACCGTGATTGTCCGCGCTTGGGACAGCACGGGGGCTTTTGGAGATCAAACCATAACCGTAACAGTTCCTAGCACGCCTTAAGGATTGATGGCGGCGTCGTAAACAAAAACCTGCGTGGGGCCCCACTTTTCCCCGGTTTTGGGAGAAGTGGGAACCAAGAGCGTGGGATTCCAAAAATCTAAGGCCGCCATTTCGGCGGCCTTAGTCTTTCCTGACGCTGATGGCTGACTGCTGACGGCTAAGAAGTCTAGTCCCCCGCCACCGGTTCTGCTACTTCCGGCTTTGCCTCGGGTGCATGAGCGCCATTGCCATTCGCGTTCGGCTTCACCAGTGCGCCCAGGGGAATGAATCCATTTTCTGAGTGCGCTGGCTTCTCTTTCAGCACGACCTCGCGATACAGCGCCGCCATGCGCGCGTTGTAGGCTTCGTCATTCTTCTGCGGCCCACGGCCGTTGCCATTCGTCCCCGCTGTCTTCAGCTTCGCGTCACGTGCCCGAATCTTCTCTTCGCGCGCGTTCTTCGCGATGCCCAGCTTGTCCAGATCGCGCTGCTCCTCCTGGGTCACGATTCCGTCGCGCAGATAGAGCGAGTGCTCCTTCGTCTCCATGGCGACGTTCTTGCCGCCGGCAAAAATCTCGTGCCGCCCGTGCTCCTCGTACCACTTCGAGAGTGTGGCCGTCATGTGCATCTTCTCGATAATGTTCCGCCAGCCCACGCCGGTGTTGTATGCGCAGAATGAAATCTCGCCTTCCTGCGTCGCATACGGAATGATGCACTGCTCGGTGCGCCGGAAATCGTAATTGAACAGGTCTTGGAACCACATGCCCGCGATGAACAGGAAGTTCCAGCGGTCCTGGCGGCGCTTCATCACGTCGTCGATGGTGCGGTCCGGCCCGACCTTGCCGTAGTTGCGCCCAGTCACGTTGTAGTTTTTGTCGAACTTCGAGAGCAGGTCATACAGCTTGAAATGCGTCGGCGACTTGAACGGATCGTAGTTCTTCATCAGGCACAGCGCCATTCCGAACCCAGTCAGGAATTTTCCGCGCGACGCGTCGTTGACCTTGGCGATGTCCTTCGCCAGCTGATCGCCGTGCAGGAACGCTGTTACCGGCACCGCCTCCTTCGTCTCCTTGTCGATCATGACGGCCATGCCGGTCCCGCAATTCGGATGACAACCGCAACTGAGTTGGCCCCAGTCGTTTTTAAGATCGTTGACGTGCATCAAGTCGGCCCAATCGCTGAAGGTCGACATGAAGCTGATGGGGAACCAGTCGCGCTTGGGCTCGCCGAGGCCGGTTTGATTCTTAACATCGTGGGCGAGGTGCGAAAGCGTGTAGCGCTGCGCCTTGCGGCGGTCGTCGGTGACGGCTTCGTCGCGGCCGGTAAACGAGACCGGTTGGAACGAGAGGAATCCAATCTTCTTTGGATTATCCAGCGCGAACTGAATGATGCGTCCAACCTGCTCGTTGTTAATTCCGTTGACGATCGTGACCACCGGGACAATTTCCACTCCGGCGCGATGCAGATTGTCAATCGCCTTCAACTTCACATCGAACAGGTTTCCAACTTTGCGGTGCGCGTTGGCGGCATTGCCAATTCCGTCGAATTGCAGATAGGCATAGCGCAGTCCCGCGTCCGCCGCCTGCTGCGCGAATTCAAAGCTCTTCGCGAATTCGATTCCGTTGGTCGCGGCCTGCACCGAGTTGTATCCAACTTTGCGCGCGTAGCGAACGGCGTCCAAGAAATAAGGCGACAATGTCGGCTCGCCGCCGGAGAACTGCACGCTCATCTGGCGGCGCGGCTTGATGGTGATGGCGTTGTCGAGCATCTGCTTGATTTCGTCCCACGTCAGCTCATGCACGAAGCCGACCTGGTTGGCGTCCATGAAGCAGGGATCGCACATCATGTTGCAGCGGTTGGTGAGGTCGATGGTCAGCACCGAGCCGCGTCCGTACTTCACCGTGGACGAGCCGTGCTTGTGCAGCTTTTCGTCGTTGTGGGCGCGAATGTCGCGGCCGGGGAAGACATCTTCGAGGTGCTTGGAAAATTCCGTATCGATCGACATGACGTCTTCGAAGCGCCCGTGTTTCGGGCACTCCTTCACCATCATGATCTTGCCGTCCATCTCGATGATGGTGGCTTTAATTTCGCCGACTTTTTCGTTGATGAGAACTTCGTGAGGCAGGTGTCCGTCGAGGATTTGCTGGCGAATTTCGGGCACGCACTTAGGGCACAGCGAGTCGGTCGCGCGCGGCCAGCCCAGCGGCGGCTTCGACTTTTGATACGACTTGAGCAGCGGCTTGTCGGACCACTTGGGCGTCGGCGCCGGATTGGGCTTGATTTGGTTCAGGCGATCGAACACGAACCACACGCCTTTCGCGCCTACTGTGACTGCCTTCTCAACGTACTTAATCGGTTTGTGCATGCTTTCTTCGACCTTTCCCCAGCAGGGATCAGAAAAGCTGTTCTAGGCTGTCGGCGCTTGGTTCTCGGCTAACCTGCGGATTCGCAGGTATCGACGAGAGCCAACAGCCAAGAGCCGGGAGCAGTTTTTCTATACTCCTATCCTATTGACCCGCTTGGCTATTGACACGCCTTTGACAATAAGCGGGCAAAAATCGGCATTAAGCGGGAGAAACTGGCAGCGGGTGGTTGTAAGTGATTGAAGGGATTAGACCTTTAGTTTGGCATCCCATCTGGCCAAAACCAGGCTCGGATTGTGTAGGTCAACGAAGCGCCGTTCGTGTTCGAGGAATTGATCGTCAGCACATTCCCGTGAGCATCGTAGGTATAGGTGAGCGTTCCTTCCTGCGTGGCTTCGGTCAGCAGGCGACTCCCCACGTCTCCCAAATTACGGGAGAAATAGGGCACCCGCCGCGAAATCATACTCAGGTTTGTACGGAAAGAGGCTGCTCAGCTCAGTAGGTGGACCTAGCTCTCAGGCATCATCCCGATTTTCATCCTCTCGATTTCGACATAGTCGGCAAATGAGGAGAGACTACGGGCCGTTATACCCCGTGCCCGCAGTTCTGCGACCTTCTGCTTGTGAACCTGACCTGCCCCCTGCTTTGGTGCATGCGATCATACGACAGTTTGCGCCTCCGGGGTTTGCGGCTGAGGACGGCGGAGCCAGCAAAGTGGAGCCGGACTCAGCCCTCAGCGATGTAGCAAATTCCTTCGGTGTTAGGTAACCCAGACTGCTGTGCGGATGCCGAAGGCATGGCCGGGTTTTCACCGTCACCCGGCAGGGCACTTTGGGCTGGCTAGTCTCTCAAACGGGATAGCTTGTAAATCCAATAGGGTGCATCTCTGGGACTCCGTTGCTCGGCCACGGCGCGAAAAGCCTCAGCATCTTCCACGGTTCGGAGCAGTCCATGCTCATTGAGCTTACCTGGCCAACCCTGTAATTCTTGCCTTTCCTTAGTTGTGTAGTTGGTGTTGCAGAGGCCGCTGGTAAGTCCCGCATCTGCGACATCAAACCCAAGAAGTGAAGCGCCCTGCGGGACTGTCGCAGGTACTTTCTTCTGATACAGCGCCGGGAATTGATCAACACTAACCGGAACACTTGAGACCAGCTCGATTGCTATTGCGACTCCTCTCCCAGTGCCTTTCAACTCACCAGAGAAGGAGCGAAGCATTGGTTCAAACTGCAGCCAAACAGTTTCGTCCGAATAATGTGGGTCCGCGGCCAATGTTGATACTCGCTTGAGCAGTTCAGTCGCCGGTTCTCGGCCTCCGTACCTGAACACTGAAGGCCAAGCCATAGGATCAACCGAGAGCGGCAACGGAGTCTCGGGATCTAGGAGGAACTGGTCCCTCCGCTTCCTACTCCAAAGTGATACAGCGTCCTCCGCAGCAACCCGGATATCAAATCCCAGCAGAGTGGTGATACGCGAGGTCACTCGGGGCCTCCTCCCCCAGCAGGGCCAGGACAGGTTCCACTAGGAATAGGAACGGCCCCGAAAGGTGTTATCCATCTGTTTCCAGTTGGCAAGCCTCGATCAAACGGATTCCAGAAGCATTGGCAAGTTGTCGGATTCTGGTTAACGCGGCAATAGTTGTAATGGCAGCAAAAGGACGGGAAGTGTGTGTGCCCTGCTGGGGGGCCTTGATCGAATCTATATCCGATGGTTCCTGCAGGCGGACTGCACGGCTTGCACGTGCGCGGCTTTGGCTTGATCACGCACGGGGCGGCTTGCTGTAGGTTGAGCGGGTTGTTGCCGGTGATCCCGTTATAGAAGATCGAGCCAAATCCAGTCGCAACTTCCGAGGCAGCACATGCTTTCGCAATAGCGAGAGCGATCTGGCCCGGAATAGTGAGAATGGTTTTCCAATCCAGGGTTAGTGTCTCAGTGGCTGCCTCCTGCCCAGTCGGGTCGATGTTATCCGTGGGTTCGTTCAGCGCGTATATGTAGGGATTAAAGGTGTCCGGTGTGCACATCACTCCTTCGGCTGGGTCTCTGGCCCAGAAGCGCCCGGTGGCCTGGTTGTAGTAGCGCGCTCGAAGGTCGTAGAGACCGATGTTGCTGTCGTAGCGTTCATCGCTGTATAGGAACTGGTTGGGCGTGGTTCCGCTCGTGCGGATCGGCATACCGAAGGCGTCATAGTCGTAAGAGTCCGTAACTGATGCTGCTGCGCTCACCAGGGAACGTGCGTTTCCGTGGCCGTCGTAGCCGTAGAAACTCGGCGTCCACGTACCGCTGATTAGTTGGTTCTCGCTGATTCGCTGCAATCCGTAGGCGTAAGTACGGTTCACCGACCCGCTCACTATTTCATCCAGCACCTGCGGCAACCCTGTCGGGGTCTTGTCGTCCACCAGGAACTTCGTGGTCGTCCCGCCAATTGTCTCAGCGACTCGATTTCCGTCGCCGTCGTAAACCAGCGCCACACCGCCGTGCGTGAGCATGCGGTTCTCGAAATCATAAGTGTTCGCGGTTCCTGCTGACGAGATCGTGTTTCCGTCGTTGTCGTAAGTGTCGGTGGTCAGGCGGTCGTTGGCGTCGAAGAAGAACGAGCCGCCCGGAACGGCATTCAGGGTTGAAGTCATCAAAGCGCGGTTTCCTACAACATCGTAAACATAACTGACCGTTCCATTTTTTCCGCTCGAATCGGCAGTGATCGCCTCTGATTTTAGGCGGTAATCGGTGTCGTAGCCCACGTCCTAGTTATTTCCATGCTCCAGTTTGCCTTCAATCGCTGCCTTCATCATCCGGGTAAACTCAGCGTGTAACCTCTCACGTTGAATAGCAGGGGCCCTCACAGGGTCATGTGGGGCGATTGTGCTTCCGAGGAAATGAGCTCTTACCAAGAGCGCACGAATTTTCGTTGCTGGGTCGTTTAGGGCAGCAACGAATGCGAAGGAGTCAAAATCTACGAAACGTCCGGATCGCAACGCAGCCACCCACGACGAGATGGTGCTTTTGTGCGCCTGCCAAACCTCTTCACAGGCGAGAAGGTACCGCACCGCCGCAGTGTGCTCGCCGTTGCCGACAAGCTTGTTTACAAGCATAAGATTAGGTACCCGTGCAGAGCAGGTCACACAAGCGAACACGTCTCCTCGACAGGCTTTAATGGATGCGGACAAGTGCTCTTTGGCACCGACGACGTCCCCCGATTCGAGGGCCAAGATTCCCTGAATATTGTGCAGATCGTGTAATTCGGAAGGGCCGGGACACAAGCTGAGTGCTTCCGTAACATACAATTTCGCCCTATTTTGAACCCCATACTCAATTGCGAAGATAGCAAGCTCTACCAGAGGAATCAGTCGCGCTCGACCAATAACACCGCGAGCGAGCAACTCCAGTCGATCAAGCAAGTTATCTTGCGCTGCGCAAAATGCAAATACGCGTAACTGTTGTAAGCCGCGCGCGATGCCTGGGCCATCACCGCACCGTACGGCTCGCAAAACCTGTGCTGAAGCGTTTTGCGTTTCCTGGGAAGGTAACGATATAAGTGCATCGCTTTGATCGATGGCGCTGGCGCTCCGCGCCTGTCCAATTTGTTCTTGACAGAACGTAGCCACTCGTGACTGAAGGCTATTTGCAATTTTTGCAAGGTATAACGCACGTAGGGCGCTCAGGCAGCGCGCGTCATTCCCATCTGCTTGGGAACTCATTCTGAGCAGGTTACAGTATTGACATACTTCGAGTTCCAGAGCCGCCTCTGGCAAATTACGATCTGGTTCTTGCGTGTGCATACACTGCCAATTCCAGCATAATGCCTTAAAACCCAGTTGAGCGGCAAGATAATTACAGAACAGCGTTGCTTAATTACGTCGAGCGCAGCCACGAAAGCGGGCGTTGAGTTCACAACGTCAGGAAATGTGATCAGTAAGTTAGCGACCCCCACATCAAGGCAAAGCTCGTAGGCAATTTGTTGTCGCAGCTTGATGGTGGCAATGGTATTTTTCGTAACCTCGTCATCCTCGTTGAAAATATATTCGCCGAACGCATCTCTCCCGGTCGGATCAATGGCATTAACCGGGTTATCCTCGACGTAAATGTAAGGGTTCCAACTCAGGCCGCAGCACTTCTTGCCTTCCACCGCATCTCTCGCCCAGAATCTTCCGGTAGCTTGGTTGAAGTATCGCGCTCTCAGGTCGTACAAACCGATGCTGCCGTCGAAACGTTCCCCGCTGTAGAGGAACTGGTTGGGGGTCGTTCCGCTCGTTCGGATGGGCATTCCAAACGCATCGAAGTCGTACGAATCAGTAATGGAGGACGACGAGCTCGTCAGGAAACGAACATTGTAGTGCCCGTCATAGCCATAGAAGCTAGGCGTCCACGTGCCGCTGAGAAGTTGGTTTTCGCTGATCCGTTGCACGCCGTAGGCGTCGCTTTTTGTTACGGAGCCATTGACTACTTCGTCCAGGACCTGAGGGTATCCGGGGGGATTATTATCGTCGACCAAGAGCTTCGTCGTCGCCCCGACAATTGTCTCGCTCACCCGATTGCCGTCGCCATCGTAAACCAGCGCCACACCGCCGTGCGTGAGCATGCGGTTCTCGAAGTCGTAGGTGTTCGCGGTTCCTGCCTGCGAAATCGTGTTGCCGTCATTGTCGTATGTGTCGGTGGTCAGGCGGTCGTTGGCGTCGAAGAAGAACGAGCCGCCCGGAACCGCGTTCAGCGTCGAGGTCATCGAAGCACGATTTCCCACAACGTCATAGACATAGTTGAC
>Ga0070732_10000650_pt1 | contig 20692 bp, 14 predicted proteins | sample Coa_R1_5_FD_66449 | JGI IMG/M metagenome (GOLD analysis project Ga0070732, IMG submission 66449) | Surface soil microbial communities from Centralia Pennsylvania, which are recovering from an underground coalmine fire - Coalmine... | ecosystem: Environmental > Terrestrial > Soil > Unclassified ... | reverse complement strand
TGATATGGAACCCCGTTGGGGTTCAGTCGCCGCTCCTTAGCACCATAGCTCCAAGTATTTTCTCAAACATCATTAGGGAACGGGGCCGGGGGGTTAGGCAACGCGCCTAGTGTTGTTCCACCACTTCGATGCGGGGTTCGTTGCCGAGAAAGGTGATGCGAAAGACGGTTTCCTGGATCTGGTCTTCGCTGTTGCGGCCGTAGCGTTTGCCGTAGGCGAGTTCCTTTTCCAATAGCTGCTTTTCCAGCGATTCCGGGAAAAAGGCGATAAAGCGCCAAGGAGTGATTTTCAGCTGCAATTCGCTGGTCATCGCCCGGACGGATTCGGGCTTGTCGTCCATCCAGAAGATGCGGTCGCGCGGCGGGGGGTTGTTATCCAGCCGGGCCGGGCGATGCATGAACTCGGCCAGCATGCGGATTTCCCGATTTTCGTACTGCACGCCCAATAACGCCCCGACCATTTGCAGTTGCTGAAGGTAATCGCGCAGGCTGACGGTGCTGAAGAGCGTGGTCCAGCGCAATTGGCGGCGTTGCCTCGTACTCAGGATGCCGGCGCCAGTCCCGGTGCCATCCTTGTCGTAGCCCTTCCCACCCGGAACGCCGGTGCCCGGAGTGCCGGTGCCGTTCTGCCCCGGCTTGCCGGGGGTCCCGGTGTTCGCTTTCGCCTTGCCGTCAGGCATGCCTTTGAGCATGGCGGCCAGGTTTGGCACGCTTTCGGGCGCTGGCGGCTGTTGCCCGCGGAAAGGATCGCTTCTCTCATCCAAAGGAAGGCTAATCGGTTGCACCGGTTTCGGCGTGATTTGCGACACCGTCTTCGCTTCGACCGTGGGCGGTGTAAGGTTCCGGTTGAACATCTCTTCCGAAACGTCGCTTTTGCCAACCGGCGAACCAGCCGCGATGGAGCCAAGGTTGCCGCCGGAGTTGCCCTGTTTGCCCGGCCCGCCGGCAATGACGACCGGCTCAATTTCCACCGGCGTCGAGCGCTTCCCCTGGAAAAACGAAAAGACCCCCAGGAACAGCAAAATCAGCATGGTGGCGTGGAAAAAGACGGAAACGACCGTGGCCCCCGAGAACTCGAAATGCGGCGAGTATTTGTCCCAGAAGCAGTCTTCGGGCGGCAAAAGCTGCGAATTCATGGCGGGCACCGATGTTTGGGGTAGAGTGCTACTCTTCTGTCCAACATCGGTATTCTTGCTTGGGAAATGAATAAACAAAACCGCCGCTTGCCGCTTCGCGCTCTTTGACTTAATCCACCGAGCGCGAAGCCGCAAGCGGCGGCAAATTACTTCTTCACCTCAAAATCGGCATCGATGACATCATCCTTACCCGCGCCACCGCCCGCATGACCGTCCGGAGTAGGGGCCGGCGGCATGCCGCCGGACTGGCCACCTTCACCACCTTGACCCTGCCCGTACAGGTGCTGGGCCATGGCATGTGAGGCTTGCTCCAATTCCGCGATGGCCTGGTTGATGGCCGCGGTGTCGCTGCCTTCCATCTTGGATTTCAGCTTCTCGATGGCCGATTGGATCGGCGCCTTGTCGTTGTCGCTGAGCTTGCTGCCGGCTTCCTTCATCGCTTTTTCCAGCGCGTAGATCATGGCGTCGGCCTTATTGCGGGCATCGACAAGCTCCTTCTTCTTCTTGTCCTCGTCGGCATGCTCTTCGGCATCGCGCTTCATGCGGTCGATCTCGTCTTGGTTCAGACCGCTGGAGTTTTCGATGCGAATTTTCTGCTCCTTGCCCGTGCCCATGTCTTTGGCCGAGACGTGCAGAATGCCGTTGGCATCGATGTCGAAGGTGACTTCGATGCGTGGTGTGTGCCGCGGGGCCGGCGGAATGCCTTCCAGGAAGAAGGTACCGATGCGCTTGTTGTCCGATGCCATTGGCCGCTCGCCCTGGTAGACCTGTATTTCCACCGACGTCTGGTTGTCGGCAGCCGTGGTGAATGACGAATCGCTTTTCTTGGTCGGAATCGCGGTGTTGCGCGGGATGATGGGGATCATCCGGCCATGATTGGCTTCAATGCCGAGCGTCAACGGCGTCACATCGAGCAGCAACAGGTTCGACTGGCTGCCGAGCAAGAGCTGCGCGCCCTGGATGGCGGCGCCCACGGCCACCACTTCATCCGGGTTCACGCCACGATGCCCTTCCTTGCCGTAGATTTCCTTCACTAGTTGCTGAATGCGCGGCACACGGGTCATACCGCCGACCATCACAACCTCATCAATATCGCTAGTCTTGTAGCCGGCATCTTTCATCGCCTGCATCACCGGCCCGCGGCAGCGCTCGACCAGGTGATCGACCAGCTTCTCGAACTTCGAGCGCGACAGCGTCATGTCCAGGTGCTTGGCCTGGCCCTGAATCGCGCAGATGAACGGCAGCTTGATCGATGCTTCGGTCGAAGTCGAAAGGTCCTTCTTCGCCTGCTCGGCCGCTTCCTTCAAGCGCTGCAGCGCCATCGGGTCTTTGCGTAGATCGAAATTGTTTTCCTTCTTGAACTCGTCGGCGATGTAGTCGATGATTACCTGGTCGAAATCATCGCCGCCCAGGTGCGTATCGCCATTGGTCGCTTTCACCTGGAACACACCGTCTTCGCCCACGTCGAGAATCGAAATATCGAACGTGCCGCCGCCGAGGTCGAATACGGCAATCTTCGAATCCTTCTTTTTGTCGAGGTGGTACGCCAACGCAGCCGCGGTCGGCTCGTTGATGATGCGCATACGCTGCTTGTTGACCTTGCCGGTCTTGGGATCCTGGATTTCCCACTCGCCTTCGAAGCCGGCGATAATCGCGGCATCAATGGTCGCTTGCCGCTGCGAATCGTTGAAGTAGGCCGGCACGGTGATGACGGCCTTCTTTACAGTCTGGCCCAGGTAGGCTTCGGCCGATTCCTTCAAATAGCGCAGCACCATCGCGGAAATCTCGGGCGGGGTGTATTGCTTGCCGTCGATTTCCACTTTCACGAGGTCCTGCGGCCCACCGACAATCTTGTACGGAACGAGCTTTTCTTCGCTCTCTACTTCGTAATGTCGGCGGCCCATGAAGCGCTTGATAGAGTAAATGGTGCGGGTGGGGTTGGTTACAGCCTGGCGCTTGGCCGGGTCGCCCACTAGCCGCTCACCCTTGTCCGTAAACGCCACCACGCTGGGCAACAGTTTGCGGTCGCTGGCCTTCAAAGGAATCACTGTCACTTGCGTACCTTCCATGACGGCCACCACGGAGTTCGTGGTGCCCAAGTCGATTCCGATAATTTTTTCTGCCATAGGATGCTCTCACTCACTGTAAAGGGTGTTTGTTTTGTATCTTCTCTGGCCCGGTCTCGATAACGGACAAGATGCAAGTTCAATGCCAAGGGCGAAGTATGCTTCTCATTGAACATATGTCTTTGTGCACGTATTATTTGCGTCAAATGTTCTGGTCGTTTCATCGGGGTTCCACCGTGCTGAAACGAAACGAAACTGCCAATTTGGCAGTGACGCTGTTGCTGGCTTCCTTGGTAGCCCATTGTATTCCGGCTCGAGGCGAAAATTCTGGAATATATCCATCTTCTTTTGAGTAATTCGTTGACAGCTCTAGGGGTCAGTCATAGATTGAAACACCGATCCCTACCCCAAACAACAATTTGGAACGAGGTGGGCTGAGATGGCGCGCAAAAGTGAAAGCGGCTCCAACTCTCCACATGGGCGCACCGCATCGCTGACGTCGCTGCGCACTCAGATCGATAAGCTCGATCAGCAGATCCTGAAGCTCATCAACGAACGCGCCTCGCTCGCCATCGACATTGGCCGGGTGAAACAAGATCAGGCTGGTGATATTTTCTCTCCAGCCCGCGAAGAAGAAGTCATTCGCAATCTGCTGGATTCGAACAAAGGCCCGCTGGAGCCCACCAGCATTCGAGCTATTTACCGCGAAATCATGAGCGGCTCGCGCTCCTTACAACGGCTCATGAAGATTGCCTATCTCGGCGGTGAATATTCCTACAGTCACTTGGCGGTTCTCGAGAAATTCGGCCAGAGCGTAGAAGCGATTCCGGTTAACAGCATCTCGGCGGTGTTCGAAGCGGTGAATCGCAAAGACGTGGATTGCGGCGTGGTTCCGCTCGAGAATTCGACCGACGGCCGAGTGGCCGACACGCTGGAGATGTTCATCCGCTTGCCGCAGTTGAAGATTTGCTCTGAAATCCGCTTGCGTATTCATCATCACCTGATTGCCAATTGCGAGCAGCAAGAGATTCGCCGGGTGTACAGCAAGGGCAACGCACTGGGCCAGTGCCGTGCGTGGCTTTCCAAGAATGTGCCACATGCCTCACAGCATGAAGTGAGCAGCACGGCCGACGCGGCCCGGTTGGCGCAATCGGAACCGGGGGCAGGAGCGGTGGCGAGCCGGCAAGCGGCGGTGCGCTACGGACTGAAAATCCTGGCCTCGAACATTGAAGACTCGCCGTTCAACGAAACTCGCTTTGCCGTGATTGCTAACCAGGAAGTCGCCAAGACTGGCAACGACAAGACGGCCGTGATGTTCAAAGTGAGCCATCACCCAGGCTCGCTGGTCGATGCCCTGAATCTGTTCAAGGCCAACAAAATCAATCTCACCTGGATCGAATCGTTTCCGGCCCGCACGCAGAAGAGCGAGTACATCTTCTTCGTCGACTTCGAAGGCCACGCCGAAGATCCCAAGGTCAAGCGGACGCTTTCCTCCCTGGCCGACAAGTGCGAGATGCTCACCGTGCTGGGCTCATTTCCGATGGCGCAGATTACGGAAGAATAAAACAAACTTAGCCCACAGATAAACACGGACTGCGTTGCACGGATGAACACGGATCAAAATTCAAGTTATGATCTGTGTTCATCTGTTTAGATCCGTGTTCATCCGTGGGCTATCACCTTTTTGCCGTGCGCTCAGGTTTACCTCTTCAGTCATGTTGCGGTTATCACTTCAGGCAACGAATGATAATATAAGCAGTTGTAACTGCATTCCGTATTTGAAGAGGTCAGCATGATTCTTGTTCTTCGTCCCGATCATACGCCCGAGCAATTCGAGCATTTGTTGGAGCAGATTCGGGAACTCGGTTTTACGCCGCATGTGAGCCGGGGGCAAAGCCGCACCATTGTCGGCGCAATCGGCGACGAGAACGCACCCCAGGCCGAGGAGGTTTTCAACTGCATCCCCGGCGTCGAGCAGGTGTTGCGAGTACAGAAGCCTTTCAAGCTGGCCAGCCGCGAGTTCCACCGGGCCGACACGGTGGTGCACGTGGGGACGACGAAGATCGGCGGCGGCTACCTGGGCATGATCGCCGGCCCATGTGCCGTGGAGAACGTCGAGTTTCTCGATGAAATCGCCCGCAGGGTAAAGGCGGCCGGCGCCAATCTGCTCCGCGGCGGCGCCTTCAAGCCCCGCACGAGTCCATATAGCTTTCAAGGGTTGGGCGAGCAGGGGCTGCAGATGCTCCGCGCCGCCGGCGACAAACACGGCATCCCCATCGTGACGGAAGTGATGGACCCGCGGCAGGTCGATATGGTCTGCCGCTATGCCGACATGCTCCAGATCGGCGCCCGCAACATGCAGAACTTCGATCTCTTGAAGGAAGTGGGGCAAACCAAGAAGCCGGTGCTGCTGAAACGCGGCATGAGCGCGACGGTGAAGGATCTGCTCATGTCGGCTGAGTACGTCCTTTCGGCCGGCAACAACCAAGTCGTTCTGTGCGAACGCGGGGTGCGCACGTTTGAGGAATCGACGCGGAACATGCTCGACCTGGCCGCCGTGCCGAACATCAAGGGGCTTAGTCACTTGCCGGTCATCGTCGATCCGAGCCATGCCACCGGCCGGCCGGATCTGATTCCATCCATGGCCCGCGCCGCCCTCGCCGCCGGTGCCGACGGCGTCCACGTGGAAGTGCACTGCTGCCCGGAAAAAGCGCTCTCCGACGGCCCGCAAGCGCTGCTCCCAGATCAATACGATGTGCTGATGAAGGATTTGAAGCGGCTCGCCGGCGTGATGGAGAAGATGCTGGCCTAGCCGCTTGCGGCCTAGCAGAGGAGGAGACATGCCTCGCAAGAAATTCGTGGCTGGCAATTGGAAGATGTACAAGCTCTCGGCCGGAGCTCGCGAGTTGGCGGCGGCCATTCGCCAGCAGCTTGGCAACGAGACGCGCGTGGATGTGGCCGTTTGCCCGCCTTACCCGTGGCTGACGATCGTGGCGGAAGTCTTGAAGGGCAGCCCGATCGCGCTGGGCGCACAGGACGTTTACCCCGGCAAGGAAGGTGCCTTCACCGGCGAAGTGAATGCGGCCATGCTGCTCGACGCCGGCTGCAAGTACGTGATCGTAGGCCACAGCGAACGCCGACACGTCATTGGCGAGAAAGATGCGCTCTTAAATGAAAAGGCCCGCTCGGCTTTGGAGGCGGGGTTGCGGGTCATCTTCTGTGTGGGCGAGAAGCTCGAAGAACGTGACGCGAACAAGACGGAGGCTGTCCTCGACAATCAACTCACTTGGGGCCTGAAGGACATCCCGGCCGAGCGGCTCTCGCGACTCGTGATCGCCTACGAGCCGGTTTGGGCCATCGGTACCGGGAGGAATGCCACGCCCGAGCAGGCCCAGCATGCCCACAACTTCATCCGTTGGCGCTTCAGCCAGCTGTTCAGCGCCGCCGCCGCACAAGCACTGGTCATCCAATACGGCGGCAGCGTGAAGCCGGAGAACGCCGCAACACTGATGGGCCAACCCGATGTCGATGGCGCGCTGGTGGGCGGCGCGAGCTTGCAGGCGGATTCGTTTGTGAAGATAGTACTGGCCGCATTTTGAATAGTAGTACGAAATTTATTCCGCTCTGCGACTTTGCCGGGAACGGAATAAATCCCGCTCTACGTTACGTGGCGAATCACTGTTCCCTCTTGATTAGACCAATTAAACAATATCAACTCCGCCCTATCCCCCGCCTGCAATCGCTGCGGCGGCAGGCGCAGCAACTCGCGTGGCCGCGCGCTCGCCATGTCGATCGCTTCGGCCAAGGTCACACCGCCATCGCGAACCGCAATTCCCACGCACAGATCGGTGAACGCCCACGAGCCGGCCAGGTACGGCGTGCCGCTTACTACGATCTTGCCTTCGGCCAACACCTCGAGTTTCTGGTCCCACTGGCCGTATTCACCGGGCGCTACCCCGGCGAGGCTGCTGGCATCGCAAGTGAGGATCGTGCGCGCTGGCGTCTTAACGCGCAAAATGCTACGAATAACGGCCGGCGGCAGATGATGACCGTCGCAAATGATGCTGGCCCACAGCTCGTCGGCGGCAAGTTGTTCCCAAACATAGTTATCGTGCCGCGGCAGCATCGCATGCGCGCCGTTGCCCAGGTGCGTGCTCAGCTTCGCCCCCGCCTTGATGGCAGCGCGAATTTGCGAATTCGTCGCGGCGGTGTGGCCGACGGCGACGACCACACCGCTCGCGGTCAACGTCTCGATGAACGGCAGCGCGCCTTCCAGCTCCGGGGCCAGCGTCACGAGTCGTACGCGGCCACCGGCCGCCCCCTGCCAGCGCTGAAACTCATCCCAATCCGGCTTACGGACATGTGCCCGCGGATGCGCTCCGCGCGGGCCCTCCTCCGACGAGATATACGGCCCCTCGAGATGGAAGCAGGGCAGTGCTCGATTCAGAGCTGAATCCGAGTCGCAAGCCTTCGCCAGCGTCGCGAAGCCGTGAGCCAGTGCTTCGTATGAATTCGTAATCAGCGTGGGGCACAGGCCCGCGATGCCATGCCGGCGGCAGACTTCGACCACGTGGCGAATGTCTTCGATCGTGAGCGCGTCGGAATTGAAGCTAATGCCGTCGCAGCCATTGATTTGCAGATCGAAAAAGGCCGGTGCAATCCATTGCGCTTCGTGATCGACTTTGCCAGCGCCGGCCGGGGTAACGGACTCGATCCGCCCATCGCGGCAAGCGACGTCGATGCGCTCGCCGGTTGTGTAATGTTTGCCACGCAGCCGCAGCTCTTCGCTCACTTGTCACCTTCCGGCGGCTTGCGGTTGGCCAACTTGTTTAGCCCGATGGCCGCGAGGATGGCGAGCAGCCCGCCCACCATGCCGGTCCCGAGCATGATAAAATCGCGCCGGTCCAGGTCGAGCAGGCTTCGCCGCGAGCCTGGCTTCCTGGGTATGACCGCCGGCGGAAATGGAATCGGCACCAGTTCCACGTCGTATTCATCCGGTTGCGGCGCCGGAACGGCGGGTTGGGCCGAAGGCGCTGGCGTCGGCACCACCGGCGGCAGCGGTGCTTCCGCCGGCTTTGGCTTATCCTTTTTCGCCGCCTTCTCTGCCTTGCCGCCAGCGCTTACGAACTTGCCCATCGGGATTTCTCCCGGCGACGTGGCGGGCGGTGGATGCGGCGGCTTGGGTTCGTCCGGTTTCATGGGACTTGGCATCTCCACGGTGATGAGCGACGGTTCGGCCGGCAAAAACATCTCCAGCACGGCGGCGGCTTTTCCCGGTGTGGCATACCGGGCGGCCGGGTCTTTGGCCAGCATGAAATTCACTACTTGTTGCAATCCGTCGGGAATATCCGGACAAAACTCGCGCACCAGCTTCGGCGGCTCGGTCGCATGACGCACAATCTGACTGAGCATGTTGCTGTCAGCAAACGGCGGCTGCCCGGCCAAGGCATGATACAGCACGCAGCCCAGGCTATAGATATCAGAGCGAATATCGGCCGAATGCGCGTTGCGGGCTTGCTCGGGGGCCAGGTAATCCGGCGTGCCCAGCAACACGCCCTCGCCGGTGAGCAGCGAATCGGTGTTGTCTTGTTCCAACGTCTCCTTGAACATCGCCCGGCCCAGGCCAATGTCGAGGATTTTCACTGTTGAGCGCAACGTGGTGTCTTCACCAGCGTGTTCATTCTGCGGAACTAGCATGAGATTGGCGGGCTTGAGGTCGCGGTGGATCATCCCCTGTTCATGAATGTGCTGAAGCCCCAATAGCGCTTGGTGCACCAGCCGCACCGCTTCGGCCATGGGCAGCGTCTTGCGGCGCTGCAAGACCTCGTCGAGCGTTTCGCCGACCAGGCATTCCATCACCATGAAATAGACGCCGTTATATTCGCCCACGTCGAGCGTTCGCACCACGTTGGGGTGGTGCAGCTTCTGAGCCATGCGCGTTTCGCGCTGAAAACGGCTCAGCAGCTGCGGCTCATGCGACTTCGACGGCGGCAGCACCTTCACAGCTACGGTTCGTCCATCATCCGCGACCGCGCGATACACGCCGGCCATGCGCCCCTGGCCGATGCGCTCCAGAATCTTGTAGCGCTCAATAAAGTAGCCTTCGCTCCGCCCATGTGCCAGCAACGCGGCCTGATATTCCGTTACGTACTTCTGCTTCACCAGAAATAAACGGAATGCGTCCACGTCTTCGGGATCGCGAGATTCCTTCGCCCAGCGCTGATAGACCGCCTTGGTCTCGTCGGCCGACATGAGCCGGCTCTTCACCAGCGTCTGGCACATCGATGAGACAGAAATAGTCGCCGGCATGATCGCTTCTCAAGAGAAGACACAAAGAACAACAAGGAGACAGAGAGTACACAAAGAAAGGCAAAAAGAGTGACGTTCAATGTCTTTGAATTCTAATGAACATTAACTTGGTCCGGTTCTTCTTGATCCTCTTTGTGTTCTTTGTGCCTCCTTTGTGTCCTTGGTGTCCTGCTTTCAACTGCCGCGGTCCTTCTTGATCGTCTCTAACAGTTCCTTGGCGCTGGGATCATTGCGATAAAGCTCCTCCAGGCTTTGCCAGATCTGTCGCGCTTGCTCCAATTGGCTGGGGTTGCCGGAATCGCGCAGTTGCCGGGCGAGTTCCAATGATTTTTCCACGGATTCGAAGCGGCTTGGCTCCGACTCCGGGGCCGCGACCTGATTGAGCGCGCGTTGCGATAACAGCACCCAGCGCCGCTCCGATTCCACCGTGCCGAAGACCTGCATCACCTGCTCCCAGATACGTCTTCCGCCGGCCACGTCGCCGGCCTGGCAGCGAGCGAGACCCAGCTCATAAAACCGCTGTGCTTCGCTGTGCGGGCCGTTGAGCCGGCCACGAAGAGCGAGCCGTCGTTGCAATGCCACGTCGTCGAGCAATTGCCGGAATTCATCCACCTCGGCCTTGTGCGCATGATCCGGATAACGGCGATTGAGCGGCTCCAGATAATCGTTCCAGGCTTTTTCCCAGTCGTTGGGATTGTTCGATGCCATCAGAGGCTGAGCTTGCTGGAATAATTCCTCCGCCCCCGGCTTCGGTCGGACGAACGCCCAGACAATGCCCGCTACACACAACAACAGCGCGATGGCGTAGACGAGTGGCCGAACCAGGCTCCGATAGTCGAAGCCGGCCGCCGGCGGCGGGGGCGGAGCGGGGTCTTTCCAGTTCAGTTTCAAATCCGCCTTCGAGCCGGTACCGCCGATGGCCGTCTCTTCGAGATTGTGCTTGCGAATGAGCTTGCCGCGAATGCTTTCAAGGCGCTTGAGCAGCACTGAGCCGTCGGCCGGCCGCTGGGCCGGGTCTTTGGAAAGGAGCATCATCACTAAATCATCGATATCATGCGGCAAATCGACCAACAGCCGGCTTGGCCGCTCCGGCTGCACGAACTGATGCTTGTGCACCATCTCGGCAATGCTGTTGCCGTTGAACGGCGGCCGGCCGGCGAGCAGGGTGTACAGCACGCAGCCAAGCGAATAGAAATCGCTGCGCTTGGTGGCAGGCTTCCCCGCCGCCTGCTCCGGGGCCATGTACAACGCCGTGCCGACAAAGTGCCCCGAACCCGTAAGTTGCCCCTGCGAAAACATGCGCGCCACGCCGAAGTCCGCGATCTTGGCAGTGAGTGGTGAGTGGTGAGTGGTGAGTGGTGAACTCGAAGCCGCAGGGCGAGTCTTCGAGCCCTGCGGGTTTTCATCCACTACTCCGCCACTGACCAAAAGAATATTCGCCGGCTTCAAATCGCGGTGCACCACCCCCTGATCGTGGGCATATTTCAGACCGCGGGTGACTTGAATGGCGAGGTCGAGCACGTCGAACCAGGGCCAGCGGCCCTGTTCGCGCAAGCGGCTTTCGCAATCGGGGCCATCGATAAACTCCATAACGTAATACAGCGTGCCGTTCTGTTCATCGGCTCCATCAAAGCGAACGATGTTGGGGTGATCCAGATGGCAAAGAACTTCAGTCTCGCGCTCGAAGCGTTGGCGGGCGATGGCATCTCGGGCCAATTCCACGGCCAACACCTTGAGGGCGCGCACTTCCTGCGGAGCGTCGGCAGCATGAGCGCGGTAAACGCTGCCCATCGCCCCCTTGCCGATTTCCTTATCGATCACCCAGCGGCCAAAAGTCTCGCCAATCATTCTGCGTGCCCTACGCTAGCGGTCTGTTCCTTCAGCATAGCGTAAGCGGGGGGCGGTTCCTATAAGAGGTGGGCGAAACTACTGCGGCGCCGAGACCGACACGGTCGACGATTTGGGTTGGAACAGCGAGAACTGGTACAGTCGCGTATGCTCTTCCTTTGGCGACTTCTGGGCAATGATGCGTAGGCGGTAAAAACCGGGCCGGTCGAGCGGAAATATACGTCGAAGATCGATTTCGCCGGCCAGCGTTTCCTGGGCTGGACCCAGCGAATGAGGGCTCGGCACAATGACAGCAGCACCGGCGCGCATCAGAATCGGTGTCCAATCGCTATCGCCTTTCGCCTCGGGCACAGGCATCCCCTTGCGGGAAATCATTTCCGGCGAGTAGTGCAGCTCCAGGCGCAATGGAGTTTCTCCTCGGGTAACGGTCAGGTCGAGGCCGGTGCGATTGCGCAACCATAGTGCCAGCGCGATCGGCTGGTTTGCCGGCACCCGCGGATTGTTTTCATCGTCCATGTTTCCTTTGACAACCGGACCTTGCAGGCGAACGTCGATGCCGTGAGGGAGCGACAGCCAATCGCTATCCGGAAATTCAATCTCCGCAGCCGGTACCTTCGCTATCTGATGGATGCCCGCAAAGCCATAAAACCGTTGCCAGCGACTGCCGTCCCAAAACTCTTCCGCCTGCCAGATGTCTCCTTTCTGCTCATAAAAGATCTCGTGTACCAGCTTTTTCGAATTGGGCGGAAAGTAATGGATAACCGTCGGATGATCCCGATTCGTAAGCCAGACTGCGGGCATGGGAAACTTCGGCAGGTTTACGGTTCGGGCCTGGCCGTTGAGAGCAAAGATGGCTTGCCCCAGTCGCGCCTGCTCTTCTGTGGCTGGATTGTTCAGCTTCGGAAAATTCATGCGGTCCTCGCCAAGGCGAGAGCCGTATTTCTTTAGAAATGCCTGGCAAGCCTTCACCGCCGCATCGCGGCGGGCTTCCGGCCAATAGAGTTCGCAGCGCGGGGCGCCGGCGTAGCCCCGACCTATCTTGTAGGCGACGTAATCGCAAAAGCGGAAGTCGGTTTTGACGCGGTTGGGGAATTGCGGATCGTCGTTACCGCCCTGGCCGAACCCGAACTCTGCTTCCACGCGCAAGCAGCCGTCAACTAGCTCCGCGTCGCCAGCCTTGGCTTTGTTCGTCAATTCCAAGAGGAGAGCTCGTTGAAACGCCGGAACGTGATACAGTCTCTCATTGAGTTCATGCCAGAAAATGCGTGAATCCTTATTCTGGTCGTTTGCGAAGCGGGCCAACCAGGGCGATTTGCTGTTGTGAAACATGTAGTCTGCCGCTCGGCCAAGGGCTGGGTGGTTCGCATTTTGGCACATGAGGAGAAGTTGCCGTTCCGGTCTTTGCGAATAGTCGGAATTGTTGCTCGGCTCCGTGCGGCGCAGCCAGTCGGCATATTCATACAAGGCGCGCTCATCGCCAGCCTCGACTCGAAGTTGCATCAGGTCTAGAAACGAACCGATGGCGCGTGCCTTGCGACAATTTCGGCTTTGATTGATCAGCACCGGCAAGGCAAGCGCCGGCTCCCATCGGGCCAGGCACGCCGCGAGATCGCTGGCGATCGAATTGCTGTGAACCTGCACCATGCGCTTGAGAAGAAGCGCCGTGACCGTGGGGTCTTTCTTGCCGCGCAGCGATTCGCCGACGAGTTTCGGAGTGGGTTCGGCGGCGGGCTGACGATAAACGTCGTACCAAATGTTCGCTCTTGAAAGATAACGGCTCTCGTCCATTACTAATATGTTGGCGGCATGCAGCCATTGGTCCGGCGCGGCCTGGTCATTCGCCAGGGCCTGGTACCAGCGCTCGGCAAATGGTAGGTGAGCGGTCTTGCGACGATAAGCCCGGAGGCGCTCCACGAGTTCCTGGCGCGTGGGCTCCGGCCGCTCGACGATCCGATCCGTGAAGGCTGGCTCGAAGTCGCGCGGCCACGCATGCAAAATAGTCGTCACCATGTCATATGCGACCTCGTGCACATAGTAAACTTCTCGCGATTCTCCGCGATTGCAGAACCCTGGCGGCTGGGCCCGAGTGAGCCGGTTATCGTTTTGCATGCAGTCCAACAGCGGCTCAATCGCCGCCTCGCCCTCTTGGACCAATGCCCCACTTATACGGTCCACGCGACCGAAAACGTCTCGATATTCCACTTCGTCGAGCCGCTCGATGAGAGCGGCAATGCGCTTGGCTGCACTTGGCTCTCGATCCGGTCCCATACAAATGACCGGCGCGCGCCGTCCTTGCCGGGCCCGGCGTTCCTGGTCTGCCAACAGGTCGGGCAGCTGCTTCGTGAAAGTAAGCAATTTCTCATCGTCATTCGTTTCGGGATTGGCATTGCGCCGCCTGGCTTCCGCTTCAATGAGCGGCGCCGTCCGCGTCAGCAAGCGGGCGTAGTGTAAGGCGCGCTCGTCGTGAGCTTGAACGTGGGAATAAAAAAGCTGACTGAACGTACTCGACGCCCACTGCCGGGCCAGATCGGGATAAGGATCATATTCTTCGGTTGATTCATTCCCCCGGCTAACCTGGAGAGCGTCCCACAATTGCGTCGCCAATTCTTTTTCGCCAATTCTGAGCAGCAGACAAACGGCTAATTCATCCAAATGCAGAGGAACATCATCTGCGACGCCGGTGGTGTCCTGTGCCAGGTGCCATTTCAGATTTGCCGCGATATCGGCTCTCAATGCGGTGGGCGGGCCGACCTTTTCGATTGCGTGCACTAGCCCGTCCCAGGATACGGCGAAGCGGCGCGAATTCCCGTTTTGCGCGGGCAGCACCCAGGCATGCATGACAACCGCGTCTTGCCATAGGGTATTCACCACCACCTGTCGATATTCGCAGCCGCGTGGGTCGGCAAGGCCTTGTTGGAAGAGCGCTTCCGCCGCGGAGATGATTTTCGGCGGCAAGCCACAATTAGGCGGCGTCCACGGTTCGTCTTGCTGGGGCGGTTTTGGGATGAGATCGCGTGGCGGATCGCCGAGCGCGATGGACTGCGTAAGCAATCCAAGCAGGCCAACAGCTACAAGCCAGCGCACTGAAGGGGACGCCATGTTCGCTCTCCGTGCTGCATGCGTATCGAAGGGGATTGGAAACCATGTTAAAGCACGCGCTTGACGAACGCAAGCCGCTAAATGAAAAACGGCGGCCCGCCGGCCGCCGTTGGTGAAAAGTGATTGCGGAGACTAGCCTTTGCCCCTCGGATGCTTGGGGGCCGGCTTCGGCTTGTGCTTCTTGTGTTCCTCTTCCAGCACCTTTTTGATTTCTTTTTTCGACGCTTCGGGCATCTTCTCCTGAAGCTTGGCCAGCGCTTCGAGCCGCTTGTTTTCGCGGGCTTCGATCTTCTCGATCCTTTTCGCTTGCTCGGCGGGAGTGCCAGTAGGGTTGGCGGTGGCCTTGGCTTCCGCTTTTTCGACTTTGGCCTCAATGTTCTGCGCCACCTTCTGGTACTGGGCGACGAACCGGGCGGTCTTCTTTTCGTCCATCGGCCTGCCGGAGGTTTGTGCTCGCGTGACAATCTGGTCGGCCAGCGTGGTCAATTTGTCGGCTTCTTCCACCGGCTCGTCGTTGGACGCAAGCCAGGCGCCGGTTTCCATGAGGTTATTAGCGAAATCGCGGTCGGATTCGGAAAGATTCGCCTTGGAGAGATCGGCTTTGAATGATTCGGCGCGCTCGGCAAAGAGCCGTTGCCGATCTTCGAGGGTGGACGCTTCGCTCATCTGCAGATTCCAGTCGATCATGCGGTCGACAACATCGGAAGACTCGGCATGGGCCGTGGAAGACGTGGAGAAGACGCCGACGCCAATTGACAGACCGACAACGGCTGCCACGCAGGCCGCCACCATCCACCGGGCCAAGCGCAAATTCCGGCGCGGTAACTCGGGCTTGCGAATGAGCGGCGCGGGCGGTTCCGCCAGCCGCTGCAAGAACAAGGCTTGCGAACGCTCCGCCGAGGCGGGCGCCGGTTGCTGCCGCCAGTTTTCCTCCAGCCGAACCACGCGCTGAATCAGCCGCTGGCAAGAATCGCATTGGCGAATGTGCTCGCCAATGTCGCGCGGCGCTCGGGCCAGCTCGCCCGGCAAGGCGACGGCCAGAATCCAGTGTTGGGCTCGTTCACAGGTCATGGTCGGAAAAAAATAAGAATAATTTGAACAGAAGCAAACGAAGGAAACGAAGGGAAAGAGATGGATTACCAATTCATTCTTTGTTTGCTTCGTTACCTTCTGTTCAATTTTCTCTCTGTGCCCTCTGTGGCAAATTCCCACTACAAATTATCGCCCATTCGTTCCAACAACTTTTTGCGGGCTTCGTGCATGTGCCAGCGGGCGGCTTGTTCCGTGGTGCCCGCAATCTCGGCGATCTCTCGGAACGACAGGTCTTCCGTGGCCCGCAAGTGAAAGACCAGCCGCGTCAGCTCCGTCAGTTCTTCCATCGCCACTTTGGCCAGCGCGCTTTGCTCGGCCACTTCCAGTTCATGGCCCACCGCGAAATCGTCGTGGGCTGGTTCAACTGCCAGCGGCTGGGCTTTGGCTCGCTTTCGCTTCCGCCGCACGTCGAAAAAGGCGTTGGAGGCAATTCGCATCAGCCAGTTTCGCATGCTGGTGCCGGGCTGAAACGAAGCCAGTCGTTGCAACGCCCGCAGGAACGTCTCCTGCGTGAGGTCTTCGGTCTCGTGCACATTGCCCGAAAGCGAATGCAGTAACCGATAAACGGCCTGCCAGTGTTCCTCCACGACGGCCGCAAAGGCTTCGGCCTTCGGCGGCGCGGCAGATCGCTCACGGCTCAACGCACGTTCCTCGGCCAGCATGAGATCAACGCCTCAAACAGCGTTTCGTTAGGTGAGATAGGCCGAAAAACCGAAATGGAAATCCCGGCCCACACAGGGAAGCCTGCGTTTTTCAACACGAAAATGGGCCGGTGGTTCCGGTGCGCCGTAATTTGTAGGGTGGGTGGGGCGCAGCGCAACCCACCTGCTTGCACCGGTGGGTTGCGCTGCGCTCCACCCACACTACAAAAGACAAATATGTCCCATGAGGCCGTGCCCAATTTGAAGCCGCCCGAAACCACCGGCCGTGCGCTGGGCGGCATCTGGCGTGTGCTGCGCTATGCCAGGCTCAATCGGAACGAGATTGCCGGCTCGCTGGGCGACACGGGCACTTTCCTTCCGCTGCTCGTGGGCATGGCGGCCCAGAACGGGCTTAACTTCGCGGCCGCTCTCTTCTTTGCCGGGCTGTTCAACATCATCACCGGGCTGATTTTCCCCATCCCGATGGCCGTGCAGCCCATGAAAGCCATTGCGGCGGTGGCCCTGACCGAAGGGCTGACCGTACCGCAAATCGCCGCGGCCGGGGCCATCGTGAGCGTGGTGATTCTGTTCCTCGGCCTCACCGGGCTCATCGATACGCTCAATCGGCTCATTCCGCGTAGCGTGGTGCGCGGCCTGCAACTGGCGCTTGGCCTGTCGCTGCTGATGAAGGGCATGCAGATGGTGGCGGGAACCCACCACTGGTTCGCGCCGGACAGTTACCTGATGGGCTTGCTCGCAGCGCTCATCGTGCTGCTGCTCTTCTTCTCGCGCCGCATTCCGGCCGCGCTGGTGCTGTTTGGCCTGGGGCTGGCCATTGCCATCTGGACGCATCCGGAAGTCATTCACTCACTCGGCCTGGGCCTTACCTTGCCGACCTGGTCGCCGCCGGGTTGGGCCGATTTCAAGAGCGCCTTTCCGAAGGCCGCACTGCCGCAGATCCCGTTGACTACGCTGAATTCGGTCATCGCCGTTTGCGCGCTATCGGTCGATCTTTTTCCCGATCGCGCGGCATCGCCGAGGCAAGTCTCGATCTCGGTAGGCCTCATGAATCTGGTCGGCTGCTGGTTCGGGGCAATGCCGATGTGCCACGGGGCCGGCGGGCTGGCCGGGCAGTATCGCTTCGGCGCGCGGACCAATGGCTCGATCCTGTTTCTGGGCGCGATGAAGTTGACGCTCGCGGTGCTGCTCGGGGGAAGCTTGATGACACTATGCCAGGCATTCCCGGCCAGCGTGCTGGGTGTGATGTTGGCTTTCAGCGGCCTGGAACTGGCTCTCGTTTGCCGCGATCAAACCCGTCGGACCGACGCCTTCATCATGTTGCTCACCGCCGCCGCCTGTTTGGGGCTGAATAATATCGCGCTGGGCTTTGTGCTGGGACTGGCAATGGCTTGGTGCCTGCGCTTGGGATTATTTCGAGTGGAAGAGATCTCGGCTAAGAAAATGCAACCGGGTGATGAGGAACCGAGAACCGGGAATAATGAATGAGATGCTGTTCTAAATTCTCGGTTCTCGGTTCTCAGTTCTCCATTACCCGGTTTGCTGAGCATCAATTTTGCTTTTCGTCTTTGTCCTTCGGCTTATCGTCTTTAGGCTTGTTATCTTTCGGCTTCTCGTCCTTAGGCTTGTCATCCTTGGGCATATCTTCCTTCGGCTTCACGATTGGGGCTGCCGGCGCGGTTTCGGGAGTGGCGGCAGGCGCTTCCTTGTGCAGGTAAATGATCGGCTTGGTGACATTCAGATCACGCAGGCAGACCAACGTGCCATTGTTCGCAGCCAGGTAAATCCGATCGGTCGTTTGGTTCTCGTAGCCGAAGGTGAAGCCTCGCATCGGCAGTCGGGCCACTTCGATGCCGCGCTGGCGATCCAGAATCACGATCTCGTATTTCGTGCTGAGTCCGTAAACAAAGCGGTCGTTGGCGGCCAGGAAATGCTGGATGTCGTTCACATGGCGGTCGAGGAACTTCTGGGGATCGCGCCAGCCGGATTCGCCGGTCTGGCGATTGATGCGATACAATTGCGACTGCGCCGTCGTGATGAAAATGTCGTCGCCCACCACCGATGGTTGCCGGTCGAGCGCCGTGTCGGCCGTGAAGCGCCAGAGCAGCTTACCGGCCAGGCCGTCGAGCGCATACAGACTGCCATCCAACGTGGGAATGAAGGCCGTGTCGCCGTATTGGCCCAGCGGAGCGATGACGTAAGCCGAAGTGTGAAATTCATACACGATGATCGCGTTCAACCGCTTGAATGCGGTGATATTGCGGTCGGTGCCCGCGGCGATCACCGGTCCACTGGTCACCAGGATCGGCTGCACCACGCGGAGCGGAGCGTACGTCCAGTGAGACTTCAGCGGCGGCTCGGGTTTGATCCGCATGCTCGCGTCGGCAAGGTGCGCCATCGAATTCATCATCGCCAGCGACGGCGTGCCCGCGACGTTGCTGTTGAGCTTGTAGGGCGGAATTACCGACGGTAGCGGGGCCAGGGACGCGGTCGTCTGGCGCTGGCTGGCGCTGTTGAGTTCATACGGAGGGACAATTCTTTCCATCACGGCAATCGATGGCGTGCGGTTGGCAACGGTGGAGAGGGTAACGTTGGTGGGCGGCCCGATGGCAGCTTGCATGGCCACGTTGCCGGGCGACACACCGGCGCCAATCCGAACCATCCGCGGTCCCTGCACATACCTCGGTTGCTCTTCGGTCCCTGGCGCCGGTTTTGTGGGCCCAGTTTCCCGGCGTTCCTTGATGGCGAAAAGCCCTTCTTTCTCGGGGCCCTGCGCACGAGCCGGAAGATCGTAGCAAATCAACCGCCGGTCGCCCAAATCGATGTACAGCCGGTCGCCGTCGGAAACCGGGGCCGACGAGGGAATCGCGGGCAAATCATACACCCAATCGAGCCGACCAGTTGGCCGGTTGTAGCCGTATAGCCGCGCGTCGCGGGCCAATATCAGGTAACGATCGTCGGCCGTGGCGTCGGTAAACACCATCGGATAGGCGTTGCCGGGGCGGGCGTTCCACTGCAGCGCGCCGTTCTCGGCATCGTAAACCATCGCGTAGCCGCTGCGCAACTGCACCAGCAGTTGCGAGTCCAGCAACTGAATGGCCACAATACCGTCTTTTTCGCCCTCCACGGGGAGGGCCAGCTGGTACGCGACCTTAAGATTGAATCTGGCGAGATCCTGCGCATCGGGAACGCGGGGATGGGTGACCAGGTTGGTTTCCTGAGACCAGCCGCTCACCGGCAGCAACAACAAGGCTCCAAGACAGGCTGCGAGGATGCGCATGGATGGGTCCTTTCGGGCAATTCAAAAAGCAAGAGCCGCTGAACGTGGGACAAGATTCCAATCTTGTTCAAGCACATTTTCGGACAAGATTGGAATCTTGTCCCACACGGGTGCATCCTACGTAATTACTAGTCTACCACCGCCCGTGTGGCTGCGGTATTCTCTGCGGAAAAAGTTCTCCAGTTTCGCCGGCTTCCAAAACGACCGCGCCCGGTTATCCGGAAGAATCACTTCTTGCCGAGTTGGCGCTTCGCCGCGAAAAAGCGGCCCAGGATGGCGGCGCAAGGCTCCGCCAGCACACCGGAAATCACCTGCGCGCGGTGATTCAGCCTCGGGTCGCTCGGAATCTGGTACAGCGTGTGGCACGCTCCGGCCTTCGCGTCCGCAGCGCCGTAGACCAGAAACGGCAGCCGCGCCTGCACAATTCCCCCGGCGCACATGGGGCACGGCTCCAACGTCACATACAGAATGCAGTTTTCCAGCCGCCACGATTGCAGCGCCTGCGCCGCCTGCGTGAGCGCGATCATTTCCGCATGCGCGGTCGGGTCCTTCAGCTGTTCGCGCTGATTGTGTGCTCGGGCGATCAGCCCCTTCTGCAGCGAGACGATAACCGCCCCAATCGGCACTTCGTCGTCAGCAAAGGCGATTTCCGCTTCTTCCAAAGCCATCGCCATGTGCTCCAAATGAAACGGATGCCGGGGATCGGTTAGCAGGATGTCGAACGGGTTCAGTTCCAAGTCGTTGCTCCCCTCCGTCGCCGTCCATCATACACAAATTCATGAAGCTTTTGAGTGCCATGCTCTTCGGCAAGACGCCCATGCGCATGCTCACCGGCATCCATGCCGGAGAGCATGGCAGGATCAATTAAGGTGACATTTTTGGTTCCAATTCGAAACTGCTTCCTGCCAAATTGACAGCATTCGTTTCATTTCGACATCCCATCCAGCGGCGAGTCAATGACGTAACTGGTTTTAGATTAACAGCTTACGTTATCCATATCCTCGCGGCACAGCGATTGCTTGATCCCCGCCATCCCCTGCGGAGATTCCATCGACTCGTATCCCGGCGCGCCGGGAATTTCGTTGCAAAAAGGAGAGACGTGGATGGCTGCCAAACAACTTACCTACAGTGATGAAGCCCGACAAAAACTCCTGGGCGGTGTGAGCAAACTGGCCCGTGCCGTGCGCAGCACTCTGGGGCCGCG
>Ga0070732_10000649_pt1 | contig 20722 bp, 13 predicted proteins | sample Coa_R1_5_FD_66449 | JGI IMG/M metagenome (GOLD analysis project Ga0070732, IMG submission 66449) | Surface soil microbial communities from Centralia Pennsylvania, which are recovering from an underground coalmine fire - Coalmine... | ecosystem: Environmental > Terrestrial > Soil > Unclassified ... | reverse complement strand
CGCTGTGGCGATATGCCATGTACCCGCCCTGGCGGTCACTAATTACCAGGCCTTGCGTGCCCGAAACTCCGAAGGAGTCGGCAACTTGCCGGCCGTAAGGCGTAGCCACGTCCAAGTATACGCGAACAAAACGGTCGTTCAGCATCCGCTGAATGTCGGCGTCGAACTGGCCTTCGTGGGTCAGTTGCCGCCAAGTCACCGAACCGCTGCCGAAAAAGACAGCAATCGGTTTCTGCGTCCGTTCACAGGCGAGTCGAGCGAGTCGATAATCCGTTTCCCACGATGGCTGCGAAACGTTCGTCAACATTCCGGCCAGAGTGAGGAGTGCAAACGAGGTGTACATCCGATTAAGTCTCCTTCAAGTAGTGAATCACCTCGGAACTCCACCCCAGTTATTGCCGCACTGGGAAGAACACGTTCTATCAGCCCAGCGCAGACTGTGCAACCAGCGAAGTTCATTTTTTCTGAAAAATCTGCGCAGAGGATGCAATTTCGCGCAGTTCCTCAGATTATCTAAGATGATTGCTGAAATCCAGATTCCGAGCAGGCGATCTGGTGAAGATAGGAAAGATTCCTTCGTTTCCCGCTAGCTAGACCTTCACATCGCTGTCGAGTTCCAATTCCCCGTGATAGCGCTGGAGCAGTGGCTCCACCTCTTCCCGAAGATATTCCTCGACCTGTTGTGAAGATCGGCCAACGTACAGCTGGGGTTTGAGAGCATCCGCAAAATTGATGCTGACAAAGGCGGGGTCGCTCCTTAACCGTTCGATCAAATCGTTTGACCTTCCCTCCTTGATTCCTTCCGTCACCGCCTGACTGTGCTGGCGGATGAATTCGTGCAGTTCCTGCCGGTCTCCCCCGGCCTGAACCGCAGCCATAAGGACGTGTTCGGTCACGAGGTAGGGTAAATACTCCTGCACTTCCCGACGAATTACCGTCTTATTGACAACGAGCCCTTTGGCAATATTGGCGGCGATCCGCAAAACGGCATCGGCCGCGAGAAACGCCTGGGGAATGACGATCCGCCGGCTAGCACTATCATCGAGCGTCCGTTCCAGCCATTGAGTGGACGCGGTCTGGGCCGCGACCGACGGCAAGCTGCTCAGATACCGCGCGATGCTGCACATGCGCTCGGCACGCATGGGGTTGCGTTTGTACGGCATTGCTGAAGATCCGACCTGTTCCGATTCGAACGGCTCGTCAATCTCCTGGCGATGGGCGAGCAGCCGAAGATCGCTGCCCCATTTGTGGGCAGATTGCCCGATTCCCGACATGGCGTCGAGGACTTGGGTATCTACTTTGCGCGAATAGGTCTGGCCAGTCACCGGATAGACCGCATCCAAGCCCATTTTTCTTGCGACCAGGCGGTCGAGTTCCCGCACCTTGGCATGGTTGCCGTGAAACAGGTCGAGGAAGCTGGCTTGGGTTCCGGTCGTGCCTTTCACCCCTCGGAACTTGAGCATGGCCAAGCGGTGCTCGACTTCGTGCAAATCGAGCATGAAGTCGTGAATCCACAGGCAGGCGCGCTTTCCAACCGTGGTCAGTTGGGCCGGCTGGAAGTGCGTAAAACCAAGCGTGGGCTCATCTTTCCATTCGCGGGCAAAACGGCTCAGCAGATAAATGACGCCGCCGAGCCGGCGAGCAATCATCTGCAGGCCTTCACGCATGAGCAAGAGGTCGGCGTTGTCGGTGACGAAGCAACTGGTCGCGCCCAGATGAATAATGTCGCGGCTACCGGGGCAGACTTCGGCCCAGGTATGAATGTGGGCCATCACATCGTGGCGTAGCCGGCGTTCATGGTGTTCAGCCCGCTCGAAGTTAATGTCGTCGAGGTGGTTGCGCAGTTCGGCCAGTTGTTCGGGCTTGATACGCGGAGTCTTGCCGTCTTCAGCCGTTAGCCTGAGTTCGTACTGCGCCTCGGCGAGGGCCAGCCACAAGCGCCGCCATGTGGAGAACTTGCGCTGCGGGCCCCAGAGCTTGGCCATCTGCGTGCTGGCGTAGCGGGTGATTAGCGGGTTTTCGTAGAGGAGATTGTCGGGCATGCCAAACCAACGCGTAGCGACGCTTCGAAGAAGCGTCAAGGAACTAAAACGCTTCTGCGAAGCGTCGCTAACCTTCAGTCAAAACCGTTATTTTCTTGCGATTCCCGCAAGGCAACGCGCTGGAATCCGTTGACTGGGAATGAATTCCGCGATCGGTGCAGCTGCACCTTTGTTGTAGGAAAGCCGGCTGGATTCGTCTGCGATTGGCCGCCGCCGCCGGAAACAGCGGTTAAAGTGGATATGGAATGGAATCAACGGTCATGACGACCCTACTCGGCCGAGGAGAACCCATGAAACGATTTCTCACGCTGCTGGTCACCGGCGCAATCGCGATGGCGCTGTGGACCGGCATGGCTGGCAAGTCGCAAGCTGGCGACCCGCAGCTCACCCGCTTCCACTATTATCCATACTACTACTGGCCCTCGAACTACTGGCCCACGCAGATGCCGCAGTGGCCGGAACCGCAGGGCAGCCCGTACATGCGGGCACCGGCGTACCAGGCCTACCCGCCCTTCAAGGAACCATACTGGCGATATGAAATGTGGGCGCCGACGAAGTACTATCGCGGCAACCACTTCTGGCTCGATCAATTTTAGTTTGTAGTGACCCGGTTTAGCGGGTCATGGCGAACCGATCCGCTAAAGCGGGTCCCTGCCAACAGTAACGCCGCAAGCGCTAAGCGCTTGCGGCGTTGCTGTTTCCATGTCAGATTGAATAAGGTCAATGCATTCGACCAGGTTGCTTGGGCGCTGCCGTTGTATCGACTACAATGAATTCGACGTTCAAGATAAGGATCCAGCCATGATAAATCGCGACGATATTATGACCGGCGCCATGGGATTGCCGGAGCCAGGCCGGCTTCGGTTGATTTAGGAACTTCTTCGCAGTCTCGATGTCTCGCAACTGGACCCTGTTTGGGAAGTCGAAATGCGAGCCGAACTCGACGCGCGTATCGAGGATTACGAATCGGGTAAGACGCCGGCGCGCGACGACTGGCGAAAGGCGCTGGCTGACAAAAGAAGAAAACCATGACGTCTCAACTGCGCTACCGATTCCTTTTCGCCGCGCTGATCTGCACACCTTATCCAACGTCTGCATTAGCTCAGTTGCAAAGACCGCTTGCGCCTCTTGAACTCATCGAAGACGAGACCAATCGAGCAATTGAGCGGCACGAATTGCCCGGCGCTGTCGTGCTCATCGTTAGCGAAGAGCGCGAAATTTATCGCGGCGCTTTCGGCTCGCGCAGCCTGGAGCCCAAGCAAGAAAAGATGACGCCGGACGCCATCTTCGATTTAGCTTCGCTCACCAAGCCCGTGGCCACCGCAACTTCGATCTTCATTCTCCGCGAACAGAAGAAGCTGAATCTGGAAGAGCCGGTGGCGAAATACTGGCCCGAATTCGGACAGAACGGCAAGGATAAAGTGACCATCGAGCAATGCCTGCTGCACACGAGCGGCCTGATCAACGATAACCCGATCGCCGACTACGACGATGGTAAAGCGAAGGCACTCGAGCGCATCGCGGCGCTGAAGCTCGAAGCCGAGCCTGGCAAGCGCTTTCGCTATAGCGATGTGGGCTACATCGTCCTGGGTGAAACTGTGGAACGAGTGAGCGGACAGTCGCTGGATCGTTTTGCGCACGCCAACATATTTCAGCCGTTAAGAATGCAGGGCACCGGTTTTTGGAAAATCGGCGAGCCGATTCCGCCAGAAGTTCTCACTCGCATGGCGCCCACCACGAAGGAAAAAGACTCGTGGCTGATCGGCCAGGTTCATGATCCGCGCGCCCGAAGACTCGGCGGCGTGGCCGGAGATGCGGGCCTCTTCAGCACCGCCGCCGACCTGGCGATCTTTTGCAACATGATCCTGAACGGCGGCGAGTACGGCGGGCGGCGCATACTCCTCAAGGAGTCAGTCGAGAAAATGACGGAGCCCTGCCCGGTTCCGGGCGGCTTGCGTACGCGCGGCTGGGATGTGGACACCGCTTACTCCAAGAATCGCGGCGAGTTCTTTCCGAAGAGCAAGACGTTTGGCCACACCGGCTTCACGGGCACTTCGCTCTGGCTCGACCCGGCCACACAAACCGCTGTCATCTTCCTCAGCAATCGCGTGCATCCGAATGAGAAGGGCAATGTCACCAGGTTACGTGGCACGGTTTCCAGCCTGGCGGCGCAGGCTGTGGGCTATGGCGCGAAGTGATTGGCGCTTGCCGAAGCGCCGCTTGCGGCTTAGCGTGAACCAATCAGACTCGGCTCCCTATTCATCCCAGAGGAACTCACCATGATCCGTTGGAGCGTGTGCACTTTGCTGTCGGCGGCGCTGTTAGCCGGAACCGTCCAGGCCCAAAACAAGGGCAAAGAAGTGGAAGTCGATGGCTTGAAATCGAAGGTGCCGGAGACCTGGAAGGGAGTGGAGACGAATAGCCAGTTCCGGGCCGCCCAGTTCACGATCCCGAAGGTGGACGGGGATGTGAAAGATGCGGAACTCGTCGTCTATTTCTTTGGCAAAGGCCAGGGCGGCGGTGTGGACGCCAATATCAAACGCTGGCAACAGCAGATCATGCCGCCGGAAGGCAAAAAGATCGAAGACGTGATGAAAAAGGACACGTTCAAGGTCGGCGATGTGAACGTGACCGAGATCGAATTGCAAGGAACCTACGAGGCGCCCACTTTTGGAGGGAAGCAGAAGCCTGAGAAGATCAGCAACGCCCGGATGATCGGCGTGGTCTTCGAAAGCCCGAACGGCCCGTATTATTTCAAACTCGTGGGCCCGGCCAAAACGGTCGAAGCGAACAAGAAGGGCTTCGATGAATGGGTGAAGAATTTCAAGTAATCGGCTTTCCCCGGTTAACCGCGAGGCGGGGTCTTCGAGCCGAGCGCGGCCCCGTGCGCTCGGCTCGAAGACTCCGCCTCGCGGCTAACCCGATGAAATCTCCTCTTGCTCGACTATAATCTCGCCAAAGGGGAGGGCTTCTCCAAGGCGATGCAAGAGGCCGGGCCATGGCTGAGAAATCGCGGCTGACAAAGGGAACGCCGGTGTTGTCGGAACTAGATTCCGCTCTGCCGGCATGGGAAACGGAGCTAATGGAGCTGCTGTTCCATCCCGATCGTGAGCTTGGCTCGGCTCCGCAGCTTTGGCAGGCACTCAAACATAAACAGCGCGATGCGCTGGATCGGTTATTCCAATACGGGCAGTCGCTCTTTCACGAAAAAGCCCGGCGACTGCTGCATCGCCGCAATGATTCGCTGCGCAAGCGGCTCTCGCCGTCGGATCTGGTCGACAACGCTTACCTTTGGCTGGTCAACTGCTACTGGCACTTGGAACCAAAACAGACATTGCGGCATTTAATTGGGGCGGCGGTTCGACATGCGTTAGCGGAGACCACCGGCGAGAAGATGGACGTTGCTCCGAAGGAAGAGAAACTGCCCCCTCGGCTGACCGACACGCACGCCGGAAGCCCTGGTGAGCTGCTTCAGTCGAACGAAGCGCGTGAATTGATGCTCGACGCGATTGACCACCTACCCACACCCGACCGCGATATTATCCGCCAACGGTTTTTTGAGAATCAATCCCTCCACACCATTGCGGAGAAATTGCAGATTTCTCCGAGTTCCGTTGGCCGACATTTGCATCAAGCGATGGAAGCGCTGCGCGGCCAATTGCAGAAATAGCCGAAGTACGAAGTAGGCCCCCGCGTACAATAGGTCCGACAGGACTTATTGGTTTCCTAACCTCTGCCCCTCTCATCAAAATATGTCCCGCGAAAGATTCCACTCCGCGATCCTTGAACTCATTCGGCGAACGTCGGCGTATCTGCCGCCGGATGTCAACAATGTTTTGCAGATGCACCAGGCGCTCGAGCAGCAAGGCTCGAAGGCCGATCTCGCGCTGAAGCTGGTGGCCAGCAACATTGCTTTGGCCAAGAAACGCTCGGCGCCGATTTGCCAGGACACAGGCACGATCACCTTTTACATCAAGACGCCAATCGGGTTTGACCATCTGGAATTGCAGGAGATCTGTTGCGATGCCGTGGTGGAAGCAACCAAGAAGGGCTATCTACGGCAGAATTCGGTCGATAGCATCACCGAACGAAACAGCGGCAACAACCTGGGGCCCGGCAGCCCCGTCTTCCACTGGCACCAGCATCGCCTAAATCGCGTCGATATCCGCCTAATTCTTAAAGGCGGCGGTTGCGAGAACATGAGCGCGCAGTACTCGGTTCCAATTACGCTCAACGGCAAGCGGGCCGACCGCGATCTGAACGGCGTCTTCACCTGCATCATGGACGCGGTCTGGCAAGCCCAGGGCAAAGGTTGCGGCCCTGGATTTCTGGGTGTGTGCATCGGCGGCGACCGGGCCACGGGCTACGAATTTGCCAAAGAACAGCTGCTGCGTGACCTCGACGATACCAACGCCGATCCGCGTCTCGCCGAACTCGAACGCCGCATACTCGAAGCCGCGAACAAGCTGAACATTGGCCCGATGGGCTTCGGCGGGCAATTGACCGTTGGCGGCTGTAAGATCGGCATGCGCAACCGGCTGCCGGCCTCGTTCTTCGTCAGCGTGTCGTACATGTGCTGGGCCTATCGCCGCCGCGGCGTCGTGCTCGACACGGAAGGCGAGGTGATCGATTGGCTCTATCAGGCTCGCGGCGAATTCGATCATGCGGATGAGAAGGCAAACGGTGAGACCGACCGCGTGGACCTTGGGCTGCCTTCCGGCGCCGACGCCGTGGTGCGCCTACAGACGCCCCTGACCCAAGCCGCAGTCCGCAAGCTCAAGGCCGGGGATATCGTCCTGCTTTCCGGCACCGTATTCACCGGCCGTGATGCGGTGCACAAGTACCTCTATCAGGGCGGCGAACTCGACGTTCTTCGCGATGCGGTGATCTACCATTGTGGCCCGGTGGTGCTCGAAGAGAACGGCACTTATCGCGTGGTAGCCGCAGGACCAACGACGTCGATTCGCGAAGAGCCCTACCAGGCCGAGATCATTGCCAAGTATGGCATCAAAGCAGTGATCGGCAAGGGCGGGATGGGCGCCAAAACGCTGGCTGCCTGCAAGGAACATGGCTGCGTCTATTTGCATGCCATCGGCGGCGCGGCGCAGATCTACGCTCAATGTGTACGCCGCGTGCCGCGCGTGTTCTTAAAGGAAAAGTTCGGCAGTCCGGAAGCGGTCTGGGAGATGGATGTGGAGCATTTTCCCGCCGTGGTGACCATGGATGCGCATGGACGCTCGCTGCACCAGGAGGTGGCCGATGATTCCAAGGGCCGGTTGCAAGCAGCCATTGCATGAAAGCCCAGGGACGGCGGTCCCTGGGGAAAAGACAAGAGGGGTGCCGTGAAAGTCAAACTGATCGTCCTGGAAGGGAAGCACAAGGATCGTGAAATCCCGCTGCCAGAGACGATATTCATGATCGGCCGCGACAGGCAGTGCCATCTACGGCCGCATTGCGCGTCGGTCAGCAAATTGCATTGTGCGATTGCCGCATGGGCCGGCCAGGTGCGCGTGCGCGACCTTAAGAGTCGCAACGGTACATTCCTGAACGAACAGCGCATCGAAGGCGAGGTCGTGGTGCACGACGGCGACCAGCTTCGGATCGGCACGCTCGTCTTTTCGTTTCGCATCAAGACCGATGACGGCGTACCGATTGGCGCGCCGATCAGTTCCGGCGACGTGCAATGGTTATTGGACTCGGCGAGCGACTCCGGGTTGCTGGGGCTAGCGAACCAGGCTACCTGCGAGACGGTGATTCCACCGGAGCTGTTGAGCGATGCCAAAGTCAAGCTGAACGATCCGGCCCGGCAAACTGCGACCATGCCGGTGCTCACCATCAAAAACCCTGGCAACAAAGCTCTCTCGGCGGGAGAGCATCTGAAAACCTATTTCAAGCACGGCAAGCGTGGGGGCGCCGTGCGGCCAAAATAAGCCGCTATAATACGGGAATGATTTACCTCGATAACGCCGCCACCAGTTTTCCCAAGCCGGAAAGTGTTTATCAAGCGCTCGACGCCTTCGCCCGCCAAAGCCTCGCCAATCCCGGCCGGGCCGGGCATAAAATGGCGCTGGCGGCCGAGCATACGCTCGACGAAGGACGGCATCGGCTCAACCAGTTCTTCCACGGACAGAGTCCCGAACAATTCATCTTCACACTCAATTGCACCGATGCCTTAAACATGGCCTTCAAGGGCATTCTGCGCGCGGGCGATCATGTGATCACGACGAACCTGGAACACAACAGTGTGAGCCGGCCACTGCGAGCCATGGAGAAAGAGGGATTCATCGCGCTCACGCGCATTGCGGCCGACGAAGGTGGCACGATCGATCCCGATGCTATTCGCGGCGCCATTCAACCGAACACCAGGCTCGTAGCCGTCTCCCACGCCAGTAATGTTCTGGGCACGGTGCAACCAATTGCGGAAATCGGCCGCATCACCCGCGAACGTGATATTTTGTTTCTCGTGGATGCGGCCCAGACAGCCGGCGTCATTCCAATCGATGTTCAAGAGATGGGAATCGATCTTCTGGCCTTTCCAGGGCACAAGTCGCTCCTGGGCCCCACTGGCACGGGCGCGCTGTATGTGCGGCCGGGTTTGAAGCTCCGGGCCTGGCGGGAAGGCGGCACCGGCGGCGATTCGGCCAGCGAGACCCAGCCGAACATATGGCCATACTTCCTCGAAGGCGGCACGCCGAATGTGCTTGGCGTGGCGGGGCTTCTGGCCGGATTGAAGTATGTTGAGGAGCAGCGTTTGGACGCCATTCACCAGCACGAGGTGGAACTGGTGGAACGGCTGTGGCGGCGACTCGACGAACTGCCGGGATTTGAGGTGTTCGGCCACCGCGATCACGTGCAGCGGGTGGGCACCATCAGCTTCCGCTGCGAGGCGCTGCCGGCCGCGGAACTGGGCGGCGTCCTGGACCAGGCCTTCGACATTGCAATTCGCCCAGGGCTGCACTGTGCGCCGTACGTTCACCGCGCCATCGGCACCTTTCCAGAAGGCGCGGTGCGCGTCAGCCCTGGGGCGTTCAACACCGAGGCCGAAATTGATCGCCTGGCCGATGCTCTAAGCGAAATCACATCGTAAGCGGAATTCCGCTAGAAATCTTCGCGTTTTCTTTTTTCGCAGCGGCGGCCGCCGGTACACCACAGTGAACCGCGCTGGGCGTTGCATTAATCCCCGCAATCGTTTGCGGCCGCACACTGGCCCGCGAACGGCTGCGTGATATGGCACCAGGTGCCGTCTTGCATCTGAATCCACACCACGATGTATTGCGTGATGGGCGGATTGGGCGGTTCGGCACAGACGGCCCCGGGAAGCGGGTCCACCGTGAAAGTAATTCCCGAGACCATGCCCGGCGTCGCGCCGGAATCTGGCGGCGAGCCTGGTGCAATGGGTTCGGGATTATGTGCGAACACTTCCGCCCGTACGTCTATGGGGCCGCGGCCAAACTGATCTGTGGCGACGCCCTGAGTGCAAATAGTACCGGTCGCCCGGTTGACGTTCGCGGGGCCGATAAATGGCAGCACGGGAAGGCGCAATTGCAGCTTGGTAGCCGGCGCCGTGGGAATGAACGTTTCGGCGACGATCGTTTCTTCGATTATCACTCCCGTGGGCAGCAAATCCGAATCCATCTCGGGCAGCGGCGGCGTGATCAGGTCGCGCTCCAGTGCCTCCATTGGCAATGCGGGCTTGCGGCTAGGCGCTTTCTTGCGCGCAGGCCTCGGTTTCTTGGCCGGCGCCTTCTTGCGCGCCGCAACCGTCGTGCGGCTGGCGGGTTTCTTTTTGGCTGGGGCTGGTTTGCCTTTGGGCTTCTTCTTCCGAACCAATCGAGCTTTGGAACCAGGCTTCTTCACCTTGGCGGCCGCCTGCACGGCCATCGACTTTTTCGATTTGGCGGCCGGCTTTCGTAGACTCGGCTTCTTCTTGGCCATGGTCACTCACCTTCCTTAAAGAGCATGAACCGAAACTGCCGAAACGTGGTCGTGTTTTCGCTTTGAAACGTCCCAAACTGGCCTTTGTATTGCCGTGGAAAGGGGCTCTTGACTACCCGGTCTGTCAATTTCTCAAGCGGCTGCCCATTCCAGCGCACATCAGTTAGAAAATTATCCTGGCAACGGATGGACAAAGTGTACTCATGATTCTCCGGGTCCGCAATACCGTCAGCGGCCAAAATGGCGGGAGCAATGGCAAAGCCATTGCCATTTCGCTCGCCGCGGAAATAGGTACGGATCAAACCATAGCGAAATTTTGGCGGTGGTGGTTGCGGCGTGCCCGGCTTGGGCGGCGGCAGCGGCGGATTGGGCTCTACCATGATGGCTTCATACGACCATTTCACCCATTCGCCGTTCTGCTTTTCACCCTCAAAGCCGAAAAAGATGCCGGTCTGGCCGCCCCAGTTTGCCTGAAACATCGCCACGTCCAATGTGAACGATTTGGCCTGCATGTCGCCGCACTTCAGAAGTCCCTGCGGACCGGAAAAAGTCGAGGTCAGCGCATCGCCATGGGGATTCCAGAATACTTTCGAATTCCCCGGATTTCCCCAAATGATCGGCTTGGGTTCATGCTTGAACGTGTGGTAATACTGGTCTGGTTCATAATGCTCCAGACTGACGACGGCTGGTTCTGCCTCCTCGCCACGTTCGCGGTGGAAAAGATTGGACCAGAGCGGCCGGCCCAGGAAGCCGAGGCCGACGAGAACTACCAGGCAGCCGACGGCCCCCATCCAGCGTTGCCGGCGCCGGCGAGCGGATCGGTTTGCGGTACGCAATGACAGCGTATCGGCAGCCAGTTGCGGAGTCTCGCTGCCGGTGCTGCGAGCGCCCCCGTCCGCGGCCGATTCACGGACGAGCTTGGGCAAGTCGTGTCCGCGGCAAAACGGTTCCAGTTCCTCGACCAGGTTTCGTGCCGAGGCCGGCCGATCCTTGGGGTCCTTGGCCAGCAGCCTTTGCACCAGATTACTTAATTCCGGCGGAATATCGGCCCGGAAATCGCTCAGCGCCGGCGGCGGTTGCATCGTATGGGCTTTGAACTTATGCGCCCGTGTGGTGCAGTCCGGTCCCTCAAATGTGGGCCGCCCGGTAAGCAATTGAAACAACGTGCAACCCAGGCTGTACAAATCTGCGGCCGGACCCACGCGGTGGGCATCGAAGATCTGTTCGGGGGACATGAAGTCGGGCGTGCCCACTACGGTCCAGGCGCCCGTGAGTGCCCCATCGTCGTCGTGATCCAATGGCAAACGTGCCAGACCCAAATCCAGAACCTTCACCACCCCGTCCGGCGTCACCATGAGATTCGAAGGCTTGCAATCGCGGTGCACCAGGCCGCAGGAGTGGATGTACGCCAGGCCGAGCGCTGCCTGCCGCACAATCTCGCAGGCGTCGGCCACGCGCAAGGGACCCGCCCGCTGGCTTAGCCGGTGCACGTTTTCGCCGGCGATGAAATCCATCACCAGAAAATGGATGCCGGCATCTTCATTTGCATCGGTGGCGCGAACCAGGTTCGGATGATCGGCCAACATGCCACTGGCCTGCATTTCGCGGTCAAACCGGGCTTGCATCAAGGAATCGTTGAGGCGATGCGGCTGTAGCGTCTTCAGGGCGACAATCCGGTTCAACCGAGTGTGGCGGGCATAGTAGATGTTGCCCATGCCGCCGCTGTTGACCAGTTCCAGGATTTCGTACGGCCCCAGTTGCTTGGGCAGCGGCGAATGATTCGCAATGCGGGCGCTGCCCTCGGCGGTATCGGCGGCTCCTTCTTCGGTCCGATTCAATCGGGCGCGCTCGGTGGGGGAACCACTCGGGCGCTCGCTCACCGATTTCGATTGGGCCGAAAGACGAAGCTGGCATTGCGTGCAGGCCGTTAGGTGCGTGGCCAGATGATCCCGGTCTGCGGCCTTCAATCTGCCCAGCGCGAACTCCCGCCAGACTTCCGGCGCCGGGCAATTCGTTTCCGACGGGGCGGGAGGCATGACGGCATTCCCCGATTTGTAAATCGTGCCGCAAGATTGGGAAGCGAACGTCGCTGCGGAGCGCGACGTTCATCATGATATCTGACTCGCAGCAAAAATCAGCCGGGGAACAGCAGAACGGTGAAAAAATTGACCCCGAAAGTACTGAGCCCGCCGCGCAAGCAAGGGACTGCCCTTGCTTGCGCGGCGGGCTCAGTCGAGGCTTAGTGCACGGGAGCTACGGCCGGCAATGGTTCGTGCCCATGGCCATTGGCCGAGATCTTTTCGAGGTTCGTTTTCTTCGCGATCTCGCTCTTCGCCGCGTCTTGTTTCGCGGCTTCGCGCCGATCCTTGAACCACTGGATCACGTAGTAAAACACCGGCGTGAGGAAGATGCCGAAGAGCGTGACGCCGAGCATGCCGGCAAACACAGCCGTCCCGAGCGCGCGGCGCATTTCGGCCCCGGCCCCTTCGGAAATGACCAGCGGCACCACGCCGAGAATGAACGCGAACGAGGTCATAATGATGGGCCGCAAACGTAGTTTACAGGCTTCCAGGGTGGCGTTGGCGCGATCGGTGCCGGCCTCGCGGCGGGCCTTGGCGAATTCAACGATCAGGATCGCGTTCTTGCAGGCCAGCCCGACCAGCACCACGAAGCCGACCTGCGTGAAGATATTCACCTCCATCCGGGCGATCAGCACGCCGGCCACCGAGCACAACAGGCACATCGGCACCACGAGAATCACCGCCAAGGGCAGCGACCAGCTTTCATACTGCGCCGCCAGAACCAGGAACACGAGGAGCACGGCCAGCGCGAAGACGTACATCGCGGTATTGCCGGTTTGCAGTTGCAAGTAGCCAAGCTCGGTCCATTCGTAGCGCATGGAGCGCGACAGGCTGTTCTGCACCACGTCTTGCGTGCGCTCAATTGCCTGGCCGGAGCTGAGCCCGGGCGCGGGCGTCACGTTCACGGCGGCCGATGGGTACATGTTGTAGCGCATGATCAACACCGGCCCGCTACGTTCGTCGACTTTCATCAAGGTGCCAAGCGGCACCATTTTCCCGCGGCTGCCGCGCACTTTAAGTTGCTTCAAGTCTTCGATCTGCTGCCGGTAATCCGAGGCAGCCTGCACGTTCACCTGCCAGGTGCGGCCGAAGCGGTTGAAATCGTTCACATAGAGCGAACCCAGGTAAACTTGTAGCACGTTGAAGATTTCGCTGATGGGCACGCCTTTGGCCCGGGCTTCGGTACGGTCGATGTCCAGATACAGCCACGGTGTATTCGCGCGGAAACTGGTGTACACGCCTTTCAACCCGGGGGTTTGCGCGCCATGGACCACCACATCATCCGCCACGTTTTGCAACGGAATCATGCCGAGGTCGCTGCGGTCTTCGATCACGATCTTGAAACCGCCCGTGGTGCCCAATCCCTCGAGCGGTGGAGCGCCGAAGACGTTGACTACGCCGTCGGGAATGTCATCCTGCAACGCCGCTTGCAGATGCTCGGCAAGCGCATCGCCGGACAGGCCGGGCTTGAGCCGGTTCGGAAAGTCGTCGAGCATCACGAACATGGAGCCGAAGTTGGGAGCGTTGGCATTCAGCACCATGGACTGACCGGAGACGGCGACGGTGTGCTTGACGCCGGGCATGGCACGCGCAATTTGCTCGATGCGATCCATCACCTGCTCCGTGCGCTGCACGGAAGCAGAATCGGGAAGCTGCACGTTGACGAGCAGGTAACCCTTGTCCTGGGCCGGCAAAAAGCCTTTCGGCGTGATGGCGAAGCTGGCGTAGGTGAGTAGCAGCAACCCGGCGTAAACTAGCAATGCGATCAGGCTGACGCGCAATAGGCCGCTCACGACTTTCACGTAGCCGCCCGTGGCCCAATTAAAGCCCTTGTTGAACACGCGGAACACGGTGCCCAGGATAAAGTTCAGCGGCTTGCTGAACACCGTGAGCACGCTTGCGCCAATCAGGACGGCCACCGTAATGGGCGCGTAGATCGGGTATGCTGCCCAGAGATTTGCCGCGGCCGCCGGCAGATGCACCGCTGCCTTTTCGATCCACGGCGTCAGAAATTCCCAGCCGAGCCAACCGCCGATCAACGGATACGCCAGAATCGGCAATGGCGGCGCGGTCTTTTTGTCGCGCGTACGCAACAACAAAGCCGTCAGGGCCGGGCTGAGCGTGAGCGAATTGAACGCGGAGAGCAACGTGCTTACGGCAATGGTCAACGCAAATTGCCGGAAGAACTGCCCCGTAATGCCCGCGATAAACGCGCACGGCACGAACACGGCGGTGAGCACGAGGCCTACCGCGATCACCGGACCGGATACCTGCCGCATCGCTTCCAGCGTGGCCTCGCGCGGCGGGAGGCCATGTTCGACGTGGTGCTCGACCGCTTCGACGACGACGATGGCATCGTCCACTACGATGCCGATGGCTAACACGAGGCCAAACAGCGTGAGGTTATTCAAACTGAACCCGAAGACTGCCATCACCGCGAACGTGCCGATGATGGCCACGGGCACGGCGACCAGCGGAATAATGGCCGAGCGCCAGTTCTGGAGGAATAACAGCACCACCACCGCCACGAGAATAACGGCGTCGCGCAAAGTCTTGAACACTTCCTTGATCGACTGGTAAATGAACGGTGTGGTGTCGTACACGATGGCGTAATCCACACCGTCGGGGAAGCGGGTCTTCATCTCTCCCATCTTGTTGCGCACCCGCTGCGCGGTTTCGAGGGCGTTGGAGCCGGGCAACTGATAGATCGAAAGTGCCACCGACGGCTGGCCATTCAGGGTGCAGGTCTGGTCGTAGGCCTGGGCGCCGAGTTCGATGTCGGCCACGTCCGACAGACGGACCAAGCGGCCGGTCGGGTCGGTCTTTACCACCATGTCGGCAAACTGGTCGACGTCGGTCAGCCGGCCCATCGTGTTCATCGTGAATTGAAACACCTGCCCGTTGGCAATCGGCGGCTGGCCAAGTTGCCCGGCAGCAACTTGCGTGTTCTGCTGCTCAATCGCATTCGTCACGTCGGCTGTGGACAGGCCGCGCATGGCCATGCGCTTCGGGTCGAGCCAAAGCCGCATGCTGTAATCGCGCTGACCCAGATAGGTGATGTCACCGACGCCGTTGAGACGCGAAAGCTCGTCCTTCAACTGAATGGTGGCGTAATTGCTCAGGTAGAGACTGTCACGGCTATTGTCCGGGGAAAACAGGTTGACGATCATCAACACGCTGGGTGATTTCTTCTTTACGCCGACGCCGCGGCGCTTGACGAGATCCGGCAGAATCGGCTGGGCCAGGTTCACGCGGTTTTGCACCAGCACTTGAGCCATGTTCAAATCGACGCCGTTCTGAAACGTCACGGTCAACGTGTAGGCGCCGTCGTTGGTGCATTGCGAAGACATGTAGAGCATGCCTTCCACGCCGTTCACCTGCTGCTCGATGGGTGCGGCCACCGTATCGGCGACGACCTGGGCGTTGGCGCCGGGATAAATGGCAGAGACTTCAACCGTAGGCGGAGTGATATCGGGGTACTGCGCGATGGGCAGCGATGTAACCGAGATAACGCCCGCGAGCACAACGATGATCGACATCACCGAGGCAAAGATGGGCCGGTCAATAAAGAATTTGGAGAACATGCAACTTAAGTCTTGCCGCGCACGTTCGAAGACTCACGTGCGGGCTTGGTCCAAGGACCCTTAGGCCCGCAGCCGAGTCTTCGAGGCTGCGGGGTCATATAAGTTATCCCCGTGTTGTCGTGCCGCGCCGGCGCTGCCATTCCCGAATCGCGAGCAACACGATACCAAAGACGCCAAATGTCGCAATCACAACCAGGATTAGCAAGACCTTGCTAATGCGCTGCATCGTGGCCGACTTGAAAATCCTTCTTTCGCCAAGCCAATCAATCGTAAAGAAGAACACCGGCGTCAGCACGATGCCGAAAAGCGTCACGCCGAGCATGCCGCTGAAGACCGCGGTGCCGAGCGTGCGCCGCATCTCCGCCCCGGCGCCCGTTGACATAATCAGTGGCAGGACGCCGAGAATGAACGCGAACGACGTCATGAGGATTGGCCGCAAGCGCAGTTTGCAGGCTTCCAGCGTCGCTTCCCGCCGCGATTTCCCTTCATGCCGTTGCAGCGTGGCAAATTGAACGATCAGGATCGCGTTCTTGCTGGCCAGACCGACGAGCACCACGAAGCCGATCTGCGTGAAAATGTTGATATCCATGTCGGCGACGTTGACCCCAATGATCGCGCAGAGCAAACACATTGGCACCACGAGAATCACTGCCAGCGGCATCGACCAACTCTCATACTGTGCGGCCAGTACCAGAAACACCATGACCACGGCAAAACCAAAGATGATCATCGCGGTGCCGCCGGCCAGCACCTCCAAGTAGGACATGTCGGTCCATTCGTAGGCCATCGATTGCGGCAATTCCTGGTTGGATAGTTTGCCCAGAATGTCGATCACCTGGCCGGAGCTAAAACCCGGCGCGGCGGAGCCATTGACCGACGCGGCTGGGTACATGTTGTAGCGGGTGAGCACCAGCGGGCCGTTCTCGTCGCGCTGGTTGGCGAGCGAACCCACCGGCACCATGCCGCCACGCAGGTTGCGCGTCCGCAGCTGCGAGACCACTTCCACGCGGTCGCGGAACTGCGGCTCCGCCTGCACGATCACTTCCCAGGTGCGGCCGAAGCGGTTGAAATCGTTGACGTAGAGCGAGCCTTCGTAGATCGAAATCGTGTCGGCAAAATCGCGCATGCTGACGCCGCGCATAGCACAAGCGCCGGGATCGGGATCGATATGGTACATCGGCACATTGGCGCGGAAAACCGGCGGCAGGCAAACCAACCCCGGCGTTTTGTTCCCCTTGCGGAAAATGTTCTCCACTTGCTCCTGAAGTTCCTGGGGCCCGAAATCGCCACGATCTTCGATCATCAGGGCGAACCCGCCGGCCCGGCCCACACCACGGACCGGCGGAGGGGGAAAGACCAACACAATCGCCTCTGGAATCTCTTTTTCGCATTCGCGGCGCATGATAGCAGCGATGGCATCGGCCGAAAGGCTGGGATCGCGCCGGTCGGCATAATCCTTCAGGTTCACGAAGCACGAACCGAAGTTCGAGCCGGCCGCATTCAACACGAACGATTGTCCGGCAATGGTGGTGATGTGCTTGATGCCCGGCGTGCGCGCGGCGATGGCTTCGATCTTGCTCATGACTTCCAGCGTGCGCTCCTTCGAGGCCGAATCGGGTAGCTGCACATTCATCATCAGATAGCCCATGTCTTGCTGCGGGATGAAGCCCTTGCGCGTGGTGGTAAACTCCCAGTAGGTGAGCCCGAGCAGCCCGACATAGACGAGCAGCACCAGCAGGCTGACGCGCAATATGCCGCCGATGGCGCGCACATAGCCGTGAATGCCGGCAGTAAAGCTCTTGTTGAATAGGCGGAAGAAGCGCACCAGCAGCCAGTTGACGGGACGCGAAACAAACCAGCCGGCGACGGCCGTCGCAACTGCGGCCGCAATGGGCCCGGCCCAGTCGGCTTTTTCAAACGGCATGGCCGGGAAGGGCTGTCGTAGCAATGCATTCGTCAGTTGCGGGCCCAGGAATTCCCAGCCCAGCCAACCGAAAACCAGTGGGAATGCCAAACGCGGCAAGGGCGGCTCATTATGCTTGTCGCGCGGCTTCAGAAGCAACGCAGTGAGCGCCGGGCTGAGCGTCAGCGAGTTAAAGGCCGAGATAATCGTGCTCACGGCAATCGTGAGCGCAAACTGCCGGAAGAACTGGCCGGTGATTCCAGAAATAAATGCACACGGCACAAACACGGCGCTCAGCACCAGGCCGACGGCGATCACCGGGCCGGACACTTGATTCATGGCGGCAATGGTGGCTTCGCGCGGCATCAGGCCGTTTTCGATGTGGTGTTCTACTGCCTCAACCACCACGATGGCATCATCCACCACAATGCCGATGGCCAGCACCAGGCCGAAAAGAGTGAGGTTATTCAGACTGAAGCCGAACATGAGCATGACCGCAAATGTGCCGATGATGGCCACCGGCACTGCGACCAGCGGAATCATCGCCGTCCGCCAGTTCTGCAGGAACAACAGCACCACCAAGGCCACGAGGACGATCGCATCGCGAAGCGTCTTCACTACTTCGCGAATCGATTCGCGCGTATACGGCGTAGTGTCAAAGCCAACGTCATAGGTCACGCCGGGAGGAAACGATTGCTCGCGCAATTCTTCCATTTTGGCCAGAACGCGCTCCTTGACATCGAGTGCGTTGGCATCGGGCATTTGGAAGACGGCCAAGAAGACCGTCTCCTGGCCATCCATGCGCGTAGTGATGTCTTCGTTTTTGGAGCCTAACTCGACGCGGCCCACGTCTCGCAGACGGATGATTCGGCCGTCCGGCGAGTTTTTCAGAATGATGTCTTCGAACTCTTCCACGTCGCCGAGCCGGCCCAGCGTATTGAGCGTGATCTGCGATTCCTGTTTGCCACGGATCGGCTCTTGCCCGAGGGCGCCGGTGGCGAATGAGGCGTTCTGCTCGCGCAGCGCGTTGACGACGTCGTTGGCGGTCAGTTTCCGCGCCGCCAGCTTGTCGGGATCGAGCCAGATGCGCATGCTGTAATCGCGCTGGCCGAAGAGGAAGACATCGCCGACGCCCGGCACCCGTGAAAGCTCATCGCGGATTTGCATCAGCGCGAAATTGCTGAGGTAAAGCTGGTCGTAGCGGCCGTCGGGTGAATGGATGGCAATGCCGCAAAGAATGTCCGGCGAGCGCTTGCGCGTGGTTACTCCGGTTTGCTTGATCACCTCGGGCAGTTGTTGAATCGCCAGGTTCACGCGGTTCTGCACCATCACCTGGGCGAGGTTTAGATCCACGCCCTGGTAAAACGTGACCATGAGGTTATAGCTGCCGTCGTTCGCGCACTGCGACGACATGTACATCATGCGCTCGACGCCGTTGACTTGCTGCTCGATGGGAGCCGCCACCGCGTCGGCCACTTCCTTGGCACTGGCGCCGGGATAATTGCAACTCACCTGGACCGTCGGCGGCGTGATCTGCGGGAATTGCGCCAACGGAAGATGGAAAATGGCAATGAACCCCGCCAGCGCTATCACGATGGACAGCACCGCGGCGAAGATCGGCCGATCGATGAAGAAACGGGAGATCACGGCCTACCCTCGGGCATGACAAGGTGACAGGGTGACACGGTGACACCTTAACCAGTAACATGTCGGAAGACTTAGCCACAGCATATTTTGGCTACCCGTCACCTTGTCACCTTGTCACCTTGTCACTTCTTCGCTTTGACCGTCTGCTCGTTCGGCGACGTCGGAGCCGGCACCGGCACTGGCATGTCCACATCCTTCGGCGTCACTTTCACGCCTTCGCGCACGCGCTGCAAGCCAGTCACGATGATCTTTTCATCTTTCGATAAACCGCCGCGAATCACGCGCAGGCCGTTTTGCATTCGGCCCACCTGAATTCGGCGATAACTCACCTGGTTTTGAGCATCGACCACATACACGAACTTTTGCCCTTGGTCGGTACCAATGGCTTTCTCGGAAATCATGATTGCTTCAAACGGCTGGCCAAGCGGCAGCCGTACACGAGCGAACAACCCTGGAGTGAGCGAACGGTCTTTGTTAGAAAACCGGCCCCGCAAGCGCCAGGTGCCGGTATCCGGATCGACCTTGTTGTCGGCGAAGTTGATCATTCCATCGCGCGGGTAGCCTTCCTCATCGGCGAGCCCTATGAGCACCGGCAGGCCAAGATCGGCCGTCTCGCGCCAATACTCCTCGTGCCGCCATTTGCGAACGGCCATGGCCATCCGAAGCAGCATGGGGCCAAACTCCGGCACCGGAGTCGTGCCTTCCGCGAGGCCCGGCAGGTTTCCCACCAAGCCGGCAATCGCCTCGGCCGGGGCGACTGCCTCGGTGTTCCAGCGAATCTTCCCTTCGCGAATCATCCTTTGGAGCCGAAGCGTCGTGTGCTCGTCCAAGTCGAAGTTGACGTAAATCGGATCGAACGAAACGACGGAGGTCAGCACTGTATCGTCCGATTTCACGAGATTGCCCGGATCGAGATACCGGCGGCTGATGCGGCCGCTGATAGGGGACCGAACCTTCGTGAAGCTTAAATTCAAAAGCGCCATGTCGCGGGCGGCCTTGGCCGCATCCAGGTTGCCCTGGGCTTCGCCGCGGTCGCTCTCCATAATGCTCAATTCTTCATCGGAAACAGCAGAAACGCCCCCTTTCGCTTTCGCCAATTCGTAGAGTTTCTGGCCCTTCTGATAGGTAGCCTCCGTGCGCTTCAAGCGCGCTTGCGTTTGCACCACGAGCGCTTCGGTGCGGGCAACTTCTGCCTCGTAGGGCCGCGGATCAATTTCGAATAGCAAATCGCCTTCGTGTACCTCGGCGCCTTCCTGGAAATTAGCGTTGTTCAAAAAGCCCTGCACGCGCGCGCGAATGTCGATGGAATAGACCGCGGCGGTCTGACCGGGGAAGTCTTCGTAGTCGGTCACCATTTGCGTGATCGGCTTGGCCACCATCACTTCCGGTGGTGGCGGCGCCGCGACCTGGGCGGCGGACTTATGGCAGCCGGAAAGCAGCGGAAAAAGAAACGGCAAGCATAGCAGCCAGCCATATTGGAGAGTTCGCTTCACGTGTTCCTCCTACCAGCATAACGAGGCAATTTGATTC
>Ga0070732_10000648_pt1 | contig 20807 bp, 17 predicted proteins | sample Coa_R1_5_FD_66449 | JGI IMG/M metagenome (GOLD analysis project Ga0070732, IMG submission 66449) | Surface soil microbial communities from Centralia Pennsylvania, which are recovering from an underground coalmine fire - Coalmine... | ecosystem: Environmental > Terrestrial > Soil > Unclassified ... | reverse complement strand
CTTGCGCTTGCTCTTGGCGTCGAGCTTCTGGTCGATGATCCTGACTTCGCGCTGCTTGGCCTGGATGTCCTCGACCGCCTGCTTCATCAGGTCGATGAGCCGTCGCTTGACCATCTCGGTGAACTCGATCTTCCGGATCGCCCGGGACAGTTCCACCCGCGCGCGGCCGATCTTCCACTTCGCCCGCCGGAACTTGCGCTTGTCACTCTTGGCGACGTCGGCGTACTTCTCCTCGAGCTTGGTCACGGCTTCCTGAGCCACCCGGACGCGTTCGATTTGCTTCTCGAGCGTCCGACGGCGCGCCTCGAGCTTCTCGTCGGTGATCTCCTCTTCGTTGAAGACCACGAGTTCGCGAACCGTGCGCTCGCCCCGCCCCAGCTGCGCGCCGAGCTCGATGACCTCCTGCGTCACCCGCGGCGTGCGGGAGACCGACTTGATGACCGCCAGCTTCCCCTGTTCGATGCGCTTGGCGATGGCGACTTCGCCCTCGCGGGTAAGCAGCGGCACCGTGCCCATCTCGCGCAGGTACATGCGGACGGGATCGTTCGTCTTGTCGAGGGCCCCGGGCGTGAGATCCAGATCCATCTCCTCGCCGCCCTCGCCCTGCAGCTTGTCGTCGCGGTACGACTTCTCCGAGTCGACGACCTCGATTCCAGCGCTGCCGAACGTGCTGAACAGATCGTCCAACTCCTCGGACGACGTCAGGTCGGCCGGTAGGAGTTCGTTCACCTCGTCATAGAGCAGGTAGCCCTTCTCTTTGCCGAGCGTGATGAGCTGCTTGATCTCGTCGTACTTCTCTTCAATGGACAACGGCTTGCTCCTTCGTGAGGTCTATGAATCCCCGGACGTGAGCGCCTCGAGCTCCCGCAACAGCGCCTTCTTGCGCTCCCAGACGCCCCTCAGCGTGCCGGGCGCCTGCGCGCTGAGTCGATCGATTTCATCTTGGATGGTGGCCAAGTCCCGCTTGCAGCGCTCGCGCTTGAGTGCCCGGACGCAGTCAACGGCTGCCGCCGCCGGGGCGTCCGCGCCCGCGGCGCGGTCGAGCAAAGCGCGCGTCTCTTCATTTAGACGTTCGTGCACCAGTTTTGGTAAGACATCCGCCGGCATGTCCCCCAGGCTGGCCGCCAGCTTCAGAATGGCCGCGGTGGCCACGCCCTCGAAGTCCGGCGCTTCAAGCTGTGCGATGGCGGCCAAAGCCTCCACGGGCCGATGCACGAGCGCCCACAACAGGCCCTGTTCGGCCGGGCGCAACGGCGCAGACGTCGCGGCGGCGATCGCCGGGGCCTCGACGCGACGCTGGGCCGCGGCCTTCTTGATCTCGTCCCGGATGACGCCCTCGGTCACCCGCGCCCGCACCGCCAACGTGTCCGCGAACCGATCGCGCTCGGCCGCATCCGGGATCGTCGCCGCGACCCGCAGCATCGAATCGAGGAAGGTCTTTCGGCTGTCCGGTCGCGCGAGGTCCAAGCTCTCGGCCGCCCGGTCCAGCAGAAACTCCAAATACGGCCGCGATCCCTTGAGCCGCTCGACGTACGCGCTCCCGCCGGAACGCCGGATGAACGTGTCCGGATCGCTGCCGGCCGGCATCAAGGCCACGTTGACTTGAAATCCTTCGGCGACCAAAAGCTCCGACGACCGCGCCGCGGCTCCCTGACCCGCCGCGTCCGCATCGAGACTCAGCACGACTTTTGAGGCGTACCGTTTCAGAGTCCGAGCCTGGGCGCTCGTGAGCGCGGTGCCACAGAGGGCCACTACCGGATGCACTCCAGCCTGCCAGACTTGGGCCAAATCGAAGTAGCCCTCGACGAGCACGCAGTAATTGTGCGTCCGAATCGCCCCTTTCGTCACGTCCAAGCCGTACAGCGTGCGTCCCTTCGAATAAATCGGCGTTTCGGGCGAATTCAGGTATTTCGGGATCTGACCTTCCTCGAGCGCCCGGCCGCCAAATGCCACGATCGCCCCGGTGTCCCGCACGATGGGAATCATCAGTCGATTACGGAACTGATCCCTGATCTGACCATTATCTCCTAACTTGACCAGTCCGCTCAGGAGTTGAAGAGGCCTGGGAATGCCGGCGTCCGCCAACCGCCCGTGAAGGGACTCGCGGCCCCCGGCGGGCGCGTACCCATAGCCAAACGTCGCCAGGGTCTCCGCCCGAAGCCCCCGGTGCTCGAGCTCCTGCCTGGCCCGCGCGCCCCCAGAGGTCTCGAGCTGCTCGCGATAGAACGCGGCGGCCCGCTCGTGGAGCGCCATCAGAGCCTGCCGCTCGGCGGCCGCCTCCCGGTCCTCCGGTCCGCTGGTAGTCTCAGGGAGTTGGATGCTCGCCCTCTGGGCGAGGTGTCGTACCGCCTCCGGAAACGACAGCTTCTGGTACATCTCGACGAACTTGACGACATCTCCCCCGGCGCCGCAGCCGAAGCATTTGAAGAACCCCTTGTCCTTATTGACGTTGAACGACGGCGTCTTCTCCTGGTGGAACGGACAGAGGCCCTTCCATGTCGACCCCGCCTTCCGGAGCGAGACGACGTCGCCGACCACCGCTACGATGTCCGTCTGGGCTTTGATCTCATCGAGGAATGACTGGGGGAACAGCGCCATCGTCCCTCAGTCCTTCAGCTCGATGATGGTGGCCCCGCTCCCGCCCTCGTTGTCCGGGGCTGGCGAGACGCTCGCGACGAGAGGATGCCCACGAAAATACGCGCGAAGCGCCTCGCGGAGGCGCCCGGTCCCGTGGCCGTGGACGACGCGCAGCCGCCGCTCGTCGCTGAGCACGGCGTCATCGAGGAACTTCGCCGCCCGTTCAAGGGCGTCATCGACGGTGCTCCCAATCAGCACCAACTCGGAGGCCGCTACGCGGGGCGACGAGTAACGGCTCGGGGCGGGGGGCTTCGGGGCGGGGGATGCGCTGCGCCTGAGATCGCCCAGCGACACGCGCATGCGCTTGCCGCGAAACTCAACGTCGACTCTGCGGCCATCGACCGTCCGGACGACGGCATCGGTGCCGAACGTTGAGACAAAGACGAGATCGCCGACGGCGGGCGGTTCGGTGAGCGGCTCCGGGCCCGAGGGCTCGCCGGCGCCTCCACTGAATTCGGCGCCAAGGGTCTCGAGGGCGGTGCGGCCCTCGCGCCGCAACTCGCCGAGATCGCCGGTGCTCAGCGGGACTTTCGCGCGCCGGTCGCCGATCGTCTCCGCCTTCTGCTTCAACCGGCCGACAATCCGGTCCACCTCGTCTTTCGCGTCGCGAAGCTTTTCGTTGAGCTTGTCGTCCAAGCGGCGTCTGAGGGTGGCCTCGCGTTCCGTCAGCCGCGATTCCCGCTCGAGCAGGCCGCGGCGCGCGGTCTCGATCGCGAGCCGCTCCTGGTCGATCGCCTGCTGGCGCCGCTCGAGCGCGGCGAGTTCCTGGTCGACGCGTGCCAAATGCGCCGCGAGCTGCATCTCCCGGCCCGATCGGCGGGCACGAGCGTCGGCCACGACCGAGGCGGGCATGCCGAGGCGCTCGGCGATTTCGAGCGCGAGGCTGCGGCCGGGCGCCCCGTAGATCAACCGATAAGTCGGCGCGTACGTCTCCGGATCGAACCCGAACGCCGCGGTCGCCACGCCCTCCGTCGTCGCGGCAAACGACTTCAAGGCGTCGTCGTGCGTCGTCGCGACCACGGTGGCGCCGCGCGTGCGGAAGTGATCGATCACGGCCGTGCCGAGCGCGCCGCCCTCCACGGGGTCCGTGCCGCTGCCAACTTCGTCGAGCAGGACGAGCGCCGGCAGATCCAGGGACTCGTCCATGGCCACGATGTTCGCAATGCGAGCGGAGAAGGTCGACAGGCTCGCGGCGATCGATTGGTCGTCGCCGATATCCGCGAACACGCTGCGGAACGGCGTGAAGCGGCTGGTCGGACCGACCGGGATCAAGAGGCCGGACTGCGCCATCACCGCGAGGAGGCCGACGGCCTTGAGCGCCACCGTCTTGCCTCCGGTGTTCGGGCCCGAGATCACAAGGGCCCGGACCGGCGGGACGAGGAGGAGGTCAGACGCGATGGTCAGGGACGAGGCCCGTAACAGCAGCAGCGGGTGCCTGGCGTCCCTGAACTCGAGCCGCCCGTCGGCGGCGAGCGCCGGTGCGACCGCGTCCATGCCGAGCGCCAGCCGCGCCTTCGCCTGCACCTCGTCGATGTCGGCCGCCACGTCGAGCGTCGTCTCGAGATCGTCGGCCCGCGACCGAAACGCATTCGTCAGCGCCAGCAGAATCCGGCGTACCTCTTCGACTTCACGATCGCCGAGCGCCACGACGTCGTTGTTCGTGTCGAGGACGCTGAGCGGCTCGAGGTACAGGCTTGCGCCGCTCGCCGAGCTGCCGTGCACGACGCCAGGGATCGCGTCGCGATGCTCCGCGCGCACGACGAGGACGTAGCGGCCGTTGCGATCGGTGACGATCTGGTCCTGGAGGTACTTCGACGTGTCCCGTCCTCGGACCAAACCGTCGAGCGCCGTGCGAAGTGTTGCCCGGGCGCGCCGCAGCTTCTCGCGGATATCCCTCAGCGCCGGGCTCGCCTCGTCGACGACGTCGCCCGAGGCGTCGATCGCGCGACGGATCGCGGCCGTCTCTCGGGCGAACGACGCGGCCCGACAGGCGATGGCGTACAAGAGCGGCGTGGCGGGTGTGATGCTCGCGACCACTCGACCGACCGACTCGACGAATCGCGCCAGGCTGAGGAGCCCCGGCGGGTCGATCGGCTGATCTTGCACCTCGAGCGCGGCGAGGATCGCCTGCAGGTCGTCGCTCGCGTCAATCGTCAGTGAGCCGCCGGCCTTGATCGCGCGCACGGCCTCCGAGGTGAGTGCCAGTCCCCGGGCGACGCGATCGGGCTCGGTCGCCGGCTGAAGCACCTCCGCCCGCGCTCGGCCGAGCGGCGTGGCGGCTTCGCGCGCCAGCGCGGCGCGGATGCGGTCGAACTCGAGTGCCTTGAGAGCGGTGACGTGCATTGAGCACGCTCCGGGGCGTGGAGCGAACCAACAATTATAACAGGTGGTTGATAGCGCTCGCGACCGCCGCCGCGCCGAAACCGTTGTCGATGTTGACGACCGCGACCCCGGTCGCGCAACTGTTGAGCATCGCCAGGAGCGGCGTCACCCCGCCGAAGCTGGCGCCGTAGCCGACGCTCGTGGGCACGGCGACCACCGGCACGCGCACCAGGCCACCGACGACGCTGGCGAGCGCGCCTTCCATCCCGGCGACGGCGATGACGACGCGCGCGGCCGCCAGACGCTCGCCAGCCGCCAAGAGGCGGTGGAGGCCGGCAACCCCGACGTCGTACAACCGGTCCACGGTGTTGCCCATGACCTCGGCGGAAATCGCGGCTTCCTCGGCGACGGGTATGTCAGATGTGCCCGCCGCGGCAATCAGAATGACACCCTGGCCGGGCACCACCGCCGCCCGCCGCTCGATGATCCGGGCGTCCTCGTGGAAGAGGGCGTCTGGTACGACCTTCGCTACGGCAGCGAATGTCTCGCCGTCAGTGCGCGTCACGAGGAGGGTGTGTCCACGCCCGACGATGGCACAGGCAATGCGGGCGACCTGGTCGGGCGTCTTGCCGGGGCCGAACACGACCTCGGGGAAGCCTTGCCGTGTGGCCCGGTCGTGGTCCACCCGGGCAAATCCCAGGTCCTCGGTCCACCCGGACTCGAGGAGTTCGCGCGCTCGGGCGGCAGCGTCGCCAGGGGCAAGGTGACCGTCGCGGACCGCTTCGAACAAGGCGCGGAGCGAGTCGCCTGACAGGCCCGGGGAACCCGGAGACCCCGGAGATGACGACGAGGCCGGCAAAACGGGAGGTTTCACGGGGGTGTCCGATCAATCGGCCAGCCGCGGCTCCGTAGTAAAATTGCGGGTCGTGCGGCGGCCAGGAAGCTCCATTCTATGACGCTCTTCGAGACGCTGATCCTGGCGGCGTACTTCTTCATTCTGAGCATCCTCGCCGTGTACGGCTGGCACCGGTACTTCCTGGTGTTCCAGTACATGAAGCACAAGGATCGCGTGCCGGGTCCACCACCCGTCATCGACGAGTGGCCGGTCGTCACGATTCAGCTGCCAATCTTCAATGAGATGTACGTCGTCGATCGCGTCGTCGACGCGGTGACCGCGATCGACTACCCGAGAGACCGGCTCGAAATCCAGGTGCTCGACGACTCGACCGATGAGACGCGCGAGATCGCGGAGCTGGCGGTGCGCCGCCACGCGGCGCGCGGGTTCGACATCAAGTACCTGCGGCGGACGGATCGGACCGGCTACAAGGCGGGGGCGCTCGAGGCCGGGATGAAGACGGCGCGCGGCGAGTTCGTCGCCATCTTCGACGCCGACTTCGTGCCGCCGGCAGACTTCCTCCGGCGGACCGTGCCGTACTTCTCGACCGACGAGAAGCTGGCGCTGATTCAGGCGCGCTGGGGGCACCTCAATCAGGACTACTCGCTGCTCACGCGCGTGCAGGCCGCGCTGCTCGACGGCCACTTCGTGCTCGAGCACGGCGGGCGCAACCGCTCCGGCTGCTTCTTCAATTTCAACGGCACCTCGGGCGTGTGGCGGGCGATCGCCATTGGCGATTCCGGCGGGTGGCAACACGACACGCTGACCGAGGATTTGGATCTCAGCTATCGCGCGCAGGTGCGCGGCTGGCGGTTCATGTTCCTGCCCGATCTGGTGACGCCGGCCGAGGTGCCGGTTGAAATGAACGCGTTCAAGACGCAGCAGCACCGCTGGGCGAAGGGGTCGATTCAGACCTGCATGAAGAATCTGCCGATGATTCTGCGGGCCGATCTGCCGCTCAAGGTCAAGGCCGAAGCGTTCTTCCATCTCACCGCGAACTTCAACTACCTCCTCATGGTACTCCTGTCGATCCTCATGTTCCCGGCGATGTACGTCCGCTCGAACATGGGCTGGTCCGAGATGCTGCTCATCGACGTGCCGTTTTTTGCGGCCGCCACGCTATCGGTGTTCAACTTCTATCTCGTGTGCCAGCGCGAGCTGTACCCCGATTGGCGCAAGCGTGCGAAGTACCTGCCGGTCGTCATGGCGATCGGCATCGGCCTGGCCGTGAACAACACCAAGGCGCTCTTCGAGGCGATCTTCGGCCAGTCCGGAGAGTTCGCGCGCACGCCGAAGTACGGCATCGAGCGGACGCAGGACGACTGGCAGCACAAGAAGTATCACCAGGTGATGCCCGTGCAGCCGTTCGTGGAGCTGGGCTTCGGCCTCTACTTCAGCGCGGCCGTGCTCTACGCGCTCACGCACGATATTTACGGCACGGTGCCGTTTCTGATGCTGTTCCAATTCGGGTTCCTCTACATGGGGCTGATGTCGCTCGTCCAACAGCTGGGCGGCGACGATCTCATGGTCAAAGCGCCGCAGATCGCCGGCGGAAAGTAACGTTCACATGGTTGTAGAGACCAAACCGAAGGCCGGCCTCGAGGACGTGGTCGCCGGCGAGTCGGCGATCTGTTTTCTCGATGGCGCGCGCGGGGTGCTGGCCTATTGTGGCTACGACATCCACGATTTGGCCGATGTGGAACGCGGTGCGTCGTTCGAGGAAGTCTGCTTCCTGATGTGGCACCGCCGGTTGCCCAACCGATCCGAACTGGGCGACCTGCAGACCCAGCTGGCGGCGGCGCGAATCCTGCCCGACGCCATCCTCCGCGCGATCAAATCGCTGCCCCCCGTCGACGGCATGGACGCCCTGCGCACCCTGACGTCGATGCTCGGGCATTACGACCCGGACGCGGCGGACCGATCGCCGGAGGCGCGCTACCGCAAGGCCGTGCGACTGACCGGCCAACTCGGGGCTCTCGTCGCGACGTGGGGACGTTGGACCGCCGGCGGCAGCCCGGTGGCACCGGATCCGGCGCTGAGCCATGCCGCGAACTTCCTGTACTTGCTCACGGGCCAGCGACCGTCGCCGCTCGCGGCGCGGGCCTTCGACGTGTCTCTCGTGCTGCACGCCGATCATGAGCTCAACGCGTCGACGTTCGCCGCGCGCGTCGCCGCCGCGACGCTGACCGACATCCACTCCACCATCGTGTCCGCCATCGGCACCTTGAAGGGACCGCTCCACGGCGGGGCGAATGCCGAGGTCATGAAGCTGCTCCTCGAGATTGGCGCCACGGCCGGCCTCGATCGCGCCGAGGCCGTCGTTCGCGGGAAGCTGGCGCGGAAGGAAAAGGTCGCCGGCTTCGGCCATCGCGTGTACCGCACGGAGGACCCGCGCGCGATGCACCTCCGGCGGTTGTCGAAGACGCTCGGCGAAAAGGCCGGTCAGCCGCAGTGGTACGCGATGACCGAACGCATCGAGCAGGTCGTCAAGGCCGAGAAGGGTCTCTACCCGAACGTCGACCTCTACTCCGCGTCGATGTTCTACGCGCTCGGCCTGCCGGTCGATCTCTACACGCCGATCTTTGCCGTGAGCCGGGTCTCCGGCTGGACGGCGCACGTGCTCGAGCAGTATGCGAACAACCGCCTCATCCGCCCGCGCGCCGACTACATCGGGCCCGCGTATCCGCAGACCTTCCTGAGGCTGGACCAGCGATAGGTCAGAATTGATCCCCCCCAGCCACATTCGCAATTTCTCCGTCATCGCCCATATCGACCACGGCAAGTCCACACTGGCCGATCGATTCCTCGAGGCGACCGGTGCCCTCGAGGCGCGTGAGATGGAAGCCCAGGTCCTCGACAGCATGGACCTCGAGCGCGAACGCGGCATCACGATCAAGGCCCACGCCGTCCGCCTGACCTACCGCGCCGACAACGGCGCCGACTACGTCTTGAACTTGATTGACACGCCGGGGCACGTCGATTTCTCGTACGAGGTCACCCGGTCGCTCGCCGCGTGCGAGGGCGCGGTGCTCCTCGTCGATGCGTCCCAGGGCGTCGAGGCGCAGACGCTGGCCAACGCCTATCTGGCCGTCGAGAACAATCTCGAGATCATCCCGGTCATCAACAAGATCGATTTGCCGGGCGCCCAGCCCGACGAGGTGCGCCGGCAGATCGAGGAGATCATCGGCCTCGATGCCTCTGGCGCCATCCTGGCGAGCGCCAAGGAAGGCCGGGGCGTCCACGAGATCCTCGAGGCGATCGTCGAGCGGCTGCCGGCGCCCACCGGCGATCCCGAGGCGCCGCTCAAGGCGCTGATCTTCGATTCCTGGTACGACGCCTATCGTGGCGTCGTCATCCTCACGCGGGTGATCGACGGGGTCATGCGCCCGGGCCAGAAGATTCGCCTGATGGCCACCGGCCAGGACTACGAGATCGAGCAGCTCGGCGTGTTCTCGCCGAAGCCCGTGCCGGTGGCGGACCTCGGTGTCGGAGAAGCCGGCTTCCTCACTGCGAACATCAAGACGATCGCCGACGCCAAGATCGGCGACACCATCACCGAAACGGCCCGGCCGACCCTGACGCCCTTTCCCGGCTTCAAGGAACTGAAGCCGATGGTGTTTGCCGGGCTGTACCCCGTCGAGGGCTCGAAGTACGCCGAGCTGCGGGAGGCCCTCAACAGACTGCGCCTGAACGACGCCTCGTTCTTCTTCGAGCCGGAGACGTCCGCCGCGCTCGGATTCGGCTTCCGCTGCGGGTTTCTCGGGCTCCTGCACATGGAAATCGTGCAGGAGCGGCTGGAGCGCGAGTTCGATCAGGACCTCATCACGACCGCCCCGGGCGTCCTCTACCGCGTGACGACGACCGATGGCGCCGTCACCGAAATCGACAGCCCCTCCAAACTCCCCGATCCCGGCCGCATCGCGAAGATCGAAGAGCCGATCATCACGGCGATGATTCTGACGCCGGCCGAGCACGTCGGCGGGATCTTCGAGCTGTGCCAGGAAAAGCGCGGCGTCCAGAAGGGCCTCGAATACGTGGCGAAGGACCGCGTGCTCGTCACCTACCGGCTGCCGTTCAACGAGGTCGTGCTCGACTTCTATGATCGCCTGAAGACGATCTCACGCGGGTACGCCTCGCTCGACTATCACGTCACGGGCTTCGAGGCGGCGCCCCTCGTCAAGCTCGACATCCTCGTGAACGGCGAGCCGGTCGACGCCCTGTCCATCATCGTGCACGAAGCGAACGCCTACGCCCGCGGGCGCGCCCTGGCCTCGAAGATGCGCGAGCTGATCCCGCGCCAGATGTTCGAGGTCGCCATCCAGGCCGCCATCGGCAGCCGCATCATCGCCCGCGAGACCGTCTCGGCGCTCCGGAAGAACGTGCTCGCGAAATGCTACGGCGGCGACATCAGCCGCAAACGCAAGCTCCTCGAGAAACAGAAGGAAGGCAAGAAGCGGATGAAGCGCGTGGGCCGCGTCGAGATCCCGCAGGAAGCGTTCCTGGCCGTGCTGAAGATGGGCCAGGACGAATAGACCTGATATGAAAAAATCCGTCCTCCGTGAGTACACCGAATCGCTCGTCGTGGCCGTGATTCTCGCCTTGTTCGTACGGACGTGGGTCTTTCAGGCATTCAAGATTCCAACTGGATCGATGGAGCACAATCTGCTCATCGGCGATCATCTGATCGTCAACAAGATGGTGTTCGCTCCCGTGCTCACGGGGTTCGAGCGCGCCGTCCTGCCGGATCGGCAGATTCGGCGCGGCGACGTCATCGTCTTCAAGTTTCCGAAGGACCCGGAGCGGGACTTCGTCAAGCGGGTGATTGGCCTGCCTGGCGACCGCGTAGAGCTGCACCGCAAGAAGGTCTACGTCAACGGCCAGCCGCTCGCCGAGCCGTACGCGGAGTTTCTCGAGCCGCCCTCGACTGGTGGCGCCCCGAGGGTGGACGACCTGCGCGAGGAGTATGGTCCGGTCACGGTGCCCACGGACCAGTACTTCATGATGGGCGACAACCGGGACAACTCGGAGGACAGCCGGTACTGGGGATTCCTGCCGGCGAGCTACATCAAGGGCGAAGCCCTCTTTATCTACTTCTCCTTCGACGAGAACCTCCCGGCCTCGCATCTGCTCGGCGGCATTCAATGGGCGCGGATGTTCCGGCGCGTGCACTGAGACAGGGTCGTCTGGGGGGCCCCGCCCCTTACCGCATGAGCGCGTTCCGCCGCGCCTGTAATTCCGTCACGACGGCCGAGTCCGTGAGGCTGCCGATGTTGGCATCGACGTTGAGCAGCGCGCCGCGAAGGCCCGCGCCAAGCAGGGCGATGCCCGTGCCCACATCGCTCGTGGCGTTTGGGTTGCCATGCGCCTCGACGGCCGCGGCATCGCCGAGGGCGCCAGCGCAGACCGTGGCCGTCTCGAGAGGGACGTCGGTCGCGATCCGCATGGCGTGTTGGATCGCGTCTCGGCGCGCGGTTTTCTCCTCGTCCGTGCCCTTGGGCTGGCCGTAGGCGGCGACGACCAGATCGTACGCGGCTGCGTCGCGATCGATCAGGCCCATGAGGGTCGACCGGGCCGCCATGAGGCGTCTGCGCGCGTCATCGAGGGCCTCGCGGGCCTGGGGCGTACCCGTCTTCGTCTTTGGCATGCCCGCCACCATCGCGAGAAGGGACGCGCCGATCGCGCCAGCCAGCGCGGCGGCGGACCCGCCGCCAGGCGTGGGATCGGGCGAGGCAAATGCGTCGAGCAGGTCGGAGACGGCACGATTGATCAGCATGCGACGGTCCTCAAGGAAGGCGTGAAGGCTAGGAGGCTGGAAGGCTCGAGGAGTCGTGCGCCATTCGACTACCAGGCTCCTGAGACGAGTTCGCCTCTTTTGATGACGGCGCGAATCGGTGTCGCGTTGACGCGTAACAAACCCACGGCCGGTCCCTGCACGAGAACGGCGTCCATCTGCTTGCCCGGTTCGAGGCTGCCGATGCGGTCGTGCCGGTCGAGGGCATACGCCGCGTTGATCGTGACGGCTGCCAGCGCCTCCTCGAAAGTCAGGTCCATCGCGTAACACGCCAAGGCCATCGCGAAGGGCAGGGAAGGCGAAAAGCCGCCGCCCGGATTGACGTCGGTCGCGAGCACGACCGGAACGCCGGCGGCGAGGCAGGCGCGGGCGGGCGCGAACCGGCCGATCTTCAGGAAGAATGCGGCGCACGGCAGGAGCGTCGCCACGCCGCCGCCGCGAGCGATCGCCGCGATCCCGGCTGCGTCGGCAAACACGAGATGATCGGCCGATCGTGCGTGAACCGCCTCGGCGACCTCGGCGCCCCCGCTCGCGGCCAGCTCATCGGCATGAATCCGTGGCTTGAGCCCTGCGCGGCGGCCGGCCTCGAGGATCGCCCGCGACTCGTCGGGCGTGAAGAAGCCGCGGTCGCAAAACACGTCGCACCATTCGGCGAGGTCGCCGACGCGAGGGATCATCTCCTCGATGACCAGCCGCACGTAGTCCGCCTGCCGCCCGCGATACTCCGGCGGCACCTCGTGCGCGCCCATGAACGTCGATGCCAGCTCGACTGGCTGCTCGCGGTCGAGGCGCCGAATCACCCGCAGCATGCGCAGCTCGGCCTCGGTCTCGAGCCCGTATCCGCTCTTGGCTTCTGCCGTGGTCGTGCCCGCCGCGAGCATCTCCGCCAGCCGGCCCCGGGTGGCGTCCGCGAGGGCCTCGTCGGAGGCCGCGCGCGTCGCCCGGACCGTCGAGAGGATGCCGCCGCCATGGGCGGCGATCTCGGCGTACGTCGCGCCCGCAAGACGCCTGCGCAACTCGTCCCGCCGGTCGCCGGCATAGACGACGTGCGTGTGGGCGTCGACGAGTCCGGGGACGAGCGATCGGCCCCGCGCAGCGATGACCTGCGTGTCCCGACCGACCGTGACCGCGGCACGCACTTCGGCGGTCGATCCCACAGCCACGATGCCCGATCCGTCCGAGGCGATCGCGCCGTCCGCGATGAAGGTGTGATTGCCCTGGCGCGCGCCCGCGCGCGGCGCCGAACCCTCGACCGTATGGAGCTCGTCGAGGTGTTCGATGACGAGCGTCGCGTTCATGCGATCGCCTCCGTCAGGCGGCGCCGGATCTCGGTCGCGTCCAGACTGACGACTTCAACCGTCTTGAGTCGACCCCGCGCACCCGAGACGACCCGTACGTCGCGCACCTTGGCGCCGATCGCTGCCGCGACCAGCCGCACGACGGCATCGTTGGCCGCGCCCTCGACCGGGGGCGCTGACACGCGGATCGCGAGGCGTCCGTCGCGGATCCCGGCGAGCGCCGTGCGCCCCGCCCGTGGGGTCACGCGCACGTCGAACCGGCCGCCAGTCGCCGTCGGACGGACCACGATCGATGGGGGCCCGGCGGCAGTCACGCGGGAGGGGCCGGCCGATGCCCGAAGATCGCCGTACCGACGCGGATGATGGTGGCGCCCTCGGCAATCGCGACGGCGAAGTCCTGGCTCATGCCCATCGAGAGCTCGGCCAGGCGCGTGGCCGGCGTGCCCCGGACGATCATCTGATCTCGCAGGTCGCGGACCTGACGGAACCACGGGCGGGAGTCTTCGGGATCAACGGGGATTGGCGGCACGATCATCAGGCCGCGAAGCTCCAGCGCGCGGGAATCGACCACGGCCCGCACGACGTCCGGCACGTCGGCCGTCTCCGCTCCGGTCTTGGCGGCCTCGTGCGCGAGATCGACTTGCACCAGCACCTGGGGCCGCACGCCCGCCTCCGCCGCAGCCCGATCGAGACGACCGACGAGCTCCCGGCTGTCCACCGAGTGGATCCAGTGGAAGGCGCGCGCGGCTTTCGCGGCCTTGTTGGATTGCAGGTGGCCGATGAGGTGCCACTCGACCTTCACGTCCGCGAGGGCCTCCACCTTTTCGAGGCCCTCCTGCACGCGGTTCTCACCGAAGTCCCGCTGGCCGGCGGCGATGGCCTCGCGGATGTCGGCCGCGCCGAACGTCTTCGACACGGCCACGATTCGGATGTCGGCCGGATCCCGCCGCGCCACATGCGCCGCCTCGGCAACCGCGCGACGAACGGAGGCCAGGTTGGCGGCGATGTGGCCGGACATGCCGGCTACTTGATCGAGTCCAGGATCGCCTTTGCCGTCGCGGCGTTCGGCCCGTCGGGCGCCAGCTTCAGATACGTCTCGAAGTGCGGCTTCGCGTCAGCGAGCTTGTTCTGGTTCACGAGGGTCATCGCCAGGTAATAGTGGGCCTCGGCCATCTTCGGGTCGAGCTTCACGGCCTTTTCGAACTGCGCCTGCGCCTCGGTCATCTTGTTGGCGTTCCACAACGAGACGCCCTGGTTGTACGCGGCCGTCGGGTCGCCCGTCCCGCCGCCAGCCTCCATCACCTCGTTCGCCTTCGCGCTCATCTTGCTCGCGTCGTCGAACTTCTGCTGCTTGTTGTAGATGGTCGCCAGCTTGGCATACGGTGCGGCCCGGGTCGACGCATCGGCGGACGAGTTCGCCGCGTTGAGGTCGATCGCCTTCAGGTAGGCCTTCTCGGCTTCGGCCGGGTCGTTCTTCTGGTCGAGATAGATGTCGCCAATTCTGATGTAACAGAGGCCGCAGTTGCTGAGCAAACCCGCCACGTCCGTGTACTTCGCGATCGCGTCGTCGTAGTTGCCGGCGTCCCGCGCGGCGTCAGCGGCCTTGACGGCGAGTTGTTCCTTCGCCGCCCGATCGTTGTGGCGGGCAATCGCCGCCTTCTGCGCTTCGGCGGCCCGTCGCATCTCGTCGCCCGTGCCGACGTGCATCTTGATGTCGCCGGCATCGACCTTTTCCCCGTTGGTGACGACAATCGGATCCTTCCGCTGCGCGTAGAACTTGCCCTGGACGACTGTGACCAACCACGTCCCGGCCGGCAACACGTCGATCGCGAAGTCCCCCGTCAGGTTGGTACTGAGAATGATTGGGTCCTTGGTCGAGTCCTTCGCGCTCTCGAAGGTGACTTGAGCGGTGGCCACGGGCTGGCCCTGGGGATCGAGGACACGGCCCTTGACCGACCCGGCTGTCCCCTGGGCGAAAGCCGGCACGGCGATCGCGATGCAGACGGCGACGAGGACGCTCTGAATCAGACGACGGACGATCGGCACGTGGGTCATGGCCAGCCTCCCGGATTGCTCCTTGGAAGTTTACACCGCCGCCCCACCCGCGGGGGTCCGGGTTCAGGCCAGAAAGCGCTCGACGGCGGCGACATCGCTCGTGATCGGTGCCGGCGGCAGCGAGCCCAGGAACCGCCTGCCGTACCCCTTCGTCGTGAGCCGAGGGTCGAGGATGGCCAGCAAGCCGCGGTCCGCTCGTGTGCGGATGAGCCGGCCGAGTCCCTGGAGGAGGGTCAGGGTCGCAAAGGGCACCTGGTACTCCTGAAACGCGTCGCGGCCCTTCGTGCGCAGGGCGTTGATGCGCGCGGCCACGAGCGGGTCGCCCGGGGACGCGAAGGGCAGGCGATCGATGATGACGGCGCTCAGCGCCTCCCCGGCCACATCCACGCCCTGCCAGAAGCTGGACGTCGCGAACAGGACGGCGTTCGGCGTCGCCCTGAAGTCCCGGAGGAGGGCGGTGCGAGGCGCCGATCCCTGAACGAAGAGGGGCCATGAGACGCGCCGCTCGACCACGGCGAAGACTTCACGCATGGCCGCGTGCGAGGTAAAGAGCACGAACGCCCGCCCGCGCGTGCGATCGAGCAGATCCGAGACGATCCACGCGACGGCCCGGTTGAACTCCGGCGACCGAGGGTCGGGCATCTCCTCCGGCAGAAACAAGATGGCCTGCGTGCGAAAGTCGAACCCGGACGGCACCGAGAGCGTGCGCGCGCTCGTGGCGCCCAGGCGCCGAGCGGCGTACTCGAAGGACCCGTCGACGGCCAGGGTCGCGGACGTGAGCACGGTGGCGCGCCGGCCGGCGAGCACCGACTCACGAATGATGTCGGCCACCTCAATCGGCGCGGCGCGCAGAGCCGCGCCGCGGCCGCGGATTTCGATGAAGTGGACGTACCGATCGTCGTCCGGCGACAACAGCCGGACGAGATCGTCGCGCATGGCCCGGGCGCGTTGAAGCGCAGAGGTCAGGTCGGCTGGCAGCTCGGACCGAGCGGTCAGCCGGGCCATGAGCGAGTCGATCGCCGCCGTGAGGTCGAGCCCTGGCTCGCGCAGGCGAGCGGCGATCTCAGGGCTCATCGTCGTTCGATCGCTCGGCCCGGACTCGAGCCGCAAGGCGTCGAAGAGGCGCCGCCCGGCTCGCTGGACGTCGGACACGGCCTCGCTCAGCGAGGCGACGAACCCCGGGTCGTCTATTCGCGGGATTGGCGGCCCCCCGGGGGCCGCGGAGGTCCCGAACGCATCGCGGGTCTCGATGGCCTCGCGAGCCACGAGCGCACCCGTCGCGGCGGCCGCATCGCGGCAGAACTCGTCCAGCCGATGCGTCGTCACCGCCACGCCGAAGTACTGCGTGACCACGTCCTCGAGCTGGTGGGCCTCGTCGATGATAGCCAGCTCGGATTCCGGAATGACCTCGCCGAACTCCCCCTGCCGCACTGAGGCGTCCGCGCAGAGGAGGTGGTGATTGACGATGACGATCTGAGCCTCGGCGGCGCGGTCGCGCATGCGCGTGACGAAGCAGTCGGCGTAACGCGGGCATTCGCGTCCGAGGCATTGCTCGCTCGTAGCCGTGATGTCGGACCACAGGGGCAAGTGGTCGGGCAGGTCTTCGATTTCGCTGCGATCGCCGGTGTCCGTGGCCTCGAGCCATGTCCCGATGTGAGCCAGCCACCGGCGGTCGCTCGCCGGGAGCCCGGCCGCCGCCTCTTGCAGCCGATCGAACCGATGCCGGCACAGGTAGTTCGTGCGGCCCTTCATGTACGCGGCGTTGACCTCGATGTTCAGGGCGCGCCCGACCGTGGGTACGTCCTTGTAGAACACCTGGTCTTGCAGGTTTCGTGTGCCGGTCGAGATGAGGACCCGCTGGCCGGAGAGCACCGCGGGCACGAGGTACGCCAGCGTCTTGCCGATGCCGGTGCCGGCTTCGGCGACGAGTGTGCCGCCCGCCTCCAGGGTGCTCGCGACGGCCTCTGCCAATTCGCGTTGGCCCGCCCGCGGCTCGAAGCCCTCGAGGACGCGCGCGAGGGGGCCGTCATCCGCAAACACCGCGCTCACCCGCGCGGTTAAGGAAGGGTTGGCGGTGGGCACGTCGCCCTTCTACGTTCGGCCGTCGGCCGTCGTCGGCGACAGTTCAGGGTACAAGGGGAAGCGTCGTGTGAGCGCCTCGACCTCCGCTCGGACCGCGTGCGCCACGGCCTCGTCGTCGGGCGCCGCCAGGACGCGCGCGATGAAGCCGGCCACCGCGTCCATCTCCGGCTCTTTGAGCCCGCGCGTCGTGACGGCCGGCGTGCCGATCCGGATGCCGCTCGCGACCATCGGCGGATTCGTGTCGAACGGAATCGCGTTCTTGTTGACCGTGATGCCCGCGCGGCCGAGCGCCGCCTCCGCGACCTTGCCCGTCAGGCCTTTCGAGAACACATCGACGAGCATCAGGTGATTGTCGGTGCCCCCGCTCACCAGCCGGAAACCGGCGGCCGAGAGCTGCCCGGCGAGACGGGCCGCATTGACGATGACTTGCCGCTGATACGTCCGGAAATCGGCACCGAGCGCCTCTTTGAAGCAGACGGCTTTGGCCGCGATGATGTGCATCAGCGGGCCGCCCTGCACGCCCGGGAACAGCGTCCGATCGAGGTCCTTCGCAAAGGCGCTGGTCGAGAGCACCATGCCGCCGCGCGGGCCTCGCAGCGTCTTGTGGGTCGTAGTCGTCACGAAGTCCGAATAGGGCACGGGACTCGGGTGCTCGCCGGCGGCGACGAGGCCAGCGATGTGCGCCATGTCGGTCATGACGAGCGCCCCGACCTCGTTGGCCACGGCGCGAATCCGGGCGAAATCAAACTGACGGGAGTACGCGCTCGCGCCTACGACGACCAGTTTCGGTTTGCGATCGCGCGCCAGCCGTTCGAGTTCGTCGTAGTCGAGCCGTTCGTCCTCCGACCGCACGCCGTAGGGCACGATCGTGAAGTACTTGCCCGAAAAATTGAGGGGATGGCCGTGCGTGAGATGACCACCGTGGGCGAGGTTCATGCCCAGAATCGTGTCGCCTGGCTTCAACACGGTCATGTACACGGCCATGTTGGCCTGGGCGCCGGAGTGCGGCTGGACGTTGGCGTGCTCGGCGCCGAACAGCTCCTTCGCGCGCGCGATCGCGAGCGTTTCGGCGACGTCCACGAACTCGCAACCGCCGTAATAGCGCTTCCCGGGATAGCCCTCGGCGTACTTGTTCGTCATCACCGACCCGGCCGCCTCGAGCACGGCCAGGCTCACGAAGTTCTCGGAGGCAATGAGCTCGAGCCCGTGTTCCTGGCGGTCGACTTCGTGCGCGATGGCGGAGGCGATGTCTGGATCGACCGTCGACAGGTGGCTCATAGGGATGCGTCGAGCGCGGCGATCTTGTCCAGCCGTTGCTGATGCCGCCCGCCCGAGAACGGCGTGTCGAGGAACACGTTCACCAGCGCCCGAGCGTCGTCGGCGGCCGTGAGTCGAGCGCCGAGCGCCAGCACATTGAGGTCGTTGTGCATCCGGCTGAGCTTCGCCGCCGCCTCCGTGCCAATGGCCATGGCCCGGACGCCCGCCACTTTGTTGGCGGCGATCGCCATCCCAATGCCCGACCCGCAGACGAGGATGCCGCGATCGAAATGACCCGCGGCCACTTCGTGAGCCACCTTGGACGCGAAGTCCGGGTAGTCCACCGACTCGGTGGAGTGGGTCCCGAAGTCCGTGTACGGAATCCCGCGCGCGTCGAGCAGCCCCTTCAGGTCGTCCTTCAGGCCGACGCCGGCATGGTCCGCCCCAAGCGCGATGCGCATGCGCCATCATAGCAAGCGGCAGTGCAGGACCGTCCCCTCGTTGTCGTCTCGCGCCGCGGTGTGGACCGGCTCCGGTCCGGGCACCCGTGGATCTACCGCTCCGATGTCGTGTCATCGGAGGCCGAGCCGGGCGACCTCGTGCGTGTGCTCTCCGAACGCCGGCGACCTCTGGGCGTCGCCTGGTGGAGCAGCGCTTCCCAGATTGCCCTGCGGATGCTGCAGGGCTTCCAGGAGTCGGAGGGGAGCACCAGCGAGGGCGCGATGCTCGACGCGCGACTTCGCGCGGCCATTGAGTATCGCGCCGGACTGGCGATCGACGCGACCGCCTTCCGGCTGGTCCATGCCGAAGCCGATCGCCTCCCCGGCCTCATCGTCGATCGCTACGGCGACGACGCGCATGTGTGGTTGGTCATCCAGACCCTCTGCCAGGCGACCGATCGCCGGCTGGCGGACGTGGTCGACCGGCTCGTCGAGCACACGAAGCCGGCCGGCGTGCTCGCGCGGAACGACCCGAAGGTGCGCCTGCTCGAAGGCCTCGATCTGCGGGTCGAGGTGGTCCATGGCGACGTGCCCGAACACATCGACGCTCGCGATGGCCCGACCACGCTGCGCGTGGATCTGCGTCACGGGCAGAAGACGGGACTGTTCCTGGACCAGCGCGAGAATCACGCCGCTGCCGCTCTCTACGCGCGCGGCCGGGCTCTCGACGCCTTCGCCTACCACGGCGGCTTCGCGCTGGCGATGGCGCGTCGGGCGGACACCGTGCTCGCCATCGAGTCCTCATCGTCCGCCGTCGCGATCCTGCGGGACAATGCCGCGCGGAACGGCGTGACCAACGTCGAGGTGCGCGAAGCCAACGTCTTCGACGAACTGCGTGAGCTGGAGGTGAGCGGCGCGCGGTTCGAGACCGTGGTTCTCGACCCGCCGGCGTTTGCGAAGCATCGCACCGCCGTGGACCGGGCGTCCGCGGCGTACAAGGAAATCAATCTGCGGGCGCTGAAGCTCCTGGTTCCCGGCGGACATCTTCTGACGTGCAGTTGCTCGCATCACGTCGACGAAGCGCTATTGCTCGCCATCGTCGAATCGGCCGCCGCCGATGCGCACGCCTCGGTGCTCCTCGTGGAGCGGCGAGTCCAGGCCCGGGATCATCCGGTGCTGCTCGGTGTGCCCGAGACCTCGTATCTGAAGTGCCTCGTCTTGCGTCGAACGGGGTGAACATCGTTCCCACGCGCTTCCGTCCGGGCGCGCTCAATTCAACGGCCGGTAGACGTCGCGGCGATTTCCGGGTGGCCCCGATCTTGCAAATCGGCGGAGCCATGATGGCCATCATGCGACGAGCTCTCAGTGTGCTCACGGTTCTGCTGATGACGACCGCGCCAGCGTGGGCGCAGACGAGCGTGGGTATTCGCGCCGGCGCCAGCGGCAGTCCAGATCAGTTCTTCTTTGGCGGGCACATCGAGACCGGGCCGGTCGCCGATCACGTCACGTTCCGACCGAATGCCGAAGTCGGCGTCGGATCCGGCCTGACCCTCCTGACGATCAATCTGGAGTTCGCCTATCACGTGCCGATTCGACACCAGCCGTGGTCGTTCTATTTCGGCGGCGGCCCGGCGGCGGTCATCTCGTCGCCGAGAGGACGCAACGGCAGCGACGTCGGCGGCGGGTTCAACGTCATGTTGGGCCTGCAAGCGAGGCGAGGGCTCTTCACCGAGCTCAAGATCGGCTTCATCGACAGTCCAGAAGTGAAGATCACGGTCGGCTACGCGTTCCGCAACCGGTAGTCTTCAGGCCCTGATATAGGGCTCCGTTCCTGCTACCATTTCGGGAACGCCGATGTCCGACTATGTCCCGCTGACCGATGGGGATTTCGCCCGCGCGTTTCCAGGTTCTCGCAAGGTCTTCGTCGAGGGCGACGCCGGTGTGCGTGTGCCCATGCGCGAGATCGCCCTGGGTGCCGGCGAGCCGCCGCTCTGTGTGTACGACACGAGCGGCCCGCGCGGCGTCGATGT
>Ga0070732_10000646_pt1 | contig 20811 bp, 18 predicted proteins | sample Coa_R1_5_FD_66449 | JGI IMG/M metagenome (GOLD analysis project Ga0070732, IMG submission 66449) | Surface soil microbial communities from Centralia Pennsylvania, which are recovering from an underground coalmine fire - Coalmine... | ecosystem: Environmental > Terrestrial > Soil > Unclassified ... | reverse complement strand
CCTTGACCGCTCCGGGCGGCTCTGCAAAATCTCTCCGCTAGGAAGAAAGGTGAATCTCAGGAAGGCAAATACAAAGACAAAATCAAAATTTACTTGACATCCACCGGCATTCTCATGGAAAGGCGATTGCACTCCTTAAAACCCCTGACGGCGCCGGATCTGAGTGGAAGAGCGGGCTCCTCAAGAGCTGCGACAAGCGTCCAAAACAGAATCGGTTTTAGCCGCCGTGCTCGTCGTTGACCCGCAGATATGTCGCATACCCTTTACCCTCAATCTCGGTCCAAGGCAACATCTTCAACGCCCCGGACGCCGTCTCCACCTGCCAATTCTGCGCTCCGCTCTTCTTCGCCGCCAGCAACTGCGCCCGCGTCACGGACGGCTGTGAATCCGTAATCGCGAACAACACGAGCGGCCCTGTCACGAGCGCTACCGTGTCTGTGTGCTGCGCATCGACAGCCTCAAGCCGCGGCTTCAGAGGGAGTTCAACTTCAACACGATCCCCGTCCTTCCACTGCCGTTGGACGCGTGCAAACGTTCCGGCCACCACCGTCTCCCGCTTTCCATTCACCGAAACACTCGCTCCCTCAGCCCACGCCGGAATCCTCAGATTCACTGCGAACGCCGCAGTCTTCGATGTCTTCACTTCAAGTGCTACATGCGAGTCATACGGATAATTTCCCTGCTGCGTCAACGAAGCCTGCGCGCCATCCTGCGTCCACCGCGCCGTCGAAGGGATATATAAATTCACGAAAACATCCTGCCCATCTCGGAAGTAGGTATTGATCCGATAATCCGCCGCGACCTGTGGCATAGTTCCGGAGCAGCAGGGCCAGCGATGGTCCGAGTAGACTTTCTTGCCTTGGAAGTTGTAATCGGAGTAGTAAAACGTGCGCCCATCAGATTGGAGCGGCAGAGCGCCGAGGATCGTGTTGTACATCATCCGCTCCATGCTGTCGCCGTACCGCGGATCTCGGGTCACGCGCAACAAGTATCGCGTCAGCTTGAAATGTGCATACGATCCGCACGGTGTTTCAAAACTGCTATGGGTCTTCGTCAGGCTGTCGAAGACATCGGCGCTGTCGGTCTTTCGCAATTGCTCATCCGGTCCCCAACCGCCGGTCGCGTAACTCTGGGCCAGCACCATATCGAATCCATTCTTCGCGGCGCGCAGATATTTCTCGTTGCCTAGCGTCAAATACGCCTGCATCGCCGAGCACAGACAGTTGACGTGGCTGTATGCATGACGACCGGCAAGATCGTTCTGTCCCTGGGCCAGCCGATCGTAAAACGGCTCATTCAGATACTGCCCAGCTATTTGGCGATACCGCTCGCCTGCGCCGCGCTGATAGGCGAGGAAAAGATTCTCCGGCATCGTGTACGGCTCATCCCATGTCCACGATTCATCCTTGCCTGGACGCCAGCTTGTCCCGTGCTCCACCGCATGATCAGGCAAATGCGCCAGAGCCACATCAGTCGTCTTTGCCAGAATCTCCCAGGCCAAAGGATCACCCACATACTTATGCGAATCGATCAGTCCGCATACCAGCTTGTCGTAGCAATAGGCAGGAAAGCGGTTCTCGTCATAGAACTTTCCGTCGATTACCTGGGCATAAAGGCGATTCAGTCGTAGCACTTTTTCGCGCGCGGCCTGCGAGCCCGTTATGGCATACGCCCGGGATAACGCTGAAACCCATTGTCCGAACGTGGCCGAAGGTGCGAAGCCCGCGTCAAACCTGTGCCAGTCATAGTTCGGATCGTAGCGGTACCATCCTCCAAGATCCTCCCCCGGCGCCGGTTTCCCGATCATCGCTCGAAACGGCTTCATCAACGCATCATCGTCCAGTCCGATCAGGACCGCGTGAGTCTGGCGCAACTGTTCGTCGTGAAGCGGACTATCGAGGGAGACATCCCCATAGCCGAACTCGTCAAGCACACCGGTGGCGTTCGGGGTTACGGATGTAGAGGCCAGCGAATATCGAGGAGTGGGGAGAAAGCTCGTAGCCGAAGCTATGGCAATCGATTGCAGAAATCGTCGGCGAGAGATCGAAGACAGTGAAACCACGCGTCCCTCCGGGCGTTCTGCGAGATAGTCTACGCCGAGGGACTTAGAAAGTTGAGGATATGGAAGGCTACACCGAGGAGGGCGAACAAGAGGGAATCACCTGCGTTGAAACTTCTACTTCTGATTCTCCGCTTCTTTAAACATGTACTTAATGGCCGGCTTGTAAATCATCAGGTTCGGTTCGCCGTCTTCCCGATTGACCTTGATGCAGTTCCGGTCGTACCACTCAATGATCCCGTGTATTTCCTCACCATCGCGAAGCACGATCACCATGGGTGTTCGTGACTGCATCTGCTTCTGATAGTAGAAATTCTCCGCGTTGGTTTGCTCCGGAGGAGTCAGCTTCTTACCGCCTTGCGCTCCCATAGGCCGCTCGCCGCGCTCCATCCGCTCAGGCCGGTCATGCCGCTCCGGGCGTTCGCGCCGTTCCTGCGCAGGCATCGGCAAAGAATTATGATTGCCGTGATTTTCAACTCGGGGCAGGGTCGGCCGAATCAGCTTACGATTCGCGAAGTTTTCCCTTTCCGCGGATTCACCGGGCGGTACGGGACTCATAACAGTATCCTTCATCGTGGCGCTAACCTCGGGTACACGCTATCGCGCGAGCTTCTTGGACCCTGATTGATCAACGAAGGCGTGAGCTTTTGATTACCGTACCATAGGAACCGGTCTGTGACAATCCTCCGTTGGTGCCATGTCTTCGCTGCGCATATTTCTTGGAGTACCTAGAATATCGATTCTTTTGCTTACGATGTATTCGACAGATCCGCCCCTCGCCGCTCTGGGCCGCTCATCGTGGTAATCGCTACCAGGCTGGCCACAATCAGCACCGTCCAGGCCAAGACCGGCGTGAAACTCCCTCCATAGCGGGTTTCCGCAAGCTTTGCCTGCAGCACCGCATTTCGTGACGCGACGAAATTGCCCAACTGGTATGCAAATCCAGGCAGCGTCCCCCGCACCGCTGGGGGTGAGAGTTCGTTCAGGTGTGCGGGGATCACTCCCCACGCTCCCTGTACCATGAACTGCATCAGAAACCCGCCCAGGGCGAGCACGGGCAGAGTGTGGGAATATGCCCACAGTGGGACGATCGGAATCGCAAGCAGAGCCGCAATTACGATCGCCCGTCGCCGCCCGATCCTTTCTGACAATGTGCCGAACAGGATTCCACCCACTAGTGCTCCCACGTTGTAGACGATGGCAATCAGGCTCACCGTCTTCGGCGACAGCAGCAGATTCTTTTGCAGGAATGTCGGATACAGGTCCTGTGTCCCGTGACTGAAAGAGTTGAAGGCGAACATCAGTATCACGAGGAAGACAAAGATGCCCGCGTGTGACGCAATGTCTTTTCCCAGCCGGCGCTCCGCTTTGCGCCCCACCTGGCCTTGCAGCCACGCCGGAGATTCATCCACCTTGCTGCGAATGTAGATCACCAGGAACGCGGGAAGCGCGCCGATCACAAACATTCCCCGCCAGCCAAGGACCGGAAACAGCGTCCCGTAAACGATAGCCGCCATCAGGTACCCGACCACATATCCCTCTTGCAGCAGTCCGGAAAAAAAGCCGCGCCCTTCTGTCGGAAGCGTCTCAAAAGCTAGCGCCGCGCCCACTCCCCACTCTCCGCCCATCGCGATTCCAAACAGCGCCCGCGTGATCAGAAAAACTTTCAACGTCGGCGCGAATGCCGACGCCAGTTCAAACAGGGAATAGGCAATGATGTCGACCATCAGCGTGGGCCGCCTCCCAAATCGATCGGCCATCATCCCAAATAGAAACGCACCCACCGGCCGCATCGCGAGCGTCCAGAAGATTCCCTCCGAGACGTCCGAAACCTTGGCATGAAACTGCGTAGCCAGCGCGCTCACGCAGAACACAAGAATAAAAAAATCAAACGCGTCCAGCGACCACCCCAGGAAGCACGCAATAAACGTGTTCCGCTGCACCTTCGTCAATCGCCGAAAGCGTCCCATCATCTCCATGCCGGTTTGCCTCTGTGCCCCTCTGTGGTGCAGTCTTTTCTTCGCTCCCGCCAAGTCCAGCGGATGCTAGCATAGGCTTTTCAATTAACCAGCAATTTTCACCCATGCCCGAACTCGACCTTCCGCAGCGCCAGGCCACCGACACGTTGATGCTCACAGGTTTCTGGTACCGCGCGCTGCCTGCTGACCGCGTTCATCGCAACCAACTCCACAAAGCCGCGCTGTTGGAAATTCCACTGGTGATCGGCCGTGATCGCCAGGGACGCCCCTTTGCTCTCCGCGATTCCTGTCCTCATCGTGGGATGCCCCTCAACACCGGCAAGTTCGACGGCGAGAATCTCGAATGTCCCTATCATGGCTGGCAATTCGACGTGCACAACGGCCAATGCCAACAGATTCCTTCGTTGACTTCAGATCAAACGATGAAGGTCGATCGCATTTACGCTGGAAGTTATCCGTGCGAAGAGCAGGATCATTTCATATGGGTCTACATCTCCGATCCGGGCCCGCAAGGCGCCGGGTTCGCGAAGCCCGCCGAGGCGCCAGAGTCTGCGCCGCAAGTCGAAAAGTTCACCGACAAATACAGCCTCGCCTATCTACAAGCCGACATGCCAGTCAGCATCGACCACGGCATCATCGGCCTGATGGACCCCGCTCACGGCCCATTTGTCCACCAAGCTTGGTGGTGGCGCACCCGTCACAGCATTCACGAAAAGAAGAAGAATTTCGAGCCGATTCCTAACGGCTTCCGGATGGCGGCCCACACCCCCAGCTCAAATTCGGCGCCCTACAAGCTCCTGCGCCTGTACGCCGATGCAGATTCAATCTCAACCACAATCGATTTCGTATTGCCGAACATGCGCACCGAGACGATTCGTGCCGGCAAGTATTGGTTCTCGAGCCTGACGACGGTTACTCCGATCACGCGCACTCATTGTCGCATCGACGTAGTTGCCGCCTGGAACTTGTTTCGCTGGGTTCCGTTCGTACCTGATCTGTTGAAATTTGTCTTCGCGAAATTTGTCGAGCAAGACCGCCGCACGATGGAAATGCAGGCCGAAGGATTGAAGCACAATCCCCACCTCATGCTGATCGACGACGCCGACCGACCGGCAAAGTGGTATTTCCAGCTGAAAGCCGCACACCTGGAATCGAAGCGCACCGGAAGGGAAATGAAGCATCCGATGGATGGCCCGGTGACATTGAAGTGGAGAAGTTGATTACGCTACGGAGCCGAAGGCGGGCCAATGGGTTAACGCCTGAGACTTCCTACTCGCTGAGCCGCAACATCTCCACAGTGCGCGTCGTTGTTTCCTCAAAGATCAATTTTCTCTCCAGATCAATCGTGTTCTTCCCCAGGTAGTGAGGAATGTACCAAGCCACTCCAGCAATCGGCAGGAGGAAAAGCATCCGAATCGGCTGGGCTAGGGCCAACGATTCGAACTCTGCGGTTGAGCCTGCATAAATCAGAAACCCAAAACAGACCGAAATCAAAATCACAATCGAATGCTGCTTGAATACGGGCAGGCTGCAAGTGAATGGTAACTTGCGGAAACGAATAAGTACGACGTTCGTCAGCAAGCACGACCAGGTCACAACCACCAGCGTATGGAGCACAGCTACGACAGGGCCTTTGAGATAGAGATAGGTTGCGAACGTAATCAGCAGAAGCCAAGGCAATATCGAAACAAAGATGACTCTTCTCGCCAACGGCTCGCATTCCTGGTCCGGGTCGAGCATGAGTTGAAAGATCCAGTTTGCGCGTAAGTCCGAAGGAATCTCGAACACAATCCTCAATCCTATGATCAGCAGAAACGAAACAATGAAGGGAATCGAGAGAGCTTCTGAGGTCATAGCCGCTTGTTGCGCCGATTTCATGCCTTCAAAGGCGCGCATCGAGGCCTGCGAAGCGAGGACCAGCGCCAGCCCTGCGACACCAGTCATTACAAGACGGTGTGCTTCACTCCGCAGCAATGTTTTCCTTACGAAGCGGAAACATCCTCTCTGGAATGGCGTGCGTAGAACTAATCGCTCGAGAGCGTTCCAGCGCCATGGCAACGGAACGTGTTGAACGCTGGTGCCTTCCGCAATTTCCGAGATCTGCACGAAGTGCCGACGGTACCCGATTACGTATGCGCCAAAAGCAAAGAGCGTCAGCAGCGCGATCCCCGGGACGCAGAGCTTGGCCAGTTCCGCCATTGCTGGATTCGCACGCAGTCGTAGCAGTTGGCACAAACTCACAAACCAGCACGACGGGAAAAGCAAGGTCCACGAAGGCGCCGGTCCTTTTACGCGCCGTAATAATTCAGGAATGACGAAGCTGGTGCATAGCAGTGTGACCAGATAGACCACGACCAAGCCTCTCGCATAGGCCGACACGCGCCGAAGAAGGCGAGGAGGCAGTATCGCCATCAGCACTCCCAGGATGGCGAACACCGCGAGAAAGGAGAAAAGGCTGGACAGCAATACCCCAACCGCGTGTACTACCCCGAATTTCAAAAAGAACAGGAGGCTTCCCTGCGAGGCCGATACGACCATCGGAAACAGCATGCATGACGCCGCGTTAACATCGAACGCCACCAGTCCTACCAGAAACACGACAGCCAACAAATTGGCGGAGAAGATGGTTCGAGTCGCGACCGGAAGGTGCGCCAGATTCACGTAGTCGCGCCGATCGGGGAAGATCGCATCCCACCGCCAAACCGCGATTGCGCCAGTCACTGTCATCGAAAGCACGATAAAAAAATATTCGTCAGGAAAAGCCATCAGGAGAGTGTCGACATTCGTCTGCCCGCGCAGCCATTGCAGCAGCGACCCGTACTTATCAAACAGGAAGATCGAAACGAATCCGCCGGGCAGTGCCAACAAAGTGAGAACCAGGCCTACGCCAAGATCAAGTCCCTCTGCGTCTGAATCTCCGCCGCCCCGAAAGATTCGCGCGACAAAAAGTTGCACCAGCCTGCCGAACGGGCGGTCGCGGTGGTATTCCCACTCCTGGCGTGCGATCTCACGGATCATCTCAGGCAGCCTTCATGACATCGACAATGTCGCGCGCGACATTTATCGTGTCGACGTCATCGACCAGGTGCAGAAACGTGTTCTCGAGCGACTCTCCGAGAATCTTTCCCACATTCGTAACCGAATCGTGCGCGATGACCACTCCCTTGCGCAAGATAAGCACATCGGTGCAGATTTTCTCCACGACCTCCAGCACGTGCGAACAATAGAAGACAAGTTTGCTGGAGCGTCCGAGCGCTTGCACAAGATTCTTGAAGATCAACGCAGAAGTCACGTCCAGCCCGGACAGTGGCTCGTCGAAAATGAAGATATCCGGATCGTGCATGAGAGCCGCTATCAGGAGAATGCGTTGCCGCATTCCTTTCGAATAGGTGCCGATGCTCGCGTGCCGCGCCACATGCAGAGAAAAAAGTTGCAGCAGGGAGTCGATCTTTACATACATTCGGTCGCGACCCATCCCGCGCAGCGTGCCCACCATTTCCAGGTATTCCCATCCGGTCAGATAGGGATAGAGGTGAGCCTCTTCCGGCACGTAGCCAAGATGCATCCGGTATGACGCCAGATCCTCTTGAATCGCGCGGCCGTTGAACCGGACCACACCTCGTGAAGGCTCGAGCAGTCCGGTAAGCATCTTGACGGTTGTACTCTTGCCAGATCCGTTCGGGCCCAGGCAGCCGAGCACCTGGCCAGGTTGCAAGCGGAATGACAGATCCTGAACCGCGGGCAAAGACGAGTATCGCTTGGTGAGCTGTATGGCTTCGAGCATGGCCGACCTCGAGTGAGAAACGAGCGAAGTGATGCAAGAACCAAGAAGCGCAGAGAACCCGAAGAGTCAGACACCGCGGAGGCGCAGCAGGTTCCTTGTTTATTGTAAGCGGATAACGGAATTCAGCTGGTATTCCGGCTACAACTGGCTATGATTTTTGTGTGAATTGGCAGCGCTGGCTTCGCGTTTTTCTGGCAGCGGTTGTCTTCGTGGGAATGTCAGCGGCAGTCGATCCCAAATCCAAACAGGGAACTTCTACTTCCGAAACCACTGTTGCCCGACTGATCGAGCAACTCCATGACCGAGCGAAGAGGCTGGAAAGCAGTTCTGGCATGCGCTCGAGCTTCGAGTCATTCATATCTGCTTACAAGATCTCTCCCCATAGCATCAGCTACTCCGATTTCGTGATCGTCCGCCTCCTCTATGAAGCGACGCGGGATGCAGGTTTCTGGAATATGCACTGGACGATCACGAATATGCCGCCGAACTCTGACCAGGTCTGGCGCCAGTGGAAGATGGTGCAGAACGTGTCGCTGCAGGCTCCCACCGCGTCGGCCGAGTGCGACGAACTCTCGGCGCTTTATGCCTTTCTCGTAGAGCGGTCGGGAGTCCGCACGGTTGGTCTCTTCTGGCCGTACCCTAACCACACGGTTGCGGTGTGGGTTTTACACCCGACTGGTGGCGCGGAAGTGCGGGTAGTCGTGCCCACGTCACAAGTCTTCCTCACCGTGAACGATTCTTTCGCCACGAGAGGGTTCAATCCATGGCATCAGAAAACGATTTACGAATACAGGCGGCACGACGCTCCCGATACCTTCGAACTGCCCAGACCCTTGTTTGATTTCTTCCTTCAGCAAATCGACAAATACGCTGGGGCTTCGGATTCGACACTGCAGCAGATTCGGTATCTTCGCGAAGGAGTATTTTTGAAAGACTGGAGCGCGGAAACCGCCGCCTCAAACTCCCTCGCCAGAAAGAAAAATCTCGAATCAGGTCCTGCAGAAGACGCCGCAGCCTTTCAGAATTTCGCCAACGATATGCGAGCACAACAGTAGAGGCTACGGCGGGCGCCGATTTCTCGCGCATTCTGTAGCTACGAGGAACCTTCTAAGGCATCTTCAATCCCAGCGCGCTGAGGGTTTTGGGATCCAACGTCGCTTTCCCGTCTTTCTTGATCGCGACTCCGAAGCTGTCGGAGTAGTCCCACATTGCCCAGCCGACGTTGTGCTTTTCAAGTGAAACGCGAGTGTCCCGGATCCATGCGTTCCGGTCTTGCGGTTGCGCGTGGCGAAAGACGCCGAACTCGTTACATACTACGGGCACACCATTCTGCCTCGCCCAATCCGCAACCGCATTGATTTCAGCTTCTATTCTCGACGCGTCCCAATGATCCTGCCCGTAGCGGATCACATCCAACCGGTGCACCGCCTCAGGAATTGCGGCCGAGACTTCCGCGGCGTTTTTGGGATCGGACGGATAATGCAGATCCTTCAGCCAATGCCAATAGAATGCTCCCCAGGTCGCGCCCTGATGAGTGAAGATGTGCGGCTCGTAAAAGTGAAAGACGTAGATCACGTTGGCATCGCGTAGCGGCTCGAGAAAGAGCAAGTCGTTGTCGTCATCCCAACTTGCGCCCGGAGCAAGAATCGTATTGGCCGGCGCTGCTTGCCGGATCGCCGCCGCCAGCTTGGTCTCCACGCCGTACCAGCGGTAAGGGTCGTGCATCTCCGGCTCGTTGAGGATTTCGAAGAACACGTGCTCAGGGTCGTAGGATGAGTAACGCTTCGCGACCGTGCGCCAGAAGTCAGCAAAGCGCTCGACGAAATCGTTCTGTTTGAGACGCTCCTTGAAATCGGAGTCAGGATGCATGTCGAGCTCCACTGCCAGGCCCGCATCCAGAATCATCTTCATTGCGGCATCCAGAGAACCAAAATACTGTTCGCTCTCACCACGGCGACTCGCGTCCATGATCGGCTGCGGATTCACGCTTAACCGCACGTGATCGAATCCCGCCGACTTGATCAGCGCGATGTCAGCGGAAGTCGTCCAAGTCTCGAAATGTTCTTTCGTGTAACCCTTCGGATCGTAAACCTGTGCGAACCACGCGCTGAGATTCACACCGTGTTGCAGATGCGCCAAACGAGAAGATGGAACTGACGAGGATTGCGCGTGCGTCGCCGAAACGAAGGCCAGCAAAAAAGCGAAAAGAAAGATAGTCCCTTTACGCATCACTGCGCCTCCTCAGATCTAAGAGTCGAGATACTCATGTGGGGACGGCCACCTTCGGCCGTCCGCCGGGCGCAAGCCCGGCTGCTTTCGAGCGGAAGTGTCGCGTCAGCTCAGAATCGGCAACGCCCGAATCCGCTTCTTGGTCGCCGCATACATCGCGTTGCACAGCGCCGGCGCGATTGGCGGCACTGACGGTTCCCCAATCCCAGTCGGTGCCTCTGGACTCGGGACCGCATTGACCTCGACGGCCGGTGTTTCGTCCATGCGCAGTGGAGCGTAGTCGTCAAAGTTCCCCTGCACCACGCGCCCCTTCGCGATGGTGATCTTGGCCCGTAACGCATTTGACAGCCCGTAGACAATCCCGCCCTGGATCTGCTGCTCGAGAATGCTGGGATTGACGACTTGCCCGCAATCGACGGCCGCAACCACGCGATGCACGCGCGGTTGGTCGTTTTCCATCGTGATCTCGACAACTTCCGCCATGTAAGACGCAAAGCAGCCGAAGCATGCCACGCCGCGATAGTGTCCCGCCGGGAGCGGCTTGTCCCACCCCGCTTTTTCAGCAGCAAGCTGCAACACGCCCCGCATGCGTGTGGTATGCCAGGTCGTCGTGAAGTAAGTTAAATCCTGGTCCTTCGCGAGAAGTTGAAGCCGATACTTCAGCGGATCCTTGCCCGCAGCGGAGGCGAGTTCATCGATGAAGCTCTCCAGCGCGAATGCCGCCTGCAAAGCGTAAACCGATCGCATCCACCCAAGCGGGACCGGCGTTTCGGCCAGGACATACTCAATAAGATAATTGGGAATGCCATACACCGGACCGGCCTCGTCGGGAAGGTCAGGGTCAACGCCATTCGGAACCGGCTGCCCTTTCTGCCCGCTGATAGACGGTGCAATGATGCGATGCGTTAGTCCGACAGGCAGGCCTGAACCATCCAAGGTCGCGCTGAGTTGGTGCAAACTCGCTGGCCGGTACGTCGAAGATCGCATGTCGTCTTCGCGCGTCCATAGAACCTTCACCGGACCATTCACCGCCTTCGAGACCAGGGCCGCTTCCACCGCATAGTCATGTTCCAGCCGCCGTCCAAAGCCGCCACCCATCAGGGTCACATTGACTTTGACTTGATCCGGATCGAGTCCAATCGCCGTCGCCACCGAGTCGCGACAATCCTGCGGAACTTGTGTCGGAGCCCACAGCTCGCACTTGGTGCCCTCAAAGTGAGCCGTGCAATTTCCCGGCTCCATGGGCGCATGTGCCATAAAGGGCAGGGAATACTCAGCGGAGATGTGGCGTCCCGAAACCTTAGCCGGTTCGCCCGCTGAATATAAGTTCACGCCTTTTTTCGAAGCAGCTTGCTTCAGCGACGCCATCACGCCTGCAGAGTTAAGGTCCTTGTTCGGTCCTTCGTCCCAATTGACGTTCAATGCGCGGCGGCCTTCCATCGCGCTCCAAACACTGTCGGCCGCAACTGCGACCGCCGAATCACCGATCTTCCCCACGTAACTCACTCCGGAAATCTTCTTCGATTCCTTGTCGTCGAAGCCGGAAACCTTTCCGCCAATCACAGGGCAGCGGGACAGCACCGCATATTTCATTCCCGGAACGCGGAAGTCGATTCCAAAGACAGCTTCACCTTTGACCTTCGCAGGAGAATCCACGCGCGCCAGCCGCTGTCCGACAATCTTGTAGTCCTTGCTCTGCTTGAGCGTCACGTCGCTCGGGATCGGCAAGGTTGCGGCTTTGTCAACGAGTTCCCCATAGCTTAGGCTCCGGTTCGAAGCCGCATGTTTAATGTGGCCGCTCTCGGCTGTGCATGCCGATCGGGGAACACCCCAGGTCAAGGCTGCGGCAGAGATGAGCATTTCGCGCGCGATCGCGCCGGCTTTCCGCATCGGATCCCACGTTGTGCGGATGCTCGCGCTTCCGCCCGTGGTCTGATCGCCAAACAGCGTGCTGGCTCCTGCCTGCTCGATCTCGATTTGTTTCCAATCGGCCTCGAGTTCCTCGGCGAGGATCATCGGCAGCGCGGTGCGTATGCCTTGTCCCATCTCCGATCGCGCTACGACAATCGTGACCTTATTGTCCGGGGCAATCCGCAAATAGGCGTTAGGAGAAAAAGATTCTTTGCGTGACCGGTTTCCATGCGGCAGGTAAAAGCCAATCACCAGTCCAGCGCCGGCGGCGATTCCTGCACCCACGAATTCGCGGCGGGAAAGTGGGCTCATCGCGCACCCCCATTGCCGGCAGCCCGGTGAATCGCCTTGCGGATCCGTTCATAGGTCCCGCAGCGGCAAAGGTTCCCGTTCATCGCCTGCGTAATCTGGTCGTCCGTCGGGTTCGGCGTTTTCGCCAGCAGCGCGGCCGCCGACATGATCTGCCCGGTCTGGCAGTAGCCGCACTGCGGCACTTCTTCTGCGATCCAGGCCTGTTGCAGCACGTGCAGACCGTTGGCGCCAAGGCCCTCAATCGTGGTTACGCTCTTTCCCGCGACTTGCGAGACTGGAGTCGAGCAGGAACGGATCGGATTCCCATCTACATGCACGGTACAGGCGCCGCACAATCCCGCGCCGCATCCGAATTTTGTTCCAGGGAGTTCGAGTGTGTCGCGTAAGACCCAGAGGAGAGGTGTTTCCGGAGAGACAGAGACTTTCTTTTCACTTCCGTTAACGCGGAGTGTGATATCAGCCATGTTGGTCCAGTGGTCTGCGTTTGGAAACAGCAGGACATGGTATCAGGGAGCAGGGCTTAGGGGTTAGGGACTTGGGTAGGGCTCAATGCTTGGTGCCCTTTTGTTCTTGCTGTAATCCATAACAGTGTCATCCTGAGCCGCGTTTTTTGCGGCGAAGGATCTATGCAACTCGCTAGCTGCACCGGCGCAGGCAGGGAGTTCATAGGTCCTTCGCGGCAAAGAGCGCCGCTCAGGATGCCAATGTAAGAGGACTATGCACTTCTCTAACCGCCTCTAGTGCAAAAGATTGATGACCATAGGGCAAGCTCGTGAGCAAAGGAGAAATTTCAACCGACTGACTCACCTGTCCAGACCCCTGACCCCTTATTTCAGCTGTGCCAGCTTTTGCGTGGCGATCTCGCCCGCTTCATTTCCTGGGTTTTCTTTCTTGATCTGCTCGTAGATGCGCTTGGCATCGAGCGGCTGGTTGGAATTTTGATAAAGTTCCGCCAACTGCAATTGTGCAGTCACTTTGCTGACCGATACCGTCGGCTTGTTGATCAGTTCCTGATAGAGAATGACAGCATCTTTGGTGCGATTCGTCTGCCCATACAACGCTGCCAGCGCATTTTTAGCGACGGACGCCAAGTCGCGATTGCCAACCGATGCCACTTCTTTGAAGCTGCGCTCGGCCGTAGCATTGTCAGACAGAGTCTGCGCGGTCACGCCCAGGAAGTAGTGAGCCATGTCGGCAGATCGGGTGTGGGGGTACTTGTCGGCGATCGCCTGAAACTGCTTTCGAGCCGCTTCCGCCCGCTCCTTGGCGGAGGTGAACGTCGGAAAATCCGGCTGCTCGGGAGTTCCCGCCGGCCGCAATTGCGTATCCATCGTCCGAACGGCGATGGAGAGATCCAGGCTAGCCTTTTGGTCTTGCGCGTTCAGGTAGTACCAGCCGCCGATCACGCCCCCGACGAGGAGCACTGCGACGATGGTGGAAATAATAAGAGTGGATCGGTGTTGGACCGTCCAATCGGCGGTTTTCTCGGCAGCGCCGATGGTAACGCGGCTAAAAGAATCCTGTTTCAGATGATGGCGGGTTTCTGCGCGCACGGACTTCCCTTCTGGTAATAGCGATGGCTGGACGAACTAAAAGTTTAACAGGGGTAAAACAGCGACGTCAAAGAATGAGATAGGGTTGAAGACCTCCGCGGTCTCTCGCTGCACGGGGCGAAGAGTGTGCTCGATTACCGCATGCCTGTGTGCTTTTGGGCACAAGATCGAATCCTGAGGGCTGTTGTGCCCGTTTCATGGCTGGTACCGTAACTTGCTTACCCACTATGGGCCCCCATATACTCTGAGCGTTTGCCCACTTTTGCCCAGCAACGAACCTGGCCATGCAGGGCAGCATCTCACCTGCAATTATTCCGGAGACTATTTCCATGACGACGATGACCACTGCTCCGCACGTGGACAAGGAAGCCAACCCGTGGGAGTCGCAACGCGCCCGCTTCGACCTGGCCGCCCAGAAACTGAACCTCGATGAAGGCCTGTGGCGCGTGCTGCGCTACCCCAACCGCGAGGTTACGGTCTACATCCCGGTGCAGATGGATGATGGCCACCTCGAAGTTTTTACCGGATTCCGCGTGCAACACTCCATCGCGCGCGGCCCAGCCAAAGGCGGCATCCGCTACGCCCCCGACGTCACGCTCGATGAAGTGCGCGCCCTTGCCAGTTGGATGACCTGGAAGTGCGCTGTGGTCAACATTCCCTTTGGCGGCGCCAAGGGAGGCGTGATCTGCGATCCGCACAAAATGTCGATGGGTGAAGTGGAGCGCATGACCCGCCGTTACACCTCCGAACTGATCGAATTCATCGGACCTGAGAAAGACGTTCCCGCCCCCGACGTGAATACCAACGAACAGATCATGGCCTGGATGATGGACACTTATTCCATGCACATGCGCCAAACCGTGACGGCGGTGGTGACCGGAAAGCCCATCAACATCGGCGGATCCCGCGGACGCCGCGAAGCCACCGGCCGCGGCGTGATGGTCGTGTGCGACGAAGCCTGCCAGAAGCTGGGCCTTGTCCGCGAAAAGAGCCGTGTCATCGTGCAGGGCTTCGGCAACGTGGGCTCCAATGCCGCTCTGCTGATGCATCAGACAGGGTACAAAGTGATTGGTATCGGCGAAGTTGGCGGCGGCCTATACAGCAAGAATGGCATTGACATTAAAGCGCTGGTCGATTTCCGCCAGAAAAATGGCACCATCCACGGCTTTCCCGGAGCGGAGAAACGCGAGACGGCCGACCTGCTTGTCGAAGACTGTGAAATCCTCATTCCCGCGGCCACCGAGAATGTCATCACCAGCCGCAACGCCGACCGGGTGAAGTGTCGCATCCTCGCCGAAGGCGCAAACGGCCCTACGACGTCCGCAGCCGACGACATCCTTGCCGATAAAGGCGTCTTCGTCATTCCCGACATTCTGGCCAACGCCGGTGGCGTCACGACCTCGTATTTCGAATGGGTGCAGGACCGTCAGGGATACTTCTGGAAAGAATCGGTGGTGAACGAGCAGCTCGAGACGATTATGAAATCATCGTTTGAAGATGTCGTCCGCTACGCCGAGACCCACCACGTCAACAACCGGATCGCCGCCTACATGTTAGCAATCGACCGTGTTGCCTATACGATCCGCCAGCGTGGAATTTACGCATAATTATTCCGAAGGGAGAACTTCATGAAACTCGTCGAAAGAAAACTGATGGCGCAAATCGCTGTTCTCGTCTTTGCCCTATCCCTTGTTAGCGGGATGGCAGTCGCGCAAGCAAAGCCAGCTTCGTCCGCTGCTCCCGCGGCTGCTGCAAAAACGGCTGCCGAGAAGCTCGACATCAACACGGCCACGAAAGATCAGCTCAAGGAACTGCCTGGCATCGGTGATGCGTACTCGCAAAAGATCATCGACGGGCGTCCTTATCGCGCCAAGAACGAACTGGTTCAGAAAAAGATCATTCCGCAGGCCACATACGACAAAGTCAAGGACATGATCATCGCCAAGCAGCCCAAGAGCGCCGCAAAGACCGACAAAACAGCCCCCAGCCCGAAATAGATCTCCACCACCCGTCCAAAGGAACGCAGGGATTTCCCTCTGTCTGTGTTCCTCTGTGCCCTCTGTGGTGAGATCTTTTTTCTTGCTCACGACTCGCTGCCGCAAACCTCGCATTGCGTTCCCTCCCCCTGTGGAGCATAATCAAATTTGGTTGCCGGCTGGCCACCGGAACCCCCCAAGTGTGAACCTGCCCAATTCCATCACGCTTTCCCGGATTTGCAGTATTCCTCTGCTCGTGTGGATTCTGGCCAGTCCTCATTTCAGCAGCGAACACGGGACAAAGGAGCTTCTCGCCTCAGCTTTGTTCATCGCCGCCGCGATGACCGATGGTATTGATGGCTATCTTGCTCGCAAACGCGATCAGATCACGACCATGGGAATTCTGCTCGATCCGATTGCCGACAAGCTCTTGATTGCGGCAGCGTTCATTGTCCTCGTCCAGATCAATCCGAGCCTGGTGCCTGCATGGGTCGCAATCATCGTGATCGGCCGGGAGTTCCTGGTTAGCGGATTGCGCTCCATTGCGGCTTCTGAAGGCTTCACCATTGAGGCCAGTGACCTCGGCAAGTTCAAGATGGTGGTGCAGATCGTCTCAGTGGTAGCGGTGATTCTCGACCATCGCTGGAAAGAATGGCCCATCTATGGCCATTACTTCTTTCCCGTCCACTGGATCGCTTCCGTCGCGATCTGGTTCATGGTGTGCGTATCGCTGGTCTCAGGAATTGACTACTTTGTCGCGTTCTGGTCGAAAATCGACCGGCGCGTAGTGAAGCGCCGCCGCCGCGCATTCATTCTCAGTCGCCGAAGAAAACCAGTAACGCCCGCGCAGGCCGACCGTGATGTCGCTGCTTCGACCTAGTCCGATTGCTGTGGAACAGAGTGAGTTTTCACCCGAAGAGAGATCCCTACTGCTGCAATTGGCTCACGATTCGATTCTCTCTGCGCTCGAAAATCGCGAAGTTTCCATGGATCCACCCACCCCGCACCTTGCCGAACCTCGCGGTGCATTTACATCGCTGTATTTGAGTGGAGAGTTGCGCGGTTGCGTCGGCTACGTTCTTCCCGTCAGCTCGGTATATCGTGCGGTGATCGACACAGCCCGCGCCGCCGCGTTCGAAGATACGCGTTTCTATCCCGTGACGGTAGAAGAAGCGCGCCAGTTGAAGATTGAACTTAGTGTTCTGTCGCCCCCGGCGCCAATCTCCGCGGAAGAAGTGGAAGTCGGCCGTCATGGACTGCTGATCAGCCTGGCCGGACAACGCGGCCTCCTCCTGCCGCAGGTACCGACCGAGCGGAATTGGGACCGCATCACCTTCCTCCAGCAAACCTGCCGCAAAGCAGGATTGCCTCCTGATGCATGGCAAAGGGGTGCTTTAATCGAGGCCTTCACCGCCGAAGTCTTCGGCGAAAAGCAGTAGGAATCGAGACTGGATCAGGACAGCGGGTTCATCAAGCGGATGTTCACCACGCGTCCATATTGCACAAAGTCGCGATCGGTCGTGAAGATCTCCCAGTCATGCCGAACAGACACCGAGCACATCAACATGTCAACTGGCGATCCAGACACACCATTGCGGCGACACTTATTACTGATGCTGGCAGCTTCCTCATAATCGCGCTCGTCCATTGGAGTATTTGGGAAGTCGCGCAAATGATCGCGAATCCTACGGAACTGAGACTCGTCTCGAATCCCCGACAACACTTCCTGCCTTGTTGGACCAAGGAGTTGTACTTGCCCCTCTTTGACTAAACGATAAAGGGTTTGTGTCAGTCGACGTTCGGGTTCTGATAAATCAACGGATCTGCGGCGCAAAGAAAGAGACCACACGGGTGTGTCTACGAGGACCATCACATGCGCTTTCTTCGGCGCTCTGCTTTGTAGTCGTATGCCGGATCAAAGTCTATTGTTCCGAAATCGGCAAGGATCCTCTGCTGGCGTTGCCGACGGATGTACTCTTGCAGAGCAGTAGTGACTGCTTCTTTCTTGGTCTTATGCTTCCCGCACCGTTGCGCTTCTTCAATGAGGCGATCGTCAATTGCCAGGTTAGTTGCCATGTGTAAATTGTTACACATAGCGATGTGTGAAGCAACGCCATTTTAGACCATAAAAACCGGGGACGGTTTCCCGTCCCCGGTCTGGGACTTACCTGAGCGGAGAGCCTAGTTCACCTGATCAAGTTCGACGCCATCGCCCGCATGCACATCTTCCATCGCGAAGACGATCATGCCGGTTGCTGTCGTATCGGTAACGCCGATGATCACGATCTCACCGATGGCGCGCCGTGGCAGATCCCGCACGTGGATCACCGGGCCATTCTCCCTCTCGAACAGTTGCGGATCGAAGGAAGGCATTTTCTTCTGTGTATCCTCGGCCATGGCTGCCCGAAATGAGAGAGAATCGACAGGATCCTTCAAATCCGTTTCATAACTGCGGACCGCGCGGAAGAAGTCGCCGATCTTGACGCCCTGATTCGCGCCCACATTCATGTACACCTTGTGTCCGGTGCCCATCTGCGAGTCGAAGTCCTTGCCCATGACGATTCGCCCCGAAACCTTGTTGCTGGCTGGCAGGTACCGGTCAAAACGCACGGGGCCGTGGAAGGGAAGCATCTGCTTCTCTGCAAACGGAATCGTCGTGTCCCCAGGGTTGACACCGTCGCAGGCGTACTCGATCTGCGCAATCGCCGCCTTGCTCCGCGTGTCAATCACTTTCACGCGCCCGACTTCTTCGTACGGCTGCCCGGTCTGCTTCAGCAGCTTTGCTTGGCCCGGGTAGACTTCGTACTCATCGATGTCGCGCAGAGCGCGCACAATCTCGTACTCCGCCCCATTGGTATATCCCGCTCCGCGCAAATACACCATATCGCCGCGGGTGAAATGGGTCGTCGTCGGCGTATGAATGCCGCCAATGATGTAGTTGGAATCGGGCAGGATGTGCTTGCTGATGAACCCAGCGCAGTACAGGTCGGCGTAAGTCGGCGTCGGAATTCGCTCGATCGGAAAGCTATTTGTCGTGGGTGATGTTCCCTCTGGGGCCTGAAACGTAGCCGGATCGGTGGTCTGAGCCCATGCCGCCGTCGCCAGTAACAACACCAACAGTCCTGTTTTCTTCATGTTACCTCCGGAAAAGACCGCTCTTGGCGACCCCTTCACCAGTTAAATGCCAGAAAAGAAAGGCTTCAGCCGGAAGGTAACAAGCTGGTAAGGGAGGGTCAAGGTTACGAGGGTGATGGGAACCCCGGGGCGGAAGTTTTTCGCACGGATTGTTAATCCCTTGTTGCATAAATAATTAGCTGCCTGTAATAATTCGCCGTTCATTCCCATGCGCCGTAGAGGCAGGTCTCGATTCTAGCGAAGATGAATTCCGGTTTCCCGGTCGCGCCCCGTTTGTTACCCCACAGGCTGCCTCGTGTATGCGTGGCAGTTACTGGCTCCGACCCCAATGAAATGGGTGAAAGAGCCGAGGCCTTGGCGCGTGATAACTCCTTTCTGGAGTTCAGGTTAGACTACCTTTCCAAACCTGGCCTGGCTCTCCCGAAAATCAAGCGCTTTCTCGAATCCCACCATGGCACGATAGCGATCGCAACCTGCCGGAGAGTTGCCAGCGGAGGAAAGTTTCGCGGTTCTATCGCCTCGCAGCTCGATATCCTTACCAAAGCCACCGCCGTTGGCTGCCAACTGGTTGATGTTGAACTACAAACTGCCACCAAGTGCAAGCCTGAACAGCTTCAAAAGCTGCGCACCCGGGCAGGATTGATTCTTTCCCATCACGACTTCCGCGCAACCAAGAAGCTGGATGAAACCCTCGAGAAAATGCTGGCTTTCCCGGCTGACTTCTACAAGCTCGTAGGCACCGCCACAACACTCGCCGACAACGTGACCATGATCAAGTTCTTGTCTCGCAAGGGCGACCTGCATTCCCTGATCGGCATGTGCATGGGAGAGCAGGGAACCATCAGCCGGGTGCTTGGCGTCCGAGCCGGGAGCGTGTTTACCTTCGCCTCTGCAAGTGCAGGGCAGGAAACGGCAGTAGGGCAGATCGCCGCGCAGGAGCTACGCAGCGTCTACCGCATCGATCAGGTCGATGTCGCTACCCGGATTTACGGTGTCGTCGGCGATCCGATCGCGCACTCACTGTCGCCAGCAATTATGAACGCGGCCTTCCGGCGCGAGAACGTGAATGCCGTCTATCTTCCCCTCCACGCCAAGGTGCTGAAGGACCTCTTGACGTGCGTGAAAGAGATCCCCATTCACGGTCTTAGCGTGACCATGCCTTACAAAGAGGCGATCCTTCCACACCTGGACAATACCGACTCCCATACGACTAAGATCGGCGCCTGTAACACAGTAGTGCGGGCCCAGGATGGAAAACTGTACGGATTCAATACCGATACCGCCGGGATTGTTCGCCCCTTGGAGCGCCGCCTGAACACCTTGGAAGGCGCCCGCATCCTGGTCATTGGAGCCGGCGGCGCGGCCCGGGCGGCGGTATTCGGATTAAAAGAGCGAGGATGCGAAGTTTATATTCTCAACCGAAGCCTCGCGGCCGCCAAGAAATTGGCTCATCAAGCCCGCGCCCGCATCATGAAACGGCCTGATCTGAAGAAATTGGCCTTCGATGTCATCATCAACGCCACCCCGGTCGGGATGGGAAATACCCGGGAAACTCCGCTTCAGGACAAAGAGATCAATGCCCGCTATGTCTTTGATATGGTGTACGATCCCGCCGAAACACGGCTGCTGAAGCTGGCCAAGGAACGGGGAGCCCAAGTCATCCCCGGCATCGAGATGTTCGTTCACCAGGCCGCTCGCCAATTCGAGATCTGGACAGGCAAGCCCGCCCCTTTCGATGAGATGCTCCGGGTGGTCTTGCTCGCTTTGCAAGATCGTGCAACTCGTTCAGTCAATGGGAAATGAAACCTTCCGATGCCATTCGCAAAGAAAAAGTTGCATTTTTAGGCATGCCCAAAGTAATATGCGATTAGGA
>Ga0070732_10000645_pt1 | contig 20831 bp, 18 predicted proteins | sample Coa_R1_5_FD_66449 | JGI IMG/M metagenome (GOLD analysis project Ga0070732, IMG submission 66449) | Surface soil microbial communities from Centralia Pennsylvania, which are recovering from an underground coalmine fire - Coalmine... | ecosystem: Environmental > Terrestrial > Soil > Unclassified ... | reverse complement strand
ACGAGTACCCCGGTGACTCCAACCTCAAAGCTCTGCGGCAGACGTTCTCCTACACCGGCTACTTGCTCAACCACCCTCCTGGCGCATCCTCAAACACCTGGGCCGGACACCGCGCCGCTGTTGAATCTGCGGGATTCGGATTCCTCGTCCTGTTCAACGGCAGGCTTTATGCCGAGCTGACATCCGCTAGAAATGCGGCGCAGCTCGGGAAGTCTGACGCGTTGGCCGCCGTGGCCTCGGCCCGCCACGAAGGCTTCGCCCGCGGCACCGTCATTTTTCTCGATCAGGAACAAGGCGGCCGCATGCTCCCCGAGCAGAAGGCTTACATCTACGCCTGGGTTGATGGGGTCGTGGCCGGCGGATTTCGCGCCGGCATCTACTGCTCCGGCATCGCCGCGAAAGATGATGGCAACGCCGTCACAGCAGAGGATATCCGCCAGAACGCCGGCCATCGCGACATCGTCTACTGGGCTATCAACGACGCCTGCCCGCCCGCTCCGGGATGCGCATTTTCCCAACCTCCAAAGCCGCAGCAAAGCGGCGTAGCCTTCGCGGAAGTCTGGCAATTCGCCCAATCCCCGCGCCGCAAAGATGTCGCCGCGCACTGCACGAATTACAGTCGCGACGGAAGTTGCTACGCTCCGGGAGCTCCAGGGATTTACGTCGACCTGAACACCGCAACGTCACCCGATCCGTCCCATGCGCGCACCCGTTAGTCTTGCCTAAATCGAGCCATTTTCCCGGCCAGTTCAAAGCCCAATATCCCGCCACTGTGAGGCTCGTCCGCGCCGCACGATTCGATTCCTTGCGATAAAATGAATACAGCTCCATGGCAGACCGCACCTTCAGTCTCGACGAAGCTCAATCTCTGCTGCCGGTGCTCGAGTCGCTGCTTCGCACGGCCATCAATGCGAAGCAACTCATCGAGCAATTCGAAGGCGATCAACAAGCCCTCCATCACCGCATTTTCCTGAATGGTGGCACGCACGTGGATGTCGTTCCCCTGGCTCGCCGCAAAGCGGAACGCACCAAGGCCGAACAGCGCGCCAAAGACGCCCTCGCCGAGATCGACTCCATTGGCGTTCAGGTGAAGGATCTCAATATCGGACTGCTCGATTTTCCCTGCGAGGTCGAAGGTCAAATCATCCTTCTATGCTGGAAGCTTGGCGAGAAATCAATTACGCACTGGCACGGCACCCAGGAAGGATTCGCCGGCCGCAAGCTGATTGACGAGCGCATCCCCCGCGGCAAGAAGGCGAACTGATCGTCCGCCTCGATCACCCCTGGTTTGCATCCCTTCGAGTATTTTGACCGCTGCTCGGGCTCACATTTGGATTGCCCCAATCGACTGATTTCAAATCATTTCCTGCCGCAACATACTCCGAAGTTCAGTGTTTATACGGGAGGAACGTAACCAGCCCAGGCGCGCACTTTTGCGCCACAATGGCGGTACACGTTCTTCAAAATCAATCGGTCTTGACTCGCCAAAGAGGAGTTCTATGAATTTCCGTCGACCTGCATTTCGCTGGCTGCTGATGGCAGTCATCCTCGCGTCCTTTTCTGCAGCTTCTTTCGCGCAGGTGTTTGTCTCGGTCCGCATCGGGCCTCCGGCCCTGCCTGTGTATGCCCAGCCCATCTGCCCCGGTCCGGGCTACATTTGGACGCCGGGCTATTGGGGATGGAACGATGACGGCGGCTACTACTGGGTCCCGGGAACCTGGGTCGTGGCCCCTGTCGGCCTGCTCTGGACGCCTGGCTATTGGGGCTGGGGCGGCGGACTCTATCTCTGGCATGCCGGTTACTGGGGCCCCCACGTCGGCTTCTATGGCGGTATTAATTACGGGTTCGGTTACGGCGGCGTCGGCTTTGTCGGCGGAGAGTGGCGCAGCGGAGCTTTCTACTACAACCGTTCCGTCACCAACGTTAGCGTGACGAATGTGACCAACGTCTACAACAAGACCGTGATCGTCAACAACACCACCGTCAACAACGTCAGTTACAACGGAGGCGAAGGCGGGGTGAAGGCGCAGCCGACAGCCCAAGAACGGATCGCCGAGCATGAGCAACATACCGCTCCATTGTCCGCGCAGACCCAACACCAAACTGCGGCCAGCCAGAATAAACAGAATTTCGCCAGCGTGAACCAGGGCAAGCCGGCCATTGCGGCCACCGCAAAGCCGGGCGATTTCAGCAGCCGTTCTGCCATCCCTGCCCGCGCTGCCGGCGCAGCCTATCATCCGCCTGCGATGTCGCCCAAAGAGGCCCGCGGACCCTCGACTCCGCCCAAGGGCGCGATGAGCTCTGCCAACTCGAATAACAACCGGCCGGTGAACACCTCCAATCCGGCGACAGCCAACAAGTCGAACCAGGGCTTCCGTTCCTTTACTCCGCCGAATTCGAACAAATCGCAGAATAAGAACGCAACGGCAAATTCGGCTCCGCCGGCGGCGAACAAGTCGAACCAGGGTTTCAAGCCTTTTACTCCGCCCAATTCGAGCAACTCGCAAAGTAAGAACGGATCCGCGAATGCTGCGTACCATCCCGCACCGCAGCCGAAGGCAAGTGCGCCTCGTCCGGAGTCTCACCGGCCCAGTCCTCCGCCGAAGCAGAGTCCGCCGCCGAGGGAAGAACATCATCACGGGAAGTGATGCTGAAAAGAACACAAAGGGACGGTTTCCGCGTGTCGGCCAGTGCTCGTTCGAGCGCTGGCCGCTTCTCTTTGCTCTACAGCAAATAGAACCCACGAAAAGAAAGGGATTGGCCCTTTTCCACCTTTTCCCTATAGACGTTTGTGAGGCTTTCGTGCATTCTTTAAGGGAGCGATCTGCACTCATCCGGCCTGGTAATGAAGCCCGGTTCCTCCCCCGAGAATCTGCTCAAGCAATAAATTTCTGTGCAAGCTGGCTTTGGCCCGGCCGTTCTTTCACCGGGAAGGTGTCAGCGATTGGTGTGGTCGATATTGGGTCTGAGAGATTCCCGGACGAACTCGAGCAAGCGAGGATAAAGCAGCCGTCCTGCCGCGGGTTCGAGTACTAACGTGCTCTGTGGCCGGATTCGTCTCTGCTACAATTTTTGCACCGATCCCGATACAAAAAGCCGATCTGGCGCGCCCAAGGAGCCGCAACGAACATGTCTTCCATGAAGTCCAACTTTCGCCTGATTGCTGCCTTCGCCGCGCTGGCCTCTTTAGCCCTGGCCGTGAGTTGCCGGGGTTTCTTCGTAAAGCCCACCGTGAGTTCCCTGGTGGTTGCCCCGGCGACTCCATCCATACAGACGGGGAGTACGAACAACACAGTACAAATGTCGGCAGTCGCCACCTTCAACGATGGCAGTACCGGCAGCACATCCGTCAGTTGGAGCATTAGCGATCAGTCCGTTGCTACCATCAGCGCGGGCGGGTTGGTAAAGTCGGTTGCCACAGGCACAGCCACGATCACTGCGACTTCTACGCAAAATCCAACGATCACTGGAACTCAGTCGCTGACAGTCACGGTAGGCTGCATTCAATCGATTTCGGTGAGCCCCACGAGTGCAAGCATCTCGGTATCGGTCGCTCCCACGACCCAGCAATTCACAGCAACGGCGAACACGTGCACTGGCGCGGTCCCGATCACCGACGTTGCGTCGTGGATATCGAGCAATACCGCCGCTGCGACGATTGCCGGCGGCGGCTTAGCCACGGCAGTTGCCCCGGGGACGACGACCATCACCGCTTCCTCGGGAGGAGTCACGAGCGGCACGAACGGCGGCGTCAACGCAACACTGACGGTCGGTCCCTGAGGTTGGCCGGGCCCCCTGTCGCCATGTGTTTCAAACTAGATAATCACATGCCCCACTCTCCGCAGTTTTTGCGGAAAGTGGGGTTTTTGATTCTCTGACCGCTGCTACTTCCATTTGTGATATTCACGCCTTGACCGCCAGACGTTACGATTCTGCTGAACGGCAAACTCCATGTCTGAAATACGTTGTATCGGTTCTCGCCACCGGCGGAGATGCGTGTCGGGCGGACACTCCTGTCCGCTGCCTTTGATCTTGATTCCAGATCTTGATTCCAGATCTTGAGGCCCCGAGTGTGGGGATAGCCGCCCCCGGCTGTCCAGGCGGCCCGGAAGTATCGGGCCGCTGCGAAGTATCAAAAGTGATCAGTCCCCTGTCCCGCTTCCGCCGAATAAAACGCCGCCGAAGCAGGAGCCAAGGCCAACCGCCACACCCGATCCCACGCAACACAAACCGCCACTCGGCGTGAAAGAGTTGCAAGCCCCGAAGGAACTTAAGAATGCAGTCCACCGCGCAAGCGGTGGGTAAAGCAGAAAAAGAGGACCAGCCCCGCAGGGGCGAAAGAAGGTTGCCGCGGCGAACTCAAAATCCCTCGACTTCGCTTGGGATGACAAGACTAGCGCGGATGACAACGATGAACAACGTACGTTCGCTGTTGGCGCCAAACGCGGCAATGCTATCCTATCGGGTCGCATCACAATTTCTGGGGACAACTCTTGCCAACCGATCCTGTGCTGGTCGTTCACGGCGGCGCCTGGGCCATGCCCGATGACATGGTCGACGCCCACATCCGCGGAGTCACCAACGCGCTGGCCGCAGGATGGCGCGTGCTCGAGCGCGGCGGTTCGGCACTCGATGCCGTCGAGGAAGCGGTTGTCATTATGGAAGACGACGAAACTTTCGACGCCGGCCGCGGCAGCTTTCTCAATCGCGACGGCAAGGTGCAACTAGACGCGCTCATCATGGATGGCGCCACGCTCCGCGCCGGAGGGGTGGGATGCGTCGAACGCATCCGCAACCCGGTGCGCGCGGCGCGCAAGATTCTGAGCGAGAGCCCGCACGTGTATTTCGTTTGCGAAGGCGCGGAGAGATTTGCCGCCGAACATGGCGTGCCGCTCTGCAAGAACGAAGACCTGATCATTCCGCGGGAGGTCGAGCGCTTGCGCCGCTATCAGGCCGAAGCGGCGCAACACGGCAATGATCTATTCGCAGCGTCCGCCTCGGACGATGTCACAATTTCGCACGACACGGTCGGCGCGGTCGCACTCGACCGCGATAGCAACATCGCCGCCGCCACTTCAACCGGAGGCACGCTGAACAAGGCTCCGGGACGGCTTGGCGATTCGTCACTGATTGGCTGTGGCTGCTACGCCGACAATCTCAGTGCCGCCGCGTCGACCACCGGTTGGGGCGAGCCCATCATGAAGCTCGTCCTGGCCAAGTGGACTGCGGACCGCATTGCCGCCGGGAATCTTCCGGAGTGGTCGGCGCAGGAGGCGATGAATTATCTGAAGCAGCGCGTCGACGGCCACGGCGGCATCATCGTGCTCAACCGCGAAGGCCACATCGGCATCGCGCACAACACTCCGCGGATGGCCTGGGCTTACAAGACCGTGAAGAAGCAGGACGCGGGGATTGTGCGCGAAAACTGAGCTGATTCAAAACTATCTCTTCCAATTAATCCGAAGAATGTGGCTCCTCGTTATTACCTTAGTCAATTGTTGGGTGCGCTCATCCGTGCTGTAATCGCCGCGCATGGACTCTATCCGCAAGTGCGCGAAGTGCGGGATCGATCTCATCGACACGACGGCGTCGAAGTGTCCGATGTGCGGGTCGGTGATCGTGGCCGTGCCGGGTGCGAAGATCTGGATTGGAGCGCTTGTGCAGTTTGGGCTCTCGACCGTGTTCATGTTGATATTCGGATTTCCGAAGTTCATGATTGGGATCTTCGGCGGAATGATCTTGATTGGCACGGCCCTCTCCGCGTGGGTGAGGACAAGCACGATGGCCCGACGGACGCCGCCGCCGAAGCCGACCGCGCATCCGGTTCTGTTCAAGATCGTTACCGTAGCCATGGCGCTCTGCTCGCTGGCGTTCTTCTCGATCCTGCTTTTCGGCTTTGTGATGTTCCTGAACTCATGGCAGCGGTGGCATCAGTACGAGGGGCAACGCCATCGCCGCAGCGAGTTCCAGGTGGAGCGCGTTTACTATCAGAGGCACAGGCGCGGCGGGGCCGATGTGTATGCCAGCGGAACCGTCGAGGGGCAGAGGGAATGGATGAGCCTGGAGCCGTATTTGCACACCATGGCGCATGATCAGGGAGAACTCGAGTCCCGGGTTCCGCAAGGAACCTCGATACCCATCTATCTGTTCCCCGATCTTAAAGGACAGGCGCGCGTGCGGGTCGTGGGCGACCTGCCGCCCGCGGAGGGTTACCGGCGGTCGGCGATGAGCGCGCTGAATTATGGACTTGCTGGGCTGGCACTCACGGCAGGGATCATCTTCCTTCTCAGCCGGATGCGGCGAGTTTGCTTCGTTGAGACTGAGGCGGGCTTTCAGCAGGTTGGGGCGAGTCAGATCAGCTAGTTCACAGCCTGCACTAGGCGCGCCAGGACAGTCGACGCGGCTGTCCCATCCTTTCTTGCCTACAGCCAGCCTTTGGTTCTTGCGATTCGCGCGGCTTCGACGCGGTTGCTGGCGCCGAGTTTGCTGATGGCTTCGGAGAGGTAGTTGCGGACGGTGCCGTCAGAGAGGCCTAGTTCAGTCGCGATGTCGCCGCTGGCCATGCCTTCGCCGGCTAAGCGCAGAACCTGCCGCTCGCGATCAGTGAGCGGATCCATTTCGCCCCAGGCTTCGGTCGCCAGTTCGGGATGGATCACGCGTAATCCCTGATGCACGCGGCGCACCGCGTCAGCGAGTTCTTCGGCGCGCATGTCTTTGAGAAGATACCCCGACGCTCCGGCCTCGAGGGCGCGACGCAGGTATCCGCTGCGTGCGAAGGTAGTGACGATCACGATGCGGGTTCCAGTGCGGCGGCGCTTCAGTTCGGCGGCAACGTCGAGGCCGCTCATGTGCGGCATCTCGATGTCGGTGATGAAGACGTCGGGCTTGTGCGCTACGACTGCCTCGAGCGCTTCTTTGCCATTACGCGCTTGAGCGACGACCGAGATGTCGCCTTCGATTTCCAGCAGGGCGGCGAGTGCGCCCAGCACCATGCCTTGGTCTTCGGCGAGCACGACTCGGATCGCTTTGCGACCGTTTTTTGCGCCTTCTTTGGTGGGATTCAAGTCTCGCGGCTCTCGTCTTTCAGCGCCGGCTCGGGCTGCGCCAAATCTTTCAGCGCCAGATCTCTGAGCGGAAGCGTGATGGTAAGCGTTGTTCCTGGCTCGGTGATGCGCTGCAAGGTGCCGCCGAGCATCTCTACGCGCTCGCGCATGCCGCGCAGGCCGTTGCCTTCGACACTGGAAGATCCCAGACCATCGTCTTGAATCTCCAGACGGCACGAGCCGTTCTGTTGCTCCAGACGCAGGCGGCAAGTTCGGGCTTGCGCGTGGCGGACCACATTGGTTACGCCTTCGCGCACGGCCAGCGATAGGACACTCTCTTGCATGGCCGGCAGCTTGACGCTGGTTGAAGCATCGCATTGCACGGAGAGGCCAGCGGTCTCGAGCGTGGCTTTCGCCTGGGCCAGTTCGGCGGCAAGACCTTTGGCGCGGTATCCGCGAATGGCATCACGAACTTCAGATAAGGCCTGGCGCGAGATATCTTCGACCTCGCGAATTTCCTTTCCGGCGCGCTGCGGATCGCGATCGATCAGTTTGCCGGCGAGTTCCGATTTCAAAGCGATGACCGAGAGAGTGTGTCCGAGTACGTCATGCAGATCGCGGGCAATGCGCTCGCGTTCCGCCACTTTGGCGAGGTGCTCAATTTCTTCATTGGCCTTACGCAGCCTGCGGTTCATGCGGTTGCGTTCGGCGAAAAAGGTATTGCCGGCGCCGATGACAACCGGGAACAGCGCACAGTAAAACAGAGTCCAGCCATTGACGTGCAGAAGCCATCCTTCAATTGCCCCGGCCGCTCCGATAATGCCCAAACCGAGGACGGCAGCGATTTGAGTCTCTACGCAAAAGGGAAGCATCGCCGCCGCAAAGATGAAGAACGTGCAAGCACCTGCGTTGATGGGCAAGAAAAGGAGGCCCAGCAGTAACATGGCGCCGATGTGCACAAGCGCGCGCGGACACTCCAACATGAAGAGTCCGAAGTAGAACGCGAGAAAGACTACGGCGCCGAGGCTGTCGAGGAGCCAGAGTCGAAGGCTGGCGTGGCTGACCACGGGATCGATGAAAAAGAATCCGAGATAAACGACCCAGAGCAGAGGACTCCAGCCGTGGTCTTTATCTTTGAAGATGGTTCTCCACGGCTTCAGCTTCCAAGGGCTGCCGGTTCCGCAGGTTCTGTCGGGTTCGAAAGCGATCAGTGGCATTCCTCTATTCTCACTCCGCAAGTCAATTCCGGCCAGTGCGCAAGACGGGCCGGGCGACGTACCACACCAGCAGCGCTGCAGGAATCAGGACCGCCAGCGAGCGCTCTCCGAAGTAGAGGGCGAGCATGCCGAGGACGAACAAGGCTAGCGTGGATCCGTAACTTCTTTTGGCTTCGGCGCTCATGTTTGGCTCCTAATCTTTAGCGTCTGTCACTAGTTCCCGTTTCCCGCGCAGGCAACGCGCGAAGAATCGCGCACCCCGACTTCCCCCCTACTTATCCGTACATTTTTTCCTGATCACGCTGGAAGCCGATGCGGGCGACACCGAGGCAGATCAGGGTGAAAGCAAGCAACACTTCCCAGTGGGTCACGCTGGATTCGTGTGTTCCCGCGCCGACGACCCCCAGCGCCAGTTGCGACAGGTGATAGGGAGGCAGCGCCAGCGCGACATGTCTTACTACCTTGGGTAAGAACATGAAGGGTACCCACAGTCCACTGCAAAACGACATGGGCAGGTAGATCAGGTTGATGGTTGGGGGCGCGGAGTTGGGGCCGGTGAAATATCCCAGTGCTAATCCCATGGCAGAGAACGGCAACGAACCGGCCACGAGCGTGCCCATCAAGCGTGCGAACTGCAGGATGGGCATACGGACGCCGCCAAACGAAATTCCGAGAATGAAGAGCGCCACCACGATGATGGAACTGAAGGCCATGCTCGTGATCACCTTGGCCCAGAAGTAGGCGAACGGAGGCATAGGGCTGGCGCGCTTGACCTGCAGCCATCCCAGCCCGCGATCCGAGGCGAGGCCCGCCGCCGTGCCGAACAGCGAAGCACCCATCACGCCGAAGGTGCCGTAGGTGGCGATGAGATAAGTAGGCACGCTGGTTTGGCCGATGGCTTCCTTCGCGTTCAGCACCAGCCCGAACAGGACATAAAACATCAGCGGAAAACTAAGCACCGAGGCCGTGTATACGCGCAGCCGAAGGTTTTTCAGAAATTCGTACTTGGCTTCTTTGAGATAGATCGTGGCGGCGTGTCGCGCGGAACGCTCGATGTGCGCGTTGCTCAAAGCGATGGTAGCGGTGCTCATGATTCCTCCGGTCCGCGCTGTGCGGGCGATTGATCAATGCAATTCCTTTTGGTTGCCGTTTCGGACGCTGTCCTGCGTGAGCGCCAGGAAGGCCTCTTCCAGGCCGGCGCTGGAGATTTCAAGTCCCGACAATGTGGCGTCGCGCGCGAGCAGTTCACGGACGACGAATTCGGCATCGCCGGTATGGATTTCAATCGCTTCGCGGTCGTCTTTTGCGGCGATGACACCGGCTATCTGAAGGATGCTGGTGATATCGAGGCGTGTGATGCAGCGAATTCGCTTACCGCTGGTCTTGGCTTTGATTTCGGCGGGCGTGCCCTGCGCGATGATCGCTCCCTCGTGAATGACGGCGATACGATCGGCTAGCGCGTCAGCTTCCTGCAGATAATGCGTCGTGAGCAGAACTGTTTTGCCGCGATCGACGAGTTGCCGAATCTGATCCCAGAGCATGCGACGGGCCTCGACATCCAAGCCAACAGTTGGCTCATCGAGGAAGAGCAGGTCGGGATCGCCGCAGATGGCGAGGGCGAACAGCACACGCTGCTTTTGCCCGCCGGATAGCTCGCCGAATTTCCGGTCTTGCAGCTTCTCGAGACCCGCGGCCGCCAAAATTTCCGACGGGGCCATCGGAGCTCGATAGTAGGTGGAGAAAAGGTCGACGTGTTCGCGGACTCGCAATGTTTCAGGAACCCGGCCGACCTGCAGCATGGCGCCCGTTCTCGTTCGGTTTTCGGGATTCGTGGGGTCACCCCAGAAAACTCGCACTCGTCCGGAATTGGGCTGCATCAATCCCAGTAAGAGCTTCACGGCAGTGGTCTTGCCGGCGCCGTTAGGTCCGAGGAGGGCGACGACTTCGCCGGCGCGGACGCGGAAGTCGACTTGGCGAAGGGCCTGCACCACACCATAGTTCTTAGTTACGCCTTCGAGGCTGGCAACGGTGGAATCGTGTGCGGTTTGGAATCTCAGTGTCTGGTTCGAGGAGATGCTCATTTAAACCCTCCGGCACCTTGCCGTCAGAGAAGCTTGTCGTCAAAGCCATAATCGCGAATTCGAGCTTGGCGCACCAGTGCGATTCATCACGTAAGCGGAGTGACAAATGTCATTCGATGCATTGGGTGCCGGATGTCGGAGATTCTCGTTACAAAATCCGAACACTCCGACAGAATTCACAAGCCGAGCATTGGCGGGGGCTTTGGGGTGCTTGTCCTGGAAGTAATCGCGAGTAGGCGTGTGGCTTGGCCGGAACCGTGTTCGGATTTCGTAACAAGCACCCATGCGCACAAGGAGTCAGTATGCGTGTTCGTGCACAAAAAGGGATGCGACTCTGATATGATTCCGGGCAATTTCTTGGAGGCGGGTCCATGCTCCCAGCAGGAAAAAGCCTGCGCACCTTGCGCGAAAAACTCGGCCTCACGATGCGTGATGTGGAGAATTCCAGCGCGCGCATTGCCGAAAAATATCGCAACGAAGAGTTCTCAATTCCCCCCAGCCGTTTGTCGGATATCGAAACGAAAGGTATCTTACCCAGCATTTACAGGCTCTATACGCTCTCGGTCATTTATCGGCGTGATATTCGCGAACTAATGTCGTGGTATGGCGTCGATTTGAACCACATGGCTGCGGATCTTGGCCTGGTATCTCCACCAAAGTCGCATGTCTCGGACGCGCTGGCGGGGCTCTCGGCCGTGCAGGTTCCTTTGCGCATGGACCCGGCTTTCGACGAACGGCGAACGAGCAATCTGGGGCGCATGGTAGAGCAATGGGGCTTAGTACCACTGAGTTACTTGTCGCAATTCGCGAGTAGTGATTTCACATATGGATATGTTGGAATCCAGGATTTCACGATGTATCCCATTCTGCCGCCGGGCAGTTTTATCCAAGTAGACGAGTCGAGGAACAAGGTCGTGGAAGGCTCGTGGCGCTCGGAGTACGAGCGCCCGATTTATTTCGTGGAGACGCGCGAGGGGCACACCTGCTGCTGGTGCAGCATGAGGCGCGAGGACATCATTCTCCAGCCGCATCCGCTGGCCCCGGTTCCCGTGCGCATTTTACGGCATCCCCAGGACGCCGAGGTACTCGGACAGGTCGTGGGCGTGGCTATGAAATTGACTGAGTGGCACGCGCTCGACTCTGCGCCAGCGTCGAAAGTGCCACCAGCACTGAACTGAGATGAACGGCGGCGTGTGTGTCCTCGACTCCTCCGGGCAGCAAGAGATCAAAACGATTTTGCAGTTGTGCGACGTAAGTGTGCGGGGCGAGGTTCGCGTCCTGACACGACTCCCCGAGATCATCCAGCAGACGGGCCAAGGGCATCCGCAGAACTGCGGTAACGATTTCTGCATGAACCGTTCTTAGAGCCCGATCGGACGACTCCGGCCCGTGCACTGCTTCCAACCCCCAGTGCTGATAGCCTCCGCGCGCGCGACGCAAGGTAGCCAGATAAAAGAGTTTTCCCAATAGCCCGCGAACGGCACTCAGCGTCGTTTCCTTCACATCCTGCAAAGCTGATTTCAGCGTCATTTTCTTGTTACAAATTCCGGACACTCAAAGGTTTGCCACCCCGTTGTTGCAAGTCGAGGGGGTCGTGAAAATATCACGGTCCAATTCCAAGTGACAAGGAGAACAAAACCGTGAAACGTCTACTACTCGCGATCGCAACCGCTGTCCTTCTAGTGAACACCCTTGTAAGTCCAACCGCGGTCCGGGCCGATGGGGGAGCCAGCGGGACTGGCTGTGGCGCCGGCGGCGGACTATGCAAGCCGCAAAAATAATCATTCACAACAATTGTGCACCTGAACTCGGGTTCTTTGCTTGAAAAAGTGGCTCCTCTTACAAAAACAGAACAAAAATAGAGTGACATTGCGGCAGGGAAGGCGCCGCGGTATAGTGCCTCTCTGGCGTTATGTTACAGGCGCACTCATGGCTCTGGCACTACCTCTGGGTTGCGCCGAACATCGTGCTGCTCGGCCTCGGGCTGGCGATTTGGAAACGCCGACTGTGGAGACAGTTTCCGGCATTCTTCGCCTATGCCCTTCTAGGTGCTCTGAGCGAACTGGCGGTTTACACGACAGACGTTGTGCCGTCGATTTCGGCTGAGACCTTCTGGCGAGCCATTTGGACCAGTTTGCTCATTGAGGGGCCACTGAAGTTTTTCCTGGTGGGCGAAATTCTGTCGCACACATTCGGCGTTTATGCTTCCCTGAAGCGGCTGGCCAGTATTCTGATCCGCGTTTTGGGAGTGGTGTTAGTTCTCGCCGCGGCTGTGGCGGCGGCCTATCCACCGAACGACAGCCGATTCGGCATTATCTCTGGGGCGCACCGTCTGGAGCAGACGATTTACCTCGTGGAAACCGGGTTACTGCTATTCATCTTCCTGTTTTCTGCCTATTTCAAGCTTCGTCTATCCCGCGAAATTTTCGGTATTGCTCTGGGCCTGAGCATTTCAGCGTGCGTGCATCTTGGGAGTTGGGCATTCATCGCGAACGGGATACCATCGGAGCGCACGCGGAGCCTCCTCGATTTTCTGAATATGGCGGTCTATCAAGTGTGCGTGCTGATCTGGTGCTACTACTTGCTCGCTCGCCCTAGGAGTGTTGACGTTTCGCCGCCTCCACCGAATCAGAATTTTCCACACAGTGATCTCGGCGATTGGAATCGCGAGGTAGAGCGGTTGATGCATTCATGACTCTAGCCATCATTCTCGTGCTTGCGGCAGTGTTCGCGCTGATCCTTATTCTGTGCGTCGCCTTACTTCCAGGAACGCAGCTTTCGCGGAACGGACACCGGGCGGGACAGATTCAGCCTCTGGATGTCAAAGCGTTCCGCAATCTTGCCGACCGCTCGGAAGCGGAATACCTGCGGCTCCGGTTGACAGCCTCTGAGTTCCGGCAAGTGCAACGGGCTCGCCTGCGCGCGCTGGCTGCGTACGTGCATGTGGCGTCCCGCAACGCTGATATGCTCATCCATGCCGGGCAGACGGCACTCACCTCGAGCGACCCGCACACCGCCGCGGCGGCGCGCGAGTTGGTGGACAGTGCGCTGTTGCTGCGCCGCAACGCGACAGTTGCACTCTTACGAATCTATGTCGCGCTGGCCTGGCCGAGTGCCGGTCTCGCGGTTACTCCGATCCTCGAGGGCTATCAGCGGCTGAGCGGTTCCGCGATGCTGCTGGGGCGGCTGCAGGATCCCGGGTCGCCCGTGCGGATTTCTGCCCAGTAGTGATCCAGATCACAGACATAAATCCCTTTTCTCTCGATGATCGCTAGCGGCCGGGCGAACGCGATCCAGGCTTGTGTTGCGGGAGCAAACTAGCGGTCGCGGCAAGGTTCGAAAAAAAGGCGACTGGGTTACCTTCTGAACGACACTGCCTGATTCCGTACTTGTTTTCATATCCCGTCCTGTTGTACAAACCAGCGAGCTGAACTGCGGTCTGAACGATTTTGGCGAGCACTTCGGCCATCTGCCGTAGAACCGTTTCCGCTGCCCGCTCGCTACATACGAATCCAAGGGAGAATCCTATGGTCACCCTGAAAGCCTTTTCGGCGTGTGTCTGTGTACTGCTGCTTGCGGCGATTGCCTTGGGTCAGGGGGGGGCTGCCACGGGTGATCTACACATAACCGTAAAAGATCCGCATGGCAGCGCCGTCAGCAATGCGACGGTAACCGTGCGGGATCCGGCCAAGGGGCTGGAACGGACCGCGACCAGCGACAATCAGGGTGGATACAGCGCACAGTTGCTGCCGCCGGGAACCTATACCGTGACGGTTGCGGCAGCCGGATTCACCCGGGTCGAGAATAGCGGCGTTTCCATTACGGTTGGCGGCCTCGTGGATCTTCCCGTGATGCTGTCGGTAGCCGGTGGAAAAGAGGTTGTCGAAGTTTCGGCGCAAGGCGAGCTGGTAGAGACTTCGCGCAGTTCCACGACCGACACGATCGGGCAGCGGCGGATTGACAATCTTCCCATCAACGGGCGCAACTACATCAATTTCACGCTGACCGATTCACAGGTGGTGCATGATGCGGCTCCGAACCTGGGTGCGGCGCCAACCTCAGGCTTGAACATGAGCGGACAGCGGGGGCGGTCGAACCTGGTCAACGTAGACGGCACAGACGCGACCGACAATTCGGTAAATGGCGTGCGGTCGACCGTTTCGCAAGAGGCAGTGCAGGAATTTCAGATCATTACCAACAACTACGCGGCGGAATATGGCCGCGCTTCCGGCGGTGTCGTCAATATCATCACGCGCTCAGGCTCGAATGACTTTCATGGCGATGTCTACGGATACTTGCGCAACCGGAGCTTTCAGGCGGTAAATCCATTCAGCACAGTGCCGAACCCGGCGTATACGCGTGTGCAGGCGGGAACGGCATTTGGCGGGGCGCTGAAGAAAGACAAGACGTTTTATTACTTCTCGTATGAGATTACGCGCAGACATGAGACGGGGTTTTCGTCGATTGGGACAAATAACTTTGGGCTAGTTCCGTTCGACACGACCAGAGTCGGGTTGCCTTATGGAGTTGTGCCGTTAACCACGGACCAGATCGGATTCCTGACGAACCCGAATACTCTTGCCGCTGAAGCAAACCCGGCCGTCGCAGCGGTCATCGGTGAGTATGCGGGAATCGCTGGAGCGTCGTCCGGACAGGCTGTGAACGGCGTATGGCCGGCAGGCGTTGCTGCAGTATTTTCGGGGGGAGCGACGACCAACTGGGCGGGCTTTCCTTCCACCTGTACTCCGAAATCTTGTCCTGGGGCAGCGCTGTTCCCTACGACACATGCTCCTGGAACGTACTTGACGCTCGCGTCGCAAACCGGCAACTTCCCCGTATTTGAAGGCACCAGCCTCTACTCACTTCGTATCGACCACAACCTGACCACTAACAATCGGCTGATGCTGCGAGTAAACGTAAGCCCCAGCACAGTGACCGGGATCGAGGTCAGCGGCCAGGACCAGCCGTTTGGACAAAATGCTTACTCGCGCACCTCAGAGCAGACTTACCGAGATGTTGCGGGCACAGTGCAGGATACCTGGACCATCGGTACCACTAAGATTAACGAGTTCCGATTCCAGTACGCGCGGCGCGGTCTATCTTATTTCTACAATACGCAGATTCCGGCAGGATCTTATCCGGCTGTGAACATTCCCGGGTTCGCATACTTCGGACGCGAGCCATATTCCTACATCCAGCGAACCGAGCAGCGGTATCAGTTCACCGATAACTTCTCCTGGAGTATCGGCCGCCACAACACAAAGTTCGGGGTAGACGTCAACTATCTGCCGTTGTCAGCTATCTTCACGGTGAACTATGGCGGGGTGTACGACATCGGCTCGCTGGCAGCCAACAATGCGCTTCCCGCGGCAGATTTCGCCCTCTTGCCTGCGAGCTTGCAAAACAGCCTACCCGGGCTTTCTCCAGTGCAGGCTTACGGGTTTGGCGTTCCGATAGATTTCATTCAGGGGTTAGGCAGTCCCAGTGACAAGTTCACCAATATTCCCATCGGCGTATTCTGGCAGGATTCCTGGCGGGTGAATTCCAATATCACTCTGAATTTCGGAGTGCGGTATGACGTCGAGATTCCGCCGAAATTCAAACCGCCGCAGGGACTGGCGCTTCCCGCCTACAATTTGCTCGGACTGCAAAAGGGTATCCAGACGGACAAGAACAATATTCAGCCTCGCATCGGTATCGCGGTTGACCCGAAAGGCGATGGCAAGACCGTTATTCGTGCCTCGTACGGGATGTTTTACGACCATCCGCTGCTGGGCCTTTATTTCCTGGGCGATGCGTCCGATGGGTCGTCAAGCGGCCAGTTGGCATTTGCGGGAACGGGCGGCTGTACCGGAACGCCTTCGGCCGGCAACCTTAATGGGGTCCCGATCTTTCAGGGATTGCAAGGGCTCGCGGCTTGTGCGCCTTCGCCGTTTCCGCAGGCAAATGCGAACCTTGGATACCTGCCGAACCAGCAACAGTTCACTTCTCTGAACTTTCCGCAGTCGGTATTCCTGAACCAGAATTATCTGAATCTGGCTTCAACGAACCCAACGTTCTTGCCGCTCGGATTCCAGCCCTTCGGTTATCCACAAGCGAAGAACTTTGTTTACGCCTATGCGCAGCAGGCGAATGTCACGGTGGAACGCGATCTGGGCCATGGCTTCGCGTTGAGCCTCGCCTACAACTTTAACGGCGGACGCCACCTGAACCGTCCGATCAATGCCAACACCGTTCGCGGCGATCTGTTGACGTCCAACTTCGAAGGGGCCTTCTACGACGCGAAGTTGTTGAACAATTCCGCAGTTCTTCCGATTCCTTCGAGTCCATTCACGGTGAGCGGCTGCAACCCGCCGGGCGGACCTTTGGGACCATTTCCGTTCGTCGATGCGTCCCTGATGAACTTCTTCCGCCCAGGTGGGCTGAACCCATCCATTGCGGCTGGCTATTATGCCAGCGGCGGTGCCGGGTGCGTGACGCAAGCGATCGCCGCGGCTCACGCTATTCCTGGTTTCAATACCGCCTGTAACCCCGCGCCACCCGCGTTTAACTATACGGGCTGCGTGCCATTCGGCGATATGGACGCGAATTACTCGAATGGAAGTTCTATCTACCACGGCTTTACGACCAACCTGCGCAAGCGTTTTGGCAATCACTACGAATTCCTGGCGTCTTACACGTGGTCGCACGCCATTGATGATTCGACCGATTTGCAGTCGACGCTCACACCGCAGGACAGTTACTACCCCGGCCTGGAGCGCTCTTCGTCTCTGTTCGATCAGCGCCACCGGTTCGTATTCAGCGGCGTTTATCAGACCGGCCACCTGCGTGGCAGCTTCGGTCGCAAGTTCCTCAGCGACTGGACATTTGCCCCGGTCGTCGATTTCTCGTCCGGGAGACCCTTCAACATCATTACGGGCATCGACGGCAATTTCCAATTGTCTTCTCTGACTGGGCGGCCGAATACGGCGGTCAATCCCGCGTGCGGTTCCTTCTTCAACTCGAAGTACTCGCCTTCGGGGACGTTTCAGGCGCCATGCATCAACGGCTTTGTCGCCTCCGGAACGGCGCCCACGCTGCTTCAGTTGGATGGCAATCTGGGTCGCAATGCCGGGATTACTCCTTGGACAGTCTTTAACGATCTGCGCGTTTCCAAGCAAATTTTCTTTGGTGAGCGCATCAATACGGAATTGATCGTCGACATGTTCAACATCGCCAATAAAATGAACGTGGCCGCGGTCAGCCCGCTGTTTAGCAACGCGGGGCAGGCGACGGCTGCTTGGGATCCGCGGCAATTCCAGTTCGCATTGAAAGTGAACTGGTAGTTGGAATAGGAAACGTTTGTCTTTAGGGAAGCGCCTCGCGCGCTCCCGCGCCATTAAAGACGACAGAACCTGAGCGGGCTGCCATCCAGGCTCGGTGATACACTCGAAGTTCGTCCGTTCATCCATTCTTGGCGCTTGCCCTGGAGTTTCTCCGCAATGTCTGAAACGCAAATGCCCACTGCGCGCACCCGTGTGGTTCGGGAGTCCGATCGAGGTGTCTACGATCGGGAAACGGTGTATCGCATCCTCGACGCAGGATTTCTGTGCCATGTCGGTTTCGTATTTGATGGCCAGCCATTCGTGATCCCGACCTCGTATGGACGGAAAGGCGCGAGCCTTTACATTCACGGTTCGGCGGCAAGCCGCATGCTTCGGCAGATGAAGGACGGAATCGCGGTCTGCGTGACGGTTACCTTGCTCGATGGACTGGTGCTGGCGCGCTCGGTGTTTAACCATTCCATGAATTACCGATCGGTGCTGATTCTGGGAAAGGCCACTCTGGTGGAGGATCCGGAAGAAAAGTTGACGGCGTTGCAGGTGTTGTCGGAGCACATTCTGCCGGGACGCTGGGCGGATGCACGGCAACCCAATGAGCGGGAACTGAAGGCTACTTCGGTGCTGCGGCTTCCCATTGAAGAATTTTCAGCGAAGGTCAGAACCGGACCGCCGATCGACGATGAAGAAGACTATTCGTTCCCCACCTGGGCCGGAATTCTGCCGCTGGAGATGAAAACGGGTGCTCCGATCCGCGATGAGCGACTGGAAGCGGGAAGGGAAGTGCCGTCGTACGTTCGAAGCTACAGCCGCGTGCGTTGACCGGCGTGACCGGGGCCACAGTTTTACGGGATCAGCAGCAGCTTTCCCGCCATCTTTCTTGCTTCCATGTCGCGGTGAGCTTGCACCGCGTCGGCCAGCGGATACTTTTTCGCGATGCGCAGATTGAGGCGGCCCTGAGCAATCATCTCGAATAATGCGCTGGTGCGCGCGATCAACTCCTCGCGAGTCGCGGTGAAGTGCGCCAGAGTAGTGCGCGCCATGTAGAGTGATCCTTTGTCCGACAGCTTGGCGGGATCGACCGGAGGTACTGGACCGCTCGACATACCGAAAAGCACGAGCATTCCGCGCGGGCGCATGACGTTCAGATTCTTCTCAAAAGTAGCTTTGCCGACGCCGTCGTAAACGACATCGACGCCCTTTCCGCCAGTGAGGCGCTTCACTTCCGGTTCAAAATCCTGTTTCGTAAAGACGATCACCTCGTCGGCGCCGGCTTCCCGCGCCAGTTCACCCTTCTCACCGCTCGAAACCGTGCCGATCACGCGTGCGCCAATGGCGTGCGCCAGTTGCACAACCATCAGCCCGACTCCGCCGGCGGCAGCGTGGATCAAGGCAGTCTCGCCCGGTTTCAATTTGTGAGCATCGTGAACGAGGTAGTGGGCCGTCAGACCATGCATCATGGCGGCGGCGGCTTGCTCGTCGTTGACCGATTGCGGTACAGGCACCAGATGCGCTTCCGCTGCAGCGACGTATTCGGCGTATGAGCCCAGCGTTCCGCTCCACGCAACGCGGTCGCCAACTTTCACCGTCTTCGCCTGAGGGCCTATGGCAGTCACAACTCCGGCGCCCTCCTGTCCGGGAATGAAAGGGAGGGGAGTGCGAAGTCTGCCGTCGCGAAACTGGCTATCGATGGAGTTCACGCCGGCGACGGCAACTTTCACCAGCGCTTCGGTGGCCTTCGGTTGCGGGGTCGGCATTTCGGCCAACTCCATGACCTCAGGCCCACCAGTGTGCTGCACGCGGATTGCTTTCATGGTTTTCCTTGTGCCTGCAGTCTAAGGGATCAGCAACAATTTTCCTCTAGTCTTGCGTCCTTCCAGGTCGCGATGCGCCTGCTGAGCCTGGGCGAGGGGATAGATGTGCTCAACGCGTAATTTCAGCTTGCCGGCCGCGATCATGCCGAAGACCGCGCCCGCGCGCGACATTAACTCATCGCGCGTAATGGTGTAGTGCCCCAAGGTCGGCCGGGTGACGAAGAGCGATCCTTTTTGCGAGAGCACGATCAAATCCAGCGGAGGCACAGGGCCGCTCGTACCTCCAAACAGCACCATCATGCCGCGTGGTCGCAGTATATTTAGTCCCTTTTCGAAAGTGGTTTTGCCGACGGAGTCATAGACCACGTCGACGCCCTTGCCGCCGGTGAGTCTTTTCGTTTCAGCCTCGAAATCCGATTGGGTATAAAAGATTATCTCGTCGGCCCCGGCGGCTCGCGCCAACTTTGACTTCTCCTCAGTGGAAACCGTCGCGATCACGCGGGCGCCGATATTGTGTGCCATCTGTGTGAGCAGCAGGCCGACACCGCCAGCGGCGGCGTGCACAAGCGCTGTGTCGCCGCGCTTCAGGGCATAGGTGTCGTGACAGAGATAGTGGGCAGTCATGCCTTGCAGCATGGCTGCCGCAGCCTGCTGGTCGGTGACTCCGGCCGGAATCGGGACCAGGCGATCGGCGGGGACTGCGTCGTATTCTGCGTACGCACCGAGCAACGCGGCCCAGGCGACGTGGTCGCCGGTCTTGATCGACCGGACCTCGGCGCCGACGGCAGTCACTACGCCGGCGCCTTCTTGTCCGAGCACGAATGGTAGCGGGACTTTGTAGCGGCCCTCGCGGTGATACACATCGATGAAGTTCACGCCTGCAGCGGCCAACTTCACCAGCGCTTCATTGGGCTTCGGTTGCGGAAGCGGCAACTCGACCGTTTCCATCACTTCGGGTCCACCTGTTTGCTTGACTTGTATGGCTTTCATGGAAGTCTTGGATTCTGGGGCCGAGCCGGAAGTTTACGCCGACCCGACATTTTATACGCAACGCGTATTTGGATTCCGAACATCTGGGGGATGGTAACAGTTTGAACTCTCAAGGTTCTCTCGATGGCGTCATCCCAAACGGCGGCGCTGTTCAGCCGCCGGAGGGATCTCGCGCGGGATCTTACACTCAGTGCGCGCGAGACCCCTTCGGCTTCGCTTAAGGGAGGCTCTTCGCTCCGCCGCCAAATCCAGACTTTGGATCCACTGCGTCGAGTATTTGCCGGTAGCTAATGTGGAAACGCTCAGGTACACTGCCGCCGGCCAAAGATAGTGCGATGGAAATCCTGGCTACAGAGAGAGGATGAAT
>Ga0070732_10000644_pt1 | contig 20857 bp, 22 predicted proteins | sample Coa_R1_5_FD_66449 | JGI IMG/M metagenome (GOLD analysis project Ga0070732, IMG submission 66449) | Surface soil microbial communities from Centralia Pennsylvania, which are recovering from an underground coalmine fire - Coalmine... | ecosystem: Environmental > Terrestrial > Soil > Unclassified ... | reverse complement strand
ATGGTTTCTCGGGCCCGGGTGTGGTCCGCATGCGGTCTCGAACTGCGCTGGCGATTCCATGAACGACAGTCGCTCCCGCTACAGCCGCCGTGATCCCGATGCCGATCTTCCCGGCGCTGACGTCTACCCCGAATCCCGGAACGTTCGGCAACCGCTCGTAGAACGGAGACTTGGTCTCCCAGAAGTTGTACCCGCCACAGCCGACGCAGCCGTGCCCGGCCTTCACCGGCCAGCTCGTGCCGTCGTTGAATCGCACGGACGGGCAGTTGAACGTTGCTTGCGGACCTTTGCACCCCATCTTGTAGAGGCACCAACCCTTGCGATGGCCTTCGTCGCCCCACTCCTGTGTGTAACGTCCGGCATCGTAATGCGCGCGCCGCTCGCATTGGTCGTGGATGACCCGCCCATAGGCAAACAGCGGACGGTTGTATTGATCCACCGCCGGCAGTTCGCCGAATGTGAGGTAGTGCACCAGCACCGCGGCCGTGTTCGCCGGATTCTGCGGACAGCCGCCCAGGTTGATGACCTTGGCCTCCGGTACCGCCTCCGAAATCCCTACCGCTCCCGTCGGATTCGGGGACGCCGCCACCAGCCCGCCATACCAGGCGCACGCTCCAGCCGCGATGGTCGCCGCTGCGTTCGTGCAAACTTCCTTCGCGATTGACAGCGCCGTCCTCCCCGCAACCGTGCAGTAGACTCCATCGTCGGCCAGGGGAATCGATCCTTCGACCACCGCCAGATACTTGCCCTTTTCTTCTTTCACCACGCGATTGAGGGCCGCTTCGGCTTGGTGCCCAGCTCCCGCCATGACGATCTCGTGGTACTCCCACGAAAGCAGGTCCAGCACCACGTCCAACACCGGGGGATTGCTCGACCGCAGGATGGCCTCCGAGTTCCCGGCGCAATCCTGGAACTGCAGCCATACCAGCACCGGTTTCCTGGTCTTCTCCAGCGCGGACGCAACCTGCGCCACATAACGGGGGGGAAGGGCTAAGGTCGCTGTCATGGCAGCGCAGAACTTCATGAAGCGACGGCGGTTGACACCTTTCTTCTGCAGGGCCCCAACAAAAGACTCGTTCAGCGGAAGCATAAGGTCATCCTTCCTGGGAGTAAGCCGGGCTCGTTCAGCCTGGGAACGGTCCAGCACCCTTCCTCATGCACGGATTGCGCCTATGTACCATTACCGCGAGTGGAAGGATGTGACCGAGTTCACGTACGGCTGTGATCTTGCGCAAAGGCCGGGTGTGCACTTGCGCCCATGGACAGATGTGGTCCAAGATTTTTATCCTGGAACTAAGCCGGACTGCTCCCAGTGCTGCCGCTCCGGACGCGTCTTTCTGCAAGTCATAACCGCCCTAAAGTCTCCTTTTCGCTCGAGGTTCACCGGATCTCGACTAGACAACACCAGGATCGCGCATATGCTGACACGATTCTGGGCTGTCGCACATGGGGAGTAATCTGGGAGCCCTCAGTCACAGGACGCGAAGTATCCGCTAATCTGATTCAGAGCTAATGCAGGACGTGCTTGATGTTGCAGTCACGACAAAAGGAGAGCAACGGTTGAGTTCGTTCGCAACGGCATTGTAGCCCGTGACGCGCCACCAACCTGGGTGTTTCTAATCGCCATTGTGAGCGAAATCGTTCTTATAACAAATTACCGCTCGTCTGAGAATCTCCTTCCGGCCTAAGATGAGGACGTTCGTGTGTAAGAGCCAGCTAGTTGGCACCAGTTTGCTTGCGATAGCGCTGCGGAGTGAGGCCGAGGAGGCGTACGAAGGCGCGCCGCATCGAGTCGGCGCTGCCGAAACCGGTTGCATCTGCAATCTGCTTGAAGCTTTTGTCGCTATGCTCAAGCAGACGCCGGCAGGCCTCGACGCGGACGTGTAGGACGTATTGTGATGGCGTGGCGCCCACTTCGCGGGTGAAGACACGCTCGAAGTTGCGCACACTCATGGAGACCCGGGAGGCCAGATTTTCAACCGAGAGGCGCTTTCGCAGATTTTCCACGATCCAGAGCTGGAGCTCTTGCAGCGCGCACATCTCGGAGGCCTGCGCGACGAGAGAGGTGCTGAGCTGGGGCTGTCCTCCGGGCCTCCGCAGGAAGAGGACCAGCTCGCGTGCCACCGCGTGCGCGATGGCACTGCCACAATCTTCTTCTACCCAGGCGAGTGCGAGATCAATGCCGGCGGAGATGCCAGCGGAGGTATAGATGTCCCCATCTTTGACCCAGAGTGGCACGGATTCCACTTTGACGCGGGGATAGTGCTTCGCAAGCTCGCTTCCGAATCGCCAGTGCGCAGTCGCACGCTTGCCGTCCAGCAAACCGGCTGCGGCGAGCAAGAACGCGCCGACGCAGACGGCGCCGAGGCGGCGCAATCGTGGTGCCGCGCGCTTGAGCCAGGAGAAGAGTTGGGCGTCGCGTGCATAGCGTGTTGTCAGGCCGCATACTAGCAGCGCCGAATCGGAGTGCTCGGCAACATCTTGTAGGCGGTCTCGCGCAAAAAAGGTGAGCACCCCGGCCTCACCTGCAACCTGCAAATCTTTGCCCGTCGTCACCACTTCGATTGAGTAAACCGCCTGGCCAGCCAAACGATTGACGGCACTGAAGACATGCAGGGCGCCGACCAAATCCAGTTCGTCCACCGGCGGGACGGCGATGACAAGGATGCTCCGCGCGCGCCCACTACGTATGTGGGCGTTGACTCGGGTTGCCATATCCGTTCAAGGTGCCACGATTGTTCCCGTTGAGCAAGGAGAACCGTCATTCTTGGCAGAGGGCGTCGTGTAGTTGACGCATTCTGCCCGGCAATCGTTGCTAGCTTGTAGTCCATGGCAACAACGAAACTAGATGAACAGGTCGTCGTCGTTACGGGCGGAACTCGCCAACGGAGTGATAGTCGAACTTCGATAATACCCATGAGAGTTCGAGGACGTCAACGGACACTCATCGACTCAGCAAAGAGGTACCGAACGACCTCGAAGGTAATTCGGCCTCGACAATCGAGCAGTGACAAACGCACGGATGTGAACTTCCTCTGAGAAGTCGAAATTTGAGTGCTGACGCCTGTGGGTGTTGAAAAAGTCCCTGAGATGAGGGGGAAGATTTGCCGAAAAGCATGTTAGAAGGAAAATTACTTCTCATGCTGCGCTGGATTTCAATCTTCGGAGGCGTGCTGGTCATGATGGGGTACAATGCCCGCTCAGAAGGGTTGTCCTATCACTTCAGTCTGGAAGATCAAGTTCGCGAAAATCATGGATGCGGAATTGTTTCAGGCTGACAATCGGGCTGGATTTTCCAAAAGGAGTTCGAGCACCTTCCTTGCTGTTCTTGCAGATCGATGGTGGTGCCCTGCTTAGTTCAGCGAACTGCCTTCTTTCAGCGGCTTGGAAACAGTCCTTCGATCAGAACGATATCGGCATCGCCATCGCCGACCGCAGCGAATAAATCCCTGTCGTCTGACGACCAAGCGACTCGGCGCACGATGAACGTTCTACGAGAGCTGAAGTCGGTCACTTGCCTCCATGAGCCATCGATGGTCGAAAGAAGATAAAGATTTGTGGTTGTGAAATCATTCAGGGGCAGAGCCAGCCAACGGCCGTCATGGGAGAGGCTGGGCTGAAAAACCTGCCAGTGCGGGACGCGCTCGCCAGCAATTTGCGCCAGCCGCACGGAAGGGCTGCGCTCGGGCCGGGCTGCCCGGATCTCATAGTCACGAATGCCATTGCCTTTCAAATGCGGTACAGAATAGTAGAGCGTGGATCCGTCAGGGCCTAGAGCAGAAACGCAGGCATTGTCACTCCGTACGAGAACGGGCGCACCTCCGGCCACAGCAGTCTTGAATGCGTGAAAGGTGCCCTGCAGCGTCGTGCTGTAATAGAGCCACTTTCCGTCGCCCGACCATGTGGGATATCCACTAATTCGGCTCACGAGCCGGTGCAAGTTGCTTCCGTCGGCATCAACTAACCACAGCCCGAGGGTATCCCAGCTCGGCTCTCCCCGCGTCGACACCATGGCAATCTTGCTGCCATCGGGCGACCACATCGGCAAACCCATACTGACATGCGGATCGGTTTCGAAAGTGATTTGTCGGGAGACCCCGCTTATCAAGTTGAGGACCCAGATATTGCTGTGCCCTCCGTCGTCGGAAAGGTATGCAAGCTCCCGGCCTGCGGACGTGGCATTCGGGGTCTGCACTTGGCCTGTCTCGTGTGTCAGTTGCTGAGCATCGTGTGTGTTCCTGCGCGGCGTTCCTGTCACCGGAAATTTCCAAATGTCATATTGCATTCGCAGACGGCTGGCGACGAGATTCCCGTAGCGGTCCACATCGGGGTGATACAACGAAGTTTCTCCATACGTCATTTGCCGGGCGGGGGAGCCGTTCAGGCTAACTGCCCACAAGTGCATCGTGGGCAGATAAATGGCGGTGCTCTCCCGGCCCGAGCTGTAGATGATGCCGGAGCCGTCCGGCTGCCACGACAGCCCGCCCATGAGCACGCCTTCGTGGGTAACAAGGTGGACATCTCCGCCACTCGCGCTGACATAGGAGATGTCGTCCACATAAAGCGTGGACTGCTGAAAGGCAATCCAGTGGTCGTTGGGGGACCAGCGGGGATATTCGTATGCTTGCGATGATGGCAGTTCAGCCACCATAGAAACTGATGAGGTGAGGCGCTCGACGGTGACCAGTTGCACTGTGTTCTTCTCGCTCAACTGGAAGAAGGCCAGCTTTTTCCCATCGTGACTGATGTCAGCACCGCTTACACTGCGCCCAAGTGGCCGTGGCGTACCACCCAACGCCGATATTTCCCACAACGTGCCTTGCTCCTCGCCTTGTGCAGGCGGCGAATAATAGATCAGCCTCGATGAATCCGGCGACCAGCGAGGATACATGTGATCAGTGTTATCGTGGGTCATCTGAAGTGCCATTCCTCCAGCAATCAAGCGCACCCACACCTGCCGATAACCAGCGTTATCGGCGGTAAATGCTACTGTCTTGCCATCCGGTGATATCGCGGGGAATTCTTCCAGTCCGACAAAATCGGTAAGGCGCGTCTGTATAATCGGGCTGCTGCTGCGTCGCAGCAGCCATCGCCGAACCCCGGCCACATCGAACCCTAGCACGATCGCAAGCAGAATCGCTCCCCCTGCCAGCCCGGCAAGCAGACTGATCATCACTGGACGGAACCGTTCGGGGCGGAGTTTTTCCGTCGGTGAAGTGATCTTCTGGCCTGACTCTGCGCCCGCAACTGTCACAGGAGCAATAAAACGATACCCGCGCCGCGCCACAGTTTCGATGAAGCGCGGGCTCTCCGAGGAATCTCCCAGCGCATCGCGCAACCGTGCCATCGCGCTGTACAGACCCTGATCGAACTCGACGAAGGTGTTGGCAGGCCAGATGTGACTCCGCAATTGCTCTCGGCTCACGATCTGGTCGGGATGTTCCAGAAGGACTTGGAGGACTTTCAGCGACTGCTCTTGCAGTTTGACTCTGACGCCTTGCTTTCGCAGTTCCGCCTTCTGCAGATCGAGTTCGAAAACGCCGAACTGCACAAGCTTCGAAGTGGACGCGGGCGATGGCATCCGAAAAACTGCGCCGGCGAGTATATCATCGCCCGTTAGACCGTCGCAGAAGTCGGTGCAAGTTACAGAGTTTACGATATTTAGGCCGTCAGGAACACGTTAGTTGACGCTTGCCCATAACCCGGCTAAGTTCGCCGCGTTTGCGGGACGACACAGCAGCGAGGCATTGGCCAGTGCCAGTGCAGCTTCTAAGCAAGAGCACTGTGGCGCCGCGATCGCGGGCCCCGAAGTCAAAAACCAAGAAACAGCGGAGACTGAATAGGAGGAACTCAACGATGCCTGACATGAAGAAGAAGTCGTATCGAACGTCAGCCACCATGCTGGCGGGGGTGCTAGTGTTGGCGCTGGTGGGGGTCGGAAACCTGCAAGGCGATGATGGACCCTCCGCCCCAAAGCCCGTCTTCACCGACCCCATTGTGGGGCAATGGAATTGCCCGATCCCGCCAGCCGGCGGCGCCCCCGGGTTCATCGTCATTAAGAACATCCATGTAGGCGGTACCGAATCGGAAATCGACAATGCGGTTCCACCCTCGCAGGAGAGCCCCACGGTCGGAACTTGGACTAAAACCGGGCACCTGGCCTACACCCAGAACGCATACCAGATGTCGTGGGATGCCAGCGGAAACTTCATCGGGACCTGGAACTACACCGGATCGATGACCGTAAGCTCTGCGCTCAACAAACTGAACATTCAGGGTCTCGCGACTTTGTTCGATGCCAACGCGAATGTACTCACGTCGTTCCCCTTCACGGCATCATGCACGCGGCTGTTGCGACTCAACAGTATTTGACCTTGCGCCCGTGGAAAGGATTCTTGAATGAGACGCTGCCTGCTCATCAACATCCTCTTGGTCATTGCGGGAATCCTGCTGGCGCTCGCGCTATTTGGAGCCGGTGCGGTGTGGAAGGGCAGGATGAAGCCCAGTCGTCCATCCGTGTCGGCTCCCGCTGCCGAAAAAGATCGCAGCCTTGCCCGCAAGAAACTTAATTCGGAGGAAAGCATGCCTGAAAGCGAAACGTCGCCTCAACGACAGCTGTAAGCGCCGTCGTGACCAACCGCCATCCACTACGGGAGCTCGCCCCGCCGCGACTCTCTTTCATTCGATGCCTCGCCGCACTAACTAACAGAGTTCTGATTAAGAAAGGCAGGCCCGGTCCTACTGAAGCGAGCTCGCCACGCTCGAGAAAGCGTTGTTCGCGTTCGAGCCCATACGCCGAACCGTGCCGACCACCAACACCAAGATTAATAGCTGCCTCAAGAAGGCGCTTCTTATGAAGAAGGAACAGGAGTACGAAAGGGCGAAGAAAGCCGATGCAGGACAGGAAGCACGCTGAGAGTGTCCGGCCTAATCGGAAAGTTGTTCGCACATCGGCGGGGTGAAGCCAGCGAATAAAGCCTGAGGAAATGGAAGGGAGGCGCTTATGACAGCGCTACTTTGCAGACTCTGGAGTGAAGACGAAGGGCAGGACATTGCAGAATATGCGGTGATGTTGGCCGTCATCTTCTATACCCAAGGCTCGCAAGCGGCGATCGCGTTTCTGACAAATCCCGAGCACATGTCGGAGTTGCGAAAGACGCTCTTAGATCTGGCCCCGGACCACAAGACCGTTCCTCCGTATTTCCAACTCCTGTTAACAACGACTGTCGAGAACTCCGTCCCCGGAAAGTCCTCACTCGTGGCAGTACGCGTCATTTCGGGCTGATCGATTCTCCGCCGAGGCGACAACTTAGGTCCCACGCAGGCGAACGAAGCCGTGCAAACCTGAAATTACCTGGGTGTTCGACCGGCGGTGGGTGGCGATTGCGCCGGAGGCGGATACCAATACTTCTGGTGACAGTGTTCACAGGCGTTGTCGATGGCATCACCACTTTCCAGCACTCTCGCGGGATCCTTCGCCTCTGCCGCATAGAGCGCTTGGGTCGCGGCGTCGTGTAGACCATGAGTCAGCGTGATCCAAGTCTTGCGGTCCTGATTGATTAATGTCTCGATCTGTTCAGGCTGGAGTTCAATGCCTTGCTCGTTCCGCTGTCCAAGCATGGCAACATGACGGCCGGGAATCTGCAAAAGGTTTGAGGCTTCGAGCAGCACAATGGCGCTGTGGCGAACGGTGCCCCACTCTTCGTCAGTGTGCGGCGCCTTCTCTTCTTTGCCTTTCACCGTGATGGTGGTGGAGACGGAGTTCCAGATTGTATCTGCCGAAGGATCGACCATGCCGTCCATCAAGTCCCGGATGGTCGTTGTCGGACGGTACTCGGCCTCGGGTTTTGGTTTTGCGCAGGTTCCGCAAAACAGGAGGCAACACAAGGCTGAAAACAACCTTAACCAGCGGACTGATCGCGTCCGCGTCATTGGCCGCTGGAAGGCTGCTCAGCCTTATCCGCAGGCACATTAATGGCGAGCACGAACCGTTGCCCGTCGCGGCTGACCGCGCCAAGGCCGTCCTTTATGGGACCAGGGAGCCGGAAGAGCACTTTGGGCGCACCAACCCGGAATGTGGGACTGGTCTCGACCTCAGCGGCCATCATCACCAGGTCGTCGGAATCCAGTTCCTGCCCACGGAAGTAAATCTCCTTGCCGTCGTCGCGCCACTGCAGCAGCATGGCGGTAACGAAATCCTGAGACTGCTGCACGCCGTCCTTCGACACCTGCCATTTCTTGTCCTCCAAGGGCTTAGCCGCATCGAAAGGACGAATATAAATCTCGTAGCGTTCGGGCTTGGCCTCATCCGAACGATACGCGAAGAAGCGGCCATCCAGAGATAACCTTCCGGTCCCGTTATCAAACTCGTCCCGCAAATAGTCGATCGGTTTGCGAGCAGCGGGATCACTGGCTGTCAGCGGTACGAGCAGGACGACTCCTCCGGAGTCGCAGACGAGAAACTTCCCATCCGCAGAAATATCACTAAGACCCACAAATGCACCAGGCGTGTAGCGGAACAACAGTTCTTCTTTGCCGGTCCCGTCCGCGGCCTTGCGATAGACAGGCCAGTCGCCGTCCAGCAAAGCGGAATAGTAAATGTACTTTCCGTCCGGCGACCAGAGAGGCGTAACTTTGAACCGTGTGTCGTCGGTGATGCGGGTCGCTTTGGCAGTAGCGACATCGAGAATCCAGAAGTCCTGCTGGCCCGTCTTGACGTCCTGCTTAACCAGCAGCAGGCGACTGCCGTCAGGGGAGAATGCCGGCTGGGAATACAGATCCGGATCGCCAACTTTTTTGACGACCTGTCCCTTACGATCGAAGATCGTAACCTGCTGAAGCTGCTGGCCCCGCGCCGGCGGAAGAACGAGGAAGCGCTGCCCATCGGCGCTGATGTGCATGAGGTCGTCCGGAACGGGTACCGCCTCGCGGAACAATACCCGCGGTTTCTGGAACGAGAATGATGGAGAGGTGCTTACGTCCGCCACCATCACAGAACGGTCGCGAGCCATATACGAAAGTTGTTGGCCGCCTGCCACCCAGAATCCGGGGCTGAAGGTGCCGTCCGAAATCTTCCACGGTCCCTCATTCGATGTGGGATCGGACGGCCGCACGTAAACCTCGCCTTTATCCGTTTTGTCCAGCAACAGATAAGACAGGTAGCGGCCATCGGGAGAGAAGCGCGACTCGAAAATGCGCAGGTCGCTGTGAAAGACCTCGATGGGTTTGCGATCGGGGTCACCCTCAACCTTCAGTGTGTAGAGAACTCCTCCCTTAATGTCAGAAATGCAGAAGGTCAGGAACTGGCCATCCCGGGACCAGTCGCTGAGGTCCATGAATGCGCCGGGATTGTTGTACAGGAGTTGCTCGGGACCGCCATCCGCGGCTTGAGCATAGACCCTCTCTTTTCCACCGCGCATGGTGACGTACGCCACGCGGGTGCTGTCCGGCGACCAGACCGGGGCAAAGACGAACTCCCTCCGGGCGCTGGTAGTAAGCCGCGTTTCTGTCCCGGTCGCCAGATTTGTGACATAGAGATCCTGGCTCTCGTTATCGAGGTCTTGTTTGGCGGCGGCCAGCCGCTTGCCGTCTGGAGACAAGTAGGCGCTATCGTAGAGCGCCCGCTGGCCGATCTGCCCAGTCTGCTTACCATAGCGGTCCAGGAATGTAAGGATCGAGGCCCTGTTCTGGAATTGTTGAGTATTCCGCTTGGCCCGGGCTTCGGCAATATCCTTGGATTTAGCTTCCGCGCTCAGGCCTTGGCCCCCATCCTGGGTGGCGTTCTGGCCCAAGCAGAGAGAGGCGGCGGTCAGAAGGACCGCAACGTGCGCAAAAATCTTCATAGGAAACCTCACTTACGCGCTCCGCGAGTCCGCTCAACAGTTCTGCGGGCACGCCGAGACGATTTTCCCGTTGGACAATGTGAAGGTTCGAATGAGCCCCGAGCGCGACTTGTCACGCGCGCGGCTGAGTTCCACAGTCACGTTCTTTCCCACGCTGTCCTGGAAATCAGGTTTGCCGACATCGCGTATCCGGAAAAAGCTCGGTGAGGGACCCTCAATCTGCCAGGTCTCGATGGCACCACCCGCCCCTTTTACCTCGACGGTGAAGTATGTGTGGGGATTGCGCCAGTCGATCGCGGTTAACGTTCCTGTGACGGTGACCCGGTCATTGAAGTCGAAGACCGCAGTCATGTTGTGGTGCGCCCAAGCCTGAGCGGCCACTAGAACTGCAAACGCAAGTAGGAAGAGCTTGGCCCTGGAAGTCACGTGATACCTCCTAGGGGGGAACCGCCGTAGCATAACGAATCTAAGGAATAAAGGCAATTGCTCGTCCAGCCCAGCCTACCCCGAACCAAAGGATAAGGGAGAGGCAGGCCACGATGACGCTGACTAGCCGTGGACGAGCGACGGAGTCCGGCGCGGTAAATCTGCGGAGCACGACAAAATGAAAGATGAGCGCGCTGCAAAGGAGCGCCATCTTGAGACGAAAGGGATGGCTATCCATGTACTTTCCGGGGGTAGCTAGAAAGATCAGAAGTCCAGATGAAATCACCAGCACTATCGCCCCCAGAGTCCAGGGCTTGAGCTGCCGCGATAGCCTGAAGAGCGCATAGTCGCGCAAGCCGAGGCCGGCCAGTCGCAAATCGATCGCGACCACCGTGGTCAGGAGAATCATCAGGCCAACCAGATGAAAGGATTGAACCGCGGGCATGCCGTACTTGCTGTCGCGGATCAAGACGATCGGTGCCCAGTTTGAGATGGATTGGAGAAGCGGGAGAAGAGACATATCAGAATTGATAAGCCATGGTACGGCCGCAAACAATCACGCCGATCCAGACGACCAGAGAAAACGCGGCGCAGAACTTTGCCCCCGGCGGCGCGCCACGGGCAGAATCCCACTCCCCCATTTTCGGATACAACAGTTTCTGATACGCCGCCGCATTGATGGCCAGCAGCACAAGCAAGATCAACTTCGCCCGGAAGAATGGATTCCCGTAAGCCTTCCCCGCTTGAGTAAGCAAGAGCAGACCACCCGTCAGAAACATGACCGGAAATCCGATTCTGGACAACCGCAGAAAGCTAGGCACGATTTTTCCCGTCGCCTCGCCGCAAAAGGCAAGCCCCAACAGGCGGAGATCGGCAATCAAGATCATCCCGACCGATAACGGGAGCGCCAGGATATGGCTGCCCTCAATCAGAGGAAACAGCCACTCCGATTCGGCGATCGCGGTCGCAAAACGCGTGTGCTGCAGCCATTGACACCACTCAAATAGAGGCATTGCGAATTTACCTAGAGACGCCCGGTGATCAGAACCGCGAATAGTTGCAGGCTGCCATCGCTTGCCCCGCGTCGGAGAATGCCGGAACGCGAAACGAACCCCTGATGCCCTTGTTCTTGGAACAGCTCATGCCAGGTCGGCGGGGAATCAAGTCGGATTTTCTGTCTGCCTGCGAAAACCGTGGGCATTTTACACCCATTGCGTATGCTCCGCGTTGTTAAAACGAATCCCACCGGAGCACACGAACGCTCGGAAACTCGCATAAGAGCACGCCCAAGTTTGTTCCCGATTCTAGCCACCAACGCAGGCAGCGTCGGTCCAGGCAGAACATGCGATTGCTCCCCGATGAAAGGCTAACCGAGCTAGGCAGCCACGTTAGTTCCGGCACGCTTCGCCGGCATGTTTTGAGCCACCGCCCAGGCAGCGGCCCCGAAAATCCAGGAGATGAAGAAGGCCGTCCAATTCAGCCGGGTGCGAGCGGCTACAGTCGCCGGGAGCCACACCAACAACGTGTAGAGCGTGATTTGTCCGGCTTCAGCCCACGCGGCAACCCTCGGGAGCACGTTGAACAAGACGCCAAGGCCGCTGGCAATCTGTCCCGCTCCGGTGAGATAGGCCCAGCCCTTGCGGACGGGGAGCCAATGGGGCACATAACCGGCGGTTGCGTCCACGTAGACGAGATGCGAGAGCCCGATCGGCACAATCGAAACAGCAAATAGAGTTCGGGCCATGCGCGCTCCGCGCTCGCCGGAAAGAAAGCCAAGTGGCGATCCTTGCGGAACGCCGCCCAGATGCGCAAAAAGTGTCCATCCACCGGAGAGCAGCAGAGTGAGTTCACCGAGGCCGAGCCAGGAACCCTCGATTCGAGGATTGGTGACAACATCTGGCAGCTTGAGCACGATCCAGAGAATGAGATACGGAAACAGAATACGAACGGACCAAGTCCGGCTCGCTGGAATCAAGAGTCCAGCCGCCAAAAGTAGCATGAAAACGCCGCACGCATAGGCCACCGCAGTCCGCGCCGGGAGCCACGCAGGAACCGGCTGCCACACCAGCGCAAAGTCGCCGTAGATGAGAGCGAGCACTCCGAGCCCCAGCAGGCCAATCGCAAACAGAGTCAGGGCTGGTTGTTGATTGTCTTTCATGAAAATGGAAACCCACATGCATGACGCGACTGCGGGATACCCCAATTTCGAGCCGCGATTTTGCGACCGTAAATGCTCCTTCCAGAGTCATCGCATACTAGCACAGACGAAATGATTCATTTTTTGCTTGAGACCATATTGTTTGAGGTCGTGTACCAATCGGCGGTGTTTCGCATCTCAATCGTGGAAGAACTGCTCCTCATACTGTGATGAGGAGGCTGGACTCATCGAAGACGAACAGTGCCAGAGGATCGGCGAGGGACACAACGCAGTGAAGTTCAGATTTTTACTGTTTCTCTGAATGGAGCCGATTCTGATCTACGCCGATCCAGAGTCCAGCGACAGACAAGTCGTGAATGACATCCACTCCCGCCGGAAGTACAAGCCCCAACCCGTTTTAGGGCCGAATAACACCCTTTCTAGGCGCACAGTGAGCGCAATGGAGACTGCAACAGTTGTACTCGGAAGATCTCTCCTACGGTATAGGCGCGAGGACATCGATGCGCGTCTGCAGGTTCACTTCGACGCACTCTAGAACCCTGTCACGCAAAAGGGCGGACACGAGCTGGCTTCGACCCCCAATAATCGTGAAACACAGGTCGTAGTCGGAACACACAACCCAACTTCGGTCCGATGGCCACCAAAACTCGAGGCTCAGTCGCTTCTCCTTCTGTAACTCTGGAACTCCGTCTAGAGTGCCCCTTAACAACTGTGGTTGGCCTGAGCGAGCATAAAACGGAATGTCGGAGAAGCGAAAGAAGCAGTCTTGGTTACCCGTGAAAGCCTTCAGCGCTGACGCCAGTGTTTCGCATTCTTCTTGACTGAGGTAACCCTCGGCCGGGCCACGTAGAAGGCGGGGCCAACACCACGGGTCTGAGAGTTTCTTTCGATACCACTCATGGCTTATAGCCGGGACAAACGGAACATCCAGCAACTCGGCCAACTCCTTCCATCGAACCCGGGTCTGGGAATCAGACCTTCGACGTTCCACGAAGGACTTCAGCGGCTCACATGCGGGGATTCGTAGAATTTCGTTTTCCGACGCGGACAGTGGCTTGTCAATAAACTCGTAGTGGGCTTCGATCCCATGGAGGAGTTTCGCGTACGACTCAAAAACAGGAGGGAATAAATGGGATACAAGATTCCCCTTCCAGTCTAGGGTTCTAGAACGAAGTAGTTCTTCTCGTCCTTGTCGAATCCAATCGAAAGCGGTTTGATCCTGCTCGGAAAGCATAAGAAAGTCTGAGATGAACCGTCATCGTCCTTAGGGACATTGTTGTTGTAAACAGGCCAAATCAAAACCCGCTGCTCCGGAAGCATCAAAGCTGAAGTCATGCCGCTCCTGGCTTGGCCTTCTATTGAATACGCTCATGGGTGAAACGGTCGCGTCCGGCCCAATAAGGGCATTGCGGGCAGGACGTTCCCTCGGGGTAGTCCACGCCTTCTTCGTGCGGGCAGCCGATAACCCCGTCGGTCATAACAGTGGACTTGGGGCCGTACTGCTTGAGGAAGATGAGAATCTGCTCACCGATGGCGAGATCCTGGCGTATGTCCAGATCGCCACCAGTAAACCAACGCTGCAGAAGATCCGGGTCGTTACTTTCGTTAAGGAAAACGCTCACCACTACCTTGGTCGCCAATTTGTCATTGGGGCCATAAAAAGCCACGGTGGCAATCGGGTAGCCTCGAAAACCGGATGGGAAATTCCTGTCTACCCACGAGCGGGCGGTCCTTTTTCTGCGGAATCCCTTCCTTCGTTTGTTCACCCGTGCACTATACGCCATGCTTTTCCAGGTTGTCGAAAACAGGATGGACCGCCATCTCAGACTTTACACTCAGACCACTGATGCCCCCTCCCTTGCCAACTTCTCTCTCCCCGTAGGACACTTGGATATGAGGGTCCTCTCCCGATTTCTGGCTGCGGCAACGGATGCATCCCACTTCCCTGCTCCCACGATCCCCGAAGTCGCCTTCCTGGGACGATCGAATGTCGGCAAATCGAGCGTGATCAATTCGCTGGTCGGCACCAAGCTCGCGCGCACCAGTTCCACTCCCGGACGCACGCGCAGCATTAACTTCTTCGAAATCCGTTGGCCCGGAAAGCCGCGTCCCGAGCTGATCTTCGCCGATCTCCCGGGATACGGTTACGCTAAGATCTCGCGCGAGATCTCGCAGGAGTGGCCGAAGTTCATTGAGCCTTACCTCAACGAGCGGCCTACGCTGGCTCTTTGCGTCGCGCTGGTCGACGTCAATGTTCCCCCGCAGCAAAGCGACCGGCAGTTGCTCGACTTTCTCAGCGCCTCCGGACGCCAGGTCTTGCTGGTCGCCACCAAGAGCGACCGCCTGTCGAACAATCAGCTCAACAACGTTCTTCGCACGCTTGGGCAGGAATACCCAGCGGCCCAACTGCTTCCCTTCTCCTCGAAAACCGGCGCCGGGCGTGACGAACTCTGGAAGTACATCCGCCAGGTGGCTGTGCCTGCTGCCGAGACTCCTTCGCCCGCAGCTCAAAGTTAGAAAGTTCTCACCTCTCGAGTCGCCTGATTCTTTCGCATCGCCTAATCTCCGGCACTACTCCTTCCGATAGAAAAAAGAGAGTTCCCGGAGTCGGGGCAGCGACCTGTTTTCTCCGTGCGGACTCAAAACCGTAAGAGGGTTTCACCACAGGATTGTTATGGCTGATGAAATGAATGAAGGCACGGCATATCTGAGGGCTTTGAAACAAGCCACCGGCGCGCCGTCAGGAGCAGCCGCAGCCCCGGCTCGCGAGCAGGACCGGCTGATCGATAATTTATCCGCAGTACAGGGTAGCGAAGGCTTTCAGGGCGCCGAGAAACGGCGCAGCCCCCGCTACAAATGCGAAGGCAGCGCCCAGTTGCGTGAGGAGGGATGCGACGTCCGCACCTGGTCCACCTTCACTGACATCAGTCTCAATGGGTGCTATGTCGAGGCACAAGCAACGTATCCAGCCGGAACGCTGCTGCACATGAAACTGGAAGCCAATGGCATCCGCGTTGAGACCAAAGGCAAAGTGCGCATCTCGTACCCCTACCTGAGAATGGGCATCGCTTTCGAAGAAATTTCGGATGAGAATGTGTGCCACCTGAAACAGCTGCTTGCCAGCCTCTCGCGTCCCGCTGTAATCATGGGGCCGGGCGCTACTTCACCACATCCAACCACTGGACCAATGGAGGCTCTCCCAGCAATCACGCACCCCGAAGCGGCAGTCCGCGACCTGATCGAATTCTTCGAGATTCATCAGATCCTGATGCGCGACGACTTCGTCAAACTGCTGAAGAAGACCCAGCAGTAAACAAGGTTTCGAGGTCTCAAGGTCCTCCCGGGAAGCTCAAGATACGATCCATCTCTGCGTGCTCTGTGGCATTTCTCCGCGAACTCTGCGGTAAATCACGAAACTGAAAGCTCGCACCGGCTGCTCGACCGGAACCTTCTTTGAAACCTCTCCTCCACAACATTTCGCTATGATGATGGGTCATGTCTCTCTACCTGATAACTGGTGTTGCTGGCTTCATTGGGTCGTCCCTTGCCCATGCCGTGCTCTCGCGCGGTGATCAGGTGCGTGGTGTCGACAACTTATCCACGGGCAACCGCGAAAACATCTCAGAGATTCTCGACCGCATCGACTTCCGCGAGGCCGACATTGTCGATCTCGACGCGATGCACAAGGCTTGCGCCGGAGTCGACTTCGTCCTGCACCAGGCCGCCATTCCTTCCGTTCCAAAATCCGTTCTCGACCCGCTCGGCAGCAATCGCGCCAACATCGACGGCACGGTGAACGTGCTGGTTGCGGCGCGCGACGCGAAAGTGAAGCGCGTGGTTTACGCTGCTTCGTCTTCTGCTTACGGCGACACGCCCACGCTGCCCAAGCACGAGGAGATGAAGCCCGACCCGATCTCTCCCTACGCCGTCGCCAAGCTGGCCAGCGAGCAGTACATGATCTCGTTTTGTCGCTGCTACGGCCTCGAAACCGTCTGCCTGCGCTACTTCAACATCTTCGGCCCGCGCCAGGATCCTTCCTCTCCCTACTCTGGCGTGTTGGCCAAGTTCATCACGCAGATGCTGCGCGGCGAGCAGCCAACCATTCACGGGGACGGCGAACAGAGCCGCGATTTCACCTACATCGACAATGCTGTCGATGCAAACCTTCTCGCCTGCACGACTCCGGCACAGAAGGCCGCTGGACAGATGTTCAATGTCGCGACCGGACGCAGAGTTACGCTGAATGAAACCTTCCACCTTCTGCAAGGACTGACGTCCTACAAAGGCAAACCGAAGTACGGCCCCGAGCGCGGCGGCGACATCAAACACTCACTGGCGGATATCTCGAAAGCGGAAGCCGGCCTCGGCTACAAACCCAAAGTAGATTTCGAAGAGGGCCTGCGGCGAACGGTGGACTGGTATCGGCTCAAGTAAGCGCCGGATTGGTTCAGTTACACTCTTGGCATGATCCGCATGGGGTCGATCGCGGGTTGGGTTGAAGCCTTAGCGCAAGACCTGCGCTACGCGGCTCGCGGACTCAGCAAAAGCCCTGCTTTCACGCTGGTCGCCGTCCTGACGCTGGCCATCGGTATCGGCGGCACCACCACAATTTTCACTGCGATTGATGCGCTCTTCCTGCGCCCACTTCCTTATCCCAACCAGGATCAGCTCGTAGCTCTGTTTAATCGCTTCCCGGAGTCTGCGCATGAGCGCGTCCCCGTCTCTGGTACCGACGTAGCACACTGGAGAGCCGACAACCAGGTATTCGAGCAAATTGAATCCGTGTCGGGGCCGGACATGGTGGCCATGTCGAGCGCGGGCTCTGCGGAACGCGTCGGTGTGCAGCACGTCAGTGTGCGGCTGTTTTCGCTGCTGGGTATCAAAACTTTCCTGGGCAACATCCCCACGGACCCCGTGAATGAGAAGAAGGGATTGGACGGTGTCGCAATCAGCTATGAATTCTGGCAGCACCATTTCGGGGCCGACCCGAATGTGCTCGGGCGCAGTATCTTTGTCGACACAACGCCTACAACGGTGATTGCGGTTCTGAATCCGGGATTCAACGTCTTTGGCACAGGAGTCCCCGAAGTTTACTTCATCCACGGCATGGCAGATCCCGCAGAATCCGGTTTCGATGATGCCCGATTCCTGGTTGGCATTGCAAAATTGAAGCCAGGTGTGTCCGTGGAACAGGCTCAGGCCGCGATGAATGTAACGGCTCTTCATCTGGCTCGGGCCTTTCCCGATGTCTACAAAGGTATGGGTATTAGAGTTGATCCTTTGCAGAAGGGCTTGTTCGGCTGGTGGGAACAAACTCTGTATCTTCTTTTTGCCGCCGTCGGATTTGTGCTGCTGATTGCCTGTGCCAACGTCGCCAACCTGCTGTTGGTTCGAGGGGAGGGACAGAAAAGGGAAATGGGAGTACGGGTTGCGCTGGGCGCCAGCCGGAAGAGACTGATCGGCCAACTCCTCACCGAGAACCTTCTGCTCTCCTTATTCGGAGGCGTGTTAGGCTTGGCACTATCTTTCGGCGGCGTGCGGATTCTTGATGTTTTGGCGCCGCATCTGTTCCCGCGAAACACGACGATGGTTGTGGACGGCCGGGTCTTGCTGTTTACGTTGGGCGTTTGTGTTCTCACCGGTCTGGTGTTCGGCCTGATCCCGGCGTATCGCGCATCGAGCAACGATGTCAACGAGTACCTGCGTGAAGGCGGCCGCAGCACGGCATCCCGGTCCCGTCATCGCACGCGCAACATCATCGTAGTAGCCGAGATCGCAGTGGCGCTGGTGTCGTTGATCTGTGCAGGGCTGATGATCAACACACTGACTCGTATCCTCCGCACCAGCCCCGGCTTCAATCCCGATCATCTGCTCGCAGTGGAAGTGCGACTGACCGGCGAGAAGTATATGGACGCCACCCAGCAAGACAAAACCGGGCTGAACGTGATTCACCCATCTGTTGCAATTTTCTGCCGTCAGGCGCTGGAACGCGTCGGCAGCATACCCGGCGTAGAAAGTGCCGCATTGGTCGACTGGCTGCCGCTTTCCGAAAACCCAGAACCTGCTTTCCCCGGCTTTACCATTGCAGGCCGCGCCACCCCTCCTCGGGCAGAACGGCCTAGAGTTCTCGTAGAGGGAGTCAGCTCAAATTATTTCGGTTTGATCGGCATTCCAGTCGTGCGAGGCCGCAGCATCACCGGGCAGGACACAGAAAGCTCTTCGCCAGTGGTGGTGATCAACCAAGCCATGGCGCGACAGTTCTGGCCGAATCAAGATCCAGTCGGCCAAACGATCACGTTTGATTCCTCGCCGGAGGAGCGGCCGCGACAAATCATTGGCGTTGTGGAGAACGTGAAGCGATTTGCCCTGGTGCAGGAGCCCGACCCTGAGGCCTACGTCAATATCCTGCAACTACCGCCGCACACTGTGCCCGGATGGACGGAGAGCCGCGTTCACAAGACCATTGTGATCCGCACCCAGTCGGTCTCGCCGGCGCTGATAAAAAGTGTTCTCACTGTTCTTTCAGAGCTTGCACCAGACTCGCCGGTGTTTGGAATGACGAAGGTCGACCAGATGGTTGCCGATTCGGCGCGGCAGTGGCGTTCTCTCAGCCAATTGTTGGGCATCTTTGCTGGAGTAGCGTTGCTGCTCGCCGCCATGGGAATCTATGGTGTGATCTCGTACTCGGTGGGCGAGCGTAGCCATGAGCTTGGGCTGCGCATGGCACTAGGAGCGCAGAGGAAGAATGTGCTTCGTCTGGTTTTGGGGCATGCCATGATTCTTTCGATCGTCGGCGTCATGATTGGCGTAGCCGCATCTTTTGCCGCCGCCCCATTGCTGGCCGAGTTTCTCTACGGAGTGAAACCCCACGATCTGCTGACCACGTTTATGGTTTCATTCCTCCTGATCGCGGTGACATTCCTCGCCAGCTACATTCCGGCTCGCCACGCTACTGCGATCGATCCCATGGAAACGCTTCGGCACGATTAAGCTTTTGCGATTTAGCCACACTGAAACCGATGACCGGAGGCCCGCTATTCGTGTCGCAGCGACTCAATCGGATCGAGTCGTGACGCGCGGAACGCCGGAATCATCCCGCTGATCAGCCCCACCGCACCAAGAATAACCGTCGACGCGATCAGCGTCGCGGGCTGAATGATCAGCCGTATGTCACCCGCCTCACCATTCTTCGCAAACGCGCTGTACAAGGTAAGCCGTCCAACCGAAAGTGCCACTATGTAGGCGAGAACGACTCCCAGCACGCCGCCAATGAACGTAATCGTCAGGGCCTCGGCCAGAAACTGCATCAAGATATAACGCCGCCGCGCCCCCAGCGCCTTCTGCACACCGATCTCCCGCGTGCGCTGCGTGACCGAAACCAACATGATGTTCATCAGCCCCACGCCGCCGATGCCAAGGGTCAGCGTCCCAATGAATCCCATCAGAATCTTCAGCCCCAGCGTGATGATCTCGAACTGGTGCAACTGGTTCATCAGGTTAAACACTCGCACCGCTTCCCGGTCCGACTCGTTGAACTTGTGCTGTCCGGCTAAAATCGTCCGAACCGCCGGCTCGATCTTCTGGTATTCCGGCGTCTGATAGTTGAACCAGATCGTGTCCAGATAATGCGTACTCTTCAGATCGCTCATCGTGCTGAAGGGAATGTAAACAACGCGGTTGATATCGTCGTTCCCTTCCTGCATCTTGGCGGCCAGCACGCCAACCACTTCGAAGCTGATGCCATCGAGCCGTATGTACTCGCCCACCGCGTTGCGTCCGGAAAATAGCTTTTCCTTTGCCTCCGAACCAATCACCGCCACGCGCCCGCGCTGCACCTGGTCTTCCATGTTGTAGAAACGTCCCACGCCCTGCTTGAGCGAACGAATGTCATACACATCGGGATTATTCCCGCTCACCGGAAACGTGAACACGCGGTTCTCGTATTGCACATTCGCCTGCTTATCGACGCTGGGCGTGATGTGCGTAATCTGCGGCAGATTCGTGGCGAGGGCGTCTACATCTTCTTGCGTGAAGCGCACTGCCTCTCCCGACTTCTGGCCGCCCGCCTGCATCGAAGTCTTCCCCGGCACCACGATTACGAGCTTGGTACCGAAGTTGGCGAAGATGTTGGCGCACGCCTGCCCGAAGCCATCGCCGTATGCCAGCAGCATCACAACGGTCGCGATGCCCCAGGCCATGCCGAGCATGGTCAGCGCAGTCCGGCGCCGGTTGTGGCGCATCGCGGTGTAGGCTTCCTGAAGCAGATCGCGAACCATAAAGAACCTTTGTCTAAACCATTTTGAGAGGGCGCCGCAGTACAGCCGCGCCGCTCTTACTCTTGCCGCAGCGCTTCCACGGGCTGCAACATCGCCGCCTTGCGCGCCGGGTACAGGCCCGCAATCACACCGGCCAGCGTCAGGCATCCAATGGC
>Ga0070732_10000643_pt1 | contig 20878 bp, 11 predicted proteins | sample Coa_R1_5_FD_66449 | JGI IMG/M metagenome (GOLD analysis project Ga0070732, IMG submission 66449) | Surface soil microbial communities from Centralia Pennsylvania, which are recovering from an underground coalmine fire - Coalmine... | ecosystem: Environmental > Terrestrial > Soil > Unclassified ... | reverse complement strand
GCGGCCTTTGCAGGCGCAGATGTACCGGTCCTTGATGCAGGCTTCCGACCTGTTTACCAAGGACGCTGCCCAGGGCGTAACGGCTTTTGTGCGGTTCCGGCCTTCACTGAGCCCGGAAGCTTTCTTTCAAACCATCCGCACCGCGCTTCTCGCGCATAACGGACAGATGATCGTCTCGGGAAACGAATCCGAAGAGGAGGTTGTCGCCCGCTCGATTGCCAGCCAACGCTTTTCTGTAGCCCTATTGGGGGCCTTCGGAGGACTAGCTCTTCTGTTAGCCAGCGTCGGCATCTACGGCGTGCTGTCCTATTTAGTTGGACAGCGCAGGCAGGAGATAGGCATTCGCATGGCTTTGGGCGCGGAGAGGCTCGACGTGCTGCGAATGGTCCTGAGCGATGGCGCCCGGATGACCTTGCTCGGGATCGGCATCGGAGTCGTCATCGCCCTGGTCTTCACGCGATGGATGGCGAGCATGCTTTATGGAGTTAGGCCGATGGATCCTCTGACGTTTGCAGTAGTTACTCTGTTCTTGTCATGTGTCGCCTTGCTTGCCTGTTATGTCCCGGCGCGTCGCGCTTCGCGCGTGGATCCCATGGTCGCTTTGCGCTACGAGTGAGGGAGAGGAGCCAGGGAAATGAATACCTTTTGGCAGGATGTACGCTACGCAATTCGAGGGCTGGTCAGGAATCCCGGCTTCACCCTGATCACCGTGGTCACCCTGGCATTGGGCATTGGCGCCAACAGCGCGATTTTCAGCGTCGTCAACACCGTTCTGCTCAAACCCCTGCCTTACTCGAATCCGGCAGGTCTCATAAAGGTCTGGGGACGCTTCACTGGCATTGGCTTGCCCAACGACCAAATGTGGTTTTCTGCTCCGGAGTTTCGGGACCTAAGCGAACAAAACCGGAGTTTCTCTGACGTTTCGGTGGTCAGCCCCGGCACATTCAACCTGGGCATGAGCGGAAGCAATCCTCAAAGCGTCACCGGAGCCACGGTTTCTCCCGCCTTGTTTGGCATTCTCGGAATCAGCCCGTGGCTCGGTCGAACATTCCTTTCCGATGAAGCCCAGCAGGGACGCGATCGTGTTGTCATTCTCGGCCATGGTTTGTGGCAGCGCGCCTTCGGCGCTGATCCTCGGATTATCGGCAAGGAAGTGATTGTCGATGGCCGAACCTGCCAGGTCGTCGGGGTCATGCCGAAGGGCTTCGACTATCCGTCACCTTCCGAATTCTGGATGCCACAGGTTTTTGCCCCCGCCGATTTTGCTCCGGACAATCGCGGGAATCATGGGTACGAAGTTCTCGCTCGTTTGAAACCCGGCGTTTCGCTCGTGCAAGCACGGCAAGATATGGCCGCTGTCTCCAAGTCGATCATCGAGCAGAATCGCCAATATCCGTATCAGCGGTTTGGCTTTGCGCTGATGCTGCACCCTTTGCTGGAGGAAACCGTAGGCGATGTGAAAGCCTCGCTTTGGATTCTCATGGGCGCCGTCGGGTTCGTTTTGCTGCTGGTCTGCGCGAACGTTGCGGGCCTGCTTCTCGTGCGCAGCACCGCGCGGCAGAAGGAGATCGCCATACGCGTAGCCCTGGGTGCGGGAACGAAGCGCATCATCCGCCAACTGCTTAGCGAAAGCTTGATTCTTTCGTTGTTCGGAGGCCTCGTAGGGCTGCTGCTGAGTCCGATTCTCTTGCAATTGATAGTATCGCTCAGCGCTACTGCGCTGCCTCGCGTCGTTTCCACGAAAATTGACTTGGGCGCTCTGCTGTTCACTTTCTTCGTAGCCGTGGGCACGGGAATCCTGTTTGGTCTTGCGCCGGCGCTGGAAGCCAGCCGCGGCGTTCACCACGAGACCCTCAAGGAAGGCGGACGCAGCGCCAGCGAAGGCCGCACCTCGCAGCGCCTGCGGCGGCTTTTTGTCGTTGCGGAAGCCGCATTGGCCGTGGTGCTTCTCGCGGGCTCCGGTCTGCTGCTGAGAAGCTTCGTAAAGCTCCTGGCCGTTGATCCCGGCTTCCGTCCTGAGAGTGTGTTGACGATGCAAGTCGCACTTCCCAGCTCAACCTACGCCAAGCCGGAGCAGCAAAGAGCCTTCTTTCAAGAACTCGTCGGTCGCGTTCAGCACTTGCCTGGTGTGCAAGCGGCGGGAGCGATCTCAAACCTTCCCCTGAGTGGTTCGGGAAACTCAGGGACAACCACCGTCGATTCCCACGCCGTCACTCCAGATAAAGCTTCTCCGGAAACGGACTATCGCGCAGTAACTCCGGGTTACTTCCAGGCCATGGGCATCCCGCTCATCGCTGGCCGTTACCTCGACGAGCGCGATATCGACACCGCGCCACCTGTGGGCGTCATCGATGAAACCATGGCGAGCACCTATTGGCCGAATGAGGATCCCATTGGCAAGCGCATCAAACTCGGCGGCATAGGATCCAAGCAGCCGTGGATGACCATCGTCGGCGTGGTTCGTCACATTCACTACCGCACTCTTGAAGCTCGTTCGCGCGTACAGCTCTATTGGCCCCAAGCGCAAAGACCGACGGGTTTCATGGCTCTCGCGATCCGCTCGTCCGTTGCAGACCCCATGAGCCTGGCTCCCGCCGTGCAGCGGCTGGTGCTTGGCATCGATCCTCAACAACCTGTGGATCACGTGCTCACCATGGAAGAAGTGATGGCCGATTCCCTGGCGCGTCGCCGGCTCACTTTGACGCTTCTTGGAATCTTTGCGGGTGGCGCGATGTTGCTCGCGGCCTTGGGCATTTACGGCGTCACGGCTTATATGGTGACGCAGCGCCAACAGGAAATCGGCTTGCGCATGGCGCTGGGCGCTTCTCGCGGCGATGTTCTAAGACTCGTAATACAGCAAGGCATGTCGCTGCTGCTGATAGGGCTTGGCGCCGGACTCGTGCTCTCGCTTGCTTTGATGTGGGTTCTCAGCAGTCTGCTTTTTGCCGTGCGGCCTTATGATCCCATATCTCTGGCAGCGGCTGCCGCGGCGCTAGCGCTGGTGGCGCTGATTGCGTGCAGTATTCCGGCGTTGCGGGCCACACGCGTAGACCCACTCGTGGCTTTGCGCTACGAGTAAAGCGCTTGGATTTGTACGATTTTTCGGGCCGCGCTCCCCGTGCCCGAAGCAGGGCATTACGATAAACTCTATAAATACAATCGAATGAAGACAGCCAGCGCGCAATCTTATCGAGTGCTTTTGGCAGATGACCAGTCGGACATCCGCGATTCGCTTCGTCTTCTCCTTAAAGGGGAAGGCTACGAAACGCAAGGAGTGGCCTCTCCTGCCGAAGCTATAAACGCAATCGAAGCCCGCGAATTCGACGCCGTCCTCATGGACCTCAATTACGCGCGGGATACCACCTCGGGGCAGGAAGGACTCGACTTACTTACGCGCATCCAGGTGATCGATAGCACCGTGCCCGTAGTGGTTATGACTGCGTGGAGCAGTATCGAATTGGCGGTCGAAGCGATGCGCCGGGGCGCGCGGGACTTCATCCCCAAGCCCTGGGAAAATCAGCGCTTGCTCGCCATCATTCGAACGCAAATTGAGTTGCGTCAGGCTTTACGTCAAGCCTCTCGCCTCGAGGCCGAGAACCGCCTCTTGCGCGCGGAATCGCGGCCTACCTTTCTCGCCAATTCCGCTGCGATGGCTCCTGTCATGCAGCTCATTGGCCAGATTGGACCATCCGATGCCAACGTTTTGATCACCGGTGAGCACGGCACGGGCAAGGAAGTCGTGGCGCGAACGCTGCATGCTCTATCAGAACGCGCAACAAAGCCCATGGTCACGGTGAATGCCGGAGGGTTGTCCGAGGGCGTTTTCGAGAGCGAACTCTTCGGACACGTGAAGGGCGCCTTCACCGATGCGCGGTCCGATCGTGTCGGGCGATTCGAGCTCGCCGACGGCAGCACATTGTTTTTGGACGAGATCGCCAATGTACCACTGAACTTGCAGGCCAAACTCTTGCGCGTTCTCGAAACCGGAGATCTCGAGCGCGTTGGCTCCTCGACCACGCGTCGCGTGAACGTGAGAGTCCTCGCTGCGACCAACGCAGACATCAACGCCGAGACGGCCGCCGGCCGGTTTCGCCAGGATCTTCTCTTCCGTTTGAATACCATCGAGATTCACTTGCCCCCGTTGCGGGAACGCCGTGAAGACATTGATCTCCTGGCACACCATTTCCTTCACGTCTACGCGCAGCGCTATCGCAAAAACATTTCTTCGTTCGATCCAGCGGCTCTGGTCGCACTCCATGAGCATTCCTGGCCCGGGAACGTGCGCGAACTGGATCATGCTGTGGAAAGGGGCGTTCTTCTTTCGCCCGGCCCCGCAATTCGCGCGGCAGATCTCGGCTTGCGCGCGCAGTCTGCCAGCGCGGCCGCTAAACTCGAAGAGATGAGCCTCGACGACGTCGAAAAGTACCTGATCCAGCGCACTCTCTCCCGTCATGAGGGAAATGTCAGCCAGGCCGCCAAAGCTCTCGGGCTGAGCCGCAGTGCCATGTATCGCCGTTTGCAAAAACATCAACTGGAATGATGCGACTGACTTATGAGCGCCGCATCCAGCTCCTAGCGCTCGGCGCGGGCCTTCCCGGTTCGCTGCTCGCTTTGATTCTGGTGTGGACCGGTAATTTTTCCTCCGGCTCTGCCTGGACGATTACCTTTTTTCTCGTCGTCTTTTGGCTGGGTTTCGCCTATTCCGTGAAAAGCCGCTTGGTCTACTCCCTGCAAACGCTTTCGAATCTCCTGGCCGCCCTGCGTGAAGAGGATTTTTCCCTGCGTGCCCGCGGGGCGCGCAACGAAGACGCCATGGGCGAGGTCATGATCGAAGTGAACGCGCTCGGCGAAACGTTGCGGTCGCAGCGCCTTGGCGCCCTGGAAGCCTCCGCTCTCCTGCACACGGTGATGGAAGAAATCGACCTGGCCATTTTCACATTCGATCATGACAAGAAACTGCGGCTCGTCAATCGCGCAGGCGTTCGGCTGTTAGGTCACCCCGTTGAGCGTCTCCTCGGGTTCACCGCCGAAGAGCTTGGTCTCGGGGCCTGCCTCGAGGGAGAGCCTGCCCGCACCATGGAACTGGCCTTTCCCGGGGGTTCCGGGCGCTGGGGACTGCGCCGAGGCTCCTTCCGCGAAGGAGGCTTGCCCCATCAATTGATTGTCCTGAGCGACTTGAGCCGCACGCTCCGTGATGAAGAGCGCAAAGCTTGGCAACGCCTCATCCGCGTTCTCGGCCACGAACTCAACAACTCGCTCGCCCCCATTCAATCGGTCGCTCAGAGCCTCGAAAGCGGCCTCCACGCCGCCACTAAATCCTCGGAGGTTCATGGCAACTCCATGGGTGCGATTCTCGATGACTTGCGGCAGGGACTGGGCATCATTCGTTCTCGCACGGAGGCTTTAGGCCGCTTCATGACCGCTTACGCACAGCTTGCGCGGTTGCCGCAGCCGAAATTGCTCCCTGTAAGCATCTCCGAGTGGGTAGGTACGACGGTGAAGCTGGAGACTCGCGTTAAAGTCACGCTGGGGAAAGGGCCTGACGCAGTCATCTCGGCCGACCGCGATCAACTCGAGCAGCTGTTAATCAACTTGATTCGCAATGCCGCAGATGCAGCGTTGGAAACCAAGGGAGGCGTTCAGGTCGGGTGGAAGCGAAAGCGTGGGCAAGTGGAGTTGTGGGTGGTTGATGACGGCCCAGGTTTGCCCAACACTGCAAATCTCTTCGTTCCCTTTTTCACCACCAAGCCGGGAGGCTCCGGCATCGGGTTGGTTCTCAGCCGCCAGATTGCGGAAGCTCACGGTGGTGAGCTGACCTTGCAGAACCGCGCTGACGCGAGAGGGTGCGAGGCGAGGCTTCGCCTGCCTATCTAAGCGTTGGGAGCCGCAGCGGTGCTCGCCCGGCAAATCAGCTCCGGTTGCACGACGATTTCCTTAGGATAGTCTGCTTCGGAGGGTGCAGCGATGCGTCGCAGCAGAGTTTCTGCGGCCAGCATCCCCATCTCGCGCAGCGGCTGGCGTACGGTCGTTAGCGCGGGGTTCTGGAACGCGGCGCTTTGAATGTCGTCGAAGCCCACAACGGAAACATCCTGCGGAATCCGCCGGCCTGCTTCACGCAATGCCTGGATCGCGCCTATCGCCGAGATGTCATTGAAGGCAAAAAGGGCTGTGAACGGTTCCCCGGAAGCGACGAGCTTCTTTGTAACCTGATATCCCAGCTCTGGCGACGACGATTCCCCTTCCAATTGGCCCGCCAGGCGGTCATTAACCGCAACGTGCAGCGCCAGAGCAGCTGCGCGGACAGACTCCCATCGGATGGCTGTGTCCGAACTGAACGCCTGCCCTTTGATGAACGCGATCTGGCGGTGTCCGAGCTTCGTGAGATGTTCCATCGCGAGCGCTGCTGCGCGCGCATGATCAAGGACGATATTAGTCACTCCCGCTACTTCACGGTGTCCGGAAACCGCAACAATGGGAACTTGGGCAGCCCCAGTAATCGCCGTATCAACAGCAATCAACCCTTCCACCGCGCGTTGTTGCAAGAGTAGCGGATATTCCGCGATTAGTTCATCGCGGTGCCGATGGCTCACGACGAAATAAAAGTAGCCCTCCTGCAGCAGGTGATCTTCGATTCCTGACATGACTAGAGCCGCATACCCTTCGCTGATTTCCGGCACCACGACTCCGATTGTGTAGCTTCTTTGCTGCCGAAGAGACCGCGCGAGATGGTTGGGCCGATAATTGAGCTCTCTCGCAGCTTGGCGGATTAGTTCTTGCGTGCGATGCGGGATGGATTTTGCCCCGGGGGCGCGGTTGATGACCAGCGACACCGCTGCCTGGGAGAGTCCCAGGTGCTCGGCGAGGGATTTGAGACTCACTCCTAGCCCCGAAGCTTTTCGAGCGCGCAAGGTTGTCCCTGATTTGGGGCGGGGCATGGCCGTATCGTGGCCAGTAGTTTGCCATATGTGTTTACTTACCCACAAGCTTTATCGCGCGGGGACCGCGGCCATCATGCGGATCCGCGGTACATCTCTTGTAACAGCCAATAAATCGGTTTAGTATGCTACTGCCCTGGCGGGAAAATCGGGGCAGTTGCGCGAAGCGTCGCTTTTTGAACGCCCCAAGAAGCATTTTAAAATCGGCCTTGCTCACAGGTGCCTGGCTGGTTTGGAATAGATGGCTGATTTCCAGGAAACACATACAAAAGTCTCTGGGCCCTTTCTCATCACAAGGAGTATTTGAACCGTGACCTCTCTGCTGCATCGCTCGGCAGTCGCAGCCCTCGTCCTTTTGCTTTGTCCACTCGTGCCGTCGCCTTCTACGTGTGCGGCAAAAAGCCCGGGAGCTGCCTCGCCAGGTGCAAGTCTCTCTGATCCCAGCACCGAGAAGAAGATTGACGAGCTTATCCGGAAAATGACACTCGAGGAAAAAGTGGGCCAACTCGTCCAATACTCCGCGGGCCAGCCCACCGGGCCCGGAACCGGCCGCACCGATTACGACGACATGGTCCGCAAAGGCGAAGTGGGCGCGCTGTTCAACATCACCATTGCTCACCAGGTCAATGCCTTCCAGCACATCGCCGTGGAACAGTCTCGCTTGCACATCCCCCTTCTCTTTGGCTTGGACGTGATTCACGGCTTTAGGACGGAATTCCCCATTCCGTTGGGATTGGCTTCGAGCTGGAATACGGAGCTTATCGAACAAACAGCTCGCGTTGCTGCGCGTGAAGCTTCCGCGAGCGGCATTCGTTGGACATTTTCTCCCATGGTGGATATTGCAAGGGATGCGCGCTGGGGAAGAATGACCGAAGGCGCGGGCGAAGATCCTTTCCTTGGTTCGGCAATTGCCCGCGCTTATGTGCGGGGTTACCAGGGAGCGCGTCTGGATGCACCTGACAGCATCGCGGCTTGCGTCAAACATTTTGTGGGTTACGGCGCAGCGGAAGGCGGCCGCGACTACAATTCCACGGAGATTTCCGAACACACTTTGCGGCAATACTACCTGCCTCCTTTTCGCGCGGCGATCGATGAAGGGGCAGCTACGATCATGAGCGCGTTCAATGCTCTGAATGCCGTGCCGGCCTCCGCCAATCCCTTCACCTTGACGCAAATCCTCAGAAAGGAATGGGGATTTCAGGGCATTGTGGACAGTGACTTTACGTCAGTTGCTGAGCTCATTCCGCACGGCATTGCTAACGACGGAGCCACCGCGGCGCGCAAGGCCTTTTTGGCTGGCGTTGACATGGATATGGTCAGTAGCCTTTACCACGACCATCTAGTTCAACTCGTGCGGTCCGGCGAGGTTCCGGAAGCCGCCGTGGACGAATCCGTTCGGCGCGTTTTACGCGTCAAATTTGCGCTGGGCTTGTTTGAGCATCCCTTCACGGACGAATCCAAGGAAGCCGGCTCCTTCCTACATCCTGATAGCGTAATGCTGGCGCGAACGGCTGCCGAACAGTCCTTCGTGTTGCTGAAGAATGCCAATGTTGGAAGCAGCCCGCTTCTTCCTTTGTCCGGCAACACGAAAACTATTGCGTTGATTGGTCCCCTCGCCGGCGACAAGGGAAACATGCTTGGTTCATGGGCAGGCCTGGGACGCCCCCAGGATGTAGTCACGTTGCGCGCAGCCCTCAATCAAAGAATTGGCGCACAAAATGTTCACTACGCCAAAGGCACGGAATTTGTTACTGGCACCGACGATCAATTGGCGGAAGCTGTCAAAGCGGCCCAGCAATCCGATGTCGCGGTGCTGGCGCTGGGCGAAGATGCTCCTAAGATGACGGGCGAAGCGGCTTCCCGCGCTTTTCTGGGTCTACCGGGCCGCCAGGAAGAACTCCTCGAAAAAATTGTCGCCACCGGAAAGCCCGTCGTTCTCCTCATCTTTAGCGGCCGTCCGCTGACGCTTCCTTGGGCTTTCGAACACGTGCCCGCAGTGATGGCGGTTTGGTTTCCCGGCATTCAGGCGGGACCGGCGCTCGTGCGCACCCTTTTTGGTGACGCGAACCCGAACGGAAGGCTCGACGTGAGCTGGCCTCGAAGCGTCGGTCAGGAACCACTCTATTACAACGCATTGAGTACGGGTCGGCCTCCGGGGGCAGGAGTTGTTCCAGCTGAGAAGAAATATGTTTCGCGCTACATTGACGAGCAAAATAGCCCGCAGTTTCCTTTTGGTTTCGGCCTGTCGTACACAACCTTCCGATACAGCGATCTCCATGTTGACAAAACACGGCTGAGCGCCAAGAGCCTGAATGAAGAGCTGGACGGGCGCGACAGCAAACAGGGCGCAGTTCTTACTGCGAGTGTAAACGTCACCAACACCGGCACGCGCGCGGGGGTGGAAACGGTGCAATGCTATCTGCGCCTCCAAGGTACGAGCACGGCCCAACCGGTCCGCGCCCTGACTAAATTTCAGCGCATTACTCTTGCTCCTGGCGAAACCCAAAAAGTATCCTTTCTCTTGGGTTCGAGCGCTTTCGCAATCTGGAATGACCAACAAAAATTCGCCGCCGAACCTGCGAAGGTTACCTTGTGGATGGCTCCCGATTCGTCTCAAGGTGCTCAGGCCACGCTGGAAATCATGAAGTGAGTCTGTGATCCCCGACAAGCAAATCCCAGGCAATTCGCTTCTGAATAGAAGGGAAGTGCTGCGCATCGGCGGTATGGGACTACTTGCCTCTCCCCTGATGACCCTCGCCAGTTGTCAAAAGCACGCTTCGCCGTCCTTCTTCGAACCCAACGGCGCGCCTTATGAAGGGACCGATGACCAATTGCTGGATGAAATCCAGCGCGCCAGTTTCGATTTCTTCTGGAACGAAGCCAGCCCCAAGACGGGCCAGGTGAAAGATCGCGCTCTCGCCAACGGCAATGATTCTCGGATGATGTCGAGCATCGCGGCCACGGGATTCGGCTTAACCAGTCTGTGCATCGGTGACCACCGCGGCTACCGAAAGTCTGCGGAAATCGTCGATCGCGTGCGAAACACGCTGAGATTTATCGCCAACGATTTGCACAACGAACACGGCTTCTTCTTCCATTTCATCCACATGGAGACCGGCGCGCGCTGGGAGAAGTGCGAGCTGTCGTCCATCGACTCATCCATTCTTTTGTGTGGCGTTCTCACTTCCCGCCAATATTTTGCCGACCAGGAAATCAAAGACCTCGCCACCAAAATCTACCAGCGCGTTGATTGGCCGTGGATGCTCAACGGCGGTAAGGCCTTTTCCATGGGATGGCTTCCGGAATCCGGCTTCTTAAGTGCGCGCTGGGAGCATTTTTGCGAATTGATGATGATTTATCTCTTAGCCATCGGTTCGCCGACACATCCCGTGGATGCAAACTCCTGGGATGCCTGGACGCGCCCGAAAATCAAATACCAGGGCATCGAATACATTTCCGGAAACGATCCCATTTTCACGCATCAGTATTCGCATGCCTGGTTTGACTTCCGAAACAAGCGCGATGCGTATGCGAATTATTTTGAAAACTCCGTCAAAGCGACGAAAGCTCACAAACTCTTTTGCCTCTCCCTTCACGGCGCTTTTCCGGATTACAGCGAGAATCTGTGGGGCATCAGCGCATCCGATTACGTAAAGGGCTACACCGCTTGGGGCGGCCCGACGGCGCAGGGTGGTCCGATTGGCCCAGTGGACGGAAGCATCGTTCCGTGCGCCACGGGCGGTTCTCTCCCTTTTCTCTTTGACGATTGCATCCGCGTTCTTCGTAATCTTCGCGGGCCTTATCGAGAAAAGGTGTGGACGAAGTACAGCTTCCGCGACGCTTTCAATCCCCTGACGAACTGGTACGACGCGGACGTCCTCGGCTTGGATTTGGGAATCACCATGCTGATGGCGGAAAATCACCGAACCGGTTTTGTGTGGGAGCAATTCATGAAGGACGAAGACGTGAAGCGAGGCATGTCGCGCGCTGGTTTCCATGCAGACAATCCTCAAGCCTCGTCGGCCTCGAGTGTTTAGAGGCCGCTCTGCGGTAACCGCGTAGCTTCGTTCTTCCTTCAAAGCGCAAACGAAGATGGGCCTTCATCGGAAACAAAAACATCACGACGAAAAGCGAGAGCATACTCGGCGCGAGTTTCTCTCCACGCTTTCGAGCGCTGCTGTCGCGCCGTTGGCAACTGCATCGTTGCTTGGCAGCTTCGCATTTTCCCTGCAAGGTTGCGGCGGCGGAAGCTACTCGCCGCCACCGCCTCCTCCTGGCGACGGCTACCCGGGCACCGATGACCAGCTCATGGAAGAAATCGAGAAAGCTGGTTTCCTATTCTTCTGGGAGCAAGCCGACCCCAATACTGGCCAAGTGAAAGATCGTTCGCTAGCAACTGGCAACAACGATACGCGCACGGTTTCCAGCATTGCCGCCACGGGGTACGGGCTCGCGGCACTATGCATCGGCGATCAGCGTGGCTACCAGCCGCACGCCACCATCGTCACTCGCGTGCAGAACACGCTGAGCTTTCTTGCCAACACGCTGCAGCCGATGGGCATGAATGGCTTCTTCTATCACTTTGTGGACATGACCACTGGCGCGCGCGCGTTCACGTCCGAAGTGTCCTCGATCGATACCGCGATTCTTCTTTGCGGCGTGCTGATGTGCCGGCAATATTTTGCTGATGCCACGATTCAGAATCTCGCTACGCAAATTTACACCAACGTGAATTTTGCCTGGATGCTTGGCGATAACAGCGGAACAACGCAGCCAACTCTCTGCATGGGCTGGACGCCGGAGAGCGGCTTTCTCTCCACCCGCTGGGACCACTACAGCGAGCTAATGATGTTGTATCTGCCCGCGATGGCCGCTCCCAACCCGGCGTTTGCAATTCCTGCGTCAAGCTGGACTGCCTGGACGCGGCCCATGATTGACTATCAAGGGCTCTCGTACATTTCCGGTTCGGATCCGCTCTTCGTGCATCAGTATTCGCACGCGTGGTTCGATTTCCGCAACAAGAAAGATGCTTTCACCGATTACTTCCAGAACTCGATCACGGCAACGCAGGCGCACCGGCTGTTCTGCATTTCGCTCGCGAGCCAATTTTCCGATTACAGCGCCGACCTTTGGGGCATCACGTCGTCGGACTCGAAAAACGGGTATGTGGCTTGGGGTGGACCCTCCTCATCGGGCGGCGTGATTGGACCGGTCGACGGAAGTATTGTTCCATGCGCGACGGCCGGCTCGCTGCCGTTTGATTTTTCGGACGCGATCCACGTGCTGCGCTGGATTCGCGGGCACTACCCGGCGGCCTGGCAGCGCTACGGTTACGTTGATGCGTTCAATCCGCTGACCGGCTGGTACGATACGGACGTGATCGGCATTGACTTGGGCATCTCGATGCTGATGGCGGAGAACTATCGCACGCAACTCATTTGGAACACGTTCATGAAGAATCCCGAAGCGCAAATGGCGATGCGACTCGCTGGCTTCCAGCCTGGGTAGTCCTGGGTAGCCGCAAAGTTTGATTCCGATCACCTTAGACTGAACTTGCTCCCCCCACCCCCGGTTTTTTTGTAAATGCACATTCTAAAGGACTTAGCGTTCGCGTAAGTCCTTTAGAATGAACAGTTGCGAGGGCTCTCACAAGTGCAGATTCTAAAGAACTTACAACCACCCTCAAGATCTCCCGTTTCAATTCCCCGAGCGACCTCCTTTATTCTTTCCTACTGTACCTAAGTTATATATCACAAAAAACGCCTTCCGTCAAGGACATTTTCAGGTGGCGCACTAGCGGATACTGGAGCCTTCGACGATGGTGATGTAGCGATCGATGGGGAGGTCGGCGAAGGTATCGACGCGGCCGCTGGGCAGGGGCCAGTGAACCTCCAGTTTGTCGATTTTTGTTCGAGTGCCGATGCCTAATACTTCGCGAGGATCATGTGATGAAAGGTAGCTACCGCCACCGACTTTTAGGCGCGTACGCTTCAGGTCACCCGCCTGCCAAGTAATGCGGGCGCCCACGGCATCCGGATTTGCCTTCTTGCCGATCAACCGTACACCGAGCCAATGATTGCCCCGGGCCGCCACATTCTTGAGCAATAAGGGCGCGCCGCCGTTGGACGTGACCAGGGCATCGACCACGCCGTCATTATCAAAATCACCGATTGCCAGTCCGCGCCCCGCAAGGTTTTGAACAAAGGCCGGACCTGCGGAAGAGCTGACATTCTCGAATACACGTCCTGTGTTGTGGAACAAGAGCAGCGGCTCTTTGTACATCACGTGGCTCAAATGCTGTTCGATCTTATCGTCGGGATGGCCGTTCACAACGAACAGGTCCATGTTGCCGTCATTGTCGTAATCGAAGAATTTCACGCCCCACCCGCTCATCAAGCGTGTAACCCGGCCAACGCCCATCGGTCCGGTCATGTCGTCGAAGGTCTGGTCGTGGTTGTTTTTGTAGATGGAGTACATCTCGTGGTCCACGTTGGTAACAAAGAGATCCTGCCAGCCATCCTGGTCAAAATCGGCTGAGTCCACACCCATGCCGGAGCGTGGTCGTCCTTCCTGGCTGAAGGCCACGCCGGATTCCAGGCCAATGTCTGCGAATTTTCCATTCTTCTTGTTCAGAAACAAAAAATTCTCCACGGTGTCATTGGCCACGAACAGATCCATCCATCCGTCGTTGTTGATATCTGTCGCCACGACACCCCAAGCCTTACCCGTGGACTTGCCGATGCCGGATTCCTCGGAAACGTCCTTGAAGGTTCCGTCACCGTTGTTGTGAAAGAGCCAGCTACGCACGCGCGGGTACACAGTCGGTATGCAGTAGGAGCGCTCGCCGGTCTGTGCGTCCTCGCAGTACTTGTTCTCCGATTTGCCTGCGTTTCCGAAGCGACAAACAAAAAGGTCCAACTTGCCGTCATTGTCGTAATCGAACCACACTGCACTGGAAGCCCAACCGGGAGCAGCCACACCGGCTTTTTCCGTGACGTCGGTGAAGGTGCCGTCGCCGTTGTTTCGATAGAGAATGCAGCGCTCATATTGGGTCACATAGAGATCAGGATAGCCGTCACCGTTGTAATCCCCAACAGCCACGCCCATCCCGTAGCCACCGCCGATAACGCCAGCTTGCTCGGTTACGTCCGTGAAAGTTCCATCGCGATTGTTCTTGTACAAGGCATTGCGCAAGGGGGGCTTGGGATCGTAGAAATCACACTTGCCGCTGTTCACCAGGTAGATGTCCATCCAGCCATCGTTGTCGTAGTCGAGAAACGCGCAGCCCGCGCCGGTGGTTTCCGGCAGATAGTAATCAGCGGAGCGGCCATTCACGTGCTGCCAAGTGATTCCGCTTTTCGTGGCGGGGACTTCCTCGAATAGCGCCTGCGTTGACTGTTCTGTATCGCTATTTTTTGCGATGGATAGCCCTGGAGGTAAAAGAGCAGGCAAGAACGATCTGGCGCCACAAAAACCCAGGTTGGCGCTCAGAGCTCGCAGGAAATCCCGCCGTGTGAACCCAAGCGCCCTTTTGGCATTGCTGCCAGTGGGAAACAAGACTAAAGGTCTCACGAGCGCGGCTTCCCCGTTCCGAGAGTCTGTTGCCCTTCTGCAAGACCGGGTGGCCGGTCGCTGTACAAGGTTGCACCTCGCTGTTTTTCCTGTGCGTTCAGCCGCGCGAATTCTGCACGAGCTTTTGCAGCCTCTGCCTTGCGGCCCGTCCGCGCATACGCGCTGCCCAAGGAAAAGTAGATTCTAGGTTCATTGGGGAATTCATACAGAGCGATTTGCAGCTCCGGAATTGCGCCTGCCGCATCTCCTGTGTCCAGGCGCAAGACTCCAACGAGGTAGTGAGCAAACGGCAGGCCCGGCTTCAGTTTCAGTGCGTGCTCTGCATATGGCAAGCCATCCTGGGAATCCACTTGATAGCGTGCCGCGGCAATTTCCAATAGGGAATAGAGATTGTCCGGATCCCGTTTCAACTCGCGTTGAAACTGCTCAACAGCTGCGTCAGTCTCGTTCGTTTCCAGCAACAATCTTCCGAAGGCGAAGTGCAAATTCGGATAGTCCGGGAATTCGCTGGTCAGCTGGATATAAGCCTTCTTCGCCAGCTCGAAATCTTTCGCGGCCAGGAAGGCCTCAGCCTCTCCCGCCCGCTCGACCACAGTTGCTCCCGGAACTCCTTCGGGCGGCGCATCCTGAGGCCTAATCAGGAGGACAGCGAGGCCAAGCCCGGTGATCAGCTCCTTTGTCCTGACCCCGAGTCTCGCCAACTGATCCAGCGTTTCTTTGGCATCGTCGAACTTCCGCGCCCGCAACTCCAGGACTCCCATGTGATACAAAGCAACTTTGCGCAGTTGCTCGTCCTTGATAACTCCGAGTTGCTCTGCCTTCAGCAAGTTGTTAAGCGCCGGTTCGTCCTTGCTCAACTCGAATTGGCACAAACCCAGCATGGCGTGAGCTGTGCCGTTTGCAGGATCCAGGGCAAGCAGTCTTTCGAAAGCCTGCGCGGCCTGCGCGTAATGGTCCTGGTCATACTCTAGCGTGCCGAGCGACCACCACCCTTCCTTCCACCGCGGCCGCAGAGCTAGTGCCTTGCGATAGAGCCCCGCTGCCTCGTCCAGGCGATTCTCCTCGCTGGCCCTTTTTGCTTTTTCGGCCAGCTGATCAAAGGTGGCACTCTTCTTCTGTGGCGAACTCCACAGAGTTCCAGGATTCACTATCCAGGCAAGGATAGCCACGGCGGCGAATCTCATCAGCCACAGCCTCTTCATATTTGGAATCCAACCGCGCTCAACCATCGGTGCTGATCGTCTGGCCGGGAGATTCGCATCTTCAATGGGGTGCCGCACCGGTGGCCCGCGCTTTGTCCGCGGCCTGTTGCTTCTCAAACAGTTGCTGGTGGAGAGTCATCTCACGAACAGCATCTTCCCTGCGTCCCATCCGAGCGTAGGCGATAGAAAGCTGGTAATGACCAGCGAGATTGTCGGGGGCCATTTTCACATAGTGTTCGAGCTGCGGGACGGCCTCTTCATAGCGTCCCGCGGCATTTAGCGCGGTGCCCAAGGAGAGAAAAGCATCCGCGAAATGGGGGTCAATTTTTGCGGCGGTGGCGAAATGAGCGATGGCGTTGTCTCCCTGGCCGTCCAGCCGCGCAATTTCGCCCAGCCAGAATTCGGCACCTGCATTCACAGGATCAATTGCGAGTTCCTGCTCGAATTCTTTCTTGGCGTCCTGCGAGCTTGTGGGAGATTCCGGCTGCGAGAGGGCGGCGCGGCCAAGCCGGTAGTGGATGCCTCGCAACTTCGGGTTTTCCTCCAGGATTTTTCGATAGATGGCTACGGCTTCGGGCCACTTTTCCTGCGATTCGAAAGTCTCGGCCTGGAGTTCGCGGGTTTGGTACGAATTTGGGGCAACTACCGTGAGTTCCTGCGAGGCGCCTTCCGCGATGCCCAGAAAGAACTGCGAGGTCATGTACAACACCTCGGGATCTTCCGGAAACTCGCGCTTCATGTCCAAAAGTGCGTCAGCCGCTGCCCGGTCATCCCTCTGCTTCATCGCGCAACGGACCGTGGCCATCAGTGCGCGGTACTTAAGCTCTTTGACGTTTACGCTTGCAGTGAACTTTTTTAACAAGGAAAGAGCTTCCTCGCATTGCCCTTTAGCGGCAAGATCAATGCCTCGTTCGATAGGGGTGGAGCGCTCCGGGGAAACGGAATGCTGGGAAGGAGCGGAACTCGCCGAGGCTTGCGCAAGTGTCCTTGCTGTCCACAGGACCAGGCAAGCCAGAACGCGAAATCCTAAAGGAGAGAATGGAGCCCGAGTTTCCGTCTTACCCTCCAAAATCCGCACGCCCACGCGGCCAAATCGTTCCCAATCACGACATTTTACCACTGTAGCGCGCACTCCAAACCGCAGAAAACGCCAAGACGGATTCAAGATGGAGATTGGCATAGCCGAATCTTTGCTCAGAAACAAGAAAGGGAGGCTTTTTACGCCTCCCTTTCTGATGTTTCGGGCAGTTAGGCTTTAGAAGCTGAAGCGGGCCTGCATCTCGATGACGCGGGCGCCCAACGCGCTTTGCGACTCGCCAAAGTGCGACTGCTTGACGTCGCAAACGATTCCGTTCCATCCGCAGGTGCTGTTCAGGTTGACCTTGTTGAACAGGTTATAGAAATTGGCGCGAATTTCGAACCTTCCGTTTTCGCCAATCAGCTTCATGTTCGGCAATCCAAAGGACTTGCTGAGTTGCGCGTCAATGTCAAAGTAGCTGGGTCCGTAGAACGAGTTACGCTCAATTCCCGGAAGCGATGGCAACCCGCCGAACGGCTGTCTGCCGGTCGGGGAAGCAGCTGTGGCAGGGCAATTCGCGGTCGGTGCTGTTACAAAGAGACATTCAAACAGCGTTCCCGGAGAAAGATTGGGAGCTGTGAAGAAGGCATTTCCGTTCGCGCTGGAGTTGCTATGGTAGTTCGGCTGGAAGCCCCCCAGGTACGCCGATGGCAGGATCGCGCCGGACCCGGCATCGCACGACGGTCCGCAACTCCCCGGACCGAAATTGAAGACGGGCTCGTAGTTATTTTTTACCCCGTTTACCGTAAAAGTGTCCAATTCGCCGAGGCCGTATTGCGGCGTCCAGGGGAAGCCCGTGTGAGCATTGAGGATGCCGGAAATGCTCCATCCCCCAGCGACCTTTTCCATCCAACTGCGACTGCCCTTGAAGATCGTTGGGGAGTAGATTCCATACACCTTGAAGGCGTGATGGACGTCGTAGTCGGACGTTGCAAACCCGGTCGCAATGTTCCACTGATACATGCTGCCTGCATAGGCGTTTGAGCCGGAGTCCATGGTGTGGCTCAGGCGGTATTGCGTGTCTAACTGGAAGGCATGGCTAAAGTTGTGCTTCAGCTCCAGCAGCAGGGCGTTGAAGCGCGCTCCTCCGTCGTCAGAGTAATAAGTGATGCCCTTAACGACGGGGTTGAGCGTGTAATTTAGCGCGGCTGCGACGTTATACAGGTTGTAGTGCTGCGTCAGGTGGCGCGTGGTGCTCCCTTGGTAACCAATGGATGCCACCCACTGATGGCCCAGATCGTATTCGGCCCCGAGGGTGTAATGGTAGGTGTAGGTGGTAGGCCACGTCGCCGGGAGCGCGGTCAGATCTATGCAGCAAGTGGTCGGCAGGTTGTTAGGACCAAAAGACACTTTGGCGTTCGGGTTTGGTCCATATCCGGTTGCCGAATGGACATCGGAGGGGAAGCTGCCAATGTAGACCACCTGACACGATGAATCCGAGACTCCCAGTGGACAATTAAAGCTCGGGTTGTTGTCCACGAAGGGCGGGTTAAACCGGGTGTCCAGCGTGTTCGATTGGGCGATGCCGTTGTATGCCATGCCCAACCCGCCGCGGATTACCAGGCGGCTGCCGAATTCGTGTCCTGCAAACTCCCGAGGACTCCAGGCAAATCCGAGTTGCGGGCCGAAGTTGGCTTTTTGAGCGTTGAACTGGCTGCCGCCCGTGCGGACGCTCATGTTGGAGTATCGGTTGGCTCCCGTGCCGAATACCACGGTGGCCAGCAAGCCGTTCTTTTCTGAGATCGGGCCGAAGTATTCCCAGCGAAGGCCCGCGGTCAGGGTCAGGTTTGGCCTGATCTTGTAGTTGTCCTGGAAGAAGAGACCGACGAGGTTGTCTCGTAGATCTTTACGCAGTGCCGAAGGTACGCCGGTTCTGGGATCGGCCTGAACGCTCTCGTGAATGGGAGCGTCGTTGAGAAAGTCAAAGATGTTGTTGAACGTATAGCCGGGACGATCCGCCCAGAAGGGAGCGTCAACGGAAAGCAGGCGCGTAAATTCGCCTCCCATTTTCATGGTGTGCGCTCCGCGAATCTTGGTGAGAACGTCCTTGGCCGCATAGGTCCACTGGTCGAATCCGTTGAAGGAGCCGATTCCGTAGCCAGTGGGGGTTATGCCCCCTGTAAGATTGAAGCCGATTTGCGGGAGTCCCCAAGGGCCGTTGGGATTGGTGGCGAGATCTTTGTTGATCCATCCTGCCGCATTTACACGCGCTTCATTGACCAGGGTCGGACTAAAGGTGTGGTCCCACAGAAGCGTTAACAAGCGGTTGGTGACGGTGGAATTGAACAGGTTCATGGGGCGATCGCCGTTCCCGTTCAAGCCAGTTGAGGAGCTGGGCACATAGTACATGCTGAAGGCGACCAAGTCCTTGCTCGTGGCGTTGAAGTCAACTCGGCCGTTGTACTGTCGGTGGGTGCTGTTGCTTGGCTCGACCGTGTTCTGGATAAAAGCGATGTCTGCAGCAGTTCCAAGGTTGTTGGAGCCGCCTTTCCCGTCGCCGCCCGTGCCGAAGTCGAGCTCTGTGCAAGTTGGCGGATTCGTGGTGTTGTCGAAGTGGTAGCAACCACCGTACGCAAGATCATTTTGGCCGGCTCCAGCCGCAAGGGGAGTACCAATATTTAGTCCTTGGCCAGGAATTTGCACGCAGTTTGCGACAGGATGGTTGGCGTCCACGTGTGCCGCATCGGTCAGATTAATGGAGGCGCAAGTCTGGTCTACCTGGTGGCCGCCATTCGGCGCAATTCCCTTAAAGCCATAGAATTTTGCCGCGTTCGGTTGGGCGGCCGCCAGGCCACGGAACGCCGAGGTTTCATACCAGCCGCTTCCAACGCCTTGCTGCGCATTAGTGCTCAATGTTTCGTAGGAAAAAAATACAAATAGTTTGTTCTTCAGGACCGGGCCGCCGGCTGAGCCGCCCCAGTCGTTGAAGCGGTTTTCGTCTCGTATATTACCGCACGGCTTCGTACAATTCGGCAGATTGCTGTTAAAACCGTTGTATTTCGTGAAGGCATCCAGGCCCGGGCGGTGCGCTTTGAAGTAAAGGCTGCCGTGATATTGGTTTGTCCCGCTCTGGGAGATGATCTGCACCTGCGCGCCGCGGTAGCGTCCGTTTTCCGCGTCATAGTTATCCGTGACGATCTTCACTTCTTTGATGGAGTCTTCATTCGGTGTGATTACCGACGTGCCGCCCCAGGTGACGGAGGTGGTTTCGACGCCGTCAATCTGGTAATTGTTTTCGCCCGTCCGCGCGCCACCAGCCGTAATCTGGCCGCCGTTCTCAATCTTGAAAACGCCGTCCGTGCCGCCGGTTCCGCCTATCGTTGTTGACGGCAGATTATTGCCGCCATTGGATCCGGCGCGCGCGCCATCGCCGAACGCTCCTGGCGCAAGCTGCAAGAGTTGGAAGGGGTCGCGGCCGATGGAGGGCAGCTTTTGAATATCCATGGTGCTGACGGTTCCCGCGAGGTTGGCTGTCTCCGTGTCAATCAACGGTTCAGCATCTCCGCTCACAGTCACGGACTCGGTCACTTGACCCACTTCCAGTACCACGTTGACGGCGTTTGCCTGCTCGGCGACGACGCCAAGTCCTTTGGTGGTCTTCGTCTTGAAGCCGGTCTTTTCCACGATGAGTGTGAACTTGCTGGGCGGCAAACCGTTAAAATTGAAGACCCCGTCATCGCCGCTCGTGGCTTTATACGTTTGACCTGTTTCCTCGTTCTGCAGAGTGACCGTTGCGCCGGAGACTACAGCGCCTTGCGTATCCGTTACGGTGCCCTGAATCGAAGCACGGTACTGCGCGACAGCGGATATCACTAGGAATACAGAGCAGACAGCAAAGACAAGGACGCGACTAGAATGCTTGGATAGGCTCATAGCTTGCTCCTTCACCCCAAAAAGAATTCTCGACCCCTTAAAAGAATTCTCGAAATGGCCTAGCACCCTCAGCTAAATCGGTTAACTACTCATTTGGCGGCGAGTATATGCAGCGGAAATTCGAATGTCAACTCATTAATAAGGCAGAGGATAGAGCGTCGAAGTTAGAATTTGAACAGAAGAGAAAAAACGTTATTCAAAAGGGTCCGCGAGGACGG
>Ga0070732_10000642_pt1 | contig 20885 bp, 18 predicted proteins | sample Coa_R1_5_FD_66449 | JGI IMG/M metagenome (GOLD analysis project Ga0070732, IMG submission 66449) | Surface soil microbial communities from Centralia Pennsylvania, which are recovering from an underground coalmine fire - Coalmine... | ecosystem: Environmental > Terrestrial > Soil > Unclassified ... | reverse complement strand
TCGGGAAGCCCCAAAAAATCTCTCTACGGCTCTACCTCGTACACCCGTAGTTCGGCCGTCTGCTTCTCATGATGCGGAACCGCCAGATAGTAGCGTTTCAACTCAGGAACCAGAACGCCTGTCTTTGCGCGGAAGGAAGTTGGAATATGCCCGATGCGATCGTAGTGATCGGCATCTTGCTCATGGAACACATCGAGAAATTCAGTTCCCGCAAAGTAGATGCGCTTGCCGCCGCCGTCGTAGGCCATGTCATCGACCATCGCTGCCGCCGGGTAACCGGTCACAATCTTGCCTGAATCAGAATCAAGGACAACCAGCTTTCCGGGAACGCGAGTTCCTAAGAACAAGCGATGCGCATTTTCGTCGAACGCGATTGAGGTAGGATTTTTCCCTGCCTCCGCAACGGACCAGGTTGCTATCAATGAACGATTCTTCCGGTCATACACTTCCACCACGTTTTTCCCGCGGACATTCACAAACATTCGAGGCCCCGATTTCTCGAAGACCACGCCCTCCACGTCATTGGAGTCGATCTTGATATCCGCTTCGGTCTTTCCGGTGGCCACGTCGATGACACTGATATAGGCGTTGGGCAGCTTGGCATCTTTGCCACCATTTACGACATAAAAGAGCTTTGAGGACGGATCGTAACCGCTCGCATCCGCGCCCTCGCGAACCTTGATGCTACCGACCGGTTTGTAGGAGTCGGTTTCGTAGATCTTGACTTCGCCCAAATCGCTGTCGACGACGAAAAGCTTCTTCAAGTCGGCACGATAGAGCATCGAGTGCGGCGCCTTGACATCGTCAATCGTGTGGATCAGTTTGTTTGTCTTGAGGTCAAAAATCAGGACTTTTGAATTCTCCTCGGCGGTCACGAAAAGCCGGTTGCCTTCCACATCCGGCGTGAGGTGGTCGAAATCCCCGTCGTGTAGTTGAGGCAACGGAGTTGACTGCAACAGCTTCAAGGGGGCTTTCTCCTCAGCTAGAACGCCGATTGCAAATGCAAGAATGACCGCCCACACGGTGATTGCCTTCGATACCTTCAAGTGATCCTCCAGTCTTTACGATTGCAGATAAATGTGAAACCGGCATTAAAAGTACATTAAATCCCGTTCAGCGGACTTCTCTTGTGGCCACTAGTGCGCCTGCGCTACAGCCAACCGCTTGGGAACTTTTCCGACCTTCACGCGTTTGATTTCGCGGCGGGTCTTAGCGTCGATGATGGATACATCATCCGTTTCGGCATTGCTGATGCACGCGTATTTCCCGTCGGGAGTGAACACAATCCAGTTCGGCCCTTCACCTGTATTCACCCGTCCCGTAATCTTCTTTGCTTTAACGTCGTAGATGTACATTGCGTCGTCCTTCAGGCTCGAGACCCACAACTCGCTCCCATTAGGACTAAGTGCCAATCCGTGTGTGAGCGTGTCTTGCGTCTCGTATTGCAGCTTTTTCAGGGTGGCGTGCTCCGCAGGTATCTCAACCCTTTCGACGACTTTCTGTCCAGGAATGTCCACAATGACGAACCCGTGCAGATCGGCCACCGCCACGTACATCGTTTTTCCATCTGAGGAAACGGTGTACGGCCGCGGTCTGCCACCAGCAGGAATGTGAGCCGCGAAATCCATCTTTTCCAAATCGATGAGATCGATCTCGTGTGAGCCCATCGAACTCACATAGATGTAGCGGTTGCTTCCGGCATTGAGAGCGTTGTGCGGCTCCTTGATCGGCAGCGTCTTCACAATTTTCTGCTGCGAGACATCGATCACGTCGACGCTGTCGCCATCACGAATCGGGACCGCAACGTATTTCCCGTCCGGAGTTACGGCGCATTGGTTAGGACGCCCCGTTACTTTGACCGTGCCGACGGTTTGCTGGGTTGCTGTATCAATGATCCTCAAGGTATGGTCGGTCTCAACAGTCACGAATAGGCGCTTGCCGTCCGCCTGCAGGCACACACCATGCACGCGCTCTCCGGCCTTGATGTCACCCGTCACTTTTAATGAGGCCATATCAATAACGCTGATGTCATCTCCCCGGCTGTTCCCGACGTAGAGCTTGAAATCCGGGACCGCGGAATTGTCCGCGCCCCATGCAACGCTAGAGATCAACAGCGCTCCGAACACGCTCCAGTAAGAAGGTCCCTTCATAACAATCTCCTGAACTATCCTTAATTTTGCCTTGACCCTAATTTCTCACTTGGACCTGAATCATTTCTGAAAGTCCGTCCCTTTGTTGTTTGCCCCAGGTTTGCGGCCGAGCTGTTCCTCAAGCGCTTGCATGCGCGGACTGCCTTCCCACTGCGAGCATCAACGAGCCTGACACAAACAGACTCACTACCAGGTACAGCAAGCCCGGGGAGAAGGAATGTGTACGGTTAGCCAGATAGCCGATCACCATAGGCCCAACAAACCCGCCGAGATTGCCGACTGCATTGATCAGTCCAATCGACGCTGCAGCGGCGGATTCGCTCAAGAAAAGCGTGGGCACTGCCCAGAACACAGGTTGGAATCCATAGAACGCACCGCCAGCCACGATGAACAATCCCACGGATATGGGTAGATTCGAGCTGTACAGAACAGCGAACGCGAGGGCGAGACCGCAAACGAACACCGGGATCGCCGCATGCCACCGGCGCTCCCGCGTTCGATCCGAGTGCCAGCCATTCACCTGCTGCGTGACAAAAGCCGCGACATACGGGAGAGCCGCGAGCAGCGTGACCCTGAGATCGCTCTTGCCCGACAGTCGCTTCAGGATCGTCGGCAGCCAAAATGCAATGCCATAGCTGCCCGTCATGGCGCAGAAATAGCACACCGTCAGCAGGATCACATCACGATGGCGCAGCGCCTCCCACACGCGGAAGGAGCGGCGACGGTTCTTAGCATCCTTCTCCCGCTGCAGTTCGGCGGTGATCCATGATTTTTCATCGTCGGGAAGCCACGCAGCCTGGTTCGGCCAATCGGTGAGATACCAGATGGTGATCATGCCCAACACAACCGCCGGAATTCCTTCGATGATGAAGAGCCAGCGCCAGCCCCGCATACCAAGCCACGAGATTCCCAACAGCAAGCCTGCTAATGGCGAGCCGATCACATACGAAAGAGGATTCGCTGCGTAGAAAAAGGCCACGGCTTTGGCCCGGTCTTGATATCGAAACCAATGCGTCAGGTAGACGATGACACCTGGCAGAAACCCGGCCTCCGCCGCGCCAACCAGGAAGCGTATGACATAGAACTGCCGTGAAGTGTGGATGAAGGCCATCAATGCTGTGACCAGACCCCAGGAAATCATGATCCGCGCGATCCATCGCCGGGCGCTCCATCGTTCCGCGATCAGTGCTCCCGGAATCTCCAGCAGGAAATAACCGAGAAAGAAAACTCCAGCGCCCATTCCAATCACACCCTCGCTGAAACCAAGGTCGTGGGGCATCTGCAAGGCCGCCGCGCCCACGTTCATGCGATCGAGAAAAGCGATCACGTAAAGCAGGAACAAGAAGGGCAGGAGCCGCCGCGCGATGCGGTTCCGCGCACGCTGGCCCACTTCGGGCTCAGCACCCGAAGCCACGGCGATTTTCGCATTGTCGATGATCGTCGTCATGGATCAATACGCGAGCCAGGTTTCCCGTGCAAATAGGTAGAGAAACCATGGGAACCAACGCCGATGGGGCGGCCGGCTCACAGTAGTAAGCTTGCCTCCTAAGCAATTGAACAACTGCCCCCTCGAGATCAGAAGATCACTTTCACAGCAAACTGAATTTCTCGCGCTGTCGTAGTTGTCCTTGTAATCAAACCCGCCGAAGGGTTCAGCGTACCCGTTCCATCGAAAATATCGGTGTTGGTAGGGTTAACCGGCGGAGCAAAGTTCGGGTGGTTGAGAATGTTGAAGATCTCGGCGCGGAACTGAATGTTGAACTTCTCTGAAATTTTCTTAATGTAGTTGTTCTTGAAGAGCGAGAAGTCCAGGGAAGTAATACCCGGTCCGATCAGAATGTTGCGGCCTGCGTTGCCACGAAGATTGAAGCACCTCAAATCCCCGGGTGCGAGCGCAGTTCCCAGACTCGGAGGAGCCGGGTCGCAGTTGGCACTGAAAAATGCTTGGCCGGGAGCTGTGGGAACCGCGAAACAGTCCGTCTTGATGTAATTGTTCGGATTCCCGGGATTGGTAAGGTTGTTACATCCGGAGCCACTCAAGCGGTTCGGGAAAGCCCAATCGTCACTGCTCAGAGTAAATTGGGGGTCGGAACCCGTCCCCCAGGTTGCCGAGAATGGTACACCGTCGCTGGCTGTGAAGATGAGCCCAAGCTCCCATCCGCCGAACGCCCACTGGGCAGGCGCAGAAAAAGATTTCGGAGTCGGCAGTTCCCAAGACCCATTTACGACCACCGTATGCCCGACGTTGAAGTCCGAGAGGCCACGGCTCAGCCTCATATCGAACCAGTGCAAGCTCGAGATGGAGTTTCCGAACGTGTCCCCAGCCACTGAGGCGGAACTTGTATCCATGCTTTTGCCCCAGGTATAAGTGCCTTGCACCTGGAGACCATGGCTCATGCGCTTGGATAACTGTGCCTCAAAGGCGTTGAAGTACGAGTGGCCCTCATAAAAGATCCCGCGAACTGATCCGAAGTTCGGGTTGATGGGACTGGGGGCAACGCATTGCGAAGGGTCCGAGCCGTTAGGGTCGGTCTGATCGCATTGTCCAGGCACGTAGAGGTTTCCGAGAACGTCCACCTGCGGCCAAAGATATCCGTTAGGGGTCTTGCCTGGGATCACCAGATCCGCTTCGTCCACCTTAAAGGGCTGATGAATTCCCCGCGATCCAACATACGCAATCATCGCCGCAACTGTAGGCGTCAGTTGCTGCTGTATGTTGAAATTCCACTGCATGATGTAGTTACGTTTCTGATGCGAATCAACATAAGTGGAACGCAGCGTGTTCGCTGGGAAATTGGTTAGCCCGGTAAAGAACGTGCCCTGCCCGGGATTGTTGACCGCTGTGTAGGAAAAGAAGGGGGCTGACTGTGTCGTCATGAGAACGAATTGGTAAGGCAACGGCAGCACGTCAAACAACCCAATCCCGCCACGTATTGCAGTCTTGCCGTTATGGAACACGTCCCAGGCAAAACCAACGCGTGGCTCAAAGTTCTTCAGAGTTGGATTCGAAAAGAAGGCACCAGTCTTCGAGCACTGACCTTGGACTAATGTGCCGCAGACCGGCAGCGGGTCGGACAGGTTGATCAGATTGGCCGTCTTGCCGGCGGTTTCCTTAAGGACTGTCGACATCTCATAGCGCAGGCCAAGATTGAGCGTGATGTTTGGTTTCCAGCGCCAGTCGTCCTGCAGGTAGACTCCGAAGATGTTCTGCCGCAGGTTCCGCGGCGACAGGGTACTGGCGATTCCGCCTTGGAACTTCGTTGGATTATTCGTGAGGAAACCAGCCCAATCGGTGAAGCGCCAGATTCCGTTCGGATCCGTATCAGCAATCACGTTGAGCATCATGTGTTCGAATCCGCCGCCAAAACGTAGTGAGTGAGTGCCTTTCGTGAGAAACGCGTCGTCATACGCCTGCAGCGAATTCCAGTGATAGAAATAAGTTGGGCTGCCTCCGACTCCGCCAGTGAAGTCGGAAATACCGCCACCCATGAGCACCTGGGACGCAGCTCGTCCGGCAAACGCGGTGCCTCCAACCCCTAGATCCGTCCGGGATGAGTCAGGGTTGATTGCCTTAGCGCTTTGATTGTTGTTCACCGCTTCATGATTGCCGCCGATCCGGATGGAATTCGCAAAACTGGGGGTGAAGATGTGAGTTTCCTCGATCGCGACAAATTGCCTCGCTGTCAAGGTTTCAAACTCCACGTTATTCAGTCCGTCGGGAGAGGAATAAGGAGTCTTATCGTACATATACGTCCCAAACAAACTGTCCTTGCTGGAAAAGTTATGGTCAAGACGAGTGGTGAAAAAGTTCTCATTCACAATTTGCTGGCCGGCAAAGGTATATTGTGCCGTGTCGGACCCAGCCACTTGCGCGCTTGACGGAGCGCGGGGATAAAAGGTGAGGTATTGCGCGGCAGATGAATCGACCGGTAGTTGGCATATACCGGCGTTGAAAACTCCCCCGTCAGCGGCGCACGTAGGCGCGTCCAGGGTTTGCATGGCGCCGGTTCGCGCCATGTCCGACGGCACGGTTGCAACGGTTGTGAGTCCCAAGCCCTGCCGGATGCCTTCATAATCCGCAAAGACAAATGTTCCTTCCTTCTGAATCGGGCCGCCTATCGTTCCCCCAAACTGATTCCGTTTGAACGGCGGGATGCTGCCCACATCGAAGTAGTTCTTGGTGTCCAGTTTGCTGTTGCGGATGAATTCGTACGCGCTGCCGTGAATCTGATTTGTCCCCGATCGGGTAATTGCGTTAACCACTCCTCCCGACGTCTTACCGTACTCAGCCGAATAGTTACTGGTGATGACTGAGAATTCCTGGATTGCGTCGACGCCCAGGCTACCGCCAAGCACGCTGCCCGGCGCGCCATTCGCATAGTCATTGAGACTGACGCCATCCAGACGATAGTTATTCTGTTGTGGCCGCGCACCGGAAATAGTCAACTGCTGCCCAAACCCGCGATTGCCGCGATCCGTGCCAGCTGAGAAGTCCGGTTGCGTGTGAATTGCGCTTACACCAGGCTGAAGCTGAGCCAAGTCAGTCCAACTCCGGCCGTTGAGCGGAAGTTCCCGAACGGTAGTTGCATTGACCACAGCACTAATGTCGGAAGTCGAGAGCTGCACGGCTGGCACTTCGCTTTGAACCACGACAGATTCGTGGAGTTCCCCGACCCTCATGGAAAAATCCAAGACTACGGATGCGCCCACCATCAACTCGACGCCGCTACGCTTCTCCACCTTAAAGCCTTTGGCGGAAAATTCGATCTCATACTCGCCCGGCTGTAGATTCGGCGCAGAGTAAACGCCTTCGTCATTGGTCGTGACCACACGAGTGACGCCAGTAGCGACGTTCGTAATCGTGATCTGGACGCCGCCGACAACTCGCGACGCGCTATCCGTTATAGTTCCCGAGACCGACCCACCGGCGACTTGACCACGTAGGTTCGCAGCAGTACCGAACAACAGCAAAATCAGCAGGCAGACACAGATCTTTCGCAGGTTCGAAGTCCACTTCATGGGGGAGCTCCCTTCTGTGCGCAGAGAGCTTAACCCAGTCGCAAGAAGTCAAAACACATTAATTTCCATTCATCTGGCGGGCCCACAGTGATACTCACACGCAGTCAGCAGCAAAATCTGTTCAAATATAGTCACGACTCTAAGTGTCACTGGCAGTTCCTAAATTTTGCGAAAGCGACGAGAACTCAAACTCGCGCAGTGCTCAACTTTAGTGACCGCCCAGCGGCCAAACCGACGTGTGAGGCATGGCATCTTCGATGAAGCGAGCATCTCCGTGACCGCCTCCGGTACGGTGCGCGAGATCGGACGACTCGCAGGACGGAGCCTGGACATGCGACGATTTCGCCCGAATGTAGTGGTTCGTTTGCTGCGATCAATCCCGTTCCAGGAGGACGAGTGGTTGGGCGGCGTGCTCTCATTCGGCGAGGGGGACAATGCCCAGGGGCGGCGCCCCGAAGCCGTCCACATGATCGGCGACAAGGTCAAGAAGTCAGACGCTTCTAACTGGGCGAGATCGTGTTTAAACTCGGCTTCAGTGATATATCCGGCGTTGATCATGTCTGCGCGAAGCTGCAGAAAATTCGCCCGCATGAGAGACGCACCCGCAGACCCGCTCTGCCACATAATGATGCGGGCCTCTGCACCGGTTGCGACTAGCCCGTGGGCTCGCAGTCGTCCGAGTACTAATCGTCCGCAGCGCCTTTCGACGCCACGATCTTCTACAACGCGCGTCAACGCAAGCTGAGTCTTGGGAAGAACCTCGGCGGGATTAGCAGCAGGGTCCGCCAGCAGAGAAGCGGAATCAAATTCCTCGTCCACCAGCCAGCCTCCGGGTTTGAGAGCAGCGATCATCCGGTGGAGCGCTTTATCCCGTTCCGGCAGGTGCAAAAGGACCAGGCGACTATGCACAAGATCAAAGGCGCCTTCCGGCAATGCGTCGGTGACAATGTTGTGGCGCCGTACATCCACATTCGGCAGCTTGGCAGCTTCGAGGAATCGCGGATCGATGTCGGTAACAAGCACGTGCCCGGTGTGGCCAACTCGTCTGCTCAGCCATGAAGCGATCGACGCATTACCTCCGCCGACCTCCAGGCAATGCCAGCCCTCATCGACGCCACGTTCGCTAAGATGGCGGATAGTACCGGGATCGAAAACCTCCGAAAGTGCCCTGAATCGGGCGCCGGCTTGCCCAGCAGCGTTATCGAAAACATAACCTGGGGAAATGGAACCGCTCCTTGGTAGTGTTCCCACAGTTGCTCTCCTTCCGTCCGAATTGCCTACTTCGACACCACTCACCTGGACACTCTGCCCAGAGGTGCTCAATCCGGTAGCTGGGCCCCCTCTGGTTCGGGGAGCCAGAAACTGCCGATCAATGAGGTGGTGTAGGCCAGTACCGCAACTGAGCCTGCTGCGTACGCCATTCGGGTAGCCGCCCCGGTGGCTGGGATGATGTTGGAAAGCTGCGTGGTTAACTGCGCAGCGGAGGCGCCAAAAACTCTGCCCCCGAAGTTGGCCGCGAAGCTTTCGCCCGTCCCCCGCAAATGTGTCGGGTAGACCCACGGTAAGTAGTTCCAGAGGAAACTAAATGAGCCATTCATGCAGACGGCAGCGAGGAAGACGCCATATTTTAGAAGCACCAGGCTATGCGTAGCCGCGAAGAAGTAAGCCCAAGCGAACACGATTTTGGTGAGAAACTCGATTACGCTCATTTCCCAATCAACTGCGAAACTACTTCTCCATCTCCGAGATCCAGTTGAGGATCACGGACACGGGTGCCGTATTCACGAAGCTGCTCTTGCTATTGAGCAGGAACTTCTGGCCGTCCGCGGTCACGTCATAGGAAACATGATCCAGCGCAGAAATTGGTTGGCGCAGATGAGTCTGAAACAGCACGACCGGAGCACCCGCCTCAAAACTTCCGTCCGTCTTGACCGGGACAGCCATCATCTTTCCGTCGGGGGAAAGATAGAACAATTCTTTTCCGTCACGCTGCCAACGTGGCTCTTTCCCACCGCCCCGAGAGACCTGCCATTTGCTATCTGCCCGTGGAAAGGGTGACACGTAGATCTCCCAATTTCCATTTTCGTTGGAGGAGTACGCGATCCACTTGCCGTCCGCTGAAAACTGTGCGTTGCGGACTATCCAACCACTCTTGAAAATCACTTTGGGAGTCATCGGATCGGATGATGTTACATACCAGAGCTCTGCGGCCTTCCACATGAGCAGGGTGCCATCTCGCGACCAATCCCATGGACCTTGCAAATGGCGGCTAGCATCGCCGATGGACCGGTCTGAACCGGATCCATCCGCATTCTTGGTCAACAGCGCCCAAGCGCCGCTTCGGATGGAGGAATAGACGATTTGCTTGCCATCGGGACTCCAGACGGCGAGTTGGTTGAGTCCGGGCCCGAACGTTAGGCGGGTGGTGGCATCGCTCGCTAGTTCTCGAACCCAGATATCTACGTGGCGTCCATCGCTCTCCAGTTCGTCGTACGCCACGCGGCTGCCATCGGGAGAAAGATTTGTGTTCCCATACAGTCCCGGTGGACCCACCGTGCCGAGCTGCTTTCCACTTCGGCCGAACCATTGCAGTTCGGACTTATCCGCGCCATTGCCAGTTTGCACCACCATCGTTCCGTTTGATCCCACGGCAAACAGGGCGAGGTCGGTAGTCGGAAAGTACTGCACTCCGTCGCTAATGGTTCGGGGCTCTCCGCTTAACTGATAAGTGCGGGCATCAAAGTGCTGAGCCACGAGCGAGTTGTTCCGCATATAAAGCAGGTAGCCGGGTTCGGCGTAGGCGGCGTTGGAACTGGTCGAGACGACCATGCGCTTCTCGTTCGAATCCAGCGAACCCATGAAAATGGCATCTTTGTCGAACTCTCCCGAGAAGTTGGCGGCCAAATAGAGGAAGTGTCGTTGATCGGGAAGAAAGAGGGGCCAGCGGTGACTGGTCTCGGAGCGAGACGCATCGAGCTTGGTGATTTCGACCGACGTTCCTCCTGACGCTGAGATGCGGTGAATGCCCTGGTAAACATCCGGTGTAAACAGAATGACTCCGTCGCGGTTCCAGGCGCCGCCACGGCCGTTGGGCGCGTCGCACAATACCTGTGCCGACATGCCAGACGCTGCGTCCACTCTCTTGAGCTTCCCGTCAGCAAAGAAGGCAATGGCCTTTCCATCTGGAGACCAGAACGGATGAGACGCGTCCTCAGTTCCTGGAATAACCGTGGCCTCGCGTGCGCCCACTTGATATCTCCAGATGACGAACTTGTTGGCCTGTTCGGAGTAAGCAACCAGGGCTGCAACATTGCCGTCGGGAGTTATCGACACATCATTGGCGGCCAACGGAACCGGGCTGCTGAAATACATAATAGGTCGCGTACGATGCGCGCTGGCCCACCAGGCAGCACCGCCACCCGCGACGATCAGAGTTAGTAGAAAAACCAGAAGCCATGCGAGCCAGTTTGTGACGTGCGCTGGTCTGTCGGCGACCATGCCGGACCGCGATCCGCTCTGCTCGATCCATTGCAGCTGCACTTTGATATCGTGAGCCGTCTGCACACGCTCGTCAGGGTCTTTCGCAAGACAAGTCTGGATCAAACCGTCGAAAAGCGGCGGCGAGGTCGGCTGTATGGTCGAGGCCTGTTTCGGTTCTGCCGCCAGGATCGCGGCAATCGTACTGGCGTTAGTCTTGCCCTCGAATGCTCGCCGGCCGGTCACCATTTCGTACAAGACAGCCCCCAGCGAGAAGATGTCACTGCGTTCGTCCGCTTCCTTTCCTTCCAGTTGCTCGGGAGCCATATATTGAATGGTGCCGATGATTGCGCCTTCCGTTGTGAGTGGCTGTGACATCGTTGCCAGCGAGTTCGAGGCGGAACCGCCGCTGAGGGCCGAAACCGGTGCCTTAGCCAGGCCAAAATCCATCAGCTTGGCGCCGCTTCGGGTTAGCATGATGTTTGCTGGCTTTAGATCGCGATGAACCACGCCGGTACGATGTGCCTTCTCCAGTCCCTCGCAAATTTCGATTCCCACTTTCAACACTTGGTCCATCGGCAACGCGCCCTTGCGCAGGCGATTGCCGAGCGTTTCGCCTTCCAGGTATTCCATGACCAGATAGCTAGTCGAATCTTGTCGGCCCACGTCGTAGAGATGACAGATGTTAGGGTGGCTGAGCGCGGAGACGGCACGGGCTTCGCGATCGAAGCGCTGTCGGGCTTCGATGTTGCTGGAAAGATGTTCTGGCAAAATCTTGATGGCTACAATTCGGTCCAGCCGGGTATCGCGCGCCCGGTACACTTCTCCCATACCGCCCGCGCCGAGCGGCGAGACAATTTCATACGGACCGAGTTTGGTCCCCGACGTGAGCCCCATGCGTTGCGCGCCATTATAGCCCTATGGAAAGCGTCACACACTTGAAGCAGTAGAAGCGGCAGCACGCGGCGTCAGTCCAGCCACCACCCGATACTCCCGGATTGTCGCTAGCCTTGATCGGAAACGCCTCGGAGCGGACTGCAGGGGACGGGGCGGGATCTCGATCCGAGGCGTTTTCGATAAGGAGACTAGGAGGAAGCCGCTAGCGTTTGCGGCGGACGCGGTGCGCTATGGGATTTGAACGGCAACCTGGAGCTGAACGGAGCTTGGGGAGAGCGGCGAGGCGTGGTGGGAATGCCATCGGGATGGTCGGAGTGCCGGCTGAGATGAGCCAGAGCGCAAGCGGAAAGTTGCTTGCGAGGTAGTGGAGAGGAAGCAGACACACCTGTGCGTTGGCGTGCCAGAGCACATCCTCGGGTCGAGAGCGGTAGAGGGGTTATGAAGAATCGAAGTAAGAACATGTTGATAAATTCCGCGGCGGTAAATCTCTGCACCACGATCATGGTCGCGCCGCAGCGTGGGCAATGCCAAACAGAAGAACCCTCCGCCGAAGCTTTGCAGGGTCCAGCCTCGACTAGCGTGGAGGAGCTGCTCGACAGCAGATGTCGGGATAGAGCCAAGCGGGAAGCACGAAAGCGATTGGCGAGGAAGCCAAATGGTCGTGCCAAAGATGATATATGTACAACAATGTGCGTATACAATGACATTACACAGAGCGGTCGCCGAGGAAGAGAAGGAACGGCCAACTTGCCATACCTGGGCCGTTTGAAACCAATCCCAATCAGCAGTACCTCGTGGATCACTGGAAACCGCGCCGACGTAGGCGTAAGGTGTCCACAAACGTAAGGAGTCGCTTGAGTGCGGGAAGAGACTCAACAAACTATCTGCGTTTATTGCAAGCTCCCCATCACCCGCGAGCAGCTCCCCAGTGTGCGCCTCGAAGATGGCCGCGAGCTTCACCGCGAATGCTGGGATGAAGACTGGGAGCGCCTTAGATTGAAGTAACCCTGATCCTCAAAACTCCGGTCTGGGATCGATGACCCGACCACATCTATTCGGCGTACATGCGCCTTACAAGTTTTTTACATCCCCAGCCCGAATAGAACGGATGTAGAATGCACCACCAAGTGGAGGCATGTGCATGTCTGGTCGATCCGATTTTTCTATCCGGCAGGTCGTAGGAATGTGGCCGTATGTTCTCTCGGCAATTTCCGTGATCGGATTGCTATATAGGGCGATGAGTAAGTAACGCCAGCCCCGTCATCCGACCCACATTGATGCGGACCTTCTGTGGCGCTGCAAGCGCTACGGTACGGATTTGCGTTGGGGCAGGATAATGTTAACGATGTCAACGAAATGAGCTAGGGTTACTCGACGCTCTAGTGTTTTAATCCCTACTATTCTAGTCGGGATTCTTTCCTCCCCAACCGGACCGCACCTTAACCGGGCAGTCAACTTCTTCTCCACCATCTGAGCCTCTCCGAATGAAAGCCACGTGGCCAATCTCAAACCGGAGTTGTGGGTTTGTCTCTACGACATCCACTATCCGCAGTTCGACCAGAAAACATTCCGCACCATTCTCAGCTTCATCAAGAAGAAACACGCACACGGTTTGCTTCTCGGCGGCGATGCGCTTGATCTGAGCTGCGTGAGTCACTGGAATAAGAACTTCACGGCGAGGTTGTTGGATCTGGTAGCGGCAATCCTGCGGGCTACAGAACTGGCCCTGATGCTCACAGCCACTAAGACGATCTTCCGTGAACTGCACGAGCCCGCGCCTGCGAGGCCAGCGCCGAAGGCTGATCCTAAACCTGAACCTCCACCGATTAACTTGGATTGGCATGACGTTCAGGCCATCAACAAGAAGAAGCGCGCTGCCACGTCAGAGGAGCTGGAGCACATTATCAAGCACCACAAACAGTTCTCCCTCACAAACTGGCAGGTGAATGAAATCAGACTCCGTGTGATTCTGGCGGTCGTCAACCGTGCTCGACCGCAAGTCTGCGATCCGAATACCGAGTTCATCTACAACACCCTACCAGAATCGTGTGTGAACCCGACTGACATTCCACTAGCCGCCAACCTGGCATCAGTACTGTTCTTCGCGAAAGCAAGATATGCGAGCGGTGTGCGTGAATTCCGGCGACGGAGGAATCAACATCTTGCTCAAGATCCCCAAGGATTGAGCACGTCCGCTCCCATACCTTCAAAGTCGGCTACATTCCTAGTCGCGACGGTCAGACCATGCACGAGGGCCGTGGCCGCGATTAGGGTGTCTCGATCGGAGCGAGGGTTAGGTATGTGAAGCGCCGCGCATCGCTGGGCAACGGTGGTGTCAATCGCTAAGATCCGACCAGAAAATGTGGGCAACACGTGCCTGTTCATCCAGGCACGAAGAATCGCACCTTGCTCTTTATCTCGTCGCTCCATAAGCAGAATTCCGATCTCCAGTTCCAGTAGGGAAATCACTGAAATGTAGAGAGTCGCCGACGGCAAGGGTTGAGCCCATTTCGTGACGTTTTGATCTGCCTTCTTCGCTTTCCTTAACTCTGAAACTACGCTGGTATCGAGGATGTACATTTAGGTCAGGTTCACCGGCTTGTGCAGAATTCCCCCTACACGAGGCGGTTCAAACTCGATCTCAGCAGCTGCTGGCATTGCCAATAGGTCGGCAATGTTCTTCTGTCCTGCAGTAATCCTTTGATATTCCTCGACAGTGAGCAACACGTGTGACGGGCGGCCTCGATCTGTGATAAAGACGGGACCCCGCTTAGCGGCTCTTTTAGCCCTGCTTGTGTCTTGATTGAAGTCTCGGCTCGACAGTTTTGTGATGGCCATGGTATCCCGCTTTCCTCCGATGTAGCAACGTAGCTACATCATAACAGAGCTTTTGTCCATTGGGTTGCAAAACGATTGAGAGCTGGGCAACCGGCAGTCATGCCGTAGGGTGTTTTGGTATGAATGGCGACAATGCGTCAAATCCAGTCGGAACGGAGTTTGCCGCGATAGAACCGCGTTTTCGCCGAGGCCGAGATTGCTGGACTTCTTCGCGGTTGCCACCGAGTCCAACTCCGGAACTATTTCCGGTCATCACACGCACAGACTTTGATCCGCCAGCCGATGGTGTGCAAACACTCTTCAAGGTAGCACTCGGTTCGCCAATCCGCACCGGGGCGTTGCTTACTCAATTGCAGAAATCATTGACTAGTCCCAGGCGAAACAGCCTTGGCAGCGTCAGATGCCGGGGTTCCATCAAAACTGGTCAACTGTACCTTGCCCAAAGGAAGTTGCTGCAATCCACTCTCGATCTTTCGCCGGTCGCCCACGACGACGACGAACATCCTTCCGGGAACGAAGTATTGTTTCACCACGCGTTCTACATCCGGGATGGTGACGCGATCAACCTTGGCCGGAAGTGTGCTGTAGAAGTCCAGCGGCAGATCGTAAGTGAAGAGTCCGCTAGTGGTGTCAACCGACTGGGGCATAGTTTCGAAGAGTCCGGCGAGCGAACGCGAGGTGGCATCTTTTGCCATTGTCAGTTCAGCAGCGGAGAGCGGCGATGACTGCATGCCTTCGATTTCCTTGAACATTTCACGCAGGGCGTCGGAGGTGGTGTCGGTGCGCACGCTGCTTCCGATCACAAAGGGGCCAGGGCCGCGGTGGTAGTTAAAGAATGAGAACGCGCCGTAGGTGTAGCCGTTCTTCTCGCGCAAGTTCATGTTGATGCGGCTGGAGAACAGTCCGCCGAGAGCGGCGTTGGCCACTTCCATCGGAGCGTAATCGGGAGTCGCGCGCGGCGCCCCGAGCGTTACGGCGGCGAGCATGCTTTGCGCCGAGCCGGCTTTGTCGACCAGGTAGATGGATGGCGAAGGTGTTGCCTGCATCTGCGGAACAGGTGAGCGCTGGCCAGTACGTTGCCATGCACCGAAGTATTTTTCGCCCAGGCTGCGCGCTTCGGCATCGGTGAGATCTCCGGCAACGACCAGCGCGGTATTGACGGGGACATAATCGGTGGACCAAAACTTCTCAAGGTCCGCACGGGTCGTGCCCTTGATGGACGCGTCGGTGCCCAATTCCGGAAACCCGTAATTCTTGTCGCCGTAGAGCAGGCGCACCGCGACACGACTGGCCAGCTTCTGCGGGTCATCGTTGATCTGCAATAACTCAGTTGCACGCTGACTGCGAATGCGCTCTATGTCCTTATCGTTGAACGAAGGATGCAGCACAACGTCGGAGAGCAGGTCGAAGTCGGCATCCACATTACGCTTCAGCACCTCCGTGGTTACGGAAGACTGGTCGGTGTCACTGTCGGAATCGAGCGTGGCGCCGATCTGTGCCACGTCGTCGGCAATCTTCGGTGCCGAACGCGCCTTGGTGCCTTCGGTCAACATGTGCGCGGTGAAGCCAGCCAGGCCAGGCCTATCGACCGGATTGTCGCCACTCCCGCCGAGGGCCACCACTCGCGCCGCGACAACGGGAAGGTTATGCTGCTCGGTCAGCAATACTGTCAGCCCGTTGGAGAGCGTGATCCGCTTCGGGACTGGAAGATTGAGTTTCGAGAGCGCGCCGGGGCTGGGCGCGGCCTTGCGCCATTCCTGGCTGGGGATGTTCAGTGAGGCAACGTTAGATGGCGTTTCAGGCTGCATGTTCTGTGGCGGATCGTTGATCGTTTTCTTGCCTTTGACGGCGTACAGCACGACGCGTGAGTTGTCGGTCAGCGTGGTCGCGGCGAACTGCTTCAGGCTAGCAGTGTTGACTGCGTCATAACGCTGTAAGTCCCACTCGAACTTACCGGGATCCCCCAGGTAGTGGTTGTATTGGTTCAGTAGATTGGCGATCCCACCCATTCTCTGAAGGCGAAACACCAGCGCTGACTGGATGGAGTTGCGCGCCATCTCCACTTCTTGCGCGGTAGGGCCATCTTTGCGGAGTGCCGCCAGTTCCTGGTTGATGGCCTGCTCCAGCTTTTCCGGAGTGACGCCGGGCTTGCATGTGGCTTGCAGGTAGAAAGCAGAGCCGAGTTTGGTCGGATACCGTCCCGCGTCCACGTCTTGGGCGATCTGCAACTCGTAGACGAGTTTCTTGTACAGGCGGCTCGATTTTCCGCTTCCCAGGACGTGGGCCAACATATCCGCATCCGCATCGCCGGGTGCAAAGTAGGGCGGCGTCAGCCAGAGCATGTACACGCGGGGCAACTCGACTTCGTCGCTGACGGTGAGGCGCTTCTCCTGTGGAATGGGGTAGGTCTTCGCGTCTACGCGTGGAACGGGCGGTCCGGACGGAATCGGGCCGAAATACTTCTCGACCATACTCCTGGCGGTCGCAGAATCGAAGTCGCCGACGATGGCGATGGTGGCGTTGTTGGGCGTGTAGTACTGGCGGAAGAACTCGCGCACATCATCGAGTTTCGCGGCTTCGATATCGGCATGCGATCCGATGACCACCCCATGGTAAGGATGTGGCGCCGGATAAAGCGCCTGGAACATTGCCTCCTCGGGTAAGCCATAAGGCGAGTTCTCGGTGCTCTGCCGCCGCTCGTTACGAACCACGTCCCTTTGATTCGCGAGCTTCGGTCCATCCAGCGTCTCCAACAGAAAGCCCATGCGATCGCTCTCGAGCCACAGCGCAAGTTCGAGTTGGTTCGAGGGTAGCGTCTCGAAATAGTTGGTTCGGTCAAAGTCGGTGGTGCCGTTGATATCGCTTGCACCAGCCGCTTCCAGGTATCTGAAGTGGGCCTTTTCGCCCACGTTCTTCGAACCCTGGAACATCATGTGCTCGAAAAGATGGGCAAAGCCGGTGCGGCCTGGTTTCTCGTACATCGGACCGACGTGATACCAGATGTTCACGGTGACCAGCGGCAGGCGGTGGTCTTCGGAGAGGATGACCTCGAGGCCGTTCTGCAGCTTGTACTTCTGGAATTGTATTTGCGGCCAGGAATCGGGCTTCGCAGGTGCAGCCGCTGAGACCGTTGCAAAGGAGGTAAGTAGAAAAAGAACCACCGACAGGACCAGAAGAAGACGGGCCTTGCGCATGGGCACTCTCCCTAGCCGACATTAATAGCTGCGCGCCATTGTAGCGCGATTTTGCAGTGCCGAGGATCAGCGGCATACGCTGGTCCGCATTAGTTCAGCGTCGGATCAGCCACTCGGACGCAAAGCGTCTACGCGTGGGGATCGGAACCCGATGACTCTTGGTTTGTTTCTGTTGTAGTCAGGATTATCGAGTGCTACTTTAGATTTTTGCCGAACGAACCCAAGCCAAGGGAAGCTTCGGATCGAGGCGATCCTGGGTCGATGGATGTCGGAGTTTGACGACGAACGCACGAGGGTGGGAACAGCCGCAGGTTGTTTCCAGCAGACGGGGATAAACGGCCGGGCGATCGGTCCGTTTCTGATTGTGTGGACAACGCCGAAGGTGGTACGAGAGCGATCCCATCCGCTTTGCCGCAAACGGAAAAGACCAAAACTGCGGCGAATCGGTCCGTTCGTTTCAGTGTACGAAGAAGGCTGTGGCGGCCAGCGTAATGCCAATCCCAGCCATCAAGAGGCCGAAGGCCCAGTAAAACTTGCGCCCTGACAGCAGCGTGATGGATGTGATCACGAGCCCAACTTCCAGGAATACCTCCGCCAAGTCATAACGATCGGCTCGATTTCTCTCGGTTCCGACTTCGGCCTCCATCTCTCTTGCCTTGTCCTCGATTTCTTTTTGATCGTCTTTGTAGCGCGACGCCTCGCTGGAGTATTTTTCGCGCAATTTGGCCAGAGCAGCAGCATCGGTGGTGGTCTGAACCGAGGCCTGGTCGCTGAAGATTTCATCCTCATGGCGGCGGATATTTTTCGCCTGATAGTAGGCCCATTGATCCGATGCCTTGGCCTGCAGCACAACTTCTTCTGTGTGGGCGCGGTGACCCAGCAGAGTCACGACCGCCACCAGGACGGCCAGCACGGCCATTGTTACCGAAATCGGCGCCAGCGAGGGATCCTCTTTGGCGTGTTCGGCATGTTCTTTCAGTTCGTTCAGCTCTTCTGACATCCGTCACTCTCCCATGACTTTTACGATGACCCGCTTGTCCCGTTGCCCGTCAAACTCAGCATAGAAAATCCGCTGCCATGTTCCCAGATCCAGCGTCCCGGCAGTGATGGGCACAATCACCTCATGATGAATCAGCAGTGCTTTAAGGTGAGAGTCGCCGTTGTCTTCCCCGGTATCGTGATGCTTGTACTCTTTTCGAAAAGGGGCAAGGTGCTCTAGCCACTTGTCAATATCTTCGATCAATCCATTCTCGTTGTCATTCACATACACACCGGCCGTGATGTGCATGGCGGACACCAGCACCATGCCTTCCTTGACTCCGCTCTTGCTCAGGATATCCTCCACCTGGGGCGTGATGTGAACATACGCTCGGTGCGTCTTCGTATGAAATCGCAAATATTCCGTATACGTCTTCATAACTTTAAAGCTACATTAGCACTGCAGCGATTTTGCCAGTGGCGATCAGTTCTGCCGTTCGTGCAACGTCCGTATACATCACACGATCCTTCTCAATTGGCGGACACACGCTTCGTATTGCCGAATGCGCCGCTTGCCCGCGCTTTGATGTCTTCAGCGGAGCGAGGAAGTCCAGCGCCTGGGCAACCGCCATGGCTTCAATCGCCAGCACATTCCGCGTGTTCTCGACGACGCGCCGCAGCTTGAGTGCCGCGGTCATGCCCATCGAAACATAATCTTCCTTGTTGCCAGAGGTGGTGATCGAATCCACCGACGCCGGGTGGGCCAATACTTTGTTTTCACTGACGAGCGCGGCCGCAGTAACTTGCGGCAACATGAATCCCGAATTCAACCCAGCTCCCGGAGCGAGGAATGGCGGCAGGCCTTCGCTTAGGGCAGGATTTACCAGCCTTTCGATCCGCCGCTCGCTGATGCCTGCCAGCGCACTCAGCGCAATTGCCAGGAAATCCAGTGCGAATGCCAGCGGTTCTCCATGAAAATTTCCGCCGGAGATTACGTCGCCCGCACCGCTCTTTGGGTCGGTGATGAAGACCAGCGGATTGTCTACCGCCGAGTTGGCTTCGGTCTCAAGTACCGATCGGCAGTATGCGAGAGTGTCGCGGACAGCACCGTGCACCTGCGGAATGCAGCGCAACGAATAAGCGTCCTGTACTCGCCCGCACGCGCGGTGTGACTCGCGAATCTGGCTGCCTTCGAGCATGCGGCGTAGATTTGCGGCGCTTTTTATTTGTCCGGCATGTGGACGCACCTCGTGAATGCGTACATCGAACGCCGTATCGGTTCCTCTCAAAGCGTCGCACGAGAGTCCGCCCAGCACATCAGCGGTATCCACAAGAGCTTCGGCTGCCAGCAACGCCAGAGCGCCGACTGCCAGCATGGCTTGCGTGCCGTTGATGAGAGAGATCGCTTCTTTGGCTTCAAGGACAAGCGGCTTGATCTGGGCCCGCTTCAAAGCCTCCGAGGCAGGGAAGCGAGTTCCCGTCTCGTCGTGGCATTCGCCTTCTCCGATTAGAGCGAGTGCCAGATGCGCAAGTGGGGCCAAATCGCCGCTCGCGCCCACGCTGCCCTGCGATGGAATGAACGGGATGACGCCTCGATTCAGCATCTCGCAGAGTACATCGATCACCGCTGCGCGAACACCGGAGTAGCCTTTGGCGAGTGAATTTGCTCGCAAAAGCATCATGGCCCGAGTTTCCGCAAGAGGAAGAGGAGAGCCAACACCGAAGGCGTGCGATCGCACTAAGTTCACTTGCAGTTCGCGGATTTGGTCGCCGAGAATCCGAACATCACTCAGTTTGCCGACTCCGGTCGTGATCGCGTATGCCAACTTATCCCCGGCGACTATCTCGTCGACCACGGTGCGCGCTAGATTGACGGCTTCGCGGGCATCCGGCGAGAGCAGTACCGCCTGACGCGATATTGCGACCTCGCGCACATCCTCCAGTCTGAGATCGTTTCCGGTGATGTGGAGAGCGTTCAAAAGAGTCCTCGAGTCATCCGTCATTTCCCAGTTGCGGCGCGGAACACGCTAAGGTACTTGTCCGGCAGGGCAGAGACTTTCATCTCTGAATTCGTAACGATATGCGTGGTCTGGCCTTCCGCCAGCACCGTGCCGGTATTGGCGCGTGCCAATTCGTAGCTGAATCGAATCACAGATTCGCGTACCGTCTTCAGCCAGGTGCGTACAATGACTTCCTCATCGTAATAAACCGGCGCACGGTACCGGCATTGGACCTCGACCACCGCGATGAAAAGTCCGTCTTCGCGCTCCATGTCGCGATACGAAAATCCCATCTGCCGCATCAGTTCCACACGGCCCACTTCGAACCAGAT
>Ga0070732_10000640_pt1 | contig 20984 bp, 17 predicted proteins | sample Coa_R1_5_FD_66449 | JGI IMG/M metagenome (GOLD analysis project Ga0070732, IMG submission 66449) | Surface soil microbial communities from Centralia Pennsylvania, which are recovering from an underground coalmine fire - Coalmine... | ecosystem: Environmental > Terrestrial > Soil > Unclassified ... | reverse complement strand
CACAAGGTCCCGATACTATACGGATCGCGTGGGCAAAGTCTTGGGCCTAATGGTTCGATTGGGACTTGTTGAAGAGTCAATGATGGACGCTCGCGGGAATGGCAGAAAATATTCCGGGTTCAAGATACGCGATTCGGCAATGGCGGGTGTAAAGATGCGCTTAGCCTGCATCGCCAACGGAGAGCAGCTGTCGCTCTTCACAAACGGACACGAGGAGCCTTCCAAGGCTCTCAGCATGAACGATGTCGCGAAACTGCGAGTATGCCCGGACTGCGGGTTCCATTCACAATCCCTGACGGCCACCTTTTGCGAGCGCTGTGCCAAGCAGTTGAATGTGAAATGCGACAAGTGTGCCAAGATGGTCTTGGCCAGCTTCGACTATTGTAACGGATGCGGCGCGCGATTATCTCTCTAGGTTTCTATCCTCTGGCCGCACTTTCCACAGAAAGCTGAGCCTTCGGGAAGACCAGTCCCACACTTCTGACAGTTTATACCAGTCTCTATCGCGTCTGGGACAGTGTTCTTACCGTTCGATCGTCTCTTCAACCCATAAGTTCCCGCGCCGGCCCCGGCGACGACCAGGGCGCCCACCACTCCGTACATCAGGTACGATGTGATAGGAAGAGGTGAGTTGTTCTGCGGATTGTTGGTCGAGGGCTGCGTAAGCGAGAATTGCCATGTGTCGTTAAGGAAAACCGGTGTCCCACATCCAGCCTCCGGGGAAGCACCAACGTCTTCTCCGCCTCCGAACAGAATCGCTGCTCCTAGTGCTGGATCGTAGTCGATTCCGAACTCTTGTCTCTCTCCCGGAGAACTGGCCGGCGTCAGCTGTCTCCACACTTGCTCTGCATAGATCCTCGTATCATTCTGATCGTTACCACAAGTTCCCGCCGGGTCCCAGCCACCATAGAATAGATCTCCAGCTATAGCCGGGTCCCAGACTAGTCCGAAACTGTTCCTGTGATCCGGGCTGCCCGAAGGATAGAGCTGCGTCCATACTCCTCTCTGGTACTTCCAAGTGTCCGCCTGTCCACCATTTACACTCCAGTAATCCGTTGAACCACCAAACAACAGCGTATAGCCGGATGCAGGGTCATAGACCATCCCCGGTTGTCCCCGAGGACTCGGCGCCTGTGCTGTGGCCAGCATTGTCCAGCGTCCGGACTTGAAAGTCCACGTGTCGTTGTAGTAGTGATAATTCGGGGAGGGGGCTTTGTTGACACCGCCGAAGAGAAGGATGTAACCGTCTGCCGCGTCGTAGACCATTGGAGCGTCTTCTCGGGTGGGAGGCATTATGCTCGTCTGTAATCTTGTCCAAGTTCCGTCTTGGAACGCCCATGTATCGTTCAATTCGCCGTTGACGCCTTCTCCGCCGTAGAGGAGCACGTATCCGTCTGCTGGGTCATAGGCCATACTGACATCGGATCTTGGACCCGGATTTGTGGAAGTACTGAGCTGGGTCCAAGTATTGTGGAGGAATATCCAGGTGTCGCTGAGATAGCTGCTCGCATTATTCCAACCCCCGTAAAGAAGCATGTAACCATCCAAAGGATCATAGACCATGCCCGGATTGATACGGGAAAGAGGAACCGCTGATCCGGGCGTAAGAGCTACCTTCGACCAGTCAAGACTCACATTCGTGGTGGATGCTGCAGTCGCGAGCCTTACTGACGGCGCGAACCCGACTACTAAGATCGTGGATAGCGTTAGGAATATCAGAATATTATTGCGCATGTACTGCTCAGGGTTGAATGGTCTTTTCAAAACGGAATTATTAACAATTCGGAAAACAGGCTGTCGCATTCTGCCTCGGGCTAGGACGATTTGGTGTCGCGAGCGAACAGGCTCCATAAAATTCCCGAATAGGACACGATTGATTGGGACCGTTTCGGGCATAGTTCGCCTTTCTAGGCGCAGAACTGTCCAGTTGACGTTTTCAGATTTCTTTCAGCAATTCTCTAATCTGGTTCTCGATCTCGTCGTAGGCCCCTTCGCCTGCATGTTCCCAGCGGACCTTGCCCTTCGCATCGATCAGAGTCTGCCGAGGCCAGTACTGGTTTCCATAGAGTTTCCAAGTCACATTCTCACCGTCTAATGCAACTGGATACTCGATCCCAAAACGTTTCACTGCGTCAGCAACATTCTCTGGAACCTTCTCAAAGTCAAACTCGGGAGTATGAACCCCAATCAAGGCGAACTTGTCTTTCGGGTATTTCATGTACAGTTGTTTCACATGTGGCAGTGTATGGACACAGTTGATACAGCCGAAAGTCCAGAAATCAAGCAAGACCACTTTCCCCTTCAACCCACTCATTGTCAACGGCGGACTATTGATCCATCCTTGAAGCTGTGAGAATTCGGGAGCTTGGCGTCCAATCAAGGAAACCGAGAGCATAGTTCTTCCCCTATGAGTGGGGGCTGTCTGCCACTAGTATATTGGGTCCGCTCTCTTCGTCTAGCTTTATCTTCCAATCCGTTCCGACAAAAAACGAGGAAAACCGGTTGACTGTTGTCGTATCCGGGGCTAATCGCTTCTTCCGAATTGGGCTTATTTCTGGAGTTCTCGCAATACTTGCCGACTTCGTCCTAGAGCTCGTACTTCTGAGACAGTTGTCCGTTTTCAATACCGGCCTGGGGCTCTGGGTATTCGTATCGCAATTCTTGGTCTCCGCCGCCCTCCTACTGATCCTCGTTGTTGTAGGGTCCTTCGCATGTATGACGGTTCACCGGGCAGCTGGTTCGAGAAAGCCCTGGATCATCTACTACATCATTCTCGGACTAGCGATTTTCGCAGCCTTCACAGCCGGCCTGAATAGCGGGCTCAGTCTCGACGTGAAGTACTCGACCTATTTTGGAAAGGCGGGAATCGACTATCTCAACCTCCAGTACCTTAACGGAGCTGTAATCTGGATTGTCTTCGCTCTCGCAGCCCTCTTCATGCTCAGCGATCCACGAGTCTCATGGGGCGTCAGCGGGGATGGGAAGAGGCATCTCTACATGCACAGCAAGCTTCTCGGTCTCCTACGACTGTTCCAGAGGTCCAATCTCGGAACTACTTTTGCGCGAAGGAGATACTATGACATCGGAGCTAGACAGCCTGTACAGTGGGACATCGGAGAGAACCTGGATCACGCAGTACTTTCAAAGAACGGCAAGTTAGAATGGAACGATCGGTTCTCGGTTAGATCGCCCGCATTCTTGGCCTGGACCGCAATCAAGTTCCTACTCGCTCTAGGCATCGCCTCGCTGATTGCCAATGACATCGCTTTGCGGTTCCTCACCGTTCAGAACTACATGACCCAGACGAACAGCTCATGGTGGGCCCAGATAGGAAACTACTTTGGAATTCTAGGCATGAGACTCGCCGGAACCTACCAAGTCTCGCCGACCTTCGGAATTGACAACGTCTTCACCTTCGAAGTGTTCAAACTAATCCTCTCACTTCTAGGTCTCGCATTCATCGTTCTCGGAATTCGACTAGGCATCGCAATCATCCCCAATTTGTTAGTCGGGGCCTCCAAGCACTCGCTTGGAATGTCGCGCACGGCCCTCAGTCACCTATTCGCGATCATACTCCTACCTCTCGTCTACGTATTCCTCAGCAGTGGTGCTTGGGTCTACGATGTAGGCGCACCATTCATTCTCTGGGCTGTAGTGTTCGGTCTCGTAGGCTTTGCTCTTCTCACAGGAATTACCCGGACCCAGAGAATACTCCATTTCAAAATAACCCGGGTCAGGGCAATAATCATTATCGCGATTGTGCTGACCGCGGCAATCGCGCCTAACGCATTTTCATCATTTCTGCGTGCGCAGTCTGGACAGTACATCAATTACCAGTGGGACCCGGCCTATGTTCCGACAATCCAGTACACCAGATGGGCATACGGCGTAGACTCGGTCAACAGCGCTAACCTGTCGATGATCACGAGCTACAGCAACCAGACCAACACCTTGGATCATATTCGAATATTCACGAACTCTTCCGCCCAGCTAAACATGAAACCTCTGGTCGGAGTGAACTGGATGTCTATCGACAACGCTCCAGTCGATATCATCTACATCAATGGCACGGAATACTGGGTTTCAATACTCCAGCTAGTGGAGGCTAACTATGCCAACGATGTTGATGTCTGGCGCACTCAACATCTGCTTCTCACACATTCCGAAAAAATCCTGGCGGTAAACGCGGCGACCACTCAGACAGTGGATATGAGCACGATATGGAATCTGACCCAGACGCCCCAGATCTACTACGGAGAGGGAGGATTGTGGTCCTCAGTCGACGAGGTCTACCTGAACATCCCAGGCTTCAACGAGACCCACCTAGCAAACTACAAGGGTCCGCCAAGCTACAACGGTGCTCCGGATTATACATATCAGGGCTTCTGGCTGTACTGGAAGTTCTTCTGGCAGGGACGATTCGACTTCGCCAACGGCAACTACGGCAACATCAAAGCCCTAGAATACAGGGATGTGAACACTCGACTCTCGAACATTCTCCTTCCCAACATGCAGATGGACCCGGACCCCTATCCGGTCGTTGACAAGTCGGGAAACATCTACCTGCTACACTGGGTCTGGATCAACTGGCAGAGCCCAAGCGACTTCGCCGACTACCCCGAGCATACTCAAACCTCAATACTGAGACTCTTCGGAGCAGTCCTGACCGACGTCAAGACCGGAGCGATCACGGGGTATCTCTACAATAATGGCAAGACAGACTATGTCACGTCCTTCTATCGCTCGATGTATCCCCAGTGGAACCAGCCGATGCCGTCCTGGCTGATTCCCCAGCTACGATATCCCGAGACGTACTTCAATACTCAACAAGACGTGTACAACTTCTACTTCCAGACCGACCCGTTACAGTGGCAGAGGAACGTGTTCCTCCAGTCAACAGAGGACACCCGGTTCATCATCACCCCGATCAACGGAAACCTAGCATGGGCCGCCGTAAGACTCGTAGAGATCTATCAGAGCCCCTCCCAGAACTTGGCCGGACTCTACATTGCCCCTGCTGGAAACCAGACCGGGACAGTGTATTTGATCAGGTTCCCTGAAGGGACAACTGTTATCGGTCCCAATTCTGCAGCCTCGGCAGTGACCACGGACCCGACTATCAAGTCTAGGCTGACTCTCCATCCTGACTGGACCAGTGGAAACATGCTGCTGTATTCGATCAACGGGGGACTGATCTACGTCATACCCTACTACGGGACCTCGTCTAGTCTCACCGTCCCTGTCATGGTCGCGGTCGTAAACGCGTACACGAAACAAGTTGGCTCATACGCCATTACGAACCCCAATGATCCGACGGAAGTACAGAGCGCTACAAGCCGAGCGGTCAGCAGCCTAGGGGTCTCAACTGGAACCCAGCAGACGATCACGGGCAACGTAACCTCGATAGGCTCCTACGTTGTCAACGGTAACACTAGATGGGTGATCGGAATAAGAACGAACAGTACTACAATCGTCCAAGTCCTAGCCAAGGCTGAAACGTTATCCACATCAGACCAGGTCAAAATAGCCGCATTAGCTACGGGAGAAAAGATCACTGTTCTCGTAGACACGTCCCAAGCACCACCAACAGTGCTGAGCGTACAATAGACCCGTCAGCCGAAGTCATGCGGAAACGAGTGCCAGAAAATCCAGATCATGCTTCGTGTGACTGAGGCCGATGTGAAGCGTCTACTCTCATATCCGAAGGCTATCCAATTAGTCCGGGAGGCGTATGTCAGACTCGCCGAGGGCCAGGCTGTTAATCCTCCGCGAATCCTCCTACAGGTTCCCAATGGTGCGTCGATGTTCTTCATGTCTGCATACGTGTACGGTCAGGGAACCGTTGCACTCAAAGCGGCGCGGGTCAATGTAGGGAATCCGCGGGTCTCTCTGCCAACCGTCATGACGACAATTTACGCGTACGATGCAATCACCGGAGTGCTGGCAGCAGAGGTCGAGGGAGACTGGCTGACAGCCGTAAGGACTGCTGCGAGCACGGCGGTGGCAACAGATGTCTTGGCCAGCAAGAACGCCAAGGTTCTCGGAGTATTCGGAGCTGGCACGGAAGCAACGACTCACATTCCCGCGCTTATGCTAGTCAGAGACTTCGACAGGATTCTCGTCTATTCCAGAGACAAAAGAAAACGAGAATTGTTTGCAGAGAAAATGTCTCAGGACCATGCAGCGATGGTCGTGGCAGCTGACACTCCTCAACAAGTGGCGCGAGAGTCTGATGTGATTGTAACCGCGACAACAGCTGACACTCCGGTCTTCGACGGAAGCATGGTCAAACCAGGAGTACATGTGAACGCGATAGGAAGGGCTACCCCGGAAGGCAGGGAGGTCGACACAGAGCTTGTCAGAAAATCCAGAGTGGTTGTTGATTCACGAGCGCAAGCCCTAGCCACCTACGGCGACATTATCCGGCCAATGAGAGAAGGGGCGGTTCGAGAGTCGGATCTCATGGAGCTTGGAGAGATTCTGACAGGAAAAACAAAGATACGCCCGGTCGACGGTCCTACCTTTTTCAAGGCTGGCGGCCTAGCGGTTCTAGACTCAACAATAACAGACTATGTTCTCAACCGACTGCCGCGTACAAGCCCTGATCAGTAGTATTCTCGAGCGTGGATGTGGAGATGTTGTCAGCCCACGTACGATAGGTTAGCTGTGGTCTGAACAGTCTTGCTGGAGACGCTCGAGAAGGTGTTGGAGTATACGAGATAATATGTTCCTCCGCCGGGAAGACTTACGATGGTAGTATCCGTGGTTACTTGTCCGCTGTCGTAGTAGGCAGTTGCCGCATGACCGTTTTGCCAGTTAACATAATTTGTCTGGTCCACCACATAGACCTCGATATCGTTTCCACTACCCCCCGAAGCTGTAAAGCTCACATCAACACTGACCGACCTGGCCCCCGATGGAACTGTGAGCATGTAGTAGTTGTATTGTGATGGCTGAACCGTGATAGGTCCGTTTACTATGCTGAGAGAGTGGGGCGCTGTTGAACTGAATGTGTTGACGACTGTGTATAGCGCAATGCCGGCGACTATGGCCCCAACTATGACGACAATTATGACGATCGCAATGATCAAGTTCTTGTTAGACTTCGCGGGAGCTGGCTGGTAAGGAGCCTGATATTGTGGCGCGCTCCAAACCGGAGGAGCCTGCTGTACTACAACGGTCGCGCCGCAGGACGGACAGAATTTTGCATCGGAGGCTATCGGCTTGCCACAACTACGACAGAACATAGTCGGCGCGCTCATTTCTTAGCCCGTTACCTCATCCATAGTGAAGCGTATTAAACAATATAGAAGCGTGGTGGTGGTGAATCCAATATTGATCGTTCTGCTTAGTGGGCCCTCGCGCAATGGACAAACTAGGCTTTTTCAGTTCGTAGCGGATCCACAAGATTACCTAGAACCGAATCTATCACTTCTCTCATAACCAGTATACTACCGGTATCTTTCCCGTTCATATATTGACGGCGCAATTTTCCACTAAGACATGAGCTCGACTGGCGCATCGTGGCCCGTGGTCCCCGGTACGTACAAGGTCGGGGATCCAAACGCGCCCGTGGCAATATGCGCCCTAACATCCGAGAAATTGATGAACCCACTCGCGAGTCTTCCTGGCGTCGCTATCGCAGGCATGGTCTATACAGCCAATCTTGGAATCGCGAGAATCATAACTAACATAACAACGAATCCATCGATCCGTTTTCTCCTTATTTGTGGAAAGGAGTCCGAGCTCTTCAAGCCGGGACAGTCCCTCACTGCGCTTGCCGAGAACGGGGTCGATGATTCTAAGCGGATCGTTGGTGCAGCCGGCTACGATCCGGTTTTGCCGACAATTGCTCCTCAGCAGGTCGAACAGTTCCGTAAGCAGGTTGAAGTCGTTGATTGGGCTGGTGAGGATGATCTCCAAGCTCTCGAGGAGCGTGTTAAGAGTCTCTCCGCTCGAAATCCGGGACCCTTCAAGGCGGACGGTGCGTCAGCATCAACAGTGGCTGCTGGGGAGGCCTTCACGGTTATTCGGCCCGGGGGTCAGCGTGAGCCGCTAATCTATGACCCGAAAGGATACTTCGTGATCAGCATCGATCAAGATCAGAAAGAGATCATCTTGCGACACTATCTGCCTGATCACACGCCTGCGCATGAGATGCGAGGAAGAGGAGCGACTTCGATGCTGCTCGGATTACTCCGTGATGGTCTAGTTACTCAGCTCAGCCATGCAGGCTACCTAGGTGAAGAGCTGGCCAAAGCGCAAACAGCCTTGCAGTTTGGTCTGAGGTACGATCAGGACAGACTCCTACGACCACGCGAATCACCAGTAGCGGCAACGACTGAGCAACAGGCAATGGGCTCAGAGAAACAGGGCACAACCCCACCTCAAGCACCCCTAAAGAAACCGGTTGTAGAATTGTACACATTGAAACAGCTAGAGAGTATCTCGCCAGATGCCGATGTCGACGTGTTTCTCTCGGTTACGGATCTTCCGCGAGAACATGTGTTGGGCGGGAGGTTTGTGGAGCCGGACATGTCAGGGGCTTCTAGAGTTTTGAGAGGAACACCGAAGCGGATCGAGGTTGAATGGAGTCAAGCGAGTCGGTTCGCAATGGGAACTCCACAGGACCTTGTTGTGGGCGCGATTCTCCGCGTGTTCGGAAAGTTCGACAAGAACAATCTCGTACACGGAGAACAGATCATAGTCCTGACAAAGGTCGAGAAGATATCATGAGCTTAGTCTTAGGCAGAAACTGTTGCGGTGTCGGAGAAACCGTATTCTGTCGCGAGGTCAGTAACGCGAATTGATTTGCCGGTCTTGTCCATGATCTTAGAGTCCGAAGCCAGCGCTGCCACAGCCAGCCCCGTAAACAATTGGCTGTAAGACTTCTTCAGATCATAGTGTTCCTTGTAAGCCATAACCTTCTCGGTCCGAGTAAGGGGTGGCCAAATGCAGATTGAAGCTACTCCGTATTGACGGAGCTGATGCGCCATGTCAGCCGATAATTTGTCTACCCCCGCTTTTCCTACTCCGTACGCGATGTTGCCGGCGTATTTTGTGGCTCCGATGGAGGAGATGTTGACAATTATTCCGCTTTGTCTTGGGATCATCATCTGAGCTGCGTATTGACTTGCTACGTAGTAGGAGCGGAGTCCCACATCGAACATCTCATCCCATTGTGAGACTGGTAATGTCCAGAACGGTTCTTCAGGATCGTATCCCCGACTGTTGGGTGTCTCTCCAAAGGATGTTGCGTTGTTTACCAAGATATCGAGATGGGTCTGTTCGTCCCGAACTCTTCTGAAAACGGCCTCGACTTCACTATCATTTCGATGGTCGCAACGAACCGGGATTCCATGGCCTCCGAGATTCGTCAATTCCTGGGCAGTTCCAGATATTGTCCCTGGCCAACGGCTCTCATCTTTCTGAAGGCTCCGCCCCGTCACGTAGACAGTCGCACCTGCCTTTCCAAGCCCGAGTGCAATGCCTTTGCCTATTCCACGACTCGCGCCTGTGACGACTGCGACTTGTCCTTTGAGCCGATGCGACATCTTCCGAAAACTAGTCGCGACTCCAACATATTAGCTTGTAATCACGCGTGACGCCCATCGTCCGACTCTGTCATTCAGTGGACTTGACCGCGGGCGGGACCTTTCGAATGCGAAGCCCAGCTAGCAATGCAAGAATGATGAAGAGCGCTGATGTTATGATGAGCACGCTTGCGTGGTTATTTGTGTAGAGGACGCCTCCGATGAACGCGCCGACTACGAAGCCGAGCTGTTCGAAGGTCAAGTAGAATCCCCACTGGCCTGCCCTAGACTTTCCCTGTCTCATTTTCTGTAGGAGCGAGTATGAGACGTAGCTCGGAGCCCTAGCTCCGCCGAGAAGGAAGACCATGGGCGCGACGAGCAGAGGAGAGCTTACGAGAACTATTCCAAGAGAGCCTCCAGCAACCAGCAGAAGAGTCGATGCAATTGTCGATCCCGGATTCCTACGTGAGGCCCAGCGGCCGAGAAGGATCGCAAAGAGTCCGCCGCCCATAGCCTGAACGGACCCGAGAAGCTGAATCTGAACAGCGCTGAGGTGAAGCTGATCCTGAAAGAACAATGGGAGAAACGAGGGTGATGTGATGCTGAGGGCTACCGCCGCTCCGACAAGATAGACGAGAATAGTCAGTTCTTGACGGGATCTCGGAAGCTCCAACAACGGAGCCTTCGTGTCCACAACGCTCGGTGGTTGACGCTTCAGCGGGAGGAGGATGACTGTGGATATTGTCCAGAGTGCTAGTGAGACCCAGAACAGGTCCCGGATGCTGAACCAACTGAGAAGTAATCCTCCAGCAAGCGGCGAAAGGACTAGCCCCAACGGGAATGCGGAGTAGACTGCTCCGAACGCGGACGACATTTTTCGCGCGTCGCTTAGCTGGCCGATGAATGCGTTCATCGCGGGCAGGTTGAACGCGGACAACTGTAGGATGATCAGTCCGGGAATGACGTCGGACCAGGTGTTTGAGAAATAGAAGAGGATCGGGACGGGGATGCTCATTATCCATCCGATGATGAGCAGGATCTTGTTGTCGTACTTGTTAGCGAGGATAGCGCCGGGAATCATTGAGACGGCGGCTGCGACATAGCCGATGCTGTAGACGAGGCCTACTTGTTCCGGGCTGGCGCTGAGCTGGGCTAGATAGAGGCTCCAGACATAATTGAAGACGCCCAACCCGAACGTCCAGAGGAACAACGAAAAGAACAATAGGCGCAGGTCGCGTGGAAGGCTCCCCCGCCAAGAGAGAAGACTCATCCAACGCATCATGCTAGATAGCCCAGCGGAGAAGGGACGCGAGAGTCGCCCGAAATCAAACTTGTCTTCTTACACGGGTCCAGATTCGACGCTCGGCGTCGACCATACCGGTAAGCTTGGCGAATAGTTACAGAACCGATTAGAGCTTTCACAGATTCTTCATACAATATCGAGGATTGAAACCGGTGTCTTTCCTGACAAAGAAGGCGCCGCTGTGGTCCCTCATACTAGCGGTCCTCGTTACTGCGGGCGGTTTTACTTCCATGATTTTCGTTGTTCCGCGATTGACTGCAGACTTGCAGACGCTTCACGATTTTTCGCTCGCCGCTTCACCCTCAAGCCTCACTGTTACACAAGGCAGCTTTCTCACTTCAAACATCACTGTGACAAGCCGTGGCACGTTTAGTGGGAACGTGTCCTTGACCGTGACGGCTCCGATGGCCGTTATCGGCGTGGCTGGCGGTCCTTCACCTGGGGATCTTGTTGCGGGGGGCTCGGCCACATCGGTTGTTTCCGTCGAGCCGAGCTCTCTCACGACTCCGGGATCCTACGTCGTAACGGTGACCGGGACGGCTGGAGTGCTCACGCATTCTATCGATATTACTGTCACAGTCAAGGCTTCGACCATTGTCAACGGACAAGAGGATCTAAGCCTAGATAGCTCGTCGTTCCTGAACAGCACAGACGCGCACTTGTATCTCAGAAACTTCGGAACGGTGAACATTACACTAGTCTCGTATTACGCTGTTGACGCATACGGGGACCAGTGGGCTCTTGTTTCGTGGAGCGGTCCCAGCATCGCTCCCAACCAGGTCGGCGTAGCGAACATCCTGATCGGAACCAGCTGTCCAAACTGCACATACAGCGGAACAGCAGGCGCGTTCACACAGTTCAGCCCTGGCTCCTATTCGATAAAATTCGTCACAACGAGGAACAACCAGTTCACCTTCACAATCACCAGATAAGACTCCCGCCCGGCCGGACTCTCTCCGCAAGTCACGTGGAAGACTGCCCGCCAAGAAAGCAGGCTCGTCCATCATCTCATCACCCTAGCAGTCCCGCCCTAGAGAGGAATCTCGCGAATATATCGCGATACAATAATATCGCGCGACAATAATATCGAGACCTAAAATTATCGACAAGAAAAACTTCGCTTAAATCTCACAGCCGAACCTTCGCGTCTCCATGCGGATACTGCACCTCGCGGTCTTGATTGCGCTTTTAGGAATGATGGCGTTCGCTCTACCATCGAAAGTTGTAGCTCAGCCTTGCACGAACTGCACTCCGTTAGGATTCGGCAATAGTAACTATAACCTGTATCCGTTCCAGTCTTCAAGCTCTTCCTATCCTTCCTCCGCCCTAGACGTAGGGGTCCAGATCAACCAGACATTCTCGACGGTCGGATATTTCACCGGCGCAACTGTGGGCTGCACTGCAAACGGTGGTTGGACTTATCAGAACAACTTCTTCGATCCTTCGGGAGAATTCATCCAGGAGGTTCTAGCGATAGGCCTTACACCCACGACGCCCTCATGCTTTACCATCGAGTGGGGTCCGCCCGGAACAACCCAGGTCTACAACTACATGGCTGTTGAGATTCCTGCCGTCTACACGCCGTCGTTCCAGACGGCCGGAAACAGACTCGACTTCGTGGTCCAAGGATCTGCCGGTGTTCTTCCGAATGGAGAGTTGAACATTACAGCCTTCCAGCTGTTTCTGAATAATCAGCTTACAGGAACTTTGACGCCTGGGCAGATGCTCAACGCGACAACCGGGCAGCCTTTGAATGGAGCTGACGGACCAGTCTTCTACACCACAAACACAGGCCAGAACTTTGATCTAGTTGGTCCAGGCGGTGGCCAGAGCATAATATTCACCAGTGGCTCGGGGACAATAAGCTACTGTGGCTCAATCCCCAACTCGCCGCCCCAGCTCGGAGGCCTAGTCGGATCCCAAGGAGGGACAGTTGAGGACAGCAACATGTTCTACGGCAATGTAACCGTCTCAAGCGCTCCATGCTCCTATGCGCCCTCCACATACTCACAGTTCTTCAACTATCTTCCAACTCCCGGATCAGCAGGACCACCGGGACCAGGGTCGGGCACTGCAGGATGCGACTATGGAGCCGCTTCGTCCGGTGTCAATATTTTCAGCCCGACATGCCAGACCGTCCTGAGCTCACCAAGCTTCACAATCAACGGAAACGATTCGTTGCTGCCGGGGAACTATGCGACCGGACAGGCGGGTCAGGCTGTCGGATTTCCGTGCAATAATGGGAATACTGCGAACCCGCCGGGCTGTCCCTATGAGCCTCAGCTGAACTATCTGAAAGCATGGATTGACAATTACAATCCATCGGCCGGAACTTTCCAAGTACACATGACAACGTCGGACTTGACAAACCTCGCCACTGTCCCGCCGCCGGGCCAAGGGCAGTTCTGGTCGTTCCAGTGGACCTATGGCGGTACGAACTATTTCGCACAGATGATCGAATGGCTGACCAACACGGTCAACGTCGCCCCCTCGGGTGTTAGCTCCGGACCCTTCCAGGTCGCGGGCATATCTTTCTGGTACGGGACCACGGCTGTGACTCTAGTCAACTCGGGCACGCCAGCAGGTGGACTTCTCTATCCTGCGTACTATTATGCGGGAACGCTCTCTGGCAGTTACACTGTCGCGGCTCCGGGCACGATAACACTGACAGTACCGGTCAGTGCCGTAGGCAACCCGGCTGCGGGATCAGTCTTCACGAACGTACTTGCGACAACAGCCCAGATCTACGGCACCTATGACAGCACGACGGGAACCTATTTCGGACTACAACTACTGAACAATCCGGACACCGTCTACGCGACACTGCCATACAGTCTCGGAACACCACTACTACCCAACGGATATGTCCGAGTGGCTGTTCTACCGGGAACAACAGCGCCCAGCAGCACAACCCAGTGGACAACAGCAAGCCTAGTCAACTATCCCATAACGAATAACTGGCAGACCACCTACAGTCTCGCCAACTCACCCGGAGGAACCTACACGGTCTATGCGGAGCAGGTCAACAGTTTCACCGGCGCCGCCGGCTCAGCCACGTCGACCAGCTTCACATATGCGCCTACAGTCTCGATGAGCCTCAGCCCAACCTCGGGCACAGTAATGAAAGGAAGATCAATCTCCACAGTGGCAACAATCAGCGGCGGAATACAGACAGTCTACCTAACGGCTAGCTCTCTTCCAAGAGGAGTCTCGATCAGCTGGAACGCGAACCCAGTCACAGACTCGTTCTCCGGCGTAAGAGACACGATCACATTGTACACATCTCACACAGCCCAGAAAGGAACATTCACCATCACGTTCAACGCAATCGGTGCTGATGGAAACACGGCGACCACCAGCTATACGCTAACGATCTCGTAGTAGACGTCTGTCACGCGGAAGGCTACCCCGCCAAGAAAGAAAACCCAGCTATCGCATCAACTACTGGGTCCCAGTCGGATAGGCGGGAGAGAATAGGCCCGCAATCAAACCTGTCCCGAGCCCCAAGCGCTTCCGAACAACTCTCACAGTTTTGCGTCACGAGGATCAACTGCAACTCTGAATTCTCGCATGGTAACGGGTTTGGTAACCGTAAATGGTACCAGAGAATGAAGCAGAAATCCTGAGATGGTACCGTTTTCGACTAAGTGGAGTTTCCCTTTTACTGGCCTTCTCGAAAGCCGACTAGCGAGGTTTCTCTAGGTTGCTCGGAGACGAATGGCGTGATCTAGGTTCTGAAGGCCTCTATTTGACCTACGGGCAATGGATTTCTTCTCTCATGAATGGGCCACTCTGGTCTCCAGAGTGTCCCAGTGGACGACGCATCCCTTGGCGATTGGTCCTCGGATCGGGAGTCGATGAGCTTAGACGGCACGGCCTGTATATCTTCGCAACCGGCACGGGGATTCCCCGATATATCGGAAAGGCCCAGACCGAGAGTCTACGCGAGAGATTATCCCATCGATATCTTTCCGGGGCATTTTCTCAATTTCAGATTGCGGCAAACTACTCTGATTCATTGTGCTCTGTTGGTTGGAAGTCGCTTCCAGACCACGTGCTCGCATGGTATCTTCGGAACCAGGCGAGACGATTCCTCAATCGAAACGGAATGGCAAACTTAGACGACAAATCCCTGGCTGTAGTTTCCCGAAGCGGTAAAGGAACCAACGTTCGCCTTCGACACGCTGAAGACCTTGCGAAGCACGGAATAGAAACCATCTGGATAAGCATGATTCCAACATCCTCGGCTCAAGGAGTGGCAGAGTTGGAAGAGAAGGTGGTTCGAGTCGCGTCGAAATGGAACATAGACAAAGGATATCCTCCCCTCATGAACAAGCAACTAGTCGAATCGGGTTAGATCACCTGGGTCCAACCAAGACCTACAACCTCCGATGTCACCCTTCCAGAACAGCTGAGCCCGGACAAGACATTGGCCGAGCCGAGCGTCGCCAAGTCCAAGCTAGCAAAAAGGTCCCAGGCTTCTCACAAATCCGGGACCGGATAAAGAGTAGACGGGTAACAATGGTCCGGACCAAGTACATCTACTGGTGCATCAACCACCGACAACACCTTGACCCTAAGATCAGCAAATCCCTCTTAGACGCAAACGTTGCAGAATCGTGAGCTTAACATGACGATCTTGCGGGCCGTCGACGTTGAAGAGTTCTCGACCTGGACCTACTCCCGCACTCCTCCTGCACTCGCTATCATTGGAACTGACCAGGGGTTACAGAGTAATCGTCCCTTAGGACATATTAAGTGAAACTTTTTCGGAGAGAGTGAAATCTCATCTATGACTATCAGCTGGTCAAGGAGGAACGACGGCAAGTACTGGGATTTCAGAGGGGTATCTGCTTCCTACTTGGTGCATGGCATGCATCCATATCCTGCAAGAATGCATCCTCACATCGCAAGAACACTGATAGCCCGATTCGGTAAGAGTAGATCAGGAATCGTCGATCCGTTCTGTGGTTCTGGTACGACATTGGTCGAGTCGCTCCTCGCGGGATTTGATTCTTACGGAATAGACTTGAATCCTCTAGCGCTCATCGTCTCGAAAGCGAAGACGACGCTTGTAGACCCCGACGATGTTTCAGACCTAGTGCTTCAGTCAACCCGTCTCATCAAGCGCTCAAAAACACACTTCGCCGTGACGCCTACCGGCGATCAATCAAAAATTCTAAAATTCTGGTTCAAGCGTAGAGTCCTATCCCAACTCTTGGCTCTGAAGGAAGAGCTTCAATCTTCGGAACTTTGGCACTCCCGCTACAAATGGCTGTTTGCCTCTTGCTTATCTCGCACAGCGAGAGCCGTTTCTAACCAACGCCCTTACGAATTTAAGGCGTACCGACTGCCCAAAGAATTGCGACAGAAGCACAACCCGCATGTGCCAAAAGTTTTCGAGGGAATAGTACTACAAAGCATCTCAAGACAACTCGAGTTCTACCTGGAGTTTCAACGGCAAAATCGCGACCGGAATCCTTCGAGCGAAGTTTTGCTCGCAGACAGTAGAACCTCATATTTTCGAGCCGTGGCCGACCTAGTGATTACGAGCCCACCCTACGGCGACAGCCCCACTACTGTCAACTATGAACAGTTCTCCAGAATCTCGCTCATGATTCTTGACATACCTCGAAGAGACTTTGGCTGGACCCGCGAAAGACATCAGAAGGTTGCGCACGAAAGCGTTGCTACGGATTCTCTAACTCGACGAGTGATGGCCAAGCTTGGCGTGGTTGATGCGCACAAGGCGCGAGTCTTGGGGAGAAACTTCGATAGCCTATGGCGCTCTATTTCCTCGATGACTCAGCTCTTAAAAGGAGGTGGCGTGTGTTGTGTGGTGTTGGGACCTCGCACAGTTCGAGGTGTTACGATTCCAACTCCTGACATTGTCTCCGAGTACGCAGACCAGTTCTCCCTTAAACGATTAGATTGTATTTCCCGCAACATTCCAAGAAAGGTCCAACCGTGGCGAAACAACTCCGGTCGAACTATCGACAACGAAAAAATACTGATATTTTCAAAGCTGAGGTAAATCCCAACGAGCTTCGTCCTGTTCAAGAACCTCATAGACGATCTCTTTCATGGTCTAAGATTAGAGCGAGATCAAAGCGACGAGATTACGCTTAGAGGTGATTCCTGGTCAGGAGTTGTTCTGCCGGTTGGCCTTCCGAGTTTACCTTTCTCCCTTATCGTTTATGGAGACGAGAAGGATCTACGACGGTACGTTCGCAAAGAATCACATGAGGAAGTTACGGGTCCTCAAGCGGAGAGGGCGCTGGGCAAGATCTATGATGAGTTCATAATAGGAACACTAGTTGTTGCAAAGGTGATAACCTCGAGAGCTAACAGTGCGAGAACCTTAGACATCGATGAGAGTCTCAAGGAGAAATGCAAACCCTTACTAGCCCAAAGAAAGAAGATTCTCGATCATTATCAGGTTACTGGATCGAAACGAAGGACACTCGTGAAGTACTCCAACATGGTACTTAGATATGAACAGTCACTAATTTCCGCTCATATCAAGTATTTGATTTCTAAATCTCCGGACAGCCGTCTCGAGGCTATATCTGATAGTTCCTTACCTGTAACTCTCAAACCCAAGATAAGAGCTCCTGAAATGGGCTTCAAGAATGACATTGAACCAGATTTCCTATTTCCTCGCTTGGGAGCAATAGGCGAACTCAAGTCAGGTGATCCGAAGCCGAGTGACCGAACCGCAGTGACCGGATATGCACTAGCTTACGAAAAACAAGAACATGAGCCAATTGACATCGGTCTTATTCTCTACGTTAGCTGCAAAAACTGCAAGACGCCTTCATTCAACATATCATCGTTCGTGATCTCGGACGTCGATAGGAGAGGCTTCGTAGAAAATCGCAACAACAAAGCAACATTCTGCCGAGACGAGAAGCCCGTATGAAATCCGAAGTCGAGACGAGGACCAAAACGACTATACTGGATTTCAAGGCCGAACCTAAGTATGTACTTCCGTCTCTTAAAATCGTCCGTGAGAATGCAGGGAACTGGCGTGTCATCCGACAAAAACTATCAGCGTATGCCCGAAGTCAAGGGTCAGACGCAACTGAGGGCAATATCGTGTCCGCATACGTCACGCCGACACTGCGAAATCTAAGACTCGCCTCGGGAAAGTATAGTAGCCTAAAATTGACCTCAGATGGAATTCGCTGTCTTCGGGCGTACGAAGAGTCTGGGGAATCAGGATATCGCAAACGCCTAGGGCTCCAGCTTATCAGAGTTGATGCAGCGGATGGAGGAGTATTGGAATATCTGCTTAAGACGCATTCGTCTACATCAAGTGCAGTTAGAGTGGAAGCTTTGAAGGAAGAATTATTCAGAGATGGGCATGCTGAAGCGAAGTCGGGTACTCGTGTGCAATCTTGGATAGCTTTTCTTAAGTATGTTGATCTGATCCGAATAGTTGGATCTCGAATCTCTGCTATGCCATTTCAACACCGTGCGATGATAGGAGGGGAGAAGATACCATCAAACAGGAGGTTTGTGAGCGGACTGAAGGCCGCTTATGCTCATCTGAGAAAGATGGGACAAGGAGGTGGGTCTCCATATGTTCCTATCCCAGTGCTTCGTGACACAGTCTCTGATAATCTTGGAGTCACCACCTTCACTTTCGACAATAAGCTCAAAGACATAGTTGCACATTCTGATGTCAGGATAGTTCTTTCGACCCCAATGAGAAGAAAGGAAGGAGGAATAATAATCGGGAAGAAATATTACTACTTTGCAGCGGTTTACCCATGAGTGATATTTTAGAGAAATACGAAAAGTTCGGCCTTCGTGCCAATCCCTTTTCTGACGAACGTTTTGACATGCCTATGGTAGATCGACAATCCGACTGGACAAAGATCAAGAATGTCCTCCTGGAGTTGCTGGTCGGACAGAGCGCAGGAATAGTCGTTCTGTTCGGCGACTATGGAATGGGAAAAAGTTACACGCTTTCCAAAATCTCCGATTTTCTTCAGGGTGCAAAAAGGGGTGGTCCAAGTCCATCTTCTATCCTTGCGGCAAAAGTGAGAGCGTCGGAACCTGAACTTCCAAGACATTACTCGGTTGACCTCTTCATCAGACTGATCAAGAGCATTGGTCGACCAAAGCTACTGGAAATTTTCTCTAAAGCATCTGAAGCCGGCGAGAATTTCGAGAGTCCCTATGACAGAATCGTCCCTGAGCTAGCGCACGGCAACGATCTCGCTTGGAATTGGGTAAGTGGAAAGAAGCTCTCCAAGGGAGAGCTTCGTAGCGTTGGAGCCTCGACTCAAGTCTCTGACAGCATGGAGATACACGATGTATTCTTTGGAGCCTTGCGGGTCTTCAAGGCCGCCGGGATTGACAGCATCGTTATTCTGCTTGATGAACTGGAGTTTCTCCTTTCACAAGCGGGCCGATCAAAGCTGCTTACGATCATTCACGAGGTCCAGGCGGTTTGGGATGATTACAATCAAATGGATCCGGGCCAAAAAACTAGGCATGCCAAAGTCATCTTCGTTTTTGCCTCATCGCCTGATGCATGGCAGAAGTTTTTGGAATTAGCGGAACAAGAAAAGGAGAAAAAGGGAGGCGGAGGTACCGAGAGTTTTCTTCGCAGAATACCTGAAAACGCGAGGCTCGACCTCTCTCCTCTGAAGAAAGCCGATGTCAAAGAGTTTCTTGAGGCGAGAATCAGCGATTACAGAACCAAACCTATGGAGGATCCGCTCTTTCCTTTCAAAAGCGATTATGTAGACTTGATATCGAGACTTTCATTTGGGATCCCAAGCAAGATACTTGCCCTAAGTGCTCTCGTAATAAGAGAGGCGGCCCAGTCTCGAGCTCCCATCAAACATGTTGATTCGCACTTTGCCGAGACGGTCCTCAAAGATACGGGAGCATTAATCGAGTTCGGAGAGGAGCAAAAGTAGACTGTGTCTTCATCTACAATCACATTACAGTTAGTCCCATGCAACGACTTTGACATTATTGTTTGGTTCGACTCTTCTTGGGCTTCATTTGTTCCAATTTCGATAATCCTTTCGTTTCCAAACGAACTGGGCGTTCCTGAAAGGAGGTCAAATGTCATTCTCAGGCCTAGGGATCGAGACAAGGAATTGTGGATGAGATTTCACATCAACAAAGGGATACCCTTCACTATTCCTATGAGTCTAGGTGTGATAACTGTGAGATCAGAGGAACAAACCTTGGTCTGGGAGTCGTTGCCGAAGGCAGTCCTTGCTGGAGAGGGAGTAAAGGGACATATCTACTTAGGAATCAGAGTCAAGCTTTCCGACGAAGTCAATCTGGACTACAGATTGGACGATGATTAGCACTTCGAAAATCACAGCGAGCGACAGGGCGTTGTTACTCTCGTCCTAATGAGCTCAGAATCTCAATATACAATTGGTCTCGTTGTTTATCGGAATAGTTGTTGTATCGCAACTCAAGCACTCGGTATCCTCTCATTCTTAAGAGGGATCTGAAACCTTCGTCCTTGGCTATCTGCGTCTTTCCAAGGTGGACCCGGCCGTCGACGAAGACGATTAAGGGCCGAGATGCTAGCGGGAAGTAGAAGTCTGCTGTGGTTACCGGTATCTCGACCTGTGTCTGATAGTGTATTCCATCTTCTTGAAGTTTGAACGCTAGTTCTTGTTCCATTCGCGAGGGGTTGGCGTGTAGTCGTTCGCGCCAGTCGCTCCGCTGAACCGACATCTGTAGTGTTGAGTCACGTTTCGGCTATTGCTCAGACACGAGAGCGAAACTGCTGAAGATTTCTGGACGGACTTGCTGAATAATTGGACCCAGAAGAGGCTGGGAACCTACGATATGGCTGAAGATTTTCCTGTTCCAGGCCGCGTTTACAGTCAGCAACAATACGACTAAGTATCTGGCTCGTCCATTCTTCGAGTCTCAGGCATGAGCCTTGCCAACCCGAAAGCTGAATGAGCAAGAGCTGGAAGTGGCAAACTCCTTACTGGAGGAAGTCCGGCACTCAATCGAAAAACTCAGCGAGAACGATCCCGACCTTCGATTTGCTCTCAGACGAAAGATCGCAAAGGAACTAACCTACGATGAGCGTGGAACGCCGATGCAACGGAAGAAACTGAAACTCAAAATGTTACGACTCCAGAATGGACTCT
>Ga0070732_10000639_pt1 | contig 20990 bp, 18 predicted proteins | sample Coa_R1_5_FD_66449 | JGI IMG/M metagenome (GOLD analysis project Ga0070732, IMG submission 66449) | Surface soil microbial communities from Centralia Pennsylvania, which are recovering from an underground coalmine fire - Coalmine... | ecosystem: Environmental > Terrestrial > Soil > Unclassified ... | reverse complement strand
GGCTGTGATCGCTGCTCCGACCTGATTGCCCATATTCATGAATCCAGAGACAGAACCTGCAGAAGCGCCTGCAATGTCGGCAGTCACCGACCAGAACGAACTCTGCGACAAATACAGGGCTCCAGCGCCGCCCGCAAGGACGAGACTGGCCACGCGGGCACTGTGCACCTGTGAACCGAACGCGATGAAAACGCCGGCAAGGAATATGGCAAATGCGGCGACGCCACAGCGTCCCAGTCGCGGGCCGCGCCAGCGGGTGAGCCGATCGCTGATGGTTCCGCCAACCAGGCAACACACCAGCATGGCAAGGAACGGCAACATCGAATAGAACGCGCTAGCCTTCAAGTCCAGTCCACGCACTTTGGCCAGGTATCGATAGAACCAGCTGAAAAAGATCCAAGCGACATAGCCGTAGCAAAAATAACTGATGGTCAACGCCCAGACTTCTTTGCTTTGGAGAACGCGCGTCCATGAAACGGGGCGCCGCGTTTGCTGGCCGGATGACGGGCTTTCGCCGCCGCTGGTAAGGCCAGACTCGATGAAGGCGATTTCGGTGGCTGAGATCCGGGGATGAAAGGCGGGCGTGTCGCGAGCAGATAGGAACCAGATTCCTCCGGCGAGAAATCCGACGATGGCACACACCCAGAACGAGGCTCGCCAGCCGTACTGGAGCATGATATGGGTGATCAGCAGGGGAGTAAGACCAGCACCAGCCCCGACGCCAGCGAAGATCCAGCCATTGGCCCTGCCACGCTCGCGAGTGGGGATCCAGCGCGCGACGAACTGGTTGGCCGACGGATAGATCACCGCTTCGCCGGCACCGAGCAGGAACCGCACGGCCATGAAAAGAATCAGAGCGCCGGAGATGCGCGCGGGAACGAGGGCAGTGAGTGCAGTGAAGATGCCCCACCACATGACTCCGGCTGTCAGGACCCGACGCGGGCCAAAGCGGTCCGCGAGGCGACCGCCGACAGTCTGAAACAGGGCATAGCCGACCAGCATCGCGCTGAAGACCTTCCCAAGCTGCACGTCGGTGAGCTGGTAGGCTTCGGCGATGGCGCCGCCAGCAATGGAAATGTTGACTCGGTCCAGATACGAAACCGCGCTGAGCACGAACAGCCAGAACACCAAGAACCAGCGAACGCGCGTTGTCTTCTCATGGACCATGGCACGCGTCGAGGACGGCTGTGTCACGCGGTATGCTCGCGCAAAACCCGCGACAACTGTTCGGCCACGATTTTGTCTTCTCCGGGCTGAAGCATGAACGAATTCATGGCCAAGCCCGGGCGACCTTCGCCGCTTCCGATGACGATCGCCGGTTTCGAATCCCGCAGCAGCTTCGCACACTGCCTGGGGGTAAGAGCGACTCTCGAATCCCACGTGATCTGCATGTGGGGAACGTGATTGGCAATGTCGGGGGTGAAGAACGATGTGCTCACGCCAGGAACTTTAGTTAATTCGCGGGAAATACCGGCCAGCCGATCTTGCCACTCTTTCGTGAGAGCATCGTGGTCTTCTCGCAGGTAAATCTCAAGGGCTTTGACCATGCCGATGATTTCTTCTTTGCCGACTTTCTGGCTGCGCCCGATCGTATCCTCGTGCGGACTGTTGTTGAGCAGAGCATAGGCCACGAGGTCCTTGCGCCCGATCAGTAATCCGGCGCACTGAGGCCCGCGCATGGCCTTGCCACCGCTGAAGGTGACGAGGTCGTATCCCATGTTGGTGTAGTCCCAGAGATGAGAGACCGGCGGAGTATCGGCTGCTGCATCGTTCATACACGGGAGGTTGTTTTGTTTGGCCAACTTCGCCCACTCGTCGACTTTAATCTGGCCGGCCGCGTTGGCGAAGTTGGTGAAGTGCATCATCGCGGTGCGTTCGCTGATAGCGTGGCGCAACTGCTCGCGAGTTTCGATCTCGACGAGCTTCACGCCGGTCGTACGCAGTTGATGATCGAAGGGGTTGCGGTGCGATTTCTGGATGATGACTTCCGATTTCATCCCTGTCAGGTCGGGAATCTGTTGGATCAGCGATTCGTTATCACCAGTGAGAATGCCCGCCATCCCGGATTGAATCGCGGCAGCGGCGCCTGACGTGACCAAGGCGGTGTAGCCGTCTGGAAGTTTGAGCATGTCGGCAATACGCTTGCCGGCGGCGACTTCGAGCTCCGGCATATTTACGAAGTGTTTACCGGCCATCGCCATGACCGCCTCAAGTTCGGGGCGAAGAACGGAGCCGCCCAGCATGGTCATGGTGCCTTCGCAATTGATGACGGTAGTGACGCCAAGTTCGTCGTAGGGATTACCGCTTTGACCGAAGCCGTTTATCTGCGGAGTTCCGGCTCCGGGGCTGGCCGCGAATGAAGAAAGCTTCAACGGAGCAAACAATGAGGCCAGAGCCGCGGTTGTGGATCCGAGAAAGCCTCGGCGGTTCCAATTCAAGTTGAGTCGCATGAGGAACTCCTTTGGGATCTACTTGCGCGCTACCGCTGCAATGCAATTGATTTCGACCAGCGAATCGCCCGGAAGAGCGGCGACTGCCACCGTAGTGCGAGCCGGGCCGCCATGCGGGAAGTATGTCGAAAAAACTTTGTGCATGCCGTCCCAGTGTTCAATCTTTACCAGATAGACATTCAGTTGAAGAATCGTGTCTACGGATCCGCCGCCAACTTCAACCAACTTTTTCACCTTGTCCATGACCATGCTGGTGTGGGACTCAATGGTCCATTCTTTTGCGTCGCGCGTATCGTGCGCGCCTTGCCCTGAGACATAGATCAAGCCGTTGTGGACGATCACGGGCATGATGATTTCCTTCTCGCCCGATTTGCCTTCCGCGTTGAGCTTGCGAACGTCGTTTGCATCTTTTGTGGTGGGACCTTGCGCGACAGCGCTGGCCGGCGAAACAGCGGCGGCGATTCCAAGTGCAGAGAGCATGGAAGCGAAGCGTAGCCCGAACATCCTACGAGTGAAGTTGAAGTTCATAGACAGCTCCTTTTCATTCGAGTTCGTTAAATCCCATCAAGGCAATGCGAAGCTGAAAACATCACTGCCCGCGGCGATCGCGACGTACTGCTTCCCTTCGACCGCATAGGTCATAGGCGACGCGCTCATATCCTGGCCAGTATTGAAATGCCACAGAGGCTTGCCAGTTGCCGCGTCGACCGCTTCAAACGTTCCGGCATCATCGCCGAAGAAGACCAGGCTGCCCGCGGTGGTCATCGTCCCGCCGGAAGAGTGACCATGCCCGCTTTGCGGATACTTCCAGGCAAAAGCACCTTTTTCCAAGTCGTAGGCGAGAAGAATTTTCTGAGCGCTTTCTCCCGGGATACGCTTGACTCCGGTCGAGTAGTACTCCTTGCCTTCCCGGAAAGCCTCGGTGGGCTGTGAGAAGTAGGTCTCGCACTCCTCGCGAGCGAGGAAATACACCGTGTGAGTGGACTCATTGTAGGAAGGCGAATACCAATTGGTAGCGCCGGAATAGCCAGGGCAGACGCGGGTTCCAGCCGGTGTCGGCCGGATTTCAGTTCGTATCGGGCGACCATGCTCGTCGATTCCCTTCGCCCAATTCAGTTTGTCAACGAAAGGAACGGAGGAGAGGAATTTTCCATTCGTGCGATCCAGTACGTACAGATAACCGTTTCGGTTGGCTTGCACGAGAAGCTTGCGGGGCTCGCCTTTATAAACGGTATCGACCAGTATGGGCGTTTCAACGGCATCGTAGTCGAACAAATCATGGGGTGTGAATTGGAAATACCAGCTGAGTTTGCCCGTATCCGCATCCAGGGCGAGCATGCAGTCTGTATAGAGGTCGTCGCCGGGACGAACGTCGTCATTGAAATCCGGGGCGGGATTGCTGGTGCCCCAGAAAACCAGATTCAGGTCCGGGTCGTAGGTGCCGGGCATCCAGGTGGTGCCACCACCGTGCAAGTAAGCTTTTCCAGGCCAGCTATCAGACCCAAATTCGCCCGGCGCAGGAATCGTCCAGAATCGCCACGCCAAGTGTCCAGTCAGTGCATCATAAGCGGCGACGAAGCCCCGGACTCCATCGTCGCCGCCCGAGGTACCGACAAGCACTCGATCTTTTACGATCAACGGAGCGCTGGTAGCGCCGTAATTCTTGTTCCAGTCAGCGTAGGCCACATCCCAGATCTGATTACCAGATCGCGCATCCAGGCAAAGCAGGTGGGCATTGTCGGTCTCCATGTAAATGCGATCGTGCCAGACTGCGACCCCGCGGTTGAGGTGACGCGAGGCATCGTCGATCAGGCCCTCTGAGTTTCGACGGGCATGATGCCAGACGATGCGGCCGGTGCGCGCATCGAGCGCAAACGCGTCGTTCGAGGCGGTAAGAAACATCAATCCATTTACCACGACTGGCGTGGTTTCGAGCCAGTTCGTGTTTTGGGAGTGAAAGACCCATTGGGCCTGGAGTTGCGGCACATTTGACGTGGTGATCTCGTTCAAGCGGCTGTAGCGACGGCCGGAGTAGTCGCCGTTGTACGAGATCCAATTGCCCGCTGGAGGATGTACCAGCAGATCGGCAGGTTGAACATCGATCTTCGCGGTGACGGAATCACTGTCCGCGAATCCGGTCAATGAGGCGAGCAAGATGGCGACGATCGCTGCGTTTCGCATTCAGGAGGCCTTCCCTGAAGCGACCACTTCAGCCTCGCTGACATTGCGCGGCGCTGGGTCAGTGCACGAGTTTGGCAAGTCTCGCCTCCGATCATCTGCCGTTCACAAGCGGCGGACGCACTGTCGCGACTGGCGGCGTGTAGCCCAACTCTCGCGACACCTGCAGCCCGGCAGTTTGAATGAGCGGCGCCAATTGCCGCAGACGTGCCACCGGCATGCGCACCACCGGCGCCGTGATGCTCAAGCTCGAGTGAACGCTTCCGGTGTGATCCCAAATGGGGGCAGCGATGCAGCGAATGTGCATTTCGTGTTCTTCGAGGTCGCAGGCATAGCCGTTCTTGCGAACCCGATACAACTCGGTTTGCAACTCCTGCAGGTTGCCGACGGTGTTTGGCGTAAGACGCTTCACTTCCAGGTTAGCGACAATCCGATCACGCTCTTCGGCAGGCAGGAACGCCAGCATGACTTTGCCCACAGCGGTGCAATACAGGGGAACAGTCGCGCCAATGCGGGAGTGAATGCGGAGAGGCTCGGGCGAATCCAATTTCTCGACGTAGACAGCGGACAATCCGTGACGGATTGTCAAGTGAATGGTTTCCCGCGTCTGCTGATTCAGTTCGCGAAGATAAGGCAGGCTCAAGCGGCGGAGATCGAGTTGCCCGAGGGCCGCTTGCCCAATCGCAAAGCAGGCGATTCCCAGGCGATAACAGCCGTCGCTGTCACAGCTTAAGAATCCCGCACCCTCGAGGTTTGCAAGAAATCGGTGGACGGTGCTCACTGGCAGGCGGGACAAGGCTGCGACGTGCTTCGCGGTCAGCCCCCGCGGCGATTCGCTAAAAAGATGCAGAAGCCGCAGGCCGCGTTGAAGAGCTGTGATGTCGTATCTGCGCTTTGGGGCGCTAGTCATGAAAGTATTAACTTGGAAAATGAAAGTGCGAATTATCTGATGAAAATCAGATTTGCGCAATTTATTTCGCTAGAGCCGGCCGAATTTCTTTACCGCCTCCACGATGGACTTCATCTGCTCGATCACCGGGTACATGGAGTGTTCTTTGAAATCCATTTGTTGCGCCAAGGTCAGAACCGGTTGAAGTTGGCCTTTCGGCACAACTGCAACGCCGTCGCTGTCGGCCACCACGACATCGCCCGGATTTACCGGAACTCCGTTGCAAACGATCGCGATCTGTGCGCCCGCGAAGCGATAGTGATGCACCGAGGTCGAGGGCACAATTCCGGTGGCAAAAACCGGAAAGCTAATTTTCCGCAAGTACGCCACATCGCGGACGCCGCCATCAATGACGGCTCCAGCATAACCACGCGCCGCCATTGCAGTACCCATGAGTCCACCCATACCCGCGATGTCGTCCCCGTCCTCCACGGCCATTACGTAGACGTCATCGGTGGAGCCAGAGTCAATAGCTTCCAGCATGCCCTGTAGCGCTTGGGGATCCTTGTTGCCCTCGTCTTTTTTAAGCTGCACGGTGCGCGCGAAGCCGGCGAACTTGGCAGTGAAAATCGGCTGAATGCGATGCGTCATGTACATGCGCTTCCCTGTGATCTGTTCCAAAGCGTCGGACACGGACGCGACTTCCACACGGCGAAACTGCGCGATGAGTTCGCGATCTGAGGAAGCAATCTCCGGCGAGGAAGCCGTCTGGGCATGGACCCTCCGAGCGGCGGTGCTGAAGGCCAGTGCGAGAGCCAACGAGACGCAACCCGTGACGAGCAGGTATTTGTGGAATTTGTTCATTCCATTCTCCTGTTGTATATAGGTGCGCGGACTTTAACATCATGTGCGCCTGAGTTGGAAGAGGGCAATGAAGCGTCCACACAAAAGGAGATGAGATGAAACCGAAGACCATCCAGTTATTGGTGCTGATTTCAGCCTTGATGTTTGCTGTCATTCCCGCGTGGCTTAACGGCACTGCACAGGAACGAAAAGTCATCAACCTAGCTCCGGCCCGAGGCCTCCCTTTCAACGATGGCGTCATCGCGGGTAACACGCTTTATGTAGCCGGGCAGGAGGGCACGGACGAGTCGGGGAAACTGGCCCCCGGTGGCATCGCGGCGGAGACCAAGGCCGCGCTCGACAACATCAGCAAAGTGCTCAAGGCGGGGGGTTTCGAATTGAAGGACATCGTCTCGGTCACGGTGTACTTGGCCGACATTCACGATTTCCCGGAGATGAACAAGGTCTACAAGACGGTGATTCCAGATCCTAAGCCTGCGCGGGCCACGATCCAGGCGGCGGCGTTAGTAAACGACGCGCGGGTGGAGATTGCGGCCATCGCGGTGAGGCAAAAGTAGCCTCTGTCCCGGCCTCCGGCAAGAGTGCTTTGTGCCGGCCTGATCGTCGCCGCGCAAGGGGCAAGTAATTGGTTGACATGCCGCCTTATTTTGAGATAAACCCTCATTCAATCGTTTTAATTAGGGTCTATCGATCAGGGGATCACACTTTCACTGCATGAAAATCAGTTCCGGCGCTGGACCGGCCGGGGCAACTCTAGAGGAGCGCCAATGCGCATCGTCCAACAGCGGTGGATCACAGTTCTCATCTTAGTATTCGTGGTAGTTGGCGTTGCCACCGCAAGCATCACAGGGACTATCTCGGGCGTAGTGTCGGACCCGACTGGGGCTGTCCTTTCCGGAGTCAGCGTCGTCGCCACCAATATCCAAACCGGAATCAAGACGACGGCGAACACCGACACCAAGGGGTTCTACATCCTGCCCGCGCTGGCGGTTGGTACCTACGACGTCGAAATCTCTCATACGGGATTCAAGACGGAAAAGATCACCGGACTGGTCATTGACGCCAACTCGGCACTTCGCGCGGATGCCACGTTACAGCTGGGGCAAGCAATTGAGACCATGGTGGTCACCGGTGAGACGGTGCACGTGGAAACCGAAAGCACGCAGATGGGAGGCGTAATCACAAGCAAGGCGATTACCGCCGTGCCCCTGAATGGGCGCGCTTACACCGACCTGCTGGCGTTGCAGCCGGGAGTCTCTCCGTATACGGCAACAGATACGGGGACAGCGGGTATCAGCGACCGTTCGGTGGACGGCGGCTTGAACTCCGGCAATCAATCCGTCAACGGACAGCGCGAAACCGCCAACGGATTCATGGTTAACGGCTCCAACGTGGAAGAGGGCAAGAACAATGGCGCGGCCATCATCCCAAACCTGGATTCGATAGCCGAGTTCCGCATCATCACCAACAACTTCGATTCCGAATACGGAAACTACAGTGGCGGACAAGTAAATGTTGTCACCAAATCCGGAACTAATGGGTTTCATGGCAGCGGGTTTGAGTTCCTCCGCAACACCGCGCTCGATGCCAAGAATTATTATGCTGCGCCCACGGACGCGACCCCGGTCTTCCGTCAGAATCAGTTTGGGGGAACGTTCGGCGGCCCGATCAAGAAGGACAAGACGTTCTTCTTCGTCGATTACCAGGCCACCCGCCAGACCCAGGCTCCGACGGTAAATATCCAAATGCCGTCGGTGGCCAATTTCGGAGGTAACTTCTCGGACTCAGCCAGTTCCTTCACCACCGGCTCGGACTCGGCGCAGAACCCTATCACGTCGGTTGTAGGCGGTGGAAACTGGGCCAGCATCCTGGCAACCCGCCTGGGATATCCAGTCAACGATCAGGAGCCGTATTACTACACTGCCGGCATGGTCAATCCGGCGACGATTGATCCCAACACTGGCATCGGCGTCCCATATGCTACCGACTGCACGAGTAACGACCCAACGACAGGCTGTGTTTTCCCAACGGCTCAGATCCCGACCAAGGCCTGGTCAAAGGTCGCGACCAACATGGTGGGGTTGGGACTAATTCCGCAACCGAATGCCGCGGGGAACTTTTTTCAGACCTCGAAGTATGCTCAAAGCTTGCGGGACGATAAGGGTGGCATCAGAATCGACCAGAACACCCGCTTCGGGACCATCTTTGCCTACTACTTTGTCGATGATTACCTGCTGAACTCACCCTACCCGAATGGAGGCGCTACGGTGCCTGCGGCCACCTTCGCCTATAACGCCGATACGAACGGGCGCGCCCAGCTTCTGAATCTCGGGGACACGAAAAACATCGGAGCGATGGCGGTGAACGAATTCCGGTTCAGTTATGTCCGGAACACGCTGGGGCTGGCCGAGCCTCAGGGCGGCGTGGGATCGAACTACACGTTGGCGAAGCTGGGATTTACGACGCCGTGGAATGCGACCACTGGAGGCATCAGCCCCATCGCGCCAAAGCTAGAGGGCGCCCCTTACATTCAGTTCAACAACTTCAACATTGGAGTCCCGCAGGTCAGCACCGGTCAGTTCAATAATTCATTCCAGGTGCTGGATAATTTCACCCGGGCGGTGGGAAGGCACAGCATCAAGTTCGGAGGTCAGTTCCACTACGACCAGATCAACGAGCGCAACCTGGCCGCGGAGAATGGTCAATACAGCTTCACGGGCAACGAGACGGGCATCGATTTTGCTGACTTTCTGCTGGGAGCTCCTAACAGCTTGACTCAGGCGAGTCCTCAGATCCTTGATTCGCGCAGCAAATACTACGGGCTCTATGGTCAAGACAGCTGGCGCGCCACCTCCGACCTGGTTTTGAACTATGGCTTAAGGTGGGAAGCCAGCATGCCGTGGTATGACACGCAGAACAAGATCGAAACCATTATTCCAGGGGTGCAGTCGCAAGTCTTTCCTGGAGCACCAAAGGGGTGGGTACTGCCCGGAGATCCGGGTGTGCCGCGAACACTGGCTCCAACCCAGTGGCACAACTTCTCGCCTCGACTGGGGCTAGCCTATTCGCCGAGTGCTTCTTCTGGAATTATGGGAAAGCTGTTTGGCGGCCCGGGAAGGACCAGCATTCGAATGGGCGCCGGACTTTACTACACATCGGTCGAAGATCTGTCGCAGTTCCTGGAAGTCGGCGATCCGCCGTATGGGCTGTATTACGGGAGCGCCCAGCCTCCGTTGCTGGAGGCGCCTTACATCGTTCGTTCCACCGGCGCCTCGGTGGGACAACGCTTCCCTTTCCCGTTCCCGCCGACCAATGTCTCGGCCAAAAATCCGGATACCACGTTTCCGTGGGCGCAAGTGGAACCGATCTCTTACGGTTTCTCGTTTGATCACCGCAACAAGCTACCTTATTCCGAGCATTACGAATTCTCGATCCAGCGGCAGGTTGGAACAAACACGGTGATCATGGCGAGCTATGTAGGGAACCAAGGACACCGGCTTGTGACTTCGATCGAAGCCAACCCGGCAAACCAAGCGTTGTGCTTGTTCTTAAACAATTCCAGCAATCTGGCCTCAAACAGTGCGGGGCCGTGTGGTCCGTTCAGCGAGACTCCACCGTTCGATTCCAGCACCGGAATCAGCACTCCATGGGTGACCGCCTCAGGGCAAACAATCAATGCGGTGCGGCCTTTAGGACCGCTGTTCGACACCAATCCGTTCGTCTCGACGGTCGCCAATTCCCGCTACAATTCCCTGCAACTCAGTGCAACCCATACCACAGGATCGCTGAGCCTCATGGCTGGTTACACCTACAGCAAGTGCATGGACAATGCGTCGGGGCTGCAAGATTCGACGAACCCGTTTAACCCCAGGCTCAGCATTGCCCTTTGCAATTTCGACGTGACGCAGTCGTTTGTCTTGAGCTACAACTGGCTGATGCCGTTCGATCGGCTCGTCAGCCGTGGGTGGGCCAGAATGCTGGTTGGAGGCTGGAGCCTGTCGGGAATCACGCGTTACGCGACTGGGCTGCCCATCAGCCTGAGTGAAAACGACGATAATTCGTTGATCGGCGCAAATGCCGTTGGGGTGGATGTTCCTAACTTTGCCGGAGGAAAGGTGCTGGCTGATACGAATCCGCGGCACAACAATCCCTACTTCAACACTTCGCTTTTCAGTAACGAACAACTCGGCCAGCTGGGCAATTCGCGCCGGAGATTCTTTCACGGTCCGGGCCTCAACAACTACGACATGGCTCTTCTCAAGAACCTAAAGTTTACCGAGACGAAGCAACTTGAGCTGCGCTTTGAAGCGTTTAATGTCTTCAACCACGCGCAATTCAACAGTCCGACCGGGGAGATCAATTCCAGCCAGTTCGGGTTGGTGACCACGGCTCGCGACCCGAGGATTATGCAGATCGGAGCAAGGTTCGCATTCTAGAGAGTCCCGTTTACGTCTGCGCTTAGAAAGGGACTGGCGGACTCCCAAGTTATGACGCTGCGAACCTCGATCCTCGGATGGGTGACCATGTTGCTCTTGTCGGGAGCGCCTGGGTTATTGATGCAGGCGCAAGACTCGGAAGACGACTTCAAAACTGATTCCCTTCCAGGAAAGCGAACCTTCAATTCTGTATGTGCTGCGTGCCATGGTCTAGATGGCCGCGGCAGCGACAAGGCACCGGGGATCGTGGGAAATGCAAGGGTACGACGTCTGTCCAACGCAGAACTATCCCAAATCGTGTCGCAGGGCAAGCCCGGAACCGGGATGCCGGCTTTTCGTTCCTTGAGTGTGGCCGAGGTCCGATCGATCGTGAATTACGTACGGGCGCTGCAGGGCAGCTTCGAAGCTCGAATCCCCCCTGGTGATCCGGCGCAAGGCAAAAAAGTGTTTGTGGGCAAGGGTGAGTGCTCGACCTGTCATGCCGTGGAGGGTGAAGGAGGATTTCTCGGGCCCGATCTGACAGCCTATGGCAGCAACAGGCCAGCGAAAACAATCCGGAGCGCGATTGCGAATCCCCTTCGAGTCGTGGCGTACGGTTACAGATCAGCTGCTGTAACTTCTTCCGACGGAACCCGGGTGGAGGGAGTAGTTCGCAACGAAGACAATTTCTCAATTCAACTGCAGACCGCGGATGGGGCATTTCATTTCTTTCCCAAATCAGACTTGCAACGACTCGAATATTTGGAGCAGCCGTTGATGCCGACGAACTACGGTGAGCGGCTTACCTCCCAGGAAATCGATGATCTCGTGAGTTATCTCATGGCGGTGGGTTCACCGAACAAGGTTGCGCGGGGCTCTGCCGACAAGCATGGTAAGGAAGCTCCATGAGGGCCAAATGCACTTTTGCACTCAAATGCGCATTGCTCTTCTGGTCTTCGATCGTTGCATCATCGCAGGAGCATCGCGAGTTTCAGCTGCAGGCGGACTCGCCGGCCTTCTGGAACCTGATCGACCACGACGCGAAACTGCAAAGCCTGGCCACCGGTTTTGGGTTTACGGAAGGACCGATGTGGGATCCTGACGGATTTCTTTACGTCAGCGACGAGACTCTCAACAAAATCTTTCGCGTCGAGGCAAATGGAGAAAAGAAAGAGGTCATCGCGCTGGGCGACCCGGACGGCAACACATTTGACCGGGAGCATCGGCTCATCGATTGTGCCAGTGTGCTGCGAGCCATCATTGCGGTCACGCCCAAGGGCAACTACAAGATTCTGGCGGACCGATATGAAGGAAAAAGATTCAATAGCCCGAATGATGTGATCGTCGGTCCTGACGGGGCGCTGTACTTTACAGATCCTACGCTCGACTTGGTGGCCGGCGAGAAGCAGGAGATCCCCTTCCAGGGTGTTTATCGTTTGGATAATGCGGGCAACGTGCGGTTGCTGGCCAAAGATTTGAGCCAGCCGAACGGGCTGGCGTTCTCGCCCGACGGCAAACGCTTCTATGTGGACGACAGCGACAAACGGAACATTCGCGTATACGACGTGGGGGAGGACGGCATTCTCGCCAACGGCCGCATCTTTGGTGAGGAGCCAGGCGGGAAGAACGAAGGAGTACCGGACGGAATCAAAGTCGATCAACGCGGCAATTTATTCGTCACCGGCCCGAAGGGCATCTGGGTCTGGGATGCGAATGGGCACCGTTTGGGCGTGATTGTCATCCCAGAGCAACCGGCCAACCTTACCTGGGGCGACAAGGACTACCGCACGTTGTACATCACCGCCACCACGTCGGTATACCGGTTGAGAATGAAAACAGAAGGCTACGTTCCGTACCTCAAGTAATCGTCACTTCGTAGCGGTGTAGGCCACTCGGTGGCCCTCCTTTTACTTAATAACTATTTACCCTCCTTCCAAGGTCAGGAAACTCAGTATTTCCGGGGATATTCCCACCTGTCGCGGCTTTTCCAGTACCAACGTAATGGCGAACAGAAGAAAACGGCTGAATGTTTTATTTGTAACCTCTAATCTTTTGGATTGGCATAAGTTGCCAATCTGTAAAGTCCCCGGTCTGCGTTGGCAGCAACTCTCTGCTAACCGTGACCAAGCATCTGCTCTAAGTCAGAGGAACCATGACTGCCAAAAAGATTCTGCTGGTGGATGACTCCAAGACTGCTCTGATGATGGAGCGCGCAATTCTGGAAAAACGCACGAGTTACCAATGTGTTACCGCCGGCGACGGCTTGGAAGCCGTAACGAAAGCGAATGAGGAGCATCCCGATCTGGTGCTGATGGATGTCGTAATGCCACGCATGAATGGCTTTGAAGCCTGCAAGCAAATGCGACAACAGCCTGCGACTCGTGAGATTCCGATTGTTCTGCTCACGACACGTGGCGAAGAAGACTACATGGAAGCCGGATTCCAGAGTGGGTGCAACGATTACCTGACCAAACCAGTTAATGGCGAAGAGTTGGTGAAATTGCTGCAGAGCTACCTCGGAGAGTAGTGCGGGGAACGGATGTCGAATCAAATCCCAGCCAGGATGAAACGATGAATGCAAGCGCCTCGCGAATGAAGCACCAGGACCCCCGTCTGGAGGCAGCACGGAAAAGACTGCGGGAAAGTGTGGGTCAGGCCGACACGTTTGAGGCGATCCGCGAGATTGTTACGAATCTTCTGGGCTGCGAGGAAATTGGCCTCTTCACGCTGGAACAAGGAAAGAAACACGGCCATAGCAGACTGTTGTGGTCGTTCGGCATCGACACCGAACGGCATGCCACGCTGGAGAGTTTCGAAGCATCAGCCTTGGAACAGGTGCTGCAAGGCGAATTTCACGTAACGCGAGTTGCTGGCGAGAACCAGAACAGTCACGGACATCCGCCGCTTCGAGTCTTCGTTCCCATTCGCGTAACCGGGCGCACAGTAGCGGTTTTGGTCATGTTGACGCTGCTCCCGCAAAAAGTTGGTTTCAACGAGGAGGATCTTGCTCTAGTGAAACTGCTCTCGGACGAGACCGCACGTGCATTGTTCGACAGGAGAGCGAATGCCTACGCTTGATCCGAGCAGGAGACAAGGATGAGCCGGAACGTTGAGAAATTTAACCCTGCGGCACTCCCGGCGGATGTCATGAAGGAGTTTACGCATGACGAAAAACCTGCTGCGGCGCCGAAGCATTTCTTATATCCAGGGCAATTGTTCGTCTCTCGTGATCCCGTAATCATTACCACCATTCTGGGCTCGTGTGCCGCACTCTGTTTGTGGGATTACCGCAAGAAGATCGGCGGAATGAATCATTACCTCCTGCCCGAAGGAACGGATGATGGGCCAAATCGGCTGCGCTACGGAAACTTTTCCAATCCAGCCTTACTGAAAGAGCTATTGGCCCTGGGATGTGACGTCAAGAACTTGCAAGCCAAGGTTTTCGGCGGTTCCAGTGCCTTCTCGGCCAATCCAACCCAATCCGTTGGAACGCGGAATTCGCAGCTCGCCGAAGAGTTCGTGCGAGCTCACGGGATTCGTTTGGTTGGAAAGGATGTTTCAGGCAAACACGGGCGGAAGCTCATTTTTCAGACGCAGGACGGAAATACAGAGATTCGGGACTTTGCTGAGCCACAGTAGGTCCGATTTTCGTAATGCTTACAGCCAGTTCGACGGAAGAGAGCGATGGATTTTGACCGCGAAGCAGTTTTAGCGTCCTTCCGAGCTGAGACTCAGGAAGGCCTCGATCTCATGGAGCAGTGTCTGCTCGCCATGGAATCCAGTTCCGGAGGCGCTGAACTTTTGGACGACATTTTTCGGGTCGCGCACACACTCAAGGGAAACGCGACTTCGCTGGAGTTGGACGATCTAAAGGGATTTGCGCATGCCATCGAAGATCTGCTGGATGTTCTCCGCGAACAGAATGCAGAAATCGGCGCCCAAGTGATCTCGCTGTTGTTGAAAGCAGTGGATGAACTTCGAGCTTTAGTCGCCGCAACCGACTCGGGAAATCCGCGGCTGACACCGGAACAAGAGGCGCTGAAAAAACAAATTGCTGACGAGGTTTTCGGTCGATCCCAGAAAGGTGGCGCCCCCCAGGCGAAGGGGGAACGCTCGACGACTGCAAATGGAACAATGTTGCCAGGCCTCGCAGGTCGCACACTTCGCACCGATATCAGCAAGCTCGACCGCATGCTGAACCTCACCGGTGAAATCGTGATCGCCCAAGGCCGCCTGCGTCGCATGATCGAAAAAATCGACTCGGAACAAAGACGGGAGATCCTCGAGACCCAAAGTGAGACCGAGCGACTCTTCCGCGAATTGCAGGACGAGGTCATGCGCGTTCGCTTGGTCCCGATCGGCACCATGCTGCGGCAAAACCTGCGCATGGTGCGAGATCTTGCAAACAGCCATAGCAAATTGGCGCGCGTGGAAGTGATCGGAGGAGATGTAGAGGTCGATACAACCGTACTGGAACACCTGAAAGATGCAGTGCTGCACATGATCCGGAATGCCGTCGACCATGGCATCGAGAGTCCACCGATTCGCAAGAAGCACGGCAAGAATCCGTGCGGACTGATCAAGATTATGGCCGCTCACACCGGCGGCAACGTCGTGGTCACGCTGCAAGACGATGGCGCGGGGCTGAACCGAGCCAAGATTCTGCAGAAGGCCAAAGAGTTGGGGCTATTCCTCAACGCGAACTCCGCGTCAGATGCGGAGTTGTACCAGGTGCTATTCCAGCCCGGTTTTTCTACTGCAACGTCAGTTACCGACCTTTCAGGACGAGGCGTCGGGCTCGATGTGGTGCGGCGCAACGTTGAAGCGCTACACGGATCGGTGGAGATCGCGGGAGAAGAAGGCCGGGGCACGACCATCACGATCCGGCTTCCTTTGACACTTGCCATTATCGATGGGTTTTCGGTTCTGGCCGGAAATGACACGTTTATTGTTCCGCAGCAATACGTGGTCGAGTGCACCGAATTAGTGGCTGCACGCGAGCCGGCAGGAACCAGCGGCATCCTTAACTTGCGGGGCAGCGCCTTGCCCTATATCCGGCTGCGCGAAGTGTTCGGTCAGTCCGCGGGAATCCGGTCGCGAGAGAACGTCCTCGTGGTGAAGGTCGGCGAATTTCGCGCCGGAATTGCGGTGGATCAACTGCTAGGTGGCATGCAGGCCGTCATTAAGCCGCTCGGCAAAGTGTTTCGCGGGATCTCAGGAATTGCAGGCTCGACGGTTCTCGGCGACGGGAAGGTTGGATTGATCATCGACGTTCCCGGGCTCTTACAAGGCATGATGCAGTCCGGTTTGCAGCCGCAGGCCGGCTAGCGGAGTTCATTTATTCACGGAAGGTTTAACGACATGAAGACTTGGCAAGATTGGAAGATTGGAACGAAATTCGGTGTCCTCTTCGGTTCGTTTCTCGTGGTGCTGCTCGCAGCGGGAGCAATGGGCTTTACCTGGCTTGGACGGCTCAATGCGAATACAACGGCGGAACTCCGCAACCGTTTCAATGTCACCAAGCTGACAAATGACACCATCGCCAACTCAACGGATAACGCCCGCATCACCATGCAATTGTTCGAGACGACCGATCCGGACGAGGAGAAAAAGCTGAACGAGCAGAACGATGCGATCAGCCACAACATCGGGCTGGCCGTCGCCGAGATCGAGAAGAGCTTGAGCTCCCAGCAGGAACGCGATCTCTTCCAAATCGTCTCGCAAAATCGTACGAACTACGTCACCGCCCGGCAGAGAGCTAAGAAATTACTCATGGACAAGAAGCGCGATCAGGCCATGGCAGCCCTGACCGGAGAGGTCATTCCGGCACTGACTGTGTACCGCGCGTCATGGGTGAAGTTTATTGATCTGCAGTCGGACGCCGTGCAGCGCAGCATCAAGGAAAGCGCCGACGCCTATGCTCGTGGGCGCCGTCTGGCTCTGTTCGTCTTTTTCTTTACCTTACTTCTTGCGAGCGGTGGCGCGATCGCCGTGACCAGGATGATTACGGTTCCCATCCAGCAAGCGGCCGAGCATGCGGAAGCAATCGCGGCCGGCGACCTGAATCGCACGATCCACGTGAACGACCGGTCGGAAACTGGCAAATTGTTACAGTCCATGGCTGACATGAGTGCCAAACTGTCGTCGATCATCTGTGACGTGCGTGAAGGATCGTCTGCGGTAGCGTCCGCAGCAGCCCAAGTCTCCGCCTCCTCGCAGAGCCTCTCGCAAGGCACCAGCGAACAGGCGGCGTCGGTGGAAGAAACCAGCGCCAGCCTGGAGCAGATGAACGCTTCGATCACGCAGAATGCTGAAAATAGCCGGAAGGTTGAGCAAGTAGCGGAAAAGGGATCGCATTCGGCGGAGGAAAGCGGCGAAGCCGTACAGGAGACCGTCGTCGCGATGAAGCAGATTGCCGCCAAGATCTCAGTGATCGAGGACATCGCCTATCAGACGAACCTTCTCGCGCTTAATGCCGCGATTGAGGCGGCGCGCGCCGGCGATCAAGGCCGAGGCTTTGCCGTGGTTGCGGTGGAAGTCCGCAAGCTCGCAGAACGAAGCCAGGTGGCAGCAAAAGAGATCAGCGATCTGGCTTCCAACAGTGTCGCCGTCGCGGAGCGGTCAGGACAGTTGCTCGCCGAGTTAGTGCCGGCGATCCGAAAGACCGCCGAACTGGTGCAGGAAGTTACGGCTGCATCCACCGAGCAATCGTCCGGAGTGACGCAGATCAACCGGGCGATGTCCCAGGTAGACAGCGTCACCCAGCGCAACGCGTCTTCGGCCGAAGAACTTTCCAGCACTGCGGAAGAGTTGGCGGCTCAGTCCGAACAACTGCAGCAATTGATGACCTTCTTCCAAGTTGCGGAGGAGAAATCGATTGCCCGCGATGGCGGCCGGAAGTGGGGAACGACTCCGCAGTACAAAACTGTGAAGATGGGGCTCGGAGAGCTCAAGCCCTCCCACCCAGGCAGCAAAGCGGTTGAAGAGCCAGGATTCTCGCGGTTCTAACGACACCTGGATTGTTGAGAGACTCGCTGTAACCGCAGTGACTTGAGCCTGCGGTTGACATGGTGAAGGAGCAAATCATGGAAGCGGTTAAGGAAGTCCGGCCGCACTCGCACGGCAACGGTCAATATCTCACGTTCTTTGTAGCCGGCGAAGAGTACGCAGTCAACATTTTGAAGGTCAAGGAAATCATCGAGTACGACACAGTCACGACCGTGCCCAACACGGCTCCATGGATTCGCGGCGTCACCAACCTGCGTGGCAATGTGGTCCCGGTGATCGATCTCGGGGTGAAGTTTGGGCTGCCACCGAGCACGGTCTCGAAGCTCTCCTGCATCGTCATCACAGAGGTTTCCTATGATGGAGAGAAGTTGACGATCGGGGTCATGGCGGATTCTGTCAATCAAGTGCTTGATTTCCTGGAAAACGAGATTGAGACTCCACCGCCGTTCGGTACCCGCGTGAGAATCGAATTTCTGCTGGGCATGGGAAAGATCGGAAAAAAATTCTGCCTCATCCTGGACATCGATAAGGTTCTCTCCGCCGATGAACTGCTGGCTGTAAGCGATTCCAAAGCTTCGCAAAGTACATTGATCCCGCGCTCTTCCAGCGCACGCGCCGCCGATTCCGGAGCCTAGCTTTGCCCACAACTGCGGCCCGCGCCAAGAAATCGGAAGCCAGCCTCAATTCCGCCATTTTGCCGCGGGAGGATGCAGCCTTTTCGGTATCTCCCGTGCTCTTCGGGAAATTTCAACGGCTGATCCACGAGCAAACTGGCATCTGGCTGGGTGACTCCAAAATGGCGCTGTTGTGTGGCCGCCTTTCGCGTCGCCTTCGCACTCTGGGGATTTCGAAGTTCGATCAGTACTACGAGTTCGTGACGCAGCCTGGACATCAGGAAGAACTTGTATTGATGATCGACGCGATCACTACCAATGAAACCCGTTTCTTCCGGGATCCGAGGCATTTCGAATTTTTGGAGCAGCGAGTGATTCCCCGCTGGCGCGCGGAAGTGCAGCAGGGAACTCGTCAAAAAGCTGTGCGGCTTTGGAGCGCTGGTTGCTCGTCTGGAGAAGAGCCATATTCCCTAGCCATGCTGCTGGCTCGTCATCTGCCCGCCGACCAGGGCTGGAGTGTAACGATTCTGGCGACCGACATCTCGACCCGGATTCTCGCCGATGCCCGGATCGGACTTTACAACATCACGAAATCTACTGACATCCCTGAGGCCTTGCTGAAGGATCACATGCTGAAAGGCACAGGGACCAACGAAGGCAAGATGAAAGTCATGCCGGAAATCCAGGCGATGGTCGATTTCCGGCGGCTGAATCTCACGCAGGGTCCGTTTCCTCCGAGCGAACGCTTCGACTTGATTTTCTGCCGCAACGTGCTGATTTATTTCGATGTGCAATCGAAGCAGACGGTGATCGAGAACCTCACCCGTTGCCTGGCGCGTAATGGACTCCTGTTCGTCGGGCAAGCGGAAAACCTAAGCAGCGTGAACTCGCAGTTGCGGAGTCTGGTGCCGGCCGTGTACGCGCGATCAGGAGACCACAGTGGCTATTAGCCCAGGACAAACTCCACCCCCGTTCGCTGCCACCCAAACCAGAGAAGCCGCGAAGAACACACGGCTAGAAAAGCTGCATGTCTTGGTGGTGGACGATTCCGCCACAGTACGCCAAGTGATGCAGACGATTCTGCAGACAGATCAACGTATCAAAGTCAGCGTCGCGGCCGACCCCTTGATTGCAGCCGTGAAGATGCAGAAAGAACGCCCCGACGTCGTTATAACCGATCTCGAAATGCCGCGCATGGACGGACTCACCTTCCTGCGCAAGATCATGGCAGAGTCGCCGATCCCAGTCGTGGTTTGTTCTGGGTTGGCGGCTAAGGGCACGGATCTTGCTCTCCGCGCTCTCGAGGAAGGAGCAGTTGAAATCATCACCAAGCCGAAGTTGGGCGTTCGCGACTTCTTGCATGAATCAGCAGTTCTGTTACTGGACGTCGTCTGGAGCGCGGCGTCGGCCCGGGTTGTGCAGCGTCAACGAATTCCCACGCCATCGCGGTTGAGCGCAGATGTTGTGTTGCCGTTGCGCCTGAAGACGCAGGATTGGAGCCTGTCACACGGCCTGATTGCCGTGGGCGCCTCTACCGGCGGGACCGAGGCACTCCGGGTTTTCTTGACGTCAATGCCAGCGAACTGCCCGCCGATCGTCGTTGTGCAGCACATGCCCGAGAATTTCACCCGGGCATTTGCCGAGCGATTGAATCAGGATTGCGCGATCGCAGTAAGCGAGGCTCGCGATAATGTCCGATTGCAAAATGGTATGGCGCTGATTGCGCCAGGCAATTACCACTGCGTAGTCAATCATCGCGGGTCAGACTTGGTGGTCAACATCATGGACGGTCCCTTGGTATCGCGGCACCGGCCAAGCGTGGATGTCCTCTTTCGTTCCGTGGCGGTTTGTGCCGGGAAGAATGCAGTAGGAATCATCATGACCGGCATGGGAGACGACGGGGCTCAGGGACTGCTGGAGATGAAAGAGGCCGGAGCATTCACCATCGCTCAGGATGAAACCAGTTGCGTTGTTTTCGGAATGCCTCGCGAAGCGATCGCTCGGGGGGCTGTCGATTTGGTTTTGCCACTGGAGAAGATTTCGCGGCAGGCTCTCGACTTAGTCAACAGCGACGGCAGGCGCGCCAGTCTGCGCAGTTAACTGGGTTAGTGGCAAGGGCGCGAATATGTGCCTTCGAGGTAGCGGATCTACACGAAATAGAACCCGAAGTCCTATGCCGAACGTGACCTGTCGGCAGCGACAGCAACTCGATAGCATTTGAACTCTGTGGGGGTTGTCGGAAGACCTGTATTCACATCTCGTATTCAATCAGTTTCTAGAAAGGAAACAGTCATGGCAGCTGGAGCTAAACCTGCGCTCGATCCAACACTGAACAGTGAAACGGAAGCATCTCAGGCGTCAGAAGTGAAGCCTCTCACCTTGAAAGAGCGCATTATTCGCAAGTTGACGCAGATCTTCGAACACAATGAGCGTCTTGGAGTAACCCGCCCGTAGACCTGCCGGCGGTCTGGGACTGCCGCAACCCGCCCCTGCATCGGCGTTGCGGCTGTCGCGACCACTGTGGCCCATCCCCTTTGGGATCCCCTTATCGCCAAGAACCTTCTCCATTCCA
>Ga0070732_10000638_pt1 | contig 20996 bp, 16 predicted proteins | sample Coa_R1_5_FD_66449 | JGI IMG/M metagenome (GOLD analysis project Ga0070732, IMG submission 66449) | Surface soil microbial communities from Centralia Pennsylvania, which are recovering from an underground coalmine fire - Coalmine... | ecosystem: Environmental > Terrestrial > Soil > Unclassified ... | reverse complement strand
AGTGGCCCAGACTCAAAGCTGATCGGCGTTGGGAAATTTTTTCAGGGTTGGATCGTGTCGAGTGGGCTCGAGATATCTCAATGCAAATTGGAAAATCGGATTCAACCACCGTTTTGTGTGCATCACGTAAAGATCGAGCGGCGCCAGCTCGTGACCAAGATGCAACTTTGGATCGTAATTCAGGGGGCCGCTGACGTAGCAGCGTAACTTTTGCTCAATCGTCCACTGAATCACGTCGCGCATTGTGTAAAAATAAAGATGAAGGTCGAGCGCGACTTCGTAATCGAGTCCGATGACCTCGTCGTAAAGAGTGTCGCCGCACAACAAGCACAAGCTGAATGCGACAATCTTGTCGCCAATTCGCCAGATAAAAAAGCGGACGCGGCCGGGCATCTCTTTCGAAATTCGAAGAAAAAAATCCCGGCTAAGATGCTCGAATTTCATTGGGGAACGTTCGTGAACTTGAAGGTAGAGCGGATAGATCTGATCGATGACTTCTGAGGCATCGTCGACGACTTGCATCTCGATTTTCGCCGCCCGTTCGGTTTTTCGGAACTTGCGGCGCAAACTTTTGCGGCTGACGTAGCCGAGGGTCTGCATGTATTCGTCAAAATTCTGAAATGGTGTCGTCAAACGCGTCATCGGCATGCTTGGCACGCGGACGTAATTATTTTTGGACAAAGTGGTCATGGCCGGCCGATGGCTGGCCAGAAAATCCTTGAACACAACCAGCGAGGCCTTTTTTGCCCGCGCGTAATCGCGCAGCGTGGCGCCCAGCGCTTCAGCAATCCATTTTGCGTCCTCCAGGCTTGTCGCGTCCAGTTCGCCAGGGCCGGCCGCGCAACCGACCATCAACACTCGCATGGTAAGGAAACGCGGAAATTTCCTCCGGATCGAATCCACAATGTTTCGAAAGATCCCGCGGACCCCTTCGACGAGGTTTTGCTGGACGAAGAGAATCGGTTGGATGCCGCGAACTTTTCCCGTGGCGTCTTCGAGCACGGCGTAGCGAAACTCGAAGTCGTTGGCGAGTGTTTCCTCAATCAGCTCGTAGTAACGGTGATCCTTGCACTTTCCCTCAAACGCGCGCTGCCACGCCTCGAGATTTCGCACGTCTGATAATTTGAGAAACCTGGCCGTCCCTTGAACAAAAGGAACAACAGCGTCATCGTGCATCTCGATCTTTTGCGGTGACGTGTTCTACTTTGAGCACGCCGCTGCGCAAATGCAGATCGCGTTGCGGGAACGCGATCTCGATCCCCGCTTCGCGCAGTTTCTTTTCAATCGCGAAATTCAAATCGCTGCGATACCGGCGCGGCCGGTAACTCATTTCGCTGCTCCAAACCACCAACTCGAACTCGATCGAGCTCTCTCCAAACTTTTCCAGGAACACGCTGGGGGCAGGCTCCTCGAGGGTATGGGAATTTTCTTTGCCGGCCGCAATCAGCGCCACGCGAACTTTGTCGATGTCGCTGCCATAGGCCACGCCGACCGGAATTCGAAAACGCACCCGCGGATCGCCGTAGGTCCAGTTGGTGACGGGCGAGTCGATGAACTTCGAATTCGGCACAATCATCGTGATGTTGTCGTTGGTCACAATGACCGTGCTGCGGGCGCGAATGTGCTGGACCTGACCGACAATGCCGGCAACCTCGACGCGGTCGCCAATTGTGATTGGCCGTTCGGCCAGGATGACAAGGCCACTGATGAAATTGCTCGCGATGTTTTGCAGACCAAAGCCGACCCCGACGCCGACTGCACCGGCGAACACAGCGAGGGCGCCAAGATGAATGCCGGCGTTATCGAGAACGATGAAAATGCCGACGATTAGAACAACGTTGCTGATGATCTGGGCGATCGCGTATTGCAACGAACGGTCTAGCCCGCTTTGAGCAAGGAAGCGGTTGAACAGAAAACGTTTCGTTCGCGAGGAAAGCCAGAAAACGGCGACCAGCAGAGCAATCAGGAGAAAGATTTGAATTAAACTCAGCGCGACACCCGGCAACGGCGCATTCCAGGACAACGGCACTCCCGCGGCATTGATCGCGGTGATGGTGAAAAATACGAACACCGCCACGCTCAGGATGGTGGTGACGATGGCGATCAGATTGGTGTCGACTTTCAGCCGGCTGAGCAGCCGCCGGACGAAATCGCTTTGAAGCGTTCGCGCCATCAACAGCCCGACAGCGAACCAAATGACGAACGCGATCAGTCCCAGAAACGACACGTCGTGGCCAAAGACGTGCAGCAACGGTTTTTCCAGGAGGCCAAGATCCATCGTCGTTAGTCTGGGCGCGTTGCGCTCTGGCGCAACCGAAAGAAAAACACGGCCGAAGCCGTGTTTTTCATCAAATCACCGAATGGAACGCCGCCTGTTTAGCTGGAAGCAGCTTCACCGCCGCCGGGCGATTTGGCGCGCTCTTTGATGTAATTGATGACGTCGCCGACGGTCTGCAGTTTTTCCGCATCCTCGTCCGGCACTTCAACCGAAAATTCTTCTTCGAAAGCCATCACCAATTCCACGATATCGAGTGAGTCGGCGCCCAGATCTTCGATGAACGACGCCTGCGGCGTGACCTGTTCAGGGTTCACTCCGAGTTGCTCGACGATGATGTCCTTGACCTTTTCCTCGATGGTTTTGTCAGCCATAAAAATTTCTTGGTTTGGAGGGCAACGGTTAACCCACGCGCCGCCGCATCGCAAGCAAAACAATCACCTATTTTTTACGTAATCGAGACCGATAACGCACTGGTTTTATTTGCGCATTGGCGTAGAGAACACTGTGGCGGACGCGTCTCTTGATCTCGACGAATTAGTCGATCTGAAAATGTTGCCGGCGTGGGTGAGCGAACCTCCTCCCACCGAACGCTACGCCCGACACGACGGCGAAGATCGCGCTGAACGCCGGGCCGGGGATCGACGCCCACGGGACAAGCAACGCCCGCCAGGTCGCGGTCCGCATCGAGACTTTGGGCAACGTCCTGGTGGAGATAAACGTCCTGATCGTCCGCGTCAGCACGATCGAAGACCCCTGGGCAACCGTGATCGTGGCAACCGTCCGGCGGGCCCGGACCTGCGCGGTGGCAAACACCGAAAAGATCGGCAGCATCAGCATCGGCCGGTTGAGCGGCCGCTGCCGCCGATCGCCGTGAAATTTTTACCGCGGGCGGCTGCATTTCAAAGCGTGGTCAATCAAATCAAATCCGGCACGGTCGCTTATTCTTTGTTTGCGCTGGCGCGGTTATTTCTCGAAAAAGCGCCGCGCCACGACGTGAAACTAACCGCCCCGGCGGAAACGCCGCTGTTTCAGCTTGGCGAGAGCGGCGCGGTCTCGGTCGACCGCAGTTTCCTGGAGCGCAACGCGTTTCGTTTTGGCCAAGCCGAGTTCTACAAGATCGAGGTCACCGAGACCGAACCGATTAAGGGAAATTTCACCAACGTCGCGCGCGAGCGACTGAGCGGGACGCTGCTCGGGCCGACCAACCATCACGATTATCAGCGGCGTTTGCGAAATCTCTACGAGCAACGGTTCAGCCGCCGAATGAGTTTCTCCGATTTTCAGCGCCAGATCCAAATTGTGACCGACCCGGCCGAGATCGAAAAATGGAAGGATGAAGCGCGGAAGGTGACGACTTACTCGACGTTGCGGGAGGAACCGGTCCAGACTTTTTCGTCGGTGACCGAAGCAGAGCGCCATTTCCAAAAGAATTATCTGCCGGGAATCGTCAAACCAGTTTCCGAAATTGTTATCGACGGGCCCGCCAGCCGCCACCTGCACGATCGCGTGTTAAACAAAGTGATCGAAAACGAGTGGAACCGCGAAACGAAATCACCGTCGCCGATGATGCAGGAGCTCGCCTCAGGATTTCGCGAAGTGAGCCTTCATGTCTTTCGGCATCGTAAAGGAATGTTATTCGTGTCGCCGGTTTTTCCGCGCCCGTTTCGTCATGAAGAAGCTGGAGTTTCGCCCCAGGTCCGCAGCATTCTGGAAGCGATCGGCGCTCAACCGCGAATCGGCCGCAAAGAACTCGCCGATAAAATGATTGCCGACGCGTCGGGCGAAGATGCCGAGAAAGCGAAACTGGCGCTCGCATCCGATCTGCTTTGGCTGATCAACGCCGGCCACGTGATCGAATTCAACGACGGTTCGCTCGATTTGCCGCGGGTGAAAAAGCCAAAAGAAGAATCAGTTGTAGAGGCGGCCGTGCCGGTCGCAGATTCATCTGTACATGCCGTGCCGGCCGCAGATTCGTCTGTAGCGGTAGCCGTGTCGCCGGCAAATGAATCGGCGACCGAAAAGGAAGAACGCGTAGTAGCAGGCGCGCAGCCCGAGAAATCGCCGGAACCGACAAACGAGGCTCAGGACGTTGTTGCGGCGACCGCCTCTACAACAGAAGAACCCGCCGAAATTGGCGGAAGTTAGGTGGCGGTCCTGCTCGGACTAGATCGCGCCGGCTTTTTTCAGCGCTTTGTAAGCGCCGTTCTTGTTGATCGTCTTCAATCCGCGCGCGGTGACGCGCACCCGGACGAATTTCCTCAACTCCGGCACCCAGATTCGATGCTCGTGAAGATTTGGTGCGAACCAGCGCGGTACGTTTTTGGTCACGTGCCGGCCAACGCCGCCCTTTTTCTTGGCCATACCGCGTCGGCGGATGATGCTGCCGCGCGTGGGCTTCGAACCGGTGATATCACAAACTCTCGACATGGTGCTTGAAATGAGGGGCGCACAAGATGCCGCGGCCTGCCTGTTTGTCAACCGATTTAGTCGCAAGCAGATGGAATGACCACGAATGCACAGGAATGAACACAAATGGGTGTGACAGAAGTGCCTTATTCGTGTGTATTCGTGTCAATTAGTGGTTAGAAACATGACTCAAAAATCTAAATTACGGATCGGGATCGTCGGGGCGGGGGAAATCGTGAAAAGGCGCCATTTGCCGGCGCTCAAAAAGCATCCCGAGGTCGACATTGTTGCCGTCTCGAACTCGACTTACGAGAGCAGCGAAAAGTTTTGTCAGGAAAATTGCAAAGGCGCGACCCCAATGGCGAATTGGGCCGACCTCCTGGCCCTTCCCGACCTCGACATCATCTGGATCGGAACGCCGCCTTACATGCACTCAGCGGTAACAGTCTCCGCCCTCGAAGCGGGCAAACACGTTTTCTGTCAGGCCCGCATGGCCATGGACCTCGCCGAAGCGGAAGAAATGTTAGCCGCGTCGAAACGTTTTCCCGAGTTGGTAACAATGCTTTGTCCGCCGCCCTACGGGATGCGCGCCGATTTGTTGATCAAAAAACTGCTCGCGGAGAATTCTATCGGCAAGCCGCACGACATCCGGATGCAAAGTTTCAACGGCCAATATTTGAATCCGGAAGCGCCCGCACACTGGCGACAGAAGATTGAGATCAGCGGACTTAACGTCCTCACTCTCGGAATTTACGTGGAAGTGATGCAGCGCTGGCTCGGGGATATCGCCGGCGTCTATGCCCGCGGAAAAATTCTGAACCCGGACCGGCGCGGTTATCACGTCATCATTCCCGACATGTTGAATGTGTTATGCGTCTTCGAGAACGGCGCCGAAGGCGTGCTCGAATTTAGCGGCGTCCATGCCGGCGCGCCCAACGATCGGTTGCGAATTTTCGGCGATCGCGGTGCGTTGCTTTACGATTTCACCAACGAACATGTTCGAAGCGTGAAGTACGGCGGCCGCGAAATGGAAGAGATCACAGTTCCTAAAGATCTCGTCACCGAATGGAGCGTGGAAAACGATTTCATCGCTGCGGTGAAATCAAAAGGCCGCAACCGTCCGCGACCGAGTTTCGAGGATGGCGTCCGCTACATGCGCGTTGTCCAGGCCGTGGCCGACTCCCGCGCCCGCAACGAGTGGGTCGCGATCAAGAAGTGACGAGTGTCGAGGGACGGGTGACGAGGGAAGAGGTCGCCAGCAGGAAGGTCCGGAGTGACAGTTCTAATTGTTACCTTTCTCTTGCCGCCGAAAAGTCTCTGAGGAATGCAGGAAAGCAGGACGGAAAATCAAAAGAAATTCTTTTCCTGCTTTCCTGAATTCCTGAGAGATTCTTCTTATCCTACTAGCCGTTCGAAGAGGTAGCCGATCACGCCCGTCGCCGGCAGAGTAAAAATCCAGGCCCAGACGATCCGTTCGACGACCGTCCAGCGCATCCCGCTGAAACGTTTTACCGCGCCGACGCCCATGATCGACGTTGAGATCACGTGGGTGGTGGAGAGCGGAATTCCGTAAAGGCTCGCCACTTGGATAATCAACGCCGCGCTGGTTTCTGCGGCGAAACCATTGACCGGCTGTAAATGGACAACGCGATGGCCGAGCGTGCGAATGATTCGCCAGCCACCGGCAGCGGTCCCTACGCACATGGTGAAAGCGCACAAAATCTTTACCCAGAGCGGCATGATAAACGCCGGGGTATGCAAGAATTGCAGCACCGGCGGCAGATGGTCGAATTGATGTGATTGAGTGCCGGTGAAAAGCGCCAGGGTAATAATGCCCATGGTTTTTTGCGCATCGTTGGTTCCGTGGCTGTGCGCCATCCAGGCTGCGCTCAGGATCTGGGCCTTCCCAAAAAACCTGTGAATGAAATACGGCGTGAGTTTTTGAAGAATCACGAACAGCAAAAACATCACGAGGCCGCCGAGAATGAAACCGGCGACCGGGGAGGTGATCATCGGCACGACAACTTTTGGCCAGAGTCCTTCGTTCCATTTTATCACTGACCAGTTTCCTTTCGCGGTCGCGACCGCCGCGCCGCACAATCCGCCGATCAATGCGTGACTCGAGCTCGACGGCAAACCGAAGAACCAGGTGACCATGTTCCAGATGAATCCGGCGAGCACCGCGCTCAGTACCGTTCCCATGGTTACGACCTGGGTATCGACCAAACCTTTACCAACCGTGGTGGCGACTGCACCGCCAAGCAGCGCTCCGGTTAAATTAAAAAACGCCGCCATCGCGATCGCCTGTCGCGGGGTGAGCACTTTCGTCGATACGACAGTGGCAATAGCGTTGGCCGCGTCGTGAAAGCCGTTGGTGTATTCAAAGACGACCGCCGCGAGGACGACGATGAGAAAAAGCCACATGTCGTTTAGGCGTGGAGCTCGGGTTAGGTGTGTTTTAGCACGACCTGAAGAACGACGTTGCCGGCGTCGCGACAACGGTCGATCACCTTTTCGAGTAATTCGTAGAGATCGCGCAAAAAGATGATGTGCTTCGCATCGTAGTTGCCGTGGTAAAGATCGCGTAAAAGCTCGAGCTCGAGGTCGTCAGCGTCGCCTTCGATGGTTTGCAGCTTCGCGTTCATTTCGCGCGCAGTGTCGACATTCATTCCTTTGCGCAATTGTTTGACCATCGCGAGCACGGTTTCAGCCGCTCGATCCAATAACTCAACTTGCCGCGCGAATGTGATCTTCGGCAGGTCCTGCGGAGAAATCAGCATCCGCTCGCCGATTTTCTCCACCGTCTTGGGTATTTTGTAGAGCGAAGCGGCCAACGCCTGGATGTCTTCGCGTTCGAGCGGAGTGATGAACGTCTTGGTCAATTGTTCGGTGAGCTCCTGGGTGATGCGCTTGTCTTCACGCCGGCTTTGGGCGAACGCGGCCAGATCGGGTGAACCCTTGCTCTCGATCCTAGCCAGTAAATCGACCAGATGATGCACGCTGGTGTCAGCCTGCTGCGCGCTTGCTTCCAGCAGGTCGTAAAACTTGGTGTCGTGTCCGAACAATCTGCCGATAGAGATCATAGCCTGTTTGCGGACCTAAAAAGTACGATGGTCGCAATCAGGAAACAAGCCGCGAAGTAAATCTCGGAGCATGGAAGGTCATTTGGCCAGGCCAGGAATGGCTGCCTTTTCATCGTTGTCTCTCGGGCTTTTGTCTTTCCCCTTATCACCCCAAAAATGAAATGTGTAGGTGAAAACCACGTAACCCATGATTCGGTCCGGATGGTAATTGGCGAAATAGATCGCCGGATTCATTTGAAAATCCGGAGTGATGTTCCAGGTGAATCCGATGGTAGATGAATTCTCCTTGCCGGTTTGAAAATCGACCTGCACCCGCCATTGTTTGTTGAAATCGTAGGCGTACCCGAGGATCGCTTCGTTTTTGTAACCGGCGTGGATTCCGCCGACGATGAATTTGTTGTGCTCTAAATAATAACCGGCTTCGACGTAGGGCTGAGGATCGACATGCTGGCGCGGCGACCAATTGGTGAATCCGATCGAAAGCAGGTAAGGTTCTTTCGTCAGAAGGCCGATCTCGGTTGCGAAAATTTCCTCATTCGGGTCGAACCCTTGGAAGACCGCGACTTCAGCCCACTTCGTGAGGCCTAACTCGGCCTGTAACTCATACGGGTTCGCGATCCGCTTGTCCTGGATTTGCAAACTGGTTGAAAGATCGCCTTCGTCCTGCAGATCGGGCGTAACGATCTGACTGAGACCTTTGGTGGTCGCGCGCGCAAAAGGCGTTGTCGTCGCAAGAAATAGAATCGTCAGGCCGACGCCAACAATAGATCTCATTAGATCCACGATTTTTTCAGCAGCCACACTTTCACGATTTGAGTTAGCGCGACATAACAAATGAGTGTGAAAAACAAAAGCATCCAATAAAGCGGCGGCAACGGAACAAAGCCCAGGAATGTGGCCAGCGGAGAAAATGGCAGGTAAGCGCCGAGCGCCATGATAATGACTGTGGTGGTTGTGAGTTGCCAACTGGCTCGCGATTGGATGAACGGAATTAAATTCGTGCGAATGACGTGAACGATGAGCGTTTGCGTCATCAACGATTCAACGAACCAACCGGTGTGAAATAGCGCCGCCGAGTAGGTCGCGTCGGGTTCGGATGTTGCCTGAAATCGCCAGGCTAATTCCGCTGGTACGGCGAGGCCGAGGTGGTTGCATTTGAACACGAACCACATCATCGCGTAAGTCGTGTAATCGAAAATGGAACTGATCGGCCCAATGAACACGATGAACTTGGCGATTTCACCTATGTGCCACGGCCGCGGCTTGGCGATTTGGAGGGGGCCGACGTTGTCGGTTGGAATCGGTACCTGAGAAAAGTCGTAAAGAAGATTGTTGGTTAACACCTGAATCGGCGCCATTGGGACGAATGGGAACCAGGCGCTCGCGCCGATGACGCTAAACATGTTGCCAAAGTTCGAGCTCGCGCCCATCCGAATGTATTTCAAGATATTGACGAAGACCTTGCGGCCTTCGAGCACGCCTTCCTCCAGAATCATCAGGTTTTTCTCCAGCAGAATCATGTCCGCGGATTCTTTTGCGATATCGACGGCGTTATCGACCGAGATGCCTACGTCGGCGGCGCGAAGCGCGGGCGCGTCGTTGATGCCGTCCCCCATGAATCCCACGACGTGGCCTTTGTGTTGCAGCGCTTCCACCACGCGCTGTTTGTGCGAGGGCGACAGGCGCGCGAAGACGTCCGTTGTTTCCATCGCTTGGGCAAGATCGACATCGCTCATCGATTCCACCTGTCTGCCCAGCAAAATCTTATCGGCGTTGATGCCTACTTCGTTGCAAACCTTTCGGGTCACGAGGTCGTTGTCGCCGGTGAGCACTTTGATGGTCACCCCATGCTGGCGCAACGCGGTGATCGCTTGCGCGGCAGTTTCCTTTGGCGGGTCAAGAAACGCGATGTAACCGGTCAAAACCAAGTCGGACTCATCGGTCTTGGAATAAGCGGCGCGCTTTTCGACTTTTTTTGTCGCGATTGCCAGCACCCGCATTCCGTCTTCGTTTAGACTGTTGACCTGTTCGAGAAGGTCGCCCACAAGAATGGGCTCCATGTCAAAAATCTCGCCTTCACTCTCGAAGTGCGTGCATTTGGTAAACACCGCTTCCGGCGCGCCCTTGGTCATCAATTGGCATTCGCCGTTTTGTCCTTCAACGACGACCGACATCATTCGTCTCGAAAAATCGAACGGAATCTCGTCGAGCTTCCCATATTTTTCGATGCCAAGCTCGCCGTGCAATTCGGCGTGTTTCAGCACGGCGCGGTCGAGCACGTTCTTCAGTCCGGTTTGGAAATGGCTGATGAGATAAGCGTCGCGTAGCACTTCCTCGTTTTCGTTTTTGAAGACGTCGCAATAAATTTCGAGAATAACGCGATCCATCGTGAGCGTGCCGGTCTTGTCGGTGCAAAGCACGTTCATCGCGCCGAAGTTCTGAATGGAATTGAGCCGCTTCACGATGACCTTCTTGCGCGACATCGCGAGCGCGCCTTTCGACAAACAGACCGAAACGATCATCGGCAACATTTCCGGCGTCAGTCCGACTGCGACCGCGAGCGCGAAAAAGAACGCTTCTTTCCAGTCATGCTTCGTAACGCCGTTGATCGCGAAAACCAGCGGCACCATCACCAGCATGAAACGAATCATCAACCAGGTGAATTTCTTCACGCCTTTATCGAAGGCGGTGTCAACTTGGCGACCGGTCAGACTATGAGCGACCTTGCCGAAATAAGTATGAAGACCGGTTGCGACGATCACGGCCGCGGCCGAACCACTCTCGACGCTGGTGCCTAGAAAACAGAGATTCGTGCGCTCGATCGACGAAACATTTTCGCGAGAATCTGGCATGTCGTGTTTTTCGACTGGCAAGGATTCGCCCGTCAGGGTGGCTTGAATGACGAAAAGGTCTTTTGCGGAGATCAGTCGCACATCACCGGGAACCATGTCGCCGGCGCAAAGCTTCACGATGTCACCGGGAACAAGTTCGCGAAGCGGGATCTCTTTTGTCTGACCATCGCGCACGACGGTCGCAGTGACGGTGATCATCGCCTTCAGTTTGGCCGCGGCGTTGTCGGCCTTTGTTTCCTGGATGAAGCGGAGAGACAATCCCAGCGCCACCATCAGCATCATGATCGTGCCAGCAACTGAGTCTCCAGTGGCGTAGGATAAAGTCGCCAGAACCGTCAGCAAAATTACCAAGGGGTTTCGCGCCGAGATGTAGAGTCGATGGAGCCAACCCTCTTTCTTTTCGTAGGCGACTTCGTTAGGCCCGAAGACTTCTAATCGTTCTGCCGCTTCGTCTTCGCCCAAACCGTTAGGTGATGTTTTGAGACGTTGCAGAATCTCGGCAACGTCCTTCACCGCCGCGTCGTGGACCAACTCGGCGGTGCGATTGCCGTTAGGCTGTTTGACGGCCTGCATATTGGATCAGACTGCGGCGTATCGTTTCAATACCGTAAGAAGGGACTGCAGGTGACGTCGGCCTTCTGAACGGGTCCCGGCGCTTTCCATACATTCGTTCATGTGCGATTCGATGAGTTCCTCGCTGAACGATTTCAACGCTTGTCGCGCTGAAACGACTTGCATGAGCACGTCCGAACAATCGATGTCGGTCTCGATCATTTTCTCAAGCGCTTCGATCTGTCCTTTAATTTTTCGGAGGCGCACAACGAGCGCTCGTTTATCTAATCCACGGCGTATGTGTTTTGATTTCATACTAAGACTTCCGGTCTAAAACTAAGTTGATTCAGTATAGGGGATGGGGGTATAGAGTATCTTCGAAGCCTAAGCAACCGAATTCAGCCGAAATGATCACTCCAATCTTACTTGGTTCAGAACAGAGTGATCTTCGAAATCAGGCTTTCACTCGCCGGCACGCCTTGCGCCACAGGGTTCATCAACTCCGTCGGCAGATTCGGCGGGCGATTCGATTTCAGCGAGAAAGCGCAATCATTAATTATCTTTCAGCCCGGCGATTTCCGTGTCGATCAAGAGAGGCTCGGATCCTGCGCCTGCTGGCCCGAACCGCGGTTCGTCGGGTGAAAAAATTGGAATCGCTACTCAGTCACTTATCCCGCACCGCCGAACCTCGACTGCGACGTTGGTCATTGGACTGGCGATGCTTCTGCGTTTCCCACGCTCCTCGCCCATGGCTGCTTCGATGGCTTAAACGGCGCGAAGATTGAAATGTTGAGAGCGCGCACAGCGCGCATGTCACAACAGCGTGCCGCGAAGAATCAGCAGGGCCACGTTGAAATAAATGATCAGGCCCGTGACGTCGACCAGCGTTGCAACGAACGGGGCCGATGACGTGGCGGGGTCGAGCCCGAGGCGACGCAACAAAAACGGAAGCATCGCGCCGCCGATTGTTCCCCAGGTCACGACGCCGACCAAGGCAATACCGACCGTCATCGCCACCAGCCAGTGATATTGTCCGTAATTGAAGATGTGGAGATACTGCCAGAGACTGATTCGGAAAAATCCGATCACTCCCAGAATCAAACCAAGCGCGATCCCGGCGCGCAATTCCTTCCCGACCACGCGGAGCCAATCACGCAAAGTTAATTCGCCGAGTGCCATCGCCCGAATCACCAGAGTTGTCGCTTGCGAGCCGGAATTTCCGCCGCTCGAAATGATCAGCGGCAAAAACATCGCCAGGATCGCGGCCTTTTCGATTTCGCCGTTGTAACCCTGCATCGCGGTGGCGGTGAGCATTTCGCCGAGGAACAAAAGAATCAGCCAGGTCGCGCGTTTTTTGACCATTCGCAGAAACGGGATCGTCGTGTAGGGCTCGTCCAAAGCTTCCAAGCCGCCGAGTTTTTGGATGTCTTCGGTCGCTTCCTCTTCAGCGACGTCGAGCATGTCGTCGCTGGTGACGATTCCGACCAGCACGCCGTTGGAGTCGAGCACCGGCAACGCGATCCGGTCGTATTTTCGAAAAAGATTCAGCGCGTCTTGCTGGGAGTCGCCGACTTTGAGCGAAACGAAAGTCCGGTCGCGAATCTCACTGACCTTCGTATCGAGCGGACGAAGCAGAAATTCGCGCATTCGCACGTCGTCGATCAATTTATTATGATCGTCGACAACGTAGATCACGTTCAGCGTTTCGCTGTCCCGGCCGAATTCCCGGACGAAGTCGAGGACCTGTTGAACAGTCCAGTCTTCGTGAACGGCGATGAAGTCGGGCGTCATCAATCGGCCGACGCTGCCTTCGGGATAACCGAGGAGCGATTGCGCGATGCGGCGCTCATCCGGCGTCAGGAGTTTGATTAATTTGCGGGCCGCTTCGCTCGGCAATTCCTCGAGCAACGCAGTCCGATCGTCCGGCGACATTTCGTTCAGAATCGCGACAACCTGTTCATGGGCCATCGCGCGCAACAAGTTCTGTTGTTCTTCGATGCCGATGTATTCGAAAACGTCGGCCGCGAGCGCGGCAGGCAGCACCCGGAAAATGATCACCTGATCGTCTTCAGGGAGATCGAGAATTATCTCGGCGATGTCAGCCGGGGGCAATTCCGTGAACAACTCGCGCAAGGCGTTGAAATCGCGCCCATCGATAAAACTCCTGATTTCCGGTGCTAAAAGTTTGCCGACCATGAAGACCTCCGCATGCGCGCCCGGGTTTTGTAACATTCCCGCCGGGCAAGAGCAATCGTTCCGCACTTGGAATTTGCCAGAAATAACCCTATATGAATGGAATGCCCTCGGTTGCTACACGCACCCTTATTTCGCGCGAAATTGGTGACGATCGTGTTTGTGTTTTGACCTTCGATCGACCCGAATCCGGCGCCAATATTTTCGATGCCGCGACGATGACGGAGCTCAGCGAACACGTCGATGCCATCGAACGCGACAATTCACTGCGGGGTTTGATCATTGCCTCGGCCAAGAAATCGATTTTCATCGCCGGTGCGGACTTGAAGACGCTTTTGAAACAGGCGCCGACCGGCGAAATGCGCGGGTTTATCGCGGAAGGCCAGCGGGTTTTCAACCGGATCGCGGATCTGAAAATTCCAACGGTGGCTGCGATCCATGGAGCGTGCGCCGGTGGCGGTTACGAAGTGACCCTGGCCTGCGATTGGCGAGTCGGGTCGGCTGACCCCGCGACGCGAATTGGATTGCCGGAAACTACGCTGGGTTTAATTCCGGCCTGGGGCGGCAGCACGCGGCTGCCTCGTCTGATTGGCGAAGAGAGGGCGAGCGAGGTGATCCTGAAGGGAAAACTTTATTCAGCTTCGGAAGCATTGAAGCTCGGCCTGGTCGACGAAATTGTGCCGCGAGAACAACTTCTCGAAGCCGCTCGAAAGAAACTCGGCGAAGGAAAACGAAAGATCGCCGCAGTACAGAAAAGCGGAAACGAGATTCCGGCGCCGCGATCAGCTGGAAATGAAGCTCCCGCGCGCGCGCTTGCGATTGTCAACAAAACGTCGGGTATATCGCTGGATCAATCATTGAAGCTCGAAGTCGATGCCATCGTTGATCTCGGAAAAACAGAGTCGACCCAGAACCTGATCCGAAATTTTTTCCTGGCCGAGAAGTACAAGAAAGGGACCTCGAAAACGGAATTTCCCAAAGTCGCGCATGCCGCGGTGATTGGCGCGGGAGTGATGGGTTCGGGCATTGCCCAATGGCTGAGTTCGCGCGGCGTCACGGTCATTTTGCGCGACATAAATCGCGAATTGCTCGACCGCGGTCTGGCTAACATTGAAAAGACTTACGGCGATGCGGTGAAGCGCGGGTTGATGACTGAGGACAAAGCAAAACAGGGCCGTTCTCGAATTGTCGCGTCAACCGCGCCGATGGAACTGCGCGACGTCGAGTTCATCATCGAGGCTGCGTCGGAGAAGATGGAAATCAAAAAAGAAATTTTCCGCGAGTTGTCGATGCAGGCCGGGCCGAAGACAATTGTGGCCACCAACACTTCCGCGTTGCCGGTCACTCAGCTGGGTGGATGCACTGTGTCGCCCGATCACGTGATCGGTTTGCATTTTTTCAATCCGGTTAGCCGGATGAAGCTGGTCGAGGTCGTGATTGCGAAGGAAACGTCCGATGTCACCAGGGAACATTCGCTGGCCTTCGTGCGGCAGATTGCAAAAGTGCCGGTGGTGGTGCGGGACAGTCCCGGATTTTTGGTGAATCGCGTCCTGTTTCCATATCTGCTTGATGCCGCCGAACTATTCGAGGCAGGCGTTGATGCCGTGAAAATCGACGATGCCCTCACCAAATGGGGAATGCCGATGGGCCCGCTCCGTTTGATCGACGAGATTGGAATCGACGTCACGGTCGACATTGCGGCCACACTGGAAAAGGCCTACGGCAAGCGCGATCGCGCCGCGGCAATTCTAAACAAAATGCGCGAAGCGAAAATGCTTGGGCGCAAGAGCGGCAGCGGCTTTTACAAATACGAAGGCAGGACGCAGTCGCCTAACGAAGCGATCAATCAGTGGCGGCACGGTGGCGATTCCAAAGCAGATGCCGACCTCGCCAACCGGTTAATGTTCCTGATGGTCAATGAAGCGGCGCGTTGCCTGGAAGAAAACGTGGTCGATTCGCCGGAGGACGCCGATTACGGAATGATTTTGGGAACCGGATTCCCGCCTCATCGGGGCGGACCGCTCCGGTTTGCCGAACATTTCGGATTGAGCAGGATGGTCGAGGAAATGAACCGGCTCGGTCAAGCCGAGGACAAATTTTTGCCGTGCGAAATTCTCAAGAAACACGCGCGCGACGGAACAAAATTTTATAAGTTATGAAATCCTCACTCCAAGCGCCCCAAAAACAGGTTAGCGAAGAGACGACAGCCAAGCCGGCCAAGCCCGAAGCCGTTTCGGTCATCGACACATCCAAGATGTCGAAGGGCAAGCGCGACGCCCTCGAGCTCGCCGAAGCCTCGCGCGATCCGTTGGACGAGCGCGGCAGTTTCGCCAGCAATCTCTTCATCGGACGCTACGATTTTAATCGGATTTATCCGTGGCCGGAGCAAACCGCGGAGGATCGCGAGGCCGGCAGGGAATTCCTCGCCAATCTTGAAAAATACCTGCGCGAAAACGTCGATGCCGACGAGATCGATCGCACCGGAGAAATTCCGCAGAAAAATATCGACGAACTCTTCGCCATGGGCGCGTTCGGAGTAAAAATCCCGAAGCAATACGAAGGTCTGGGCTTGTCGCAGGTTAATTATGGCCGGGCCGCGATGTTGCTCGGAAGCTGGGACGCAAATTTGACCGCGCTCGTTTCGGCGCATCAATCAATCGGTGTGCCGCAGCCGCTCCTCTTATTCGGCACTGAGGAGCAGAAGAAAAAATATCTGCCGCGGGTTGCGCGAAAGGAAATCTCCGCGTTCGCATTGACTGAATGGAACGCTGGCTCCGATCCCGCGAACATGAGTTTGAAAGCGGAGCCGACCGAGGACGGCTCCGCGTTCATTCTGAACGGCGAAAAACTTTGGTGCACGAACCTGATTAAGGCCGGCGTGCTCGTGGTCATGGCGGTCACGGCGCCGAAAATGGTGAACGGCAGAGAACGTAAGCAGATCACGGCCTTCATTGTCGATGTCGATTCCCCGGGCCTGGAAATCACTTATCGCTGCCGGTTCATGGGATTGCGCGCGCTTTACAACGGCATCGTGAAATTCACCAACGTGCGCGTGCCGCGCGAAAACATGATCGCGAAGGAAGGCCAGGGATTGAAGGTCGCGCTCACCACCTTGAATACCGGCCGGCTCACCATTCCCGCAGCCTGCGTCGGATTATCCAAGCGCTTGCTCGAGATCTGCCGGAAGTGGGCGACCGAGCGAATCCAATGGGGCGGACCGATCGGAAAGCATTCCGCGATTGCCGGAAAAGTCGCCGAGATGGCGGGAAATGTTTTTGCGATGGAGGCGATCACGTTTCTGACATCGGGTCTGGTTGATAAAAAGGCCGGCGATCTGCGGATCGAAACGGCAATGTGCAAAATGTGGGCGACCGAAATGACCTGGAAAATTTCGGACGACGCAATGCAGGTCCGCGGCGGACGCGGTTACGAAACTGCGCAATCGTTAAAAGGCCGCGGTGAAGAAGGCGTGCCGGTTGAACGTTTCCTGCGCGATTGCCGGATCAACATGATCTTCGAAGGTTCGAGCGAGATTATGCGCCTCTTCATTGCGCGCGAAGCGCTCGATCCACATTTGAAAGTCGGCGGCGCGATTTTCAACACCACGCTTCCGATGTCGGAAAGGGCCAGGGCGGTTTTCACATCCGGAAAATTCTACGCCGGCTGGTATCCGCGGCAGTGGTTGTCAACCGGCGCCGGCAAAATCGATGGGCTGCACTCCAGTCTGCAAAAACAGGTGGATTATGCGGCGCGCACCAGCAAGAAACTCGCGCGCGGATTGTTTCACGCTATGGCGCGATTTGGGCCGAAGCTGGACCGCGAACAACTGTTGCTCTCGCGCTTCGTCGGCATTGCAACCGAGCTGTTTTGCATGAGCGCCACCTGTTCGTTCGCGCAATACAAAATTAATCATGGCGAGCCGGCGGATGAGGTTTTGTCGGTTGCCAATTATTTCTGTAATTCCGCCAAGACCAGGATTGATCATTACTTTGCGGGCACGGCCGAGAATGTCGACAAACGCGGTTACCAGCTCACCCAGGAATTGATGGCTGGTAAACACGCGAGCCTGCGCGACGGCATGGTCAGGTAGCGTCGGCTCACCCGAGCCGCCAAATGCCGGCCCGCCCTCGGACCGATTGAGGTCAATCGCCACCCGCCGGATGGCACCCTGCCTGCTCAAACCCCAGGCGTGGCTGGGCTCGTTTTTCTCACGATCGGCGTCATTTGCGCTCTGATCGGACGAATTCTTCTGATCGGCGCCGCGTTTAACGTCAGCGTTTGGTGGGGAATAGGCGTCTTGTTGCCGTTCGGTCCGCTTTTGTTTCGCCTGAGCTATCCGGATGTTGCTCCGACTTCGCGTTATTTTCGGCTGGCGGTATTGCCGTGTTTTCTGGGTTATTTTTATTTTCAACCAACTGGTCTGGCAAATCTTCGGCGGCTCGAAGTTTTAAAATCGTCAAAGGAAGCAGCGGCTCCGACCGAGCATTATGCAATGCAATCCATGGCGCAGCCGACGGCCGAACAACGCCGCGACGCAAATCAACGTGAATTCGAACGATTGAATACCTGGAGTCAATCGCTGCGTTTGAAAAAGCGCGACCTTCTTCACAGCGATGTGAAAGGCAACGTCGCTTACGACGCGGAGCTCGCGCAGTATGAGGCGGCCCTGACAAAAGCGACCGCCGAAAAGCAGGCCTTGTACGGTTCTGCGAAGTAATCCTTCGCCTGACAGGTTGACCGGGTTCCGTGCCCAGACTACGATCACGGATGAGTATGCCGTCCATGCTCACCGAGGCGGCCCGCACGTCGCGGCCGCGTTTGAGTAAGAGCAAAAGTAGAAAAACTGTCGACGCTTCGCGCGTTCTTAACGTGCTGGAGGAGCACATCTTGCTCGACGGCTTCAAGATCGTTATCGATCTCGAAAAAAGCCGCGGCTCGTATCTTGTCGACGCCGCGACTGGGCATCGATTGATCGATCTCTACGGCTTTTTCGGTTCGATGCCGATCGGATTCAATCATCCGCATTTCGACCAACCGGAAGTTCAACGCGATCTTCTACAGGCAGCGAAGGCGAAGGTCGCGAACTCGGATGTTTACTCCGAAGCCTATGGAAGATTTGTCGAGACATTCGCGCGTGTCGCGGGGTTAGCGCCGCTTGATCGCTATCTCTTCGTCGAAGGCGGTGCGCTTGCAGTCGAAAACACCTTGAAGGCGGCGATGGATTGGAAGGTTCGGAAGAACATGGCAGCCGGACACGGCGAACGCGGAACGGAGATTTTGCATTTCCGCAGCGCGTTTCACGGCCGCAGCGGTTACACCATGAGTCTTACCAATACAGATCCGCGCAAAACCGATTTGTTCGCGAAGTTCGATTGGCCCCGGGTTTCGTGTCCGCACATCGATTTTTCGTTGCCGAAGTCTGAGCGCGAACAAGATGTGATTGCGCGCGAGAAAATGGCGGCGCAGGAAATTCAAAGCTGGATTGCCAAGCGCGGCATCGACATTTGCGCAATTATTATCGAGCCGATCCAGGGCGAGGGCGGGGACAATCATTTCCGCGGCGAATGGTTGCGGAAGCTCCGGGAAATTTGTGACGAGAACGACATGCTCCTGATTTTCGACGAAGTTCAAACCGGCCTGGGCACGACCGGAAAGGTTTGGTGCTCGCAACATTTCGACGTGGTGCCCGATTTGATGGCGTTTGGAAAGAAGGCGCAGGTCTGCGGAATCATGGCCGGGCCGCGTCTCGATGAAGTCAAAGACAACGCGATTCGTTTGCCGAGTCGTTTGAATTCGACCTGGGGCGGCAATCTAACGGACATGGTCCGCTCGACCCATGTCATGCACGTCATTGAAAGGGAGTTTCTGGTCGAGAATGCGGCCAAAGTCGGCGCCCACTTTCTGGAACGGTTGCAAGAGCTGCAGCAATACGAGCCAATGATCACCGGTGTCCGCGGACGCGGTTTGTTCATTGCGTTTGATCTTCCGGACGGCAAGACCCGCGAAAAATTTTGGAAAGGACTCTACAGTCTTGGCGTCCTGACTTTGCGCTCGGGCGAGCATTCGATTCGTTTTCGTCCGGCCCTCGATATCACGGCCGCAGTCGTTGACGAGGCAATGGGATTGATCCGGCAATATTGCCGGAAACGGAAATAACCATGCAATCAGTGTTCGAAAAGCTCGCGCTCAGCGAGGACAACCCAGGGGTTTTTGACGGCGAATGGCGCGGCGGCGGAAAGAAAATCGAAAAGATTTCGCCGATCGATGGAAAGAAATTAGCCAGCGTTCGAGAAGCGGGCGACGACGATTACAAAAAGACAATCACCCGCGCGCAGGAAGCGTTTGAGAAATGGAGAAAAACTCCGGGCCCGGTGCGCGGTGATACGGTTCGTCGTTTAGGTAACGCGCTTCGCGAGTTGAAGCACGAACTGGGTCAGCTCGTTACGCTCGAGACCGGCAAAATCATCGCCGAGGGAGAAGGCGAAGTGCAGGAGATGATCGATATCTGCGATTTCGCGGTCGGCCAGTCGCGGATGCTTTACGGCCTGACCATTCAATCCGAGCGGCCGAGTCATCGCTTAATGGAACAATGGCATCCTCTCGGACTCGTCGCGGTGATTTCGGCGTTCAATTTCCCTGTGGCGGTCTGGTCATGGAACGCGGCACTGGCCGCTGTCTGCGGCGATTCAACAATCTGGAAACCATCGGAGAAAACCCCGCTCACTGCGATCGCGGTCACGAAAATTGCCGAGCGGGTCTGCCGCGACACCGGCGCTGATCCTGCGATTTTCAGTTTGCTGATTGGCGACCGAAAAAGCGTTGGCGAAAAATTGGCGAACGACCCGCGGGTTCCGCTGGTCTCCGCGACCGGCTCCGTCGCGATGGGATTGAATGTCGCGAAGACAGTGCACGGTCGATTGGGGAAAACGATCATGGAACTCGGCGGCAACAATGCGTTGATCGTCGCGCCGACCGCCGACCTCGAAATGGCGACGCAATCAATTTTCTTCGGCGCGGTCGGGACTGCCGGCCAGCGTTGCACTTCCACCCGTCGCGTGATCGCGCATGAATCCGTTGCTGAGAAACTGCGCGCGAAACTTCTTTCAGCTTACAAATCGCTTCCGATCGGAAACCCGCTCGATCGAAAAACTTTGATGGGCCCGTTGATCGACAAGCACGCCGTCGACGCGGTGCAGGATTCGATTCAAAAGCTGAAGGCCGAGGGCGGCGAAGTGCTTTACGGCGGGGAGCGCATGGATTTGCCAGGTCAATGTTACATGAAGCCGTGTCTGGCAGCCGCCAAACCGAATTTCAAGATCGTGCAGGAGGAAACGTTCGGGCCGCTGCTCTATTTGATGACTTATCGCGGTTTCGATGAAGCGATTGCGATCCAAAACGGTGTGCCGCAGGGACTGACCAGTTCGATCTTCACCAACGATGTCCGCGAAGCCGAAAGGTTCGTGAGCGGCGTCGGGAGCGATTGCGGAATCGCGAATGTGAACACTGGAACCAGTGGCGCGGAAATCGGCGGCGCGTTCGGCGGCGAAAAAAAGACCGGCGGCGGACGCGAAAGCGGCAGCGATTGCTGGAAGCAATACATGCGTCGCCAGACCAACACGATCAACTTCTCCA
>Ga0070732_10000637_pt1 | contig 20996 bp, 13 predicted proteins | sample Coa_R1_5_FD_66449 | JGI IMG/M metagenome (GOLD analysis project Ga0070732, IMG submission 66449) | Surface soil microbial communities from Centralia Pennsylvania, which are recovering from an underground coalmine fire - Coalmine... | ecosystem: Environmental > Terrestrial > Soil > Unclassified ... | reverse complement strand
CCGGAGCTGACGCTGAAGCTGTTTCATGCCCGGCTGGTGGATGACAGTCCCTACGACGATGGCTACCTTCGCACCGGCGATATGGGTTTCCTGCACGGCGGCGAACTCTTCGTTTGCGGCCGTATCAAGGACATGATCATTATCCGCGGGCAGAACTACTACCCGCAGGATATCGAAGCAGTGGTGGAGAAAGCTTCCGGACTGATCCGGACGAATTGCGTTGCCGCGTTTCAGATTAATGAAGACAGCGAGCCGGCGCTGGCGATCGTCGCCGAGGTGAAAAATCCGAAGGCGCTTCCCGATGCGTTGAAGATTGCAGCCGCCGTCCGGAATTATCTCAACGTGGAAGTGGCTCTGATTTCTTTTATCGCGCCCCGTGCCATACCGAGAACCAGTTCGGGCAAGATCATGCGCCACAAAACAAAGCATATGTGGTTGCAAGGTCAATTTACCGTTCTGTCGGAGTTTTCGCGGGAGAAGGACGTTGAACCGTCAGCATCCGGTTCTGCAGGCCAGTCGCCTTTCGACGTATTGAAAGCCCGTTACAACCTGACCGGCACCGAATCGTACAACCTCGTCGAAGCGGGGCTGGATTCCATGGATCTTGTTGTGTTCATGCACGAGATCAAGGAACTCTTAAAAAATAAAGACGCCGATATGCTGGCGAGACAGGTGGATATCGGTCTCATTCAGCGTGTCAGCGTAGCCGAGTTGTTTCGACTAGCTGAACAGCTGGAGCATGCTCCCGAAGAAGCGCTGGTTCCGCTGCGGCAGTCCTTGGCGGCTTTCCGCGAAGAGCAGCGCGTCGCGGAGCAACTGATGATGAGCAACGACAGGAAGCTCATCTTCGAACCTCCGGCGCCTGCGTTATTGCCGGAAACCCCGGTCCTGAGTAACGTTCTGCTCACCGGCGGTACCGGCTTCATCGGCCCGTTCCTCGTGAAAAGCCTGCTGGAACAGACGCATGCAAAGATCCATGTTCTCGTCAGGGCGTCCGAGGAGCATCAGGGCAGGCAGAGACTGAGGGCGGCGATGGAATCGATGGGGCCGTGCCCGGTGGAACTGATGGAGATGTTCGAGGCCCGCGTCATTCCGGTTTGCGGAGATCTCGGCCAGAAGGGGCTGGCATTGACGCGTGAGGACTGGGATTTTCTGGCGAATGAAATCGACACGGTGTTCCACAACGGCGCAACCGTAAATTACCTGCTCAACTATGACCGGATGCGTGACGCGAACGTGCTGGGGACGAATGAGGTCTTGAGACTGGCATTCGAAGGACGGCCCAAGAGCCTCAATTACGTCTCAACTACTTTCATATTTGGTTGGGCTGTTAAGAAAGTTCTATATGAAACCGACTTCAACGAGAATATGGAGCTTCTCGATTTTGGATACAGCCAGTCCAAGTGGGTATCGGAGCAGGTGGTTATGGATGCGCGCCGCCGAGGGCTTACGACTCGGATCTTCCGGCCCGCACTAGTAAGTCCCTCGGTTAGCGGCGGAGGCAACAACTTCGACATCGCTGTTCGCTTAGTTGCATTCATGGTGAATCATGGCATCGGAGTCGATGCCCTGAACCAGGTGAGTTTCGTTCCCGCAGACATCACGGCGAACAATATCGTTGCGATTTCCGCAACTCCCGGCACGGAGAACAAGACGTATCACGTCGTGAGGGACGATTACGCGAACATGCTGGATATTACCGGTCTCATTACCAAGGCGACCGGCCGGCAATTTGAAGTGTTTAGTCTTCCCGACTTCGTTCCCGAGCTGATCCGGAGGTGCAGGAAAGAAGATCTCCTCTTTCCGCTGCTGGATTTCTTGGTGAACTCGGTGGACAACATCTCCTCGATGGAATTCAAACGGTACGACAGTACCTGCTATCAGGCAGCTCGAAATGCTTCCGCATGGGGAAAGCCGGATCCGTCTCTCGAAGAGACGGTCAATGGCATCTTGCGATTCATGTACCGAAAGGGAATCATTTCGGTTGCGCCTCGTGAGTTCAACTCCGTGAGTCACTGCCGTGAGGCGTTCACCGGCGCGGACGCATCGGGCGTGGCGCCGTGACGTTAATGTTTCCGAAATACCATGGTCTCTTTGATTTGTTGAGCGGTTTCCAACGTGCCTGTCGTCGTTAGCGTCATTTCTGCTCCGTCGGCGGAGACCACCCACCGATCCGTTTGAGTGACTTGCTCGCCTCGCCGGTAAATCGAATCGACCGTGTGAGCGTCTACAATTTGAAGGGTCACCGTATCGTTAGTGGAGTTTTTCAGATCATATTCCTTACCGTCAAAACGGGCGCTATAGCTGAAGTCACCCGAGAAGTGGACCCCATCCTTTCCAGACGCCTCGATCTTGAGCGTCATCCCTTGCCGCAACCGAGTCTTACTCGGATCCTGTGTCCACTCACCGGCGAACGGGTCATTGGCAGACTTCTTTCCTCCGGTTCGCGTCCACACAGTGATCCGGTCGGATCGGCCACTTTGTGAAGTTCTGCTCGTTAATTCGTGACCGTCATTCGACAGCTTGTCGTGAATCGTCGCCACTAGGGCTCCATCCTTCTTCTCTTTGATTTCGACCTGATGCTTATCGATCCTCCGCAGTTCGATCTGATTAAATGCCGGATTGGCCGGTACGGACGCTTCATGGCCGTCCAACTTCGCCTCAAAATCCAGGTGGGTGTCGCCTGACATCACGACGTGAACTGTACCGTGTAGAGATGTGATAGAGAGTTTGTTGGGGGGATCCAGGGAAGACTGGGCCGAGATGAGCGTCCAGGAGCCGGTGCGCGGGTCTGCGGCACCAAGTTGAAGGGCGGCAAACAACCCGAACAACACGAGTTTGTGCAATGGTCCTCCTGAACGCTGTATATCTGTACAAACAATAATACGAACCCGTCCGAAATGGGAACATGTCCGGGTTAGTCGGAAAGACAGCTCAAATGAAGATTGGCCCGGAAGCCCATGCTGGCCTCCGCGCGGGAATGTGAATCTCTTTAGTAACGATTTTGGGTCATGAGAATTAGCCAACTCTCCAATTCCGCGTGACACTATGAATCTCATGCATGTGCGCCGTTTCTGGCCGTCCGGGGTGGTTCTTGTCGCCGTCCTCGTGCTAGTTCCATTTTCCTTTCACGCCGAGCGCCATCTGGAGACTGCAACACGCATCGAAGGTAGCGAAGCGGGAAAAGTCCCGCTGGAGTTGGCCACGCGCTTTCGTTCGCCATTCGTTGAGCGCGTGGTCCTGGTGATTCAGGGACTCCCCCCAGCAGACTCTGAGGAGGGCGAGCAAGCATTAGCGACAATCGAAAAAGCACTGCAAGAGGAACCCGGCGTATCGGGAGTTGTTTCCCATCTTGATTTTCACGATCCGATTTTCCTGGGCAAGGGAGGAGGAACTTTTGTCCTGGTGGGACTCGCCTCGACCGAGGGGCCCGTAGAGTCGCTCGTCCCTAAACTTCACGAGTTGGAGCGCTCTCTTCAAAACCAATTCCGGGGCCGCTATCCGGCGGCGAAGCTCGAACTGACGGGAGAGACGCCACTTAATTTCGACATTCGAAAAGCTAGCGCCGACGACGTGCAACACGCCGAGAGTCTCGTGATTCCTGGCACTCTGGCGCTTCTGTTGCTGGCTTTCGGAAGCTTGGTTGCGGCCCTGATTCCAGTTGCCGTTGGTCAGCTTGCCATCGCCAGCGCTCTGGCGATTGCAGGGTTTCTGGCTCGGCGTTGGCACTTGTCCATCCTGGTTCAGAATCTGTCCACGATGCTTGGGTTAGGCTTGGGAATCGACTACGCACTCCTGATGGTGAGCCGTTTCCGGGAAGCGATTGCCACCGAGGAAAACGGAGTCAAGGCATCGGCCATGGCGGCGCGTCAGGCAGGTCGCACACTCCTGATTTCAGCCGCGACCGTAGCCATCGGATTCCTTGCCCTTTTGACCGTCCCCATCAGCGAAGTCCGTTCCATCGGTGTGGCTGGATTCTTGGTTGCAGGAATGAGTGTGTTGCTGGCGAACACTCTCGTTCCCGCACTGTTGGCAGCTCTCGGTCCGCGAATCAATGCCGGCCGGGTGCCCTTTATTGCAAGTTGGGATAAGCATCGGGCAGCCCGCACGGAAAACCGCTGGAGGCGATGGGGGAAAGTGATTGTTGCACATCCCTGGTTCGCCATCTTTCTGGCAGGCGCCCCTTTGCTTCTGCTGGCCTCGCAGGCCGCGCGGTTCGAAACCAACGTCCCCAAAGGGGATTGGCTGCCGTCACAGGCGGAATCGGTTCGCGCGCTTCACACCCTTGAACGAATGGATCGGGTTGGCATGGTGTACTCATTGCGCGTGATTCTCGAACTTCCATCGGATTCCATTGCGCAAACGGATGCAGGCTGGAACGCACTTGATCGTTTCAGCAAGCGGCTTGCGAGCGACCCTCGTTCCGACCGCGTAATCTCCCTCACATCGATTGCGGAGAGTGACCGCTCTGGGCTCGGCAACCTCTCGCGTGAGACGCGTCGATCGTTCCTGAGTCGCGATGGGCGGGCGGCCTTGATTGAAGTGTTACCCGCGACTTCCGTTTCACTGAACGATCAGGTCGACTGGGTGCGGGAGCTGCGGAAGACTGGCGCGCCAGTTCTCTCAGGAGTACCGGGCGCCACGCTGCGAGTTGGGGGGATCCCTGCGCTGACTGCCGACTATCAGACCATCGTCCGGGAGCGATTCGTTTCGGTAATCGCGCTGGTGGTGGGAGGAACGCTCGTTGCGCTTCTTGGCGGGTTCCGATCGCTCTTCGCCGCAGTCAAGGCCATTGCTCTGAACCTGCTCTCGGTTGCAGCCGCCTTCGGAGCCTTGGTTCTGGTGTTTCAGGACGGGCACGGATGTCGCTTTTTCGGAGTTCCTGAGGGAACGGGCAGCATATTTCCTATCGTGCCCATCGTCGCTTTTGCCATCGTTTTCGGACTGAGCATGGATTACGAAGTGTTTCTGGTCGCGCGAGTCCTCGAAGCCAGGAGGAGCGGCCTGAGCGAATTGGAGGCAATCCCCGAGGGGCTGGCCAAAACCGCAGGACTGATTACGAGCGCTGCCGCGATCATGATTGTGGTATTCGCGGCATTTACCTTTGGAAACTTCCTGGTGGTGAAGATGCTCGGATTCACGCTGGCGGTAGCCGTGTTAATTGATGCAACCCTCGTTCGCATCGTGATTGGACCTGCGCTTCTTCGTGTTGCCGGCGATTGGAACTGGTGGCCTGGAGGCCTCACCGCCGCACGCAATGCCCCGATGGTCGCCAACGGCGAATGATGCAAACGATATGCGCAGTTCAACCCATTCGGAACCTGTCCGTTTTGGGTGGGCGCCAAATTCAAACCCGGCGGAGGGCAGGCGGTCAGGTAGAGAGACAATGCCAGCGCGCTAGGCGATGTGTTCCCGTTAAGGAGCAAGGGTCACTCTGGGAGGTGGAATTGACCCCTGGGCGGATTACCCTCGTAATGGCAGATATTGAACTGGGCTTGTTCAATCGAAGTGCGGGCTGCAACCTATTGCCAGAGGCGTTTCTAAAGGAATATGGCGCTCGCAGACTCATCTTCGTTCAAAGCTAAACTTGTGGGCAAGCGCGTGGTCGTGAAAGTTTCTCTTTTCAGCCGTGCCTTCCCAGGCACAATCGCCGCTACGGATGAAACCGGATTCTGTTTTCAGAGCGATGAAATGGTGTCGGCTTTACGCGAAAGTACCGGGAGCATAATGGCCAATATTGATGCACCCAGCCTTTACCTGCCATTCGCCAGTCTGGAATGGCTCGTATTCTCGGCGCCAAAAGCAGCGGCCGCTTCCGCATAGAGCCCTTCCTCCTAGCCTGAATTCTATGCTCGCCAGACTGATCGGAAAGCGCAGATCTTGGGATTTGTCTTCGCAAGGTCGAAGGTTCAAAGTCACAAGAGGTAAGGCCCAAAAGGTGTGATGGCACGGCGTTGAAAACGCCGTGCCACCAGAGTGAGTAGGTTGCGAATACGGTTAGGCACCTGCACTTGCCGCTCTGACGAGAACTCCAGGACGCAGAGCTTCAACCATCGCATTAAAATACCGGCGATAGCAGCGGTGGATAAAGTACATCACAGGGAATACCGCAAGCGCGAGTCCCCATCCGAGATGAGGCGTCATCGCCTGGACCATGGAAGTCACGCCCGCGCTAACCACGTAGTACGGGAATGAAAGTTGGGCCAGGTTTAACCAGACGTTCCCGGGGGACTTCGCCTCACTGACAGCAACGATCCCCGCCACGGGCGCGGTTTGTCCCAGGAACAGACTAACGGTTGCCAGAGTCAGCCCCAGCGTGGACGACTGCCACAACATCGGACTTTGAGTCACCGCATGGAAAACCAGGCTTGCCGCGGAAGTGGCAAAAACCATCATGCTGAGGTTGAAAGCCATGCGCTGCGGATTGAATTTGGCGTCTTTTTGGGGCCAGCATTGCACCATGGTTGAGATGCAGGTGATCAACACCGCCTCGGCTGCACTCAAGTTCACAGCCGCGGTCAACAGGAATGGCAGGTTGACCGACATGTTTCCGTTGATTCCGGGCAGCTTCACTTTCATCCGCGAAGTTGCCGCAGCTAGCGCCAGGACTGCCAGCGCGAAGTATGGATGCAGAGTGTGACTCGCGAAACTCGCGTAACCGGCGACGCTGAGGCCTGTCAGCATCATTGCTCCGATGAAGGTCTTGGTTTGCCGTGTGTTGTTCATAGTATCGTCTCCTTTCTTCTCGGGTTACACGGCTAGCTATTGTTCATCGTCTCCGGCGTCGGAGAAGGCGCTATTGGCGCTGCCCACCGACGAACCCCAGACCACGCTCGTGGCTGAAGCGGTGCCGGTGCTTGATCCCCACACGACGCTGAATGCGCTGGTGGTATTGTCGTTCCAGGGAAGCGAACTACCCCAGACGACGGACGATCCCCACACGACGGAACTGCCCCAAACCACGGAACTACCCCAAACCACGGAGCTGCCCCAAACCACGGAATTGCTGGCTACGCTGGAGTTCCCGTATACGATCGAAACGGTGTGAGTGGTCGGGTTATACGACGCGGACGGCGACAAGGCCGCTCCGACATTGGAAGGAGCCAGGTCCCTGTTGGTCATGGCGTCCTGCACGTCAAGCAGTCCCGAACCGACCGAGAACAGGTCGTAGAAATCAATGAAGGAACAGAAAAGGTGAGGAACGTACGCCGATGTGGAGAAGATGCCCATCTTGTGGGCGGTCTTCATCAGGCGAGCCTTCACTTGGTCTGGAGTGAGTGTGTTTTGCTCCTGCAACATGAGGGCGACGGCTCCGGCAACGGCAGGAGTCGCCATGCTGGTGCCGCTCAGCCGGAAGTAGTCAGCATTCCCGTCGGTTCCGCTGATCAGATCACTGGAGAATTCTGACTCCAGAGTCGCGCCGGGTGCGGCAAGAGAAACAATCCCGTGTCCGGGTGCCATGATGTCAGGCTTCACTACGTGGTCGTAAGTCGTCGGCCCCTTCGAGCTGTAGCTGGCTTTGGTTTGAGCGGACAGCACGGAAGACCCGTTATTCTTGGTTGCTCCGACGGTGATCACGAATGGGTCGTTACCGGGAGCGGTGACCGTTCCGAAACCGTTGCTTCCGTTCACGCTCAGGCGACCATAGTTGCCGGCGGCTACCACCACCACGATGCCATTATTCCAGGCTGCCTCTACTGCCTGGCAAAGAGGATCGAGCGTATAGCTGACCGGAATTCCGCGGCCCAGCGAGAGGTTAATGATGCGAATGTTATACACATCCTTCAGAGCGATTGCCTGCTGAATGGCTGCGATCACGGTGCTGTCGGTGCCGCCGCCATTCGCGTCGAGCGCCCGAAGGTCGACCAAGGTCGCTGCCGGGGCGACACCTTGATATTGCCCGCCCGAGAGATAACCGTTGCCAGCGATGATGCCGGCGACGTGCGTGCCATGACCGTACAGGTCATAGTTCGCGCCGCTCGAGTTGCTGGTCGCGGTTCCGGTGAAATCCTGGTGATAAACCACGCGCGAAGAGGTTTGCGTAGCGTCAAAGAGATCTGGGTGGCTGCCGTTGATGCCGCTATCGATAACGGCAATCCCGACCCCGGCGCCCGTGAAGCCGGAATTCCACGCCGAGGAAGCCCCGATGACAGTGTCAGTGATGTCATCCATCACATTCATCGGGTGGTCGATGGTCACCGACGCGACAGCAGGATCGGCCTCTAAGGCTGGCAGAGCACTCACAGGAATCGTAAACGCCGCGCCCTTAATCATGTGAAGCTTCGTATGGAGGCGTGCGCCGCGGCCCTGCATCGTGGCGTAGTGCGCCGACGTGGGTACCTGCTTGTACTGCACGATGACTCTCACCGTCTGGGTCTTAGCAGATCCCTGCTTCGCCTTGGATAACAGACCCGAGAGTTCCGGAGCGATGCGCGAGAACCGGCCGTTCACGGTCGGATTACTGAAGCGCTGTCCGAATGCCATCCCCGTGGCCAACACCAGGACCAATACCGAGCTGAGGCGCTTACCCCAAGCCGCACTATGTCGTTCTTTGCGGCCCTCAGCTCTCTTTCGTTGTCTGGTCACCATTGAAATCTCACCCTTTCTTCACGCATGGGGGAAAGGTCGAGCTACGTACGGTGTTCTCGTTGCACGGGAGGAACCAATCGTGTTGCGCTATGTCGTTGAAAACACGCTGGTTGATATAGGGCTGTGGAGGTCCGGTTGGGCCAATCTGTCCCGCGCAGGGGGCATGGGACAAGTTGTCCCGAAGTACAGGTCGAAGATTCGAGGCGGGACGATGACCTTCCTATCAGCAGGGAGGTTACTTGACCACGAGCGGCGGTCCTGAGATGGAACCCGGTTCCGACGAAATTCAAAACGCGGAGCAGAGCCTAACGTGCTGCCGCCTTGGCTGCGAAACTGGCTTGCGGCATTCGCGGTATTGAAGCCAGCAGACGTCGAGTGTACTCGTGACTTGGAGTAGTCAGAACATGCTGGGTGATACCGGACTCTACGATTTGACCCTGATGAAGAATGGCGACGCGGTCGCAAATTCCGGCGACCGAGGCGAGATCATGCGAGATGTAAAGAATCGCCATTCCCGAGTTCTGATTTAACTCGCGAAACAGCTTGAGGATTTCGGCCTGAGTGATGACGTCGAGAGCGCTGGTCGCTTCGTCAGCAATCAGGAGTGCAGGCCGATGAACGACCGCCATGGCAATCAAGACTCGTTGTGCCTGGCCGACACTCATCTGCGCCGGATACTTGCACAGGAAATCGTCGTCCGAGGGCAAGCTGACACTTTCCAGCGCCTTTCGAATCGTGGAATCGCAATCGGTGGAGGACCCAGTTGCATGGGCACGCCAGGTTTCTCGAAGCTGGGTCCGAATCTTCAGAGCTGGATTGAGCGACGAGAGCGGGCTCTGCAGCACCAGAGCGATCTTTCGCCCGCGCAAATTGCGCAGCTCTGCCTCACGAAGAGTCAACAGATCAGATCCTTCGAAGAAGATCGAGCCTTGAGCGTCCGCCCTTTTGGGATCGATCAGTCCAAGAATGGCCATCGCCAGCGTGCTTTTACCGGATCCGCTTTGACCAACTAACCCAAGGACTTCGCCGCGTTGAATTTCCAGCTGCACATCCCGCAGAACAGGCGGTTTATTGCCATATTGCACCGAGAGGTGCGCGGAGAGGAGAGCGTCGCGTTGAGATTTATCAGCCAAGACTTTGTCGTCGCGGAACGATAGCTTTCGATTGCTGCACTCTTACTTCAACGAGAGCCGTTCCGCATTCCAGTACGTTTGTGGAACGAGAATTACCGGGCTTGCGTTTTGCACGCTGGCGGAAATTGCCGAAAGGGCATTGCGGTTCACCAGGTAGATGAAAGGCGCCTGCTCGACGGCGATCTCCTGCACGCGGTCAAAGCTTTCCTTTCGCTTTTTCGGATCAGCCGCTGAGGCTTGTGCGCGCATCAGGTTGTCGATCTCAGCTTCCCACGGAGTCTCTGGAGTCTTCTCGGAAGGATTCCACTGATGATTTTCCGACGAACTCAGCCATACGTTCATTACTTCATTAGGATCGAGGCCCGTGTTGGTTAAGCCCAGTAGGATGGCTTCGTAGTCGGAGGTTTGGGTCATGCGCTCGAGCAGAGAAGGGAAGTCGAGCGTCACGACGTTCACGTGGATGCCGATTTTCTGCAGGTCTTCCTGGATCATCGTTGCCATGCGCTCGCGATACTTGTTGCCCGAGTTAGTAATGATCGAAAAGACGACTTCGTTTCCCTGCATGTCCTTCAGGGTGCCGTTCTCCAGGTGGAAACCTTCCTTTTGCAGTGCTTTGAGCGCCGCGTCGGGCGAGCATGCTTCCGGTTTCAGTTTGGAGTTGAACCAGAACTTGTTCGCTGGAGATACAGGTCCCACCGCCGGTTGCGCGTGTCCGCGAAACACGACTCTCGCCAGATCGTTGCGATTGATCGTTTGAGAAACGGCTCGCCGGAACGTTGCCGAGCGAAACCAGGTTTTCTTGTACCCCGGGATGGGAGCTTTGGTCACCTCGTTGAACCACATTTGCTCGCTGTCAAGAGATGGTCCTGCATCGTGGGCCACATTCTGCGATGTAGACGCGAGCTTATCGAAGTATTCGCTATCGAGGGTGTTGATCAGGTCAATCTCGTTGCGTTTGAATCGGAGCATCTCCACATCTCGATTCGGCTGAATGTCTAATTGGATGGAGTCGAGATAAGGCAGCTTGCGGCCACGCTCGTCGGTCTTCCAGTAGTTGGGATTTCGTTTGAGCAGGACGGTCGCGCCCGGCTTGTAGTCGGTGACCATGAAGGGTCCAAGCACCGCCATCTCCTTCTTGGGCGAATGCGCGGACAGGATTGCAACCTGATCGAATTGACGGTCGAGTCCGGCCACCGGGGCTGGAAACGTGATGGAGATTTCCGTAGGCGAAACGATCTTCGTTTCCACTTTGCCGGAGCCGGACCGGAACGCGTCTCCCGTGGCCGAGTGAAGTGCAGGGTCCATCAACTGCTGGATCGTGTAGGCAACATCTTCTGCGGAAAAGGGTGTGCCGTCAGAGAAAGAAACTCCGCTGCGCAGCTTGAAGGTGATCTGCTTGCTATCTTTCGATATCTTCCACGAAGTCGCCAGCCCGGGCTCAACCGCTTGTGTCTGGCGGTCCAAACGGACGAGCACGCCGCCGGTCAGATACCGGATGGCTACTGAGGCGTCGTCTTCCACTTTCAGAGGGTCGAAGGTCTTGGGCTCCGAACGCAGACAGAAACGCAACTGGCCCTGCGCTAGTGCGCCGCCCGTCAGCGCCGCAAGGCAGAACGCTGCAACGGCGATCGCTTTTCCGAACCTCACTAACTCGGACTGGCAACATCTCTGACGGCTCACGCGGCTACCTCATCCTGCTTCGAAAGCACAAGTTGGAATGACGTCACAACTACAACCAGTAGAATCAGTGGGACGAATTTCCACGGCTCTTCCCCCACCGATACCAGTCCTTCTAATTCCTTCAGCAAACTTCCCCAAGACGGCAACGGTTCCGCCACTCCCAAGCCGAGGATCCCGAGATTCGCCTCGCTCAAGATGAACGCGGGAATGGAAATCCAGAACTGCGCATACAGCACGGGCTTCATGTTAGGCAGTACATGAATCCAAAACAGCCGCGTGCCCCGGATTCCCGAAGCGCGTGCCTGCCGCACGAAATCGGAGTTCCGCAGCGACCCGCCAGTTGCGCACAAGACCCGCGCAGCGGCGGTCCAACCTAACAGGCCCAAAATCAGAAACGTCATAAGCACCGAGATAGCAGGCGACACGTTCAACGGCAGCATGGCCCGCACCGTGATCAGTAAAAACAACCACGGCAAGGACAAGAACAAATCTGTGACGGTCATGGCTGCACGAGCCCATGTGCCGCCCAGATATCCCGCCAGGCCACCGACCAGAGCAGCCAACAGCGTGGAAATCAGCGCTGCGGCCGGCGCAAGAAACAGCGAAACTCGCGTGCCGTAGAGCACTCGGGCAAAACGGTCTCGGCCAATCTCATCGGTTCCCAGCCAGTGTGCGTGCGACGGAGGCGCCTCGGCTGCCTCACGATCTTGCTTTGCATATCCGGCTGGCGCCAGCCAGTTCGCTGCCAGAGATATCGCCAGCACGAGCAACAGCACTGCACACGCTACACTGCGCCAGAAGTTCATGCTTGCTGGCCTCGCCATACATGTCCGATTACATCTGCGCCTGAATTGGCGAACAAGGTTACCAATGTCACCAGGACCGTGATGTTCATCAACAGGGGAAGGTCGCGGGCCAGGGCTGCCTGCCATGCAAGCTGTCCGATGCCTGCCAGTCCACACAACGCTTCAACCGGAATGGCGGCTCCGATCGCGAGGCTGACCGAGACCCCAGCGAGCGCCAGCAGTTGCGGGCCGGCAGATGGAACCACATGCCAGAGAAGAATGCGAAATTCACTGAGCCCCTTGGCTCGTGCAGTAACGATGTGCGGCAGGGAATACGCTTTGTTGAGGAGGTTATGGGCGTACCGATAGTCGCGGGGAAAAATGATTAGGGCGATGGCAAGAGCTCCCGGGATATTCCAAAGCACCGACAACAGGGCCAGCACCGCTGCGGGAATGCAAATCAGTAAGCCTGTCAGGAAGGTTGCGAGCAGATCATAGGCCGCTACTCGCAGCAAGGCAGTTGTGATAGCCAATGCCACTACGGCGGCCCAACCCATCAGCAGCCCCAGGCTGACCAATCGCAATGTGAGCGGAAAACGGTCCTGCAAAAGGGCGCTCACCGGCTGTTTCAAAGAGACGGAAGTTCCCAGATCGCCGTGCATCGCCAGCTGCAGCGAATGAAGGTAGAAGCCAAAGATGTTGCGCTGTTCGGTTCGAGCCTGCCGTAACGCTTGAATACTTTGAGAACTCAGATGGGGATCGAGAGCAGCTTCGTCGGTATCGAAACCAGGAGCCAGCCGCACCATTGCGGCGGATAGGAATCCGCCTAACAATGCGGTGGCAACCAGAATCAGCCCATGTCGCGCAATTTTCCGCCCGAGCATGGTGTCATCCTCCTAGTTCGCTGTCGCCCCGAGCTTCTTCTGTTCGCGGGCAACCGCCTCGGAGTGATGAGCCTGCTTCATTGAGTACATGCGGCGGTCCGCTTCCGCCAGCAGGCGCTCTACGTCATAGCCATCTTCAGGGCAAAAGGCCATACCGACGCTGAGGGTAATCAAATCGCGCCCGCAGACGTGACGGCCAGATTCTATGGCTGCTTGGTTCAGCCGTTCGGCTTTTTCCTTGGCCGCTTCGGGAGTTAATCCGGGCGCTGTGATGACAAACTCGTCGCCGCCCATGCGGGCCACGTAGTCATAGCCTCGACAGACATCCTTCAGCCGGGTCGTAAACTCGCGCAGGAGTTTGTCGCCTTCGAGATGTCCGAAAGAATCGTTGATCTGCTTGAATCCGTCGATATCGCAGAGCAGCACCGCCAGCGAACTCTTCATGCGGCGGCATCGAGCTACTTCCTGCGCCAGGTGTACAAACAGCGATCGTGCATTCGGCAGGCCGGTGAGGTAGTCGGTAGTGGCTGAGCTTTCCGCTTGTTGATACTTCAGCGCGTTTTCCACCGATAAAGCGACCTTGGATGCGACGGCGAGGAGAATTCGTAGGTGATCGGGGGTGAACGCGTCTCGATTCGTCTGATACATCGCGAGGACTCCGACCACTCCGTTCAGGCCCTCCAAAGGCACGACCAGCGCCGATTGCAGCAATGTCGTGTGCTTTACCGGGTCGTTGGAGTATCCGGCCTCGACCTGCGGATTCCCGTTTACGATCGGTCGTGAGTTTTCAGCGACCCAGCCACACAATCCCTCGCCGACCCTGATCTTCAAGGAAGAGAGGGCTCGGAAATTCTCGCCGCTGACAAGTTCCGGCAGCAACCACCCGTTGCGGTTTACGAAGACGGCAATCGAGTCGAAGGGAATCATCCTTCGCAAGCGCATCGACAAAACCGAGAGCGTTTCACTGAGACTCAAGGAGACGCCAAGGTCCTGGCTCAGTTCGAACATGGTCTGAGCTTCCTGTCGCGCGGATGCGATGGAAGTCAAGAAGTCAGCATTATCGATCGGGCCATGCGTCGGTTCGGTCCGCTCAAATCCGGCAGCGGGAGCCAGGCCACGCTCCACTCGAACCGTTCTCGACAGTCCTGCGACTGCCGTGTCTTCCGACATCTGCGCCATTCGCTCCAGCTCAATGTACCGGCTCTCCAGAATCGTAACGATCTTGGGATCAAACCACGTGCCAGACTTTTCCTTCACCTTCGCCATTGCCTCAGCCAGGGGCAAGGCCGGACGATATTGACGATGGGAGGCGAGTGCGTCGAGGCAATCGACGGCGGCGAGGATACGCGCTCCGATCGGAATGTTCTCACCGGCGAGTCCCTCGGGATATCCAGAACCGTCCCAACGTTCGTGGTGCGCGCGCACAATCGGCGCGACCGGATAGGGAAAAGCAACTCGGTCCAGGATCTCCGCTCCAACAAGGGGATGCACTTTCATTTTTTCGAATTCTTCCGGCGTCAGCTTTCCCGGCTTATTGATGATCTGTTCCGGAACCGCGAGTTTTCCTATGTCGTGCAACAGCGCTGCGGCACGCAATGCCTCAATCTGCTCTTCAGCGAGGTTTAGCTCCGTTGCCACTTCGACAGCATAGGTCCGGACACGCTGCAGATGGGTATGGGTGGTGTGATCTTTTGCTTCGATGGCGAGCGCTAGCGCCTCAATGGTGCGCATGTTGAGCGATGCGATTTGTTCAACGTGGCGCTTCTCCACCTCTACTCGTTCCTTCTCCGCTTCCAATCGACCGAGGTAGAGCCGATAAGACCGATAGACCCAGTAAATCAACGGAAGAACGAGGAGAGATGTTTGCCATCCCGCGCTGCGGTTGATGATTCCCACCAGACCCACCGCCGCTGCACCGACCAGGTAGTAAGGGAAGGACCAGAAGTAGCATTCGGACCAGACTTTGCGGCTCGATTTTCCCTCGGTTAGTGCGATCACGATCGAGATTGGCAAGGTGTTCGCGAAGAAGAACATCAAAGCGGAAACCATCAGCAGAATCGGCTTGTTCGATCCGAATCGTCCCACCAGCGAGTAATAGGTCAAGTAGGTGAGGGCAGTGGCATTGGCCATCATCCCGCAGACATTGAATAAAACCTTGACCGGGTCCAGTCGGCCGCGCAGTTGCCATACGCTCTGCGCCAAACTGGCCGTGCAGCCAATCACAAGTGTTTCCGGAAGGCTCAGCTCAAGAACGCCCAGGAGGATGAACAGAAAGTTCACTGACATTGTGCCGTCAATGCCGGGCAGTTGTACCTTTAGACCGGACGCAAGGACTGCGACGACAAGATAGCAAACGAATCGCGTGGGGTCCTGCGATTGCCAGTGCGAAAGGCTAAAGCCCAACACCACCGCGCCGACCAGCGCGGTGATGCCAACGAAGGCCTTTGTCTGGATCGATAGTCCGCTGGCTTCCGGTTTCATGCTTACGCCTTACCCGCTTGAGCCCGTGGAGCACCTGCCGCGGCTTCGGCTCTGCTGTGAAGCCGCAAACAGACTGTAATATCGAGACCCCTGTGAATCCGCATTTTGCGGGGAAGACGGTCTTCTCCCACTTCGGGCATCGCACGAATCGTATTGCAAACGCTAGGCTTTCAGAAGCTTACTTTGGTAACTCACGGGGGTCATGAAGCGCTTGATGATGTGGAAAAGTTGGACGCTGGATTCGTCGTCAGCAGCAAAACTGGGTTACCTTCGTTACGTCCTTTGGAATACCCTTCTGGGCGAAGCCGGATGTGTCGTGTCACCATCATCCCAAACGCACCATCATGCCCACTTCGCGCCACAGTTCGCAGCAGTCCAGTCCACTCGCAACGACTCAAACAGAATGTGTGGCTGGTTCCGAAGCCGTCGGTCCGGCGGTATTTTGCGCTGATCTTCAAGGACAATTCAGCGCTTGCAGTTCCAGTTTTACGCGCCTGCTTCGCTATGCGGCGTGCGACGTGATCGGCCGGGATTTTGCGGCACTGTTCACGCTGGGCGGCGAAATCACTGCAAAAGACAAGGACCAACTGCGGAAGACGATCCTCAGCACGACACTGTCTGAGGGGGATTATCGCTCCGAGCTATTTGCACAGCCCAAGAGTGGCGCCAGTTTCGCGGTGGAATTCTCCGCCACCCTGCTTCGTGACGCTGCTTCGACGCCCGCGGCGATCGTGGTTGTGGTTGTACCTGCAAAGGCGGGAAAGAGCGAGGCAACATCGGCACGTGTTCACAGGCCGGGCAGCATTATCTCGCGCAAGATTGATGGTACTGAATTCATTCTTGCCAGTCCGGTTATGCACGAGTTCATGGCTTTCGTCGATCGGGTCGCCGGCCACACAGAAACAGTTCTTGTCACGGGCGAGACGGGAACCGGCAAGGAACTCATCGCAAGGACAATCCATCAGTCATCCCACCGCCGCAGCCGTCCGTGGATTGACATCAATTGCGCCGCCCTTCCGGAAAACCTGGTGGAGAGCGAACTGTTCGGCTATGAAAAGGGCGCGTTTAGCGGCGCCGATGGATCCAAGCCGGGGCTGTTCGAACTTGCCGATAGAGGCACGCTTTTCCTCGATGAGATCGGGGAATTGCAATTGCAGACACAAGTCAAGCTGCTGCGCGTGCTTGATGGACAACCGTTCTACCGTCTGGGTGGACATCGCAAGATCAAGGTTGACGTCCGTATTGTCGCCGCAACCAACCAGGACCTCGAGGCTGCAGTAAGCCAAGGCCGCTTCCGCCAGGATCTGTTTCACCGCCTCGGCCAGTTCCAGTTGCGGGTTCCGCCGCTGCGCGAACGACCAGAAGATATCGTTGCTCTCGCCGAACATTTCCTAAAGCTGAAGGCACCCACGAAACACTTCTCGGAGCAGGCTATTTCAGCTCTCCTTTCGCATGCATGGCCGGGCAACATCCGAGAACTGCGCAACCTCGTCGCCAGAATGGCGATGGAAGCATCTGGCTCGGAGATTGATTTCCCGAAGCTGACAGCCGCGTTGACGGGAGAGCCTTCGGCGCTGCGGCAAACCGCCTCCATGCCGGTGAGCAATCTCGACAGCATGGAAGAGCAGATGATCATCAAGGCTTTAGAGCGCACCGGGGGACAGCGAACCCTGGCAGCGGAACAGTTGGGAATCTCACGTCGCACACTCAGCCGAAAGCTGAAGGAATACAACATCAGCTTCGCTCCCGGGGACACGACCGCCTCTCTCGGGTTCATCAGCAACGAGCAGCAGAAATTCTTCCGCGCTCGTGTGGAGATTCCAGTCACCATCAGGAATTCTCAAGGCGAAGTCACTCAGGTGCAGGGGAAGAATCTCAGCACGGGCGGCATGGGCCTGGACGGCCTGAAGGAGCCGCTGCGTTTCGCCGGCATGGTGGATGTGAGTTTCATGCTTCCCGATAGCGACATCCAGTTTCAAGCCAAGGCGCGGCTTATGTGGGTGGGGGACGAGGGGCGCGTTGGGATTCGCTTCGCTGTGATCGAGCCCGCCTTATTTGAACAGCTGCAGCACTGGACCAACCGCAAGATGAAAGATGAAGGCTGGGATTTCTCCGCTTAGCTCGCCGTTGCGTTGAGCCGAGATCGACCACTACAAGGCGAGAGATCTTCGATACACGGCGTACTTAACGCCCCTGAGTTGGCGAGTGATCAGGCGATTTGCCACACCGTGTCGAGCACCGTTCCATCCACCCATTTGATGATGGCCACAGGGTTTTCACTTCGTTGTGGACGGCGCGGTTTCCCTCCGCAGATACGCTCGACTTCTTTCTTCATGTCCTCAATCGGTCGAATTGGCAAGGTCGATCCTTTGACGGCATCGATCAAGTCCTGACGCCTGGGATTGATAGCGATGCCGCGCTCGGTTGCGACCACGTCGATCAGTTCTCCAGGCCCGCACAGTGTTGTGACTTCATCCACGATCACCGGAATACGATCGCGGAACGATGGTACCGCAAGAATCGTGCATCCAGAAGCGAGGCAATTCTGCCAGCCGCCGATGCCGTGCAGCAGGCGGCCGTCGGAGTGGGTCACCACGTTGGCGTTGAAGTTGGTATCGACTTCGGTTGCGCCTAGAACAACGGCATCGATCAGCGATGCGAAATTTCCCTTGCCGTGATAGTTGTACGAAGTGAATGGAGAAGTCGCGACGTGACGGGGATTGCTGCCGATCGAGCGCACGCCATCGAGATCAAATGTCTGTCCGTCGAGGATGTAATCGGTGAGACCCTCTTCGAGTAATTCGACAAGATACTTCGTAGAACCACCACGCACGAAGCGGGCCTTCACGCCCGCTTGCTGCATCATCTGTTTGAGATAGCTGACGAACGCCAAAGCGATTCCGCCCGAACCTGCCTGGAAGGAAAAGCCATTACGCATGATGCCGGCATCGCGCAGGAATCGTGCAATAAATTCGGCGATCCGAAGACGGTCAGGCGAGCGGGTGATTTGCGTGCTTCCGGAAACGATTTTCGCAGGATCGCCGATCGAGTCCACCTCGACCACGTAGTCCACGTTGTTGCCCTGAATCTGCCACGGGATGCAAGGGAACGGAACCGGATTGTCGGTAACGACGATGACATGGTCTGCGTAGATGGAATCAGCCAGAGCAAAACCCAGAGAGCCGCAGGCGGATTTGCCGTGTGAGCCGTCGCAGTTGCCGAATGGGTCTGCCGTAGGCGCGGCGATCACGGCAATGTCGACGTGAACTTCTCCATCCTGAATCGCCTGCCAGCGCCCGCCATGCGAGCGTAGCACGCCCATGCCACGCATCTTGCCCTGCGTGCAGTAATCGCCGAGGGGGCCATTCATGCTGCCTTCGATATGGTCGATGATGCCGGCTTCCATCAATGGAATTGCGCCTCTTTGCGAAGGAAATGAAGCGCTGGGGAACCACGTCAGGTCTTTCACTCCGATCAGGGACGCGGCTTCGAGCGCCATCAGCGCGACGCGGTCACCATCACGAAGGTGATGATGCGAGGAAATGACCATGCCATTGCGCAATCCGCACTTGCGCAATGCGGTCTCTAGATCCGCAACACGTTTGTCGCCGTTGGCGGGATATTCGGCAGCGGTACAAATCCGAGGTGCGGCCCTTCGACCGAAGGGCTGATGCTTGCCGACGCCAATGTAGGCGATCTGCTGGCGCCCATTCACTGTCTCGGGAACGTTGCGTCCAGCCGCGTTCACCATCATTTCCGTTTTCTCAAGAATTGGCATGAACACTCCTGAGGCCGGGTGCCCCGCTAGGGAACCAGGCCCATAGCCTTGGCGTGCGCCATCACCTTCACCGCACGTTTTACGACCGGTGGATCGATCATCTTTGAGCCGAGGCTTACCACGCCGAGACCCTTTTTCTGAGCTTCGTCGTATGCAGCCCCGATCTTGCGCGCGCGTTCGACCTCGGCCGCCGAAGGCGCGAATGCCTCATGAATCACCGGAATTTGTGTCGGGTGCACGCATCCCATACCTTCAAAACCCAAAGCGCGCGAGTTCAGCGCCCAGGCGCGCAAGCCCTCTTGATCGCTGACATCACTGAATACGGAATCGATTGTCTGGATGCCGGCAGCACGTGCCGCATTGACCACCCGCTGACGGGCATAAAGGGACTCGTTGCCTGCCAAAGTTTTTATTACGCCCAGGTCAGCCGTGTAGTCCTCGAGGCCGATCGTGAGCGCAACGATCTGCGGGCTAGCCGTGGCGATCGAAAATGCGTTTTCGATTCCCAGCGCCGATTCAACTATGGGCATGAGCCAAATGGGCCGGGTCATCCCATAATCGCCCTTGATCTCCGCAATACGTCGGTCGACTTCGATGACTTGTTGAGGACTCTCCACTTTCGGAATCAGAATCAGGTCAGGGGACTCGGGGACGATCTCGTCGAGATCTTCCAGGCCGAGCGGGATCTGATTGATGCGCACCATGCGTTCGCAACCCAGGAAGTCGACGGCGCGAAGCGCATTGCGGACCAGAAGGCGTGCTGCGTCTTTCTCGCTGACGTGCACGGAGTCCTCGAGGTCGAGAATGACGCCGTCGGAGCCGTGCAGAGCCGCATTAATGAAGTATTTAGGCTCGCTGCCGGGAACGTAGAGCCGCGAGCGCCGCATGCGATCGCGGGTGGAGGATTCGGGAAGCGCGAGGCGGTCAGGAAGGACGCGCGTGCCCACGCCCAGTCCAACTCTCCGCGCTGCGGCTTCGATGCGGGCAGCGATGACGAATGGCAGAGCGCCCTCGTCGTGGATTTCCACGTGGGCATGCCGCACCCCTAAGGCTTCCAGCACTTCTTCTGCCTGCCTCCGGATCAGGTCGCCGTAATAAACCTCCACGCGCGATGCGATTTGAATCTCCAAGCCGCCGCGTTCGCGCGGCTCGAGACGCACACGAAGATCAGAGCGGATTTCGGCGCCGCAATGACCCGCTTCGCCAGCTTGTGTTGATATTGCAACAGTCATATCGATCCTCGCATCTAGCGACCTCTGGCTCCAGCGAGCTCCTGTGCATCACCTATGGCAGAGCGCAGCTCAAGCTGTGCCAGCACTGCATCGGTCATCTGCGTCGTGCTGGCCGCGCCTTGGCGGATTGCATTTCCGCCTCCAGGTATTCGCATCATGTCGTAAGTTCGGACCTTGCCTTCCCTCACCACGCCGGCAATCGCCTCACGAATACGCCGAGCCTTTTCGACTTCACCGACGTGCTCGAGCATCATGACGGCCGACAGAAACATAGCAATTGGATTCACGATTGGCGGATCGAGCTCGGCATACTTGGGCGCAGAGCCATGGGTTGGCTCGAAGACGGCAACCCCGTCTCCGATGTTTCCGGACGCCGCAAAGCCCAACCCGCCGATCAGGCCGGCGAAAGCATCAGAGATTACGTCACCGAACAA
>Ga0070732_10000636_pt1 | contig 21013 bp, 22 predicted proteins | sample Coa_R1_5_FD_66449 | JGI IMG/M metagenome (GOLD analysis project Ga0070732, IMG submission 66449) | Surface soil microbial communities from Centralia Pennsylvania, which are recovering from an underground coalmine fire - Coalmine... | ecosystem: Environmental > Terrestrial > Soil > Unclassified ... | reverse complement strand
GGCGAAGACCGGTCTCGTTCGCTTGACCGGCGCGGGGCTGATCCTGGGTCTGTGGCTCCTGCCCTTCGGGGCGCTCGCCCTTATCGGTATGGGGATCTGGCGGCTCGCGCGCCGGCCGGCGCACCAGGTCTAAAGCCGACCCGATACAGTGAAGAAGCCCCGCACAGGGGCTTCTTCACTATGAGACTCCGCGCGGGCACCCTCGAGATCATCGTCTGCACCCTCGCGTGGGGGACGATCGGCTCGATCGTCGATCGCGTTTCGCTCCCGTCGTCGGTCATCGTGTTCTTCCGGCTGTCGCTCGGCTTCGTCGTGGTGTTCGCCTGGCTGGTCCTTCGTGGGCGCTTGGGCGAGCTCAAGCTGCGCGCGCGCCCCGTGATCCTGATCACATCGGGCATCGTGCTCGGCGTGCACTGGGCGCTGCTCTTCGAGGCCTACAAGCGCATCGGGGTCGACACGACGATCTTGATCGTGTTCATCGGCCCGGTTCTGTGGGCCGTTGCGGCGCCCTTCTTCTTGCACGAGCGGCTGCGCGCGACCTCCGTGGGAGCACTCGCCGTCGCGTTCGGCGGCATCGCGCTGATCTCGATCCCGAAGGTCGGCACCGTCGACGGCCTCGGTCTGGCTGCGGCGTTCGGCAGTGCGATCCTTTTCGCGGTTCTCATCTTGATGGGCAAGCTGCTGACCGATCACTACGAGCCCGCGGCGATCGTCGTGTGGCAGCTGGGGGTGGCCGCGGTCCTGCTGAGCCCGTCCCTCGCAGGCGCCTCCTTGCATCAGATCGCGCGCGGCATGCCGCTGTTGCTCGTGCTCGGGATGATCCATTCGGGCGTCCTCGGCATCGTGTTCTTCCACGCGGTGCGCGCGCTGCCGACCCAGGAGCTGGGTGTGCTGTTCTATCTCGAGCCCGGATCCGCCGTGCTGTACGCGTGGTGGTGGCTGTCCGAGAAACCCAGCGCGCTGACGCTCGTCGGAGGGGCCCTGATCGTGCTCGCGGGAATCGGTATCATCGTGGCCGACCGAGCGATCGGGGGGCCGGGCGCGCTCCCGGAGCCGGTGATGCAGGAGGTTCAACGGTGATCCCGCTTCCAGAGATATTGGCCGAGCTCGTGATGGCGCTCGGCGGCGCCTTGCTCGCCGCCAACGCGTGGGCGCTGTTGCGCCCGGTCGTGCGGCCGAACTCCGATGGTCCGGGGCGGCCTCAGGCGCTCAGCAAGGTGCTCATCAACATCGCGATCGGGGTCGTCGTGTTCGTGTGGGGCCTCGCGTCGTTCATCACGCGCGCGCATCACTGACGCTGCAGTCTGGAGCGGATGAGGGGAATCGAACCCCCGTCTAGAGCTTGGGAAGCTCTCGTTCTACCATTGAACTACATCCGCGCTGAGGCCCGAGATACTAGCGAACGCGTTTTCCACCCTGCTTCTTTCGGCCGTTCTCTCGTGCGGCCGCGCGCGATCGTGCTGCGCGCGACGCCTTGAAGTCCATGAAGAAGCGCGACGCGGTCGGACCGCGCTGGCCTTGGTACTTGCCGGTCTTGCCGTACGGCCGCTCGGCCGGCGACGTCATCTGGAACACGCAGAGCTGGCCGATCTTCATCCCCGGATAGATCGTGATCGGAAGGTTGGCAACGTTCGATAGCTCGAGCGTGAGATGACCCGACCAGCCGGCGTCGACGAACCCTGCGGTCGAGTGGATCAGCAACCCGAGCCGTCCGAGCGAGCTCTTCCCTTCGAGCCGCGCGACGATCGAATCGCCGAGCGTCACTTTTTCGAGCGTGCTGCCCAGCACGAACTCACCGGGGTGCAAGATGAACGGCTCGTCGGGCTCGACCTGACGCAAGGAGGTGAGATCCTCCATCGGCTTGCGGACGTCGATGAACGGATAGCGCGTGTTGTCGAAGACGCGGAACTGGCTGTCCACGTGAAGGTCGATGCTGGAGGGCTGGATCATCGATGCGTCGAACGGCTCGATGATGAGCGTGCGGTCGGCGATCGCGGCGCGGATCTCGCGGTCGGACAGGATCAAGCGACGGACTCCTCTCCGGGAAGGCGGCCCATTATGCCTTACGGCCTCGCCCGGAGCCGAGGGCTGCTCGAGCTAGAAGGGCTTCCTGACGTGCTGCACGTAGACAGGCAGCCAGTTCAAGCCGCGCGGCCACCACACGAGGAACGCGCCGTAGATGCATCCGCCGATGATCAGGCCGATCCCGGCGCCTTTGAGCAGTCCGAGCCCGAGCACGATCGCGAACAATCCAACGATCAAGAACGGGACCCAGGCGTACGCGTCGCTGATGTAGCGGCTCAGCAGATAGACCAGGAAGGGCGACGCGGCGATGCCCGACGCCGTGATCAGAACGTTGCTGAAGCCTTTCATCGCGCCCCCTCAGTTGCGGCCGAGGATGGTGACCGAGCACACCGCGCCCGGACCCCCAAGATTATGCGCGAGACCCAGCTCAGGGTCTTTAACCTGGACGCCGTCCGCCCTGCCTTGGAGCTGGCGTGTGATCTCGCCGATCATCCGGCAGCCGGTCGCTCCGATGGGGTGGCCGAACGACTTCAATCCGCCGGAGGGGTTGACGGGAAGGTCTCCATCGGCCGCCGAGCGGCCGTCCCGGATAAAGTCGGCGCCCCCGCCGGGCTCGCAGAAGCCCAGGTCTTCGTAGTTGAGGATCTCGGTGATCGTGAAGCAATCGTGAACCTCTGCCAGTGAGATCTGGCGCGCGGGGTCCGTGATGCCCGCTTCGTCATACGCCTGCTTGGCGGCCATGCGCGTCGCCGGGAACCCGAGGTAGTCGAAGCCGGGGTTGTGCATCGGTGAGGCGGTCGTGACGGCGAGGCCGTTCGCCTTGACGGTCACGAAGTCGTCCTTGTGGTTCATCTTCTTCGCGATCTCTGGCGTGGTGATGATGACGGCGGCGGCGCCGTCCGAGACCGCGCACGAGTCGAAGCGCCCGAGCGGCCACGCGATCATCGGCGCTTCGAGCGCCGTCTCCATCGTGATCTCGCGGCGGAAGTGGGCCTTCGGATGCTTCGCACCGTTGGCATGGTTCTTCACCGCTACGCGTGCGAGGTCCTCGCGTGTCCAGCCTCGCTCCGAGAACGCGCGCGTCGCGGCCATCGCGAACAGCGCCGGCGCGCTCGCGGGGGGCATGAACGGAGGGATCGAATCGCGCAGCACGTTCGGCAGGCCGCGCGAGCCTTGATCGGTGATCTTCTCGACGCCGCACGCCAGCACGATGTCGTACACGCCGGCCGCGACGGCGAAGCACGCGTTGCGGAACGCGTCCATGCCGCTCGCGCAGTAGTTCTCGACGCGCGTGGAGGGTATGCCGTACAAGCGCAAGGCGTCTGCGGCCGTCGTTCCGCTCAAGCCGGTGAAGCGATAGTAGACGCCGCACCAGATCGCCTGGATGTCTTTCCGCTCGATCCCTGCGTCGGTGCATGCTTCCTCGACTGCTTCGACGAGCAGATCCTCTTGGTCCTTTTCATAGTGCTCGGTGAAGCGCGTGGCGCCGACGCCTGCGACGGCGACGCGGTCCTTGATGCCCGGCATCTAGAGATCCCTCCGCGGCCGTGCTTTCCAGTAGTAGTTCTTGAAGCCTGCACCTTCGTGCATCAGGCGGAACGTCAGCTCAACCGGCATCCCCACTTTGACTTCGCTGGGTTCGCAGTCGGTCACCTCGACGAAGATCCGCCCGCCGCCGTCAAGATCGACGACCGCGCGCGGCACCGGCGTCTCGAGATACTCGCCGGCGATCAGGTGATCGAGCGTGAAGGTGAAGACGTTGCCTGTTCGCTGCAACCGCACCCGCGTCATGTCGTCGAGCACCGAGCAGTTGATGCACGCGCGGTTCGCCGGGAACTGAACCATCCCGCAAGCGTTGCAGCGCACCCCGTAGAGCGCGAACGCTTGCGCGCGATCGCGCCACGTGCGGATGGTGGACGATGGCGGCTCATTCTCTTCGTCCACGGGGAGCAGCCTGCGGAATCGCAGGTAGCGCTCGTAGCCGGGGAGGACACGCTTGTTGTCGAGCGCGCGCTGCAACGTCCAGGCCTGGCGCTCGCTATGAACACCGGCACCGGCTGCAAGGACCAGAGCGTCGGCTCCTTCGCCTTGCGCAGCGACGACGACGTGCTCACCGGGGACGGTTTCGTCGAGCGCGCCGACGAGTGCGACCAGCGCGTGCGCGGCGCCGACGTTGCCGATCGTCGAGAAAAGTCGGTCTTTGGCTTGTGCGAAGCCGATGCGTTTCGCCGTGGTTGCGAACGTGCGTGGATCCGGTGCGTACGCGGCGAAACGCGCGACTGCGTCCGGTGAGACGCCCGCATCGGCTAGGGCTGCGGTTACCGCGCGCTCCACCGCGCGCGTATAGCTCTCGGTTTCGATCTTCCCGTCGAAGGAATGGACGTAGTGATCGCCGGTGCGGCGCCACGGCCCGGTGAACTCTTCCGCAACGCTCGCTTCACCGATCACGGTTACCGGACCGTCGGCCGTGATGAGCACCGCGGCAGCCGCGTCTCCGAAGAGCTGCTCCATCGCGGTAGACGGTTCTGCGGGGCGCATGTCTGCGGCGACGACCAGCGCTGCGCGCGCACCGCCGGATCGCACCGCGTCCAAGGCCGTGCGCATCGCCGTGGTGGCGGCGCGCAAGGTTCCGGTTATGTCGACGGTCATCACGTCGTGCAGGTCGAGCACGGCTGCGACCGTCGCAGCTGCATGCTTCTCGGCGTACGGCGGGGTTGTGGTTGCGAAGTAGATGGCGTCGATCTGCGAGGCGTCACGCCCGCGCAGGCATTCGAGGGCCGCTTCGACGCCCAGCGTCAGCGCGTCTTGGTCGCCGGACGCGGCGGCCCGCTCGCCCGGAAGCGCGGGTGTGTCCCATGCGCGCGCCAGCATCCCGCGATCGAGACGCCAGACCGGAACGGAGACACCCCAGGCCGCGATGCCGGCCATCAGTCGCAGCAGGTCCGAAGCGCCGGATCCCACCAGGCGCAGAACGCGTCGTCCCAGTAGGGATCGTCGAAGCGGAGACCCTCGGCCTCTTCTTCGGCGGCTTGTGTTTCGAGATCCTCAGCGATGTCGATCGGTGTCCCGGGCATGTGCTCATGATACGGAATGAGCCCCTGCTGTTCCTACTCTGTCCTCCCGGGTGTCCGACGGTCTGACACCGTCACGTAGTGATGCGCCGGCGCTCCGGGGTTAGCCGTTCGGTTCGGCCGGTGCTGCAGCAGAGATCGTGACCTTCGGCGCGCCATTCACGCTTTGGCGGAGCAGCTGCGCCACATCGAGCACCCGAAGGTCCTCTGAAACCTTGCCTTTCTGCACCGCATCCTTCGCCGCGTCGTCGAGCATGATCATGCAATACGGGCATGCGACCGAAACGACGTCGGGGTCGTTGGCGATCATCTGATCGAAGCGCTCGGAGTTGATGCGCGTGCCGACCGTCTCCTCCATCCATAAGCGCGAGCCGCCTGCGCCGCAGCAGAACGTTCGCCGCTTGCAGTTGTGCGGGTCGTGCGACGTGAGGCCGGGGACCGCCTCCAGGACGTTGCGCGGCTGCTCGATCACATCGTTGTGACGGGCGAGGTAGCACGGGTCGTGATAAGCGACCTTCTTGTCGACGTTCTCCGTCGGCGTCAGCTTGCCGTCGGCGATCAAGCGCGCGAGCAGCTCGGTGTGGTGGATGACTTCGAAGTTGCCGCCGAACTGCGGGTACTCGCGCGCGATCGTGTTGAAGCAGTGGGGGCAGCTCGCGACGATCTTGCGAACGCCCTTCTCCTTCAAGAGCTCGATGTTGGCCTTTGCCATCTCTTGGTAGAGGTACTCGTTTCCGATGCGGCGCGCGGGGTCGCCGCTGCAGGACTCTTGCGGACCGAGGATCGCGAACGCGACGTCGGCTTCGACCATCAATTCGGCGAACGCGCGCACCGCTTTCTTCGCACGGTCGTCGAAGGCGCCGGCGCAGCCGACCCAGTAGAGATATTCGGCGTCGGCCGGGATCCGGCCGTTGACGACGACGATGTGCTCCTCGAGCCCTTTCGTCCAGTCGAGCCGCTTCTGCGCGGCCTCGCCCCACGGGTTACCCGAGTTCTCGAGATTGCGGAGCATCAGGCCCGCTTCTTGCGGGAACTCCGACTCCATCATCACTTGCGCGCGCCGCATGTCGACGATGTGGTCGACGTGCTCGATGTCGACGGGGCACTCGTAGACGCACGCGCCGCAGGTGACGCAGGCCCAGATCGACTCCGGCAGGTGCACGTCGCCGACGAGCTTCTTGTTCATCGGGTTCTCGGGATCATCCGCGCCCGGCGCGTTCATGTCCCACACCTTCTCACCGAGGAGGTACGGCGCCTTCTCGAACAGGTGGTCGCGCGTCTGGGTGATGATGAACTTCGGGTTCAAAGTCTTGCCGGTGTTCCACGCGGGACACACCGATTGGCAGCGTCCGCACTCGGTGCACGTGAACCCGTCGAGCAGCTGCTTCCACGTGAAATCCTCGACCTTGCCGACACCGAAGACCGTGTCTTCGGTCACGTTCTCCATGTCGATCTCGATCGGCCGCAGGGGACCAAGCGCGAGCGGCTGCCGCCCGAACACCACGTTGAACGGCGAGGTGAAGATGTGCATGTGCTTCGAGTTCACGACGATCAGCAAGAAGGTGAACACGACGGCGAGATGTAGGAGGAGCACTCCGTCCTCGATGTAGCGCAGCGTCGAGTGGCTGTAGCCGGCATTCAAGAAGAGCTTCCCGATGCCATGCGACAGGTACGCGTTGGGGTAGGGCAACGTGTGGAGCGCCCAGCGCGCGCCGCGGACGACGGCGACCGTCGAGATGACGCCGAAGATCATGAAGAGGATGACGTACGCCTGCCACAGGTGCGATCCGAAGAAGCGTGACTTCCGGCCTTCGCGCTTCGGCGTGTGGATGATGCGGATGATCGTGAAACCGAGAAGCGCGAGCGCGACGGCGCAGATGAACGTATCGCCGAACGCGCCCCACCATCCCCAGCGAAACGGCCCGGGGATCGCGAAGGTCGGGCTGAACAGCTCGCCGACGGACTCGATGAGCATGACCTGGATGACCAGAAACCCCCAGAACGTCGCTGCGTGCAGCGAGCCGGGGAACTCCCATTGCAACAGCTTCTTCTGACCGAGGACCTTCACTGCGTGGTACTTCACGTTGGACGGGTCGCGCGCGTACTTGAACCGCTCGGGATCGCGGCGGCCACGCAGCAGCAGCTCGACGAGATAACGGACGCGGGTCGTTGCCAGGGCGAACGCAAGGCCCATGATGGCGAAGCCGATCGCGATCCGAACGCCCGTCGTCATGCTGCTCGTCCTTCCGTCTGGGTTCCGGCGCGATTATAAGGAGCGCGCAAACCCCTTCCAAACCATGCGGGTTAGTGGTATCGCTTGCGCGGGAAAAGGTCGGCGGTCAGCGACGAGACGCGGTCCAAGAAGAGCAGCCCGTCGAGGTGATCGATCTCGTGCTGCAGCGCGCGCGCCTCGAAGGCGTCGGCTGTGATCTCTTGCTGCGTCCCGTCCGGCGTCGTGCCGCGCACGGTGATGGCCTGCGCGCGCCGGACGTTGCCGGTGAAGTCGGGGAGGCTCATGCAGCCTTCGCGCGCGACCTCGGTGCCGTCCCGAGAGACGATCTCAGGGTTGATCAGAACGACGAGGCCGTTGCATGAGCGCGCCTTCCGATGACCGGTGACGTCCATGCAGAATGCGCGCGCACCGACGCCGATCTGAGGCGCGGCAACCCCGACGCACGCGGGCGACGCGCGCATAGTGTCGACGAGGTCGGCGCACAGCTGTGTGGTCGCCACCCCGGGTTCGATCGGTATGGCCGTCGCTTTGAGCACGGGGGCCGGGTAGTGGAGGACCGGCCGGACGGACACTAGAGCGTGTCGGCTTCCATCGGGTTGAAGGCGACGTCGACGCCGAGCTCCGCACTGATGACCTTGAGTGCGCTCCCGATCGACTCGGGGTCGCCGCCGGGCGGAACGTCGACCTCGAGGATCATGACGTAGACCGGTTCCTGGTCGCCGACGACGTGCGTTGCGAGGTCGCTGATGTTGATGTGTGCCGCGGCGAGCGCCGCGGAGATCTGCCACACGATCCCCGGCTTGTCGGCGCCGTAGACGCTGACGACGTACGGCGTTCCGCCGTCGTGCATGGGGGGCGCTTCGGCCACGGAGCGAACGGTTGTGATCAGGTCGAGCAGGCCGGCCGGTTCGGCGAGCGCGCGCTCCAAGTCCTTCGGGTCGGCCCCGTCGGGAAGGGCGACGATAAGCACCATGGCGAAGTGGCCGCCGAGGATCGCCATGCGGGAGTCCTCGATGTTCCCGCCGACGTCGTAAAGCACGCGGCTGACGGCGGCGACGATGCCGGGCCGGTCGGCCCCAACTGCGGTCACGGCGACGTGCATCACGCGGAACGCTACCACGGCCGTAGATTGTGCTCGTGCGAAGGTCGTTGGCGATCGTCTTGGCGTGCTTGTGCGCGTGTGTGGGCGCGCGCACGACCGACGTGACGATCGGCACCCACCGCTTCCACGTGCGGGTCGCCGCAACGGAAGCGTTGCGCGAGCACGGGCTGATGGGCGTGAAGACGCTGGCGGCGGACGGCGGGATGCTGTTCGTATGGAAAGACGTCTCGCCTCGAGAGTTCTACATGAAAGACACGTTGATCCCGCTCGACCTCATCTCGATCCGCGCGCGCGTGGTGGTCGGGGTGGCGACGATGACGCCGTGCAAAGCGGATCCGTGCCCGATAACGACGACGCCTCCGGCGGATTCGGCGTTGGAGGTTCGCGCTGGAACAGCAGAGCGCGCCGGCATCTCTGCCGGCGCGCCTGTCGGATCTTCTGCGCTTCCTTAAGAAGCAGCCTTCGCCAAGTCGCTGACGTTAACCAGGTTGTATCTCGTTTGGGTCGCTTTCGTCACAACGAACACGTCGTTATCCAACAGGTTCGAGTAGTTGAGCAGTTCCACTCCCTTCGCGGCAAGCAGCGGCTTGAGGACAGCCGCATTGTGCGCGGGGTCGCCGGTGATGTCCGCGTTCGGATCGAGGTGCTGTGCCTCACTCGCTAAGTACTCAGGCTTCACGTCGATCTGGCCACTGAACAGAGCGGGATCGGAGATCGGCCGAGTGCCGAGGCTGAGCTCGCGCTTTACCTTGTAGCCGGCATTCTCGAGAACCTGCGCATACATCTCAGCAACGATGATGCTCTCTTCGAACGCGCCCGATACTCCGACTGTTATCGATTTTCCTGCGCCGGTGTTCGTCTTGGTTGCCAGCAGCCCGTTCTGATCCAGGAATCCCTTCGCGATCGACTTGGCATCCTTCTTGTCGACGTCGAAGGCCTTGTTCAACGGAACGATGTTCTGCGTCGTCAGCTTCGCGCTGACGCCGTTCAGCAAAGCGACGACATCGGGTGTGGCCTTCGACTGACGGATGACCGGCGCCAAGTAGTCGGCTGCCTCGAGGTGCTTGTCGTCGACGAGTGCCACGAAGTTCGGGTCGTAGATCGACGTAGAGAACAGCTCGCCGACTTGGACTGTTCCGCTTCTAAGCGCGGCGACGGTTAGCGGTCCGCCCGAGTCGAGGAGTCGCACTTCCTTGAAGACGATGCCGTACGTGTTCTTCAAGCCGATCTGACAGAACTTGTTGGTGGGGCAGTCTTTCGGTGCGCCGAACACGAAAGTGCTCGCGAGCGTTCCCTTGCTTGTCGTGCTGGGGGTGCTTTTCGAGCAGGCCCCCGCGACGATTGCGACCACGAGCATGGCTGCACCCAGGCGGGCTAAGCCGTTGCGACGCATCTGCTTCCCCTCTCTTCGGTGGCTCTTCGAGCCGACAAACGGTCTATGTCTACCAGAATCGGGCTTCGAGCATCCCTTCTCCCCTCAGAGTCCGACAGGTGTAGGGGGGGCGATCCCAGCGGCAGGTTGGATGCGGCGCCACCGTCGTGGGGTCCGCGTGTGCCTGGGTGTCACTCGGCGTTCGACCAACGCCAACCCAAACTCGGTAAAGAGCGCCAGAAGCGCGACGAGCGCAGCGCCTGCGATCGTCTGAACAGTATCGGACTGGGCGATCCCTCCGACGATGTACGTCCCAAGACCGCCGCCGCCGATCAAAGCGATCAAGGTCGCCGTCGCGACGATCTGTAAGGCTGCTGTGCGCACTCCGCCCATGATCAACGGCATGGCCAACGGCAGCTCAAGGCGCGACAGCACTTCGCGCTCACGGAATCCCATGCCTCTCGCCGCCTCCACTGTGTCCGCATCGACTCCCTGGATGCCGACGATCGTGTTCGTCAGGATCGGCGGGATCCCAAGCAGCGTCAGCGTGACGACCCCAGGCCCGAATCCATACGCGAGGTTCGCCGGAAGGATGCGCAACATGATCGTGAAGACGAGAACGAGCAAAGCGAACGAGGGCACCGCACGCCCTACGTTCGCCGTGGTCACTGCGATGAATTCACCCTTGCGTCGGTGGCCCACATACATCCCCACCGGGAGGGCGATCGCAGCCGCGATGGTAACCGACTCGACAGAGATCAAGACGTGCTCGAAGACGCGGTTCGGTATCCCGTCTGGGCCCGACCAATGCGCTGCGGTCGTGAACCAGTGGATGAGATGTCCCAAGGTGAAGTTGTTCACGACGTTGCCCCCGCGAGGGCCTTCCTCGTCCACGGCGTGATCAGTCGCTGCAATCCGAGCAGCCCTGCGTCGGCGAGGACCGCAAGGAGGACCGACAGCACTGCGCCGAGCAGGATCTCGGTGGTGAACAGGATCTGGAGTCCATCGGTGATGAACTGGCCGAGGCCGCCTCGGCCGATGATCGCCCCGACGGTGACGAGCCCGATCGTGCTTACCGTGGCAACGCGGACACCCGCCATGATCGCAGGCATCGCGAGCGGGATCTGAACTCGCCACAGGGTCTGTCGTCGCGTCAGCCCCATGCCCGTGGCTGCGTCGACCACCTCCGCCGGGACCTCGTCGATGCCGGTGACGATGTTCCGGATCAAGATCAGCAACGTGTATGTGGTCAGCGCGATCTCGACGGGCGTCAGGGACAGTCCGGTGAGGGGTATCAGAAGCACGAACAAGGCCAGGCTCGGGATCGTGTAAAGGAACCCGGCGATCCAGATCACGGGGTTATAGAGACGCCGGTGGCGTTGCGCGAGGATGCCGAGGGGCAACGAGATCGCGAGCCCCGCAACGACAGGGACGACCGTAAGCACGAGGTGCTGGAGGGTATACGTCCACATCTCGTGGCCGTGCGCGAAGATCCAGCTCCACTGGATGAACGGCTCCGCGATTACCGTCACGGTCGCAGCTCCGCGGTGAGACGATCCAGCGTCACGATCCCTTGGTAGCCGTTGTCGTTGTCGACCACGACGGCGACGTGCGTACGCGACTGGACGATGATGTCGAGTGCGGTACGGAGCGAGCTGCCGGGTGTCACGATCGCTGCAAACTCGCGAGGCTCGACAGCTGCGACATCGCGGCCGCCTTCCATCATCCACCAGTCGATCCAGCCGAGCAGCTTCTCGCCCTCGAGTACGACCACCCATTCGGTGCCCGCTTCCCGCATCGCGCGCCGAGCTTCGTCTTGGCTCGCGGTCCTCTGTACAACGGGCCCCGGTTCGATCTCTACGTCGGCGACGCTTATCAAAGCGAGTCGCTTCAAGCCGCGCTCTGCGCCTACGAATCGAGAGACGAAGTCGCTCGCCGGCGCGCGCAAGATCTCCTCGGGCGGAGCGTACTGCTCCACCTTCGCGCCGATGTTCAGGATCGCGATTCGATCCGCAAGCTTGATCGCCTCGTCGATGTCGTGGGTGACGAACACGATCGTCTTCCTCAGCCGCCGCTGGATGTCGAGGAACTGGTCCTGGAGGCGGGCTCGAATGATCGGGTCGACCGCGGCGAAGGGTTCGTCCATAAGCATCACCGGCGGGTCGACCGCAAGCGCGCGCGCGACGCCAACACGCTGCCGCTGGCCGCCGGAGAGCTCGCCTGGGTAGCGACGCAAGAGCTCGTCGTCGAGATCGAGCAATGCGGTCAACTCGCGGACGCGCGCCCCGATCCGCTGCTCATCCCATCCGAGCAACTGAGGGACGGTGGCGATGTTCTGCTCGATGGTTCGATGAGGAAGTAAGCCGACGCTTTGGATCACGTAACCGATGCCGCGGCGGAGCATCACAGGGTCTTGTTTCATCACGTCGGAGCCGCCGACGAAGATCTCGCCCGAGCTTGGCTCGATCAGTCGGTTGATCATCCGCATCGTTGTCGTCTTGCCGCAGCCCGATGGGCCGACGAGGACGGCGAGCTCGCCTTCGTTGATGTCGAGGCTGAGGTCGTTAACCGCGTTGCCTGAGGATGACGGGAAATGCTTGGAGACGTCCCGGAGCGAGATCATGACCGTCACGGCTTCACCACCTCGCCCGGTCCTCCCGAGCCCGTCGTGGGCGCCGACATCGTAGTCAGCCCCGGCGAACTCCGACCATCCAGGCATCTACCCTGGATACGGGCCACCAACGCCGTGGGATGGCAGAAAAATCCCTGCTCGGCCCAGGAATGCCCGAGCCGGCGCCCTCGTTGTGAATCTTGCCATCACTAGACTCAAGATTTTATAGTGAGGCAAATACAAGCCATGGCCGGGTCTGCCGGCCTGAAGTCGGAGGGAAAGTCATATGGCCAAGGTCGTAGGCATCGACCTCGGAACCACCAACTCGGTGGTCGCAGTCCTCGAGGGCGGAGAGCCCACCGTCATCGCCAACTCGGAGGGCTCTCGCACGACCCCTTCGGTCGTCGCGTTCTCCAAGGGTGGCGAGATCCTCGTCGGTGAGGTTGCGAAGCGCCAGGCGATCACCAATCCGGACCGGACGGTCCGCTCGATCAAGCGACACATGGGCAAGAACTGGTCGCTCGACGTAGATGGAAAGAAGTGGGTTCCTCAAGAGATCAGCGCGCAGATCCTCGCGAAGCTGAAGCGGGACGCGGAGTCCTACCTCGGTGACACCGTGACGCAGGCTGTCATCACCGTTCCCGCGTACTTCGGCGACGCCGAGCGGCAAGCGACGAAGGAAGCCGGCGAGATCGCCGGGCTCGAAGTGCTGCGCATCATCAACGAGCCGACCGCGGCTGCGCTTGCGTATGGGCTCGACAAGAAGGACAAGGAGCAGACTGTTCTCGTCTTCGACCTCGGCGGCGGCACGTTCGACGTATCCCTGCTCGAGATCGGCGAAGGCGTCTTCGACGTGAAGTCGACGCACGGCGACACGCAGCTCGGCGGTGACGACTGGGACCAGCGCGTTATCGACTGGCTCGTTTCGCAGTTCAAGAACAAGCACGGTGTCGACCTTGGGAACGACCGTATGGCGCTCCAGCGGCTTAAGGAAGCTGGCGAGAAGGCCAAGATCGAGCTGTCGCAGACAACGGAAGCAACGATCAACCTTCCGTTCATCACGGCAACGGCGGAGGGCCCGCTCCACCTCGAAGAGAAATTGAGCCGTCCCGAGTTCGAGCGCATGACGGCCGACCTCGTCGATCGGTGCCGCAGCCCGTTCGAGATGGCGATCAAGGACGCGGGCATCGAGCTTTCGAAGATCGACCACATCATCCTCGTTGGCGGCTCGACACGCATGCCGATGATCCAGGAACTCGTCCGCAAGCTCAGCGGTGGCAAAGAGCCGCACAAGGGCGTCAACCCCGACGAGGTCGTTGCGGTCGGCGCTGCGATCCAGGCCGGCGTGCTCAAGGGCGAAGTGAAAGACGTCCTGCTTCTGGACGTGACGCCGCTGACACTCGGCATCGAGACGATGGGTGGCATCTTCACCAAGCTGATCGAGCGCAACACGACCATCCCCACGCGCAAGAGTGAGATCTTCTCGACGGCGTCCGACAACCAGACGTCGGTGGAGGTCCACGTTCTGCAGGGCGAGGGCGAGATGGCCAACTCGCACGCGGTGCGTTCGCTTGGGAAGTTCCAGCTGATGGGCATCCCGCCCGCTCCGCGCGGTATGCCGCAGATCGAGGTTACGTTCGACATCGACGCCAACGGCATCGTGAACGTGTCGGCCAAGGATCTCGCGACCGGCAAGCAACAGGCGATGACGATCACCGGCGGCTCCGCGCTGCCGCGTGACGACGTCGACCGCATGGTTCGCGAAGCGGAGCAGTTCGCGAACGAGGACAAGCAGCGTCGCGCCGACGCGGAGGCCCGCAACTTGGCGGACAACCTCGCGTATCAAGCCGAGAAGCTGATCAAAGACAACGCCGAACGCATCCAGCCATCCGACAAGGAGGAGTTGGAGAAGCAGATAACGGCGGTCAAGGAAGCGCTCGGCGGCTCCGATGTCGCGGCGGTTAAGAATGCCGCGGAAACGCTGAGCGCGACTCTGAGCCGAGTCGGCACTGCGATGCACCAGGCCGCGCAAGGCCAGCAGCAAGCAGCGGGTGGCGGCGGGCCGCAGTCGTCCGAACCTCAGGGCGGTGACGATGTCGTCGACGCTGAGATCGTGGACGAGGGTGATCAGTCGTGAGCGACCAGAAGCCGTTCGATCCGTTCGACCCGACGAAGGTTCGCATCGTCGATAAGCGCAAGCTGACGGAGGAGCCGGCCGATGAAGCCGGCGCTCCGTCGGCCGAAGCTCCGTCGGCCGAAGTTCCGTCGGCGGACGCTCCGGAAGAGGACCTTGCGCGCGCGCTCGAGGAGGCGCGCGCGCAGGCCGCTTCCTATCTCGAAGATCTGCAGCGCTTGAAGGCCGAGTTCGAGAACTACCGCAAGCGCATGGTGAGAGAGCAGACGGGGATGGTCGAACGTGCGTCGGCGTCGATCGTCGAGCGGCTGCTCCCGATCTTGGACAACTTCGAGCTTGCCCTGATGGCCGCCGATCGGACGAAGGATTACGAGTCGATGGTTCGTGGCGTCGAGATGGTGTACGGCGAGCTCTTGGAGGTGCTGAAGCGCGAAGGGCTCGAGCGCATCGATTCGTTGCACAAGCCGTTCGATCCGGAGCTTCACGAAGCCGTGATGCACGCAGAAGGCCAGGGGGACGAGATCGTCGTGCTCGATGAGATGCGTCCGGGTTACAAGCTCGGCGGGCGTGTGATCCGTCCGGCGATGGTGAAGGTGGGATCGAGGCAGCAGTGAACGGGTCTCGGGCGTGGTTCGAGAAGGACTTCTACAAGGCGCTCGGCGTCGGTGAGAACGCATCGGCCGACGAGATCAAGCGCGCCTACAAGAAGCTCGCTCGGCAGTTCCACCCCGACAAGAACCCCGGCAATAAGGAAGCCGAGGAGAAGATGAAGGACATCTCCGAGGCGAACGATGTTCTATCCGACGCGAAGAAGCGCGAGGAGTACGACCAAGTACGACGCATGTCGCGATCGGGCTACGCGCCCGGCGGCGGCGGCGGCGCTTGGCAGAACGTCCGTTTCGAGGAAGGCGTTCCGTTCGACCTCGGCGATTTGTTCGGCGGCATCTTCGGCGGCGGCGGCGGCCGCCGTGGAGGCGCGCGCGCACCACAGCGCGGCGCCGACCTCGAAACCTCGGTGCGTATCTCGTTCGAAGATGCGGCGCGCGGCGTCACCGTTCCCGTCCGCGTCGCGCGCGACGCACCGTGCGCCGCCTGCGGTGGTTCGGGCGACCGTTCCGGTTGGGCGCACACATGCCCGACGTGCGGCGGAACCGGCGCCGTGCAGGAGAGCCAAGGGATGTTCTCTTTCGCGCGCGCCTGCCCGACGTGCGGCGGGAGTGGCCGTCAGATCCAAGACCCCTGCCCTGTGTGCCACGGCGCCGGCATCGAGCACAAGACCGAGAACGTGAAAGTGAAGATCCCGGCCGGTATCCGCGACGGCGCGCGCATCCGCGTTCGCAGCCGCGGCGGCGCCGTATCGGGCGGTCAGACCGGTGACCTGTACGTCCTCATCGGCGTCGAGAAGCACCCTATCTTCGGACGCAACGACTCGGATCTCACGGTCGACGTGCCGGTGTCGTTCTCGGAAGCGGTCCTCGGCACGAAGGTCTCGGTGCCGACGCTCGAGGAACCGGTCACGGTGAAGATCCCGGCCGGCACCGAATCGGGCAAGGTGTTCCGCGTTCGTGGACGCGGCATCCCGAAGACGAAGGGCGGCCGCGGCGATCTGCTCGCGACCGTTCGCGTGCACGTTCCGAAGAAGATCTCGAAAGAAGAGCGCGCGCTGATCGAGAAGCTGGCGGAGCTCGACGGCGAAGCCGCGGCCCAGCGCGAGCGCGCGCAAGCGTAGGAGGAAACGGATGGATCGCAGGAAGAAGCCACCGACACCGAAGACGGCGAAGCGGGTCACGGACGATCGCGACCGCGCGCTGTACGTCATCTCGGTCGCCGCGGAGCTGTCCGGCGTTCACCCACAAACCCTGCGGATGTACGAACGCAAGGGCCTTTTGCAGCCGAAGCGAACCGAAGGGCGAGCGCGCCGGTACTCGGACCGCGACATCGAGCATGTCCGGCTCATCCAAGAGCTCACGCAAGAGAAAGGCATGAACCTCGCCGGGGTCGAGATGGTCATCGAGCTGACCGAGCTGATGGAACAGATGCAAGAAATGCTCGAGCAGCTGCGCGCCGAGGCGGAAGAGATGCGCCGGCGCATGGAAGCTCGCCAGCAAACCGCACTCGTCCGGTTGCGCGACGTCAGAGCACCATTTGGAGAGAAGTAGATGGATCTCGAGAAGCTGACAGTCAAATCACAAGAAGCCGTTTCGGCCGCTCAACAGATCGCAGCGCAACGGTCACATCAAGCTGTTGAGCCCGAGCACTTGCTGTACGCGTTGCTTTCCGATCCAGACGGCGTCGTCTTCCCCGTGGTGCAGAAGCTCGGTATCACCCCGGGCATGCTCCGAGACCGCATCGGAGTGCTGATCGACCGGCTGCCGAAGGTGTACACGGCTCAGGAGACACGCTTCGGCTCGCCCGCACTGGTCCGAGTGTTCGAGCGCGCGCACGAAGAGGCGCGCGCCCTGACCGACGAGTACGTGTCGACCGAGCACCTGCTGCTCGCACTCACGGACGTAGCCGGTCCGGTTGCGAGCGCGCTCAAGGAGAACGGCATCACGCGCGAGGCAGTGTTGCGAGTGCTGAAAGAGGTGCGCGGGAATCAGCGTGTCACGAACCAGTCGCCGGAAAGCACGTACCAAGCGCTCGAGAAGTACGGACGCGACCTGACCGAGCTGGCCAGGAAAGGGAAGCTCGATCCGGTCATCGGGCGCGACGATGAGGTTCGACGCGTCATCCAAGTTCTGTCCCGACGCACGAAGAACAACCCGGTCCTCATCGGCGAGCCCGGTGTGGGAAAGACCGCGATCGTGGAAGGCTTGGCGCAGCGCATCGTCGCCGGCGACGTGCCGGAAGGATTGAAGAACAAGCGCGTCGTCGCGCTCGACCTCGGATCGCTCATCGCCGGCACGCGGTTCCGCGGCGAGTTCGAAGAGCGCCTGAAGGCGGTCCTACAAGAGATAACGGAGTCCGAAGGCGAGATCATCACCTTCGTGGACGAGCTACACACCGTCGTAGGCGCCGGCGCCGCGGAAGGTGCGATGGACGCCGGGAACATGATCAAGCCGATGCTCGCGCGCGGCGAGCTGCGACTCGTCGGCGCGACGACCCTCGACGAATACCGCAAGCACATCGAGAAGGACGCGGCCCTCGAGCGCCGGTTCCAGCCGATCTTGGTCGGCGAGCCCAGCGTCGAGGATACGATCGCGATCCTGCGTGGGCTGAAGGAACGCTACGAGGTTCACCACGGCGTACGCATCACCGACTCCGCGCTCGTTGCAGCCGCGCTGCTGTCCAATCGCTACGTCACAGGCCGTTTCCTACCGGACAAGGCCATCGATCTCGTAGACGAGGCCGCGAGCCGCCTGCGTATCGAGATCGACTCCATGCCGACGGAGCTCGACCAAGTCGACCGCGAGATGAAGCGCATGGAGATCGAGCGCGCCGCGCTCAAGAAAGAAACCGACGCCGCGTCGAAGGAGCGACTGGCGAAGCTCGAGGCCGATCTCGCCGAGCTGCAGGAGCGCTCGACAGCGATGAAGGCGCACTGGCTGCAGGAGAAGACCGCCGTCACGCGTATCCGCGAGCTGAAGGAGCGCATCGAAGACACCCGGATGCAGGCCGAGATGGCAGAGCGCGAAGGCAACCTCGACCGCGCGGCAGAGCTGCGTTACGGCACGCTCGTCGCGCTGGAGAAGAGCCTCGAGGAAGCGACCGCAGCGTGGGATGCGCTGCAGTCGGAACAGCGCTACCTCAAAGAAGAGGTCGACGAGGAAGATGTCGCCGAGGTCGTCAGCAAGTGGACCGGCATCCAGGTGTCCAAGCTGATGGAAGGCGAGGTCGCCAAGCTCGTGCACATGGAGGAGAACCTCCACGGACGCGTCATCGGACAAGACGACGCGATCGAAGCGGTGTCGAACGCGATCCGCCGCGCGCGCAGCGGTCTGTCGGACCCGAACCGTCCGATCGGCTCTTTCATCTTCCTCGGCCCCACGGGCGTCGGGAAGACGGAGCTCGCGCGCGCATTGGCCGAGTTCCTCTTCGACGACGAGCGCGCGCTCGTCCGGATCGACATGAGCGAGTACCAGGAGCGGCACACCGTCTCACGCCTGATCGGCGCGCCGCCGGGGTATGTCGGCTACGACGAAGGGGGCCAGCTGACCGAGGTCGTGCGGCGCCGGCCGTACAGCGTGCTGCTACTCGACGAGATCGAGAAAGCGCACCCGGACGTGTTCAACGTCTTGCTCCAGCTGCTCGACGAAGGACGACTGACCGACGGGCAGGGCCGCACGGTCGACTTCCGCAACACCGTCGTGATCATGACGTCGAACCTCGGCAGCCACATCATCATGGATTCAGGCCTCAGCGATGAGCTGATCCGCGCGCGCGTCATGGAGGAGGTGCGGCAGCATTTCCGGCCCGAGTTCCTCAACCGCGTAGACGAGATCCTGATCTTCCACCGGCTGACGCAGGATCACCTCCGGGCGATCGTCGACATCCAGCTTCGGGGTCTGCAGAAGCGTTTGTCCGAGCGGAACATCACGCTGACGTTGACCGACAAGGCAAGGGAATTCTTGGCAGACCGCGGCTTCGATCCCGCCTACGGCGCGCGCCCGCTGAAGCGGCTGATCCAGAAGGAGATCCAGGATCAGCTGGCGCTTCGCCTGCTCAACGGGGAGTTCGCCGATGGCGACCGCATCGAAGCTGACGCCGGCGATGGGACCCTTGTCTTCCGCAAGGAATGATGCCGGGACTTCCGTCTTAGGCGATTCGCATAGGTCAAAACGGCACTGATGAGCGTGGGCGCGGCCGGCCTATAGCGCGAACATTGCACCACCCGAACCCTAGGAGTGAGCGCGATGTTCAACAGAATGAAGGACGAGACCGCCGGCCCCCGTTGTTCGAGCTGTAGCGCACCCGTCGGTGCAGCCAAGGTCTGCCCTTGCGGCAAGGCCACGCCGAACATGAGCTTCGCGGAGCGCACCGCTTACGAGGTCGAGCAGTACAAGGCCTACAAGGCCCGGGCGTCTGCTTAAGGCGTCAGCGCGCGCGTCCCACCAGAGTCACCTGGCAGGTGCGCGGGCGCGCGCGATCGAGCTCCACGAAGAAGATCCGCTGCCAGCGTCCCAGTGCGAGCTTTCCCTTCCGGACCGGCAGCAGCGCCGAGTGGGACGACAGGAACGCCGCGCGCACGTGCGCGTAGCCATTCGGCGCTTCGAATTCCTCCGCGTGTGGCGCGTCGTTGTGCGCGTATTCGTGTGTTTGCGGCGCGATCGCTTCAAGCGCGCGTTTGAAGTCTTCGAGGAAGCCGGGCTCCGCTTCGTTGACGATGACGGCGCACGTCGTGTGCGGCGCAGAAACCAATGCGATGCCCTCGACGATCCCCGCGTCCGCGACGATGTCGCCCACCCGGTCGGTCAGATCGATGATGTCGCTGGTGCACGTGGTTGCGATCGCGATGTCAGCCGACGCCGTTTGGACTTCTCCGGTGGTGGCTAGGGTCGCGATCAGCCCCACCTCGAGTTCTTGCTGCATCGGCGTTCCTCCGTCGGTGCCTCGGGACTTCAACTGTATGTCCCTTATTCATTCGGGGCCAATGCCCGAACGGACGTATACCCCTCACACAGCGTGACCTAGCGGCGCCGCACGCTTCGTTCCGCCTCGACGAAAGCCTCCAGAGGGTACAAGACGTCTCCGATCTGCGCGTTCAGCTGCTCGAAGGTAAATTCAACGTCGAGGTTTCTCAGCTTTCGAGCAGCCGCGCGCGATTCAGCGATTGCGTCCGAGCACTTCGTCCATTCGTGAGCGACCGAGTCGTCTTTCCAGGAGGCCATCGAGGATTCGACCTCGGCGAGCCCCGCGAGGAACGCATCAAGCGCCTCGTGCAATGGGACGCCTGGATCGCGAGACGTTGGTATGGCCTCGAGCAAGCTCCTTTGTGCTCGATCCACGAAAGACGCAGCGGTCCCGAAGCCCTTCCGAACCGGATCGTCCGGCGTGCTCGTTCGTCGTTTGAAACGCATCGGTCGCGCAGGTTATCCGAGTTGGTGGGGTGCCGGTGAGGCTCTAGGCTGCGGCCGTGACCGACGATCTGCTCGAGCTTGCAGTGACGGCTGCGCGCGCAGCCGGCGCGCTGCTGCGCGAGCGGTTCCATGCGCCGCGCACCGGCGTCGACACGAAGTCGACGGCGACCGACATGGTCACCGACGCCGATCGGGCCGCCGAAGCGCTGATCAAGGAAGGCATCCATTCCGAGCGGCCCGACGACAGCATCCTCGGAGAAGAGACGGGGGAGGCGCGCGGGTCGAGCGGTCTCCGCTGGGTGATCGACCCGCTGGACGGTACGACGAACTACTTGTTCGGAATCCCGCACTGGGCGGTGAGCATCGCGTGCGAGGACGGCGACGGAGCGTTCGTCGGCGTTGTGTTCGACGCGCTTCGAGACGAGCTATTCGCGGCGAAGCGCGGGCA
>Ga0070732_10000635_pt1 | contig 21066 bp, 14 predicted proteins | sample Coa_R1_5_FD_66449 | JGI IMG/M metagenome (GOLD analysis project Ga0070732, IMG submission 66449) | Surface soil microbial communities from Centralia Pennsylvania, which are recovering from an underground coalmine fire - Coalmine... | ecosystem: Environmental > Terrestrial > Soil > Unclassified ... | reverse complement strand
CGACCGCGGTGCGCCCTATCTGCGCCTGGCCGATCAGGCGATTTGCATTGGCCCGGCTCCGTCGGCCCAAAGTTATTTGAAGGCGTCCAACATCATCAGCGCTGCGGAATTGGCCAACGTCAATGCCATCCATCCTGGCTACGGCTTCCTTTCGGAGCGAGCCGACTTTGCCCACATGTGCCGAGCTTGCGGCATCGAGTTCATCGGCCCGCCGGAGGAGGCGATGCGCGCCCTGGGCGACAAGAACGAAGCCCGCAAGCTCGCTAAGAAGGCCGGCGTGCCCGTGGTGCCGGGCAGCGACGGCTTAATCGAATCCGATGCCGATGCGCTCAAGTTCGCACAAAACGCCGGTTACCCGGTGTTAATCAAGGCGGCGGCCGGCGGCGGCGGCAAGGGCATGCGCATTGCTCGCAACGATATTTCCCTGATTGCCGGACTCAAGTCCGCCCGGCAGGAAGCGGAAAACGCCTTCAAGGATGGCAGCGTGTATCTGGAAAAATATCTGGAAGTGGCCCGGCATATCGAAGTGCAAGTGCTGGCCGATCGGCGTGGCAACGTGGTCCACCTCTGGGAGCGCGAATGCTCGATGCAGCGTAAGCACCAGAAGCTCGTGGAGGAATCGCCCGCTCCGAATTTGCCGCCGAAGGTGCGTGAGGCGATTTGTGATTCGGCAGTCCGGCTCATCAAGACCGCCAATTACCAGAATGCCGGCACCTGCGAGTTTCTCGTCGATCCGCAGAACAAATTCTATTTCATCGAAGTAAACGCTCGCATCCAGGTGGAGCATCCAGTAACGGAATTAGTGACCGGGATTGATCTCGTGCGGCAGCAAATCCGCATCGCCGCCGGCGAAGAGCTTCCTTTTTCCCAAAAGGAGATCGTCCACCGCGGTTGCGCCGTTGAGTGCCGGATCAATGCGGAGGATTCGCAAAGCTTTCGCCCGTCGCCGGGCGTCATTTCGCACTGGCAGCCGCCGGGGGGCCCCGGCATTCGGCTCGATACCCATGTAATTACCGGCTACCGCGTGCCGCCGACGTATGATTCGCTGATCGCGAAACTGCTGGCTTACCAGCCCACGCGTGAAGAAGCCCTGGCTACCATGCGCCGGGCGCTGTCGGAATTCCGCGTGGAAGGCATTAACACCACCATCGCGCTGCACCGCGAAATCTTTAACACGTCGGCCTTCGTCGAAGGGCGCGTGGATACGAAATTTGTCGAGCGCGTTTTGCGCCCCAGCGATGCGGAACGGAAAAGCTAATTGATCGGTCCGGCACGCCGGACATGGACGTGCCGCGCTTGCGGCTACGAAGTATACATGATGGGCTCGGAGATCCGTTCGAGGGTTTCTGCTGCCAGATGCTCGTCTTTTGCTTCCAGAGCGAGATCGCCCAGCGACAGCAAGCCGGCCAGTCGCTTGTCACGGTCCAACACTATTAGCCGCCGAACCTGCCGGGCCCGCATGATTCGCGCTGCGTCTTCCATCTCTTGATCGTCAAAACAGTAAATGGTCGTCGGCGTCATCGCAATGCCAACCATCGTCGATTTCGGGTCGTCGCCATGCGCGATGGCCCGAATTACCAGGTCACGGTCGGTAAGCATGCCAATTGAACGATCATTATCGCAAACCGGCAAGGCCCCCACGTCGAGCGCTTTCATGCGCTCGGCCGCTTCCTCCAGGGTGGCTTCCGGATGAATGCATTCGACTTTCCGAGACATTACCTGGCTGACTTTCATGGGCGCGTCTCCTTCACGAAAACGGACATTGCCTTCAGCCTCGCCCCGGGCGAGCTTTGGTAAGGCGGGCCCCAATTCGTAACGGCGCCGGGAAGCCGTCGCTACGTTATTTCGCAGTTTGCGCGAATGGGTAAAAACTGTTAAAGCCCGCCGCGTCTTTGCTCGTTGTCACCGGCGGTCTTTCAATCCCACCACGCCGGCGTGTTCGGCGCAATGGGCACAGCAGAAGATTTGGTCACCTTGCTCCACGCCGTGGCCAATCACCTTGCAGCCGCAATGGGCGCACTGCGGCGCCAGGGCCTGAATCGCGCACTCGAACGAATCGAAGGTATGCTCGCGGCCAGCAACGGTGACCGTGAACGCTTTGTCGTATTCGTTCCCGCAAAGTTCACACGTTCTCATGAAATCTGCCTCCTCATTGGAATTCACCACGGTCACTGCTGGTATCGCGCGAGGTTGCGCCGTCATCGAATAGTCATAGGCCCCATGATCCACCATGATCGACTCGGCTTCATCCTGGCGGTCCACCGTCTTGACCACGACCACGGTTCGGCCGGCTTCGACATGCTCGGCATGTTCTTGGGCTTCAACTTCGGTCATTTCCAGGGCGATGAATGGGCCGGCGTACGCGCCCACGGCAGCGCCCGTGAGCCCGCCGATGGCGCTGAGCACAATCACCGCCACGCCGAGACCTGGGATCAGCGACATCACAGCTCCGGCCGCCACGCCCAGGCTGGCGCCCACCAGGGCGCCCGCGACCGCGCCTTGATCGGCCGCATGTTGCGCCTCCACCATCGGCCCGGGCAACTCGTGTCCTTTCCAGTCGCGGGCCACCACCACGATTTGCTGCGGTGAAAAGCCCGCCTGAGTGAGCGCGTGAACCGCATTAACGGCGTGCTGCTGATCCTCAAAGATCCCGACCGCACGCGCGGGTTGTTGGTTTGTCATGACATCCTCCTGATTGCCAAAGGTCAGAGGTCAGAGAAGCCGCCGGTTTAGATTTCTTTTGACTTGCAACGTGCCAGTTCTGACTTCTGACTTCTGACCTCCGACTTCTGATCTCCGACTTCTGACTTCTGAGACTACCCTGCCACTGTTGCAATCTGCTCGTTCCCAACGCCCGGTAAACCGACGGGTGCGAATGGGTTAGTCACGGTCAGCACCGGACAGACGGCCCGGCGGACGACTTCCTCCGCGACGCTGCCCATGAGCAAGCGGCCAAGACCTGTCCGGCCATGAGTGCCCATCACAATGAGGTCAGCGTTGATCTCGCCGGCCACATCCAGAATCTTCAGAGCAGGGTCGCCCTCCTCCACTCTACGTTCAGCGCGGGAGGCGGCCGGAATCTCCAGGCGCTCGATTTGTTCCCTCGCTTTGGCAGGTGATTCGTTCGGATCAGGAGGCACTATTCCTTCCCCGTAAATTACGGCCGGCGGCGCAACGACATGCAGAATCACTATGCGGGCCCCGTAATCACATGCCAAGGCGCACGCGAGCTGCAAGGCGTTCGCCGAGCGCTCCGAAAAATCCGTTGGATGCAGGATCGTGTGAATGGGAAACATGCTGCGCTCCTTTGTGAAGGAATTTGCCCGGCGCATCCGAATTTGGGCATTTCAATTCCGGCCACGTTCTGCGAAACCCGGTTCGGATCATGGCGTCCGCTAGGCCTGCTCTGCAAGCGAAGACACTTCAGCCACGTCTTGGCCCAGCGCCGTCGCCAGGTCGATCTGGTGTTCCTGTTCGTTCATCAGAATCGCGCGAATGTGCTCGGCCATGGCAAACTCGCCGAGCGCTTCACACTGGCGGACGCGCTCGCGGTAGTTGCGAATGGTCTCATTTTCATTGTCCAGATCGAAACGCAGCATTTGCGCTGCTTCTTCCGACGTGCGCACTGGTTTAGGCGTCACCGTGGGCATTCCGCCCAGGTAATCGACTTGTTTCGCAATAATCAGGGCATGGTCGAGCTCCTGTTTCGCGTGCTTTTCCAGTTCGGCGGCTATGTTCATGTATTCCGCGCCCTTGATAACTTGCGAATAGACCACGTAGGCAATGATCGCCTGGTATTCGCGAGCCAGATCCTCATTGAGAAGCTCGACCAGCTGGACTCTGGAAACACCGGGGCTGCCGGTTTTCTGTCCGTCCGCTTCTATTGGCTTTGTCGCCTGCGATTGGCCGCGCATGAATGTCCCTCCGAAAAAGTTCGCGCAAGGCACCCCCGCAAAATGAAAGAAAAAAGGGCAAATTCGATGCCAGAAGGCCGGACAGAAATGGGAGGCTAGCGCCGCTGCGACGGAACCAGCGGCAAGCCGAGGTGAAACCAGGGAGCAAATTGATCCGGCTGCTCCCGCATGCGGCGTTGAAGGTCGCCGATTTCGAGCCATTGCCAGGCGGCGACTTCGCCAGGATCGGGAAGCGGATCGCCGTTCACCGTGCCCAGCAAGATCTGATCGAATTCATGCTCGACGCCGCGAGCCTGCGGATCGACAGCGCGATAAATGAATTCCGGTCCAACCGTCAGGTCGCAATCAAGTCCCATCTCTTCGCGCAACCGTCGTCGGCCGGCGTCGAGTAATGTTTCTCCTTCGCGCAGGTGGCTGCAACAAGTATTGGCCCAAATGAGGGGCCATAATTTTTTGCCGGCACTGCGCTGCTGAATGAGGAGCGACTGCCGGTCGGGCCGGAAAATATACACGGAAAAAGCCAGGTGCAGTTGGCCGTGTCCCGAGTGCGCGGCAACAAGATCGGCAGTGCCTTGCGGCCGGCCGGTCTCGTCGCAGAGAATGACGTGGCGTGGTGCGGAAAAAGGAGTGGAAAGATTGGGAATGGTCATTGGAAAAATACAACTGACCTCGATTTCAGGACAACCGAAATCGAGGCCAATCATTAACGGGGACGCTCACTCGCCCAGTTTGAAGGAATCGAAGTATTTATCGGTTTCTTTATTCGTGGCCACGTCCTTTGGCGCAATGATCACAATTTGATATAGCCGGCTGCCGGCGACGTAGGCACGCGAGCGGTAAACCCGGCTCTCATCCGACTTTTCGGCTACAAATTCACGGCCCGCATACTTTTCCTTTCCCAGCGTGATTTTCTTATCGGAAACAATCTTGCCGCCAAACGTCTTGGCCCCGCCATCGCGCACCGAATCGAGCATCAACTCTTTATCCGCGCCGGCGATTGCTGCTTCTGGAAAATCATTGTACGCGACCAAATAGACCAGGTCGGAGCCGGAAGGCGCTACCATGGCTAAATACTGCTTTAATTCGACACCATTAGATTCAAATTTCTGATCCGATTCCGTGGGTTTGGCCGGCATCAAGATCGAGTACTTGCCGCTCTTCGACGTATAGGTTTCCCATTTGTCTTCGGCGTGCGCGGCCGCGGTGAAGCACAAAACGGCCATCATCCCCGGCCCAATCAAGTGCCGAATCATGTCTACTCCTTGCGTGAAACGTGACGATACAGCAGGTTTATTTTTATCAGATCATGCTGGATGCTGGCTATGTCAAAGAAGGCCGGAACGCAAATTGCTGGAATCATTTGGCCATCGTGCGGCCAGCGCGCTTATAACAAACCCCAACGGAGCTCGGACGTCGTTCCTGGCGGCTCGCCAGGCAGCCCCCTTTTTTCGTCGCCCGGGCGCCGATGGCGAGCTCCATGATTTTCTCGAGCATGCGGGCGCAGCAACGACCGCAGGCCAACCAACGAGAAATGCTAACTGAGGTGTGAACCGTATGGCGCGTGCGATCACCGCTTGTCTCCTGCTTGTTTTGCTCGCCGGCGCAATGCTCGGCGACGAGCCGAAGAGCGCGCCAGGTGTCAAGCCTCATTGGGCCTACCAACCGCTTGTCCGCGCAACCATTCCGCAAAGCGCTAATCCAGCCCCTTCGCAGTGGGCGCACAATCCGATTGATTCCTTCGTTCTTGCCAAGCTTCGGGAGAATGGACTGGCGCCGTCGCCCTCGGCGGAGCCGCGCGCTTTATTGCGGCGCGTCTATTTCGACCTGATTGGTTTGCCGCCTACACCGGCCGAGATGGACGAATTCTTGCGTGACTATTTGGCAAAACCGCAAGCGGCCATCGAAAAGGTCGTCGATCGCCTGCTCGCTTCGCCCCATTATGGCGAGCGCTGGGCACGGCACTGGATGGATGTAGCCCATTTCGCGGAAAGCCATGGCAACGATCAAGACCGGCCCCGGCCCAACGCCTGGCCCTACCGCGATTACCTGATTCGCGCATTCAACGACGATAAGCCGTATGCCCGTTTCATCCGTGAGCAGATTGCCGGCGATGTGCTCTTTCCCGATGATCCGTGGGCAGTGACGGCCCTCGGATTCCTTTCCGCCGGGCCTTGGGACGAAAGCTCGCTCATGTGCATTGTGGACGACACCATGGACAAGAAAAACGCTCAGGTGCTCGACCGCGACGACATGCTGGTCACGGCCATGACTACCTTCGCCAGTTCCACGGTGCAATGCGCCCGCTGCCACGATCATAAGTTCGACCCAATTTCGCAAACGGATTACTACGCGCTGCAAGCCGTGTTCGCCGGCGTGGACCGGACCGAACGGCCATATGACCCCGACCCGAAGTTGTTTGCGCGCCGCCATGAATTGCGCGCGCGCAAAAAGCATCTGGAAAGCGATGCGGCAGCAAAGGATTTGCGCTCCGCCGATGCCGAGCGCCAGGTAGCGGAATGGGAAAAACAGTTTCGAGATCATGCAAATGTCTGGGCGACACTGCAACCATCTTCATTCTCTGCCGAGAACGGCACGAAGGCGGTCGTTCAAGCCGACGGGTCCATGCTCTGCGTGGGCCCGGCGCCGGAGAAAGACACTTATTTCATCACGACTCGTACCCAAGGCGCGGCGATCACTGCAATTCGACTCGAAGTGTTGACCGACCCAAGCCTGCCAAAGCAGGGACCGGGCCGGCAAGACAATGGCAATTTGCACTTGTCGGAATTCCGGGTCTTCCTGTTGCCGTCGCAGCCCGGCTTGCCGCCGATTCCGCTGAAAGTCAAACGGGCGAGCGCGGATTTCAATCAGGATGGCTGGCGCATCGAGCACGCACTCGACGGCAAAAAGGAATCCGCCTGGGGTATCTATCCTGAAGTCGGTAAGCCGCATTCGGCCGTGTTCGAGTTGGAACAGCCGCTAACAGCAGCACGCGGCGCCACGCTCCTGTTCTCGCTGGCACAATTACACGGTGGCCGGCATCTCATTGGCCGGCCACGCTTGTCGGCCACTTCGGCGAGCAATCCTGGCAATATCCACCCGCTGCCGAGTGAGGTCGCCGCCATCCTAGCAATCGAACCGGCCAAGCGCACGGCCGCCCAGCGCTTGCACTTGGCTCGCCATGTCTTGTTGCAAAAGGTCGAAGACGAACTCGCGGCGCTGCCGCCGCCGAAGATGGTCTACGCCGTGGCCAGCGAGTTCAAGCCTTCCAATAACTTCAAGCCGGCGCTCAAGCCGCGTCCGGTGAACGTGCTTCAACGCGGCGACATTCAGAAACCGTTGCAAGCCGCCGAGCCCGGAACACTCCGCTTCGTGAACGGACTCGATGGCCGCTTTCACCTCGCCAATCCTGATGACGAGGGCACCCGCCGGGCCGCCCTGGCCGACTGGCTGAGCGATCCAAAAAACGTGCTCGTCTGGCGCTCGATCGTCAACCGCATCTGGCATTACCACTTCGGCCGCGGCATCGTGGACACGCCCAACGACTTCGGCAAGATGGGCTCGGCGCCCACGCACCCGGAACTGCTCGACTGGCTGGCCGTTGAATTCCGTGACCACGGCGGCAGCTTCAAGTGGCTGCACAAGCTCATTATCATGAGTGCGGTGTATCAACAAACTTCCCAATTCGGAATTCGGAATTCGGAATTCGGAATGAAAGACGGACTGCAAGCCATTCCGCATTCAATCGATGCCGACAACCATCTTCTCTGGCGGATGAACAGCCGGCGGCTGGATGCGGAGTCGATCCGCGACACCATCTTGCAGATCAACGGCAAGCTCAACTGCACGATGGGCGGGCCGTCGGTGAAACAATTCAGTCAAACCCCTGGCATCCACGTGACGCCGAATGTCGATTACGCGCACTTCCCCGTGGACGATCCGGCCAATTATCGCCGCTGCATTTACCGCTTCATCTTTCGCACGCTGCCCGATCCCTTCCTGGAAGCGATGGACTGCCCCGATGCGTCGCAGCAAGCACCGGTGCGCAGCAGTTCGATCACGGCTCTGCAAGCGCTGTCGCTGCTGAACAACCCATTTATTGTGAGGCAATACGAGCACCTGGCCGCGCGATTGGAAAAAGAGGAATCGAGCCGCGCCGGCCAAATCCGCCTGCTCTACCAACTTGCGCTGGGCCGTGAGGCACGCGATCTAGAGATTGCGGCGCTGACGCGACACGCCGAGCGCTTTGGCCTGGCCAGCGCGTGCCGGGTGGTGCTCAATAGCAATGAGTTTCTCTTTGTGCCGTAGGTCCGGAGATTTCCCGCCGAGCTGATTCGTAATCCGTTTTGGCACGTTACTCCCTTTCCGCTTGCTCGTCTAGCTGGTGTTCCGCTACCATTTATCATTGTCATTCGCTTTGCCCGCCTTGGAGCAAGGAGTTGCCATGTCCGTTGGGTTCCGCTGGTTCGCAGTGCCGGTGCTGCTGCTAGCCGCATTGCCTGCCGTTGCTGCACCGCCGACGCAAGAGGAGATGAACAAGGCCGCCGGGGAACTGGGCGACAAGCGTTTTGCCGTGCGCGAGAAGGCGACCAAGCTGCTGTGGGAAGCCGGAGCGGCGGCGGAGCCAGCGCTGCGCAAGGCGCTGCAATCGGGCGATGCCGAGACGGTGCGCCGGGCGCAAGGGCTGCTTGAGAAATTCGAATGGGGCATCTATCCCGACACGCCGGCCGAGATTGTTCGCCTGATTTCTCAATTCAAAGGCGGCGACCAGGCGCAGCGCATTGAAGTCGTCTCGCAGCTCATCGCCCTGGGCCGTGGCGGGTTTGGCACGCTGCGCCGCCTGGCCAACATGACGGCAAACCCGGAAGAGCGCAAGGCTGTTTTCGACCAGATGTCAACCAAGGCGCAGCAAACGGTGCCGACGATGATTCTGGCCGGCGACCTGGCATTTGCCGAGGAATTGCTCGACCTGTGCCTCGCCGGCGAATCGGAGCAGGCGCCGGTCAATTACGCCGCTTATCAATACTTGCGCGGCAAGCTCGATGCCTCCATCGAGCGCTGGAAAAAAGAATTCCACGATCCGAAGCGCGATGCGAAGGCCGGCGAAGTGTTGATTCACCTGTATCGGATCAAGGGCGACCTAACCGCCGCCAAGAAGATCGCGGAGCAGATGGAAAACGACACTCTGCTCGAAAACGTGCTCTGGGAGTCGAACGATTGGAAGGGCCTGGCCAAGCTGATCCGCAAGCAAAGTGATGGCCAGCAGCGCGACGCGACAACCATTGGTGGTCAACTCGCCATTCTCGCCATGGCCGGCGACAACGAGGCCTACGAAAAATGGCTGCATGACGTGCGGAATCTTGTGCAGACCGAAGACACGTACAACTGGCTCTACGGAATCGAAGCCCTGCTGCTGAATGGCCGCGCCAACGAGGCCATGGACTTGCTGTTAGAGAAGAAGCGCACACCAAACATCACCTTTGATCTTTTGTGCGCCCAGTTGAAATTCCGCGAAGCGTTTGAACTCGCCCACACGGCCGAGAAGCTTGAAGGCGCGGAAGGGTTTTCACTGAAAGCCCACAAGGCCCGCGCGATGTACCTGCTCGGGCAGCGCGAGGAAGCGCTGCAACTTTTCGCGCAATTGGCCGCTGAGGAGCGCAAGCCCGAGGGAGTCCAGAATACTTTGGAACTCATCAAGATCCTGAACCGACTCTCCTTGCAGGAGCGGGCCGACGACGTTTGCGCCCAATATCTGAATCTGCTTGCGAAAGAGAACCGTTTCGACGCGTGGGAGCACATTCTGGACCCACTCTTCGGCAAAAACACCAGTCTTGCAATTGTCTGGTGGCGTTTCCTGGCCGAACGGGCGACGAAGGAGGAACCCGGCAGCATCATGAAGAAGGTGCGCGATCTGCTTGACGGCAAGCCTGTGGCTGATCGCGAAGAACTATGTCGCAACCTGGCTGATTGGACCGCGCCGCTCCGACAGAATGAATTCGCACCGCATCGGGAAGTGCCGAATCCGCCGGCGGATGCCGCCGATGCGGCCTCAGGCAAAATCGTTCCGCTTCTTTGTGCAGCGGAGGCGATGCGCATGGCCGGACAAGACGAAGCCGCACAGAATTATTTCGAAAAAGCGACCAAGGCCGGTGCTTCCGTCGTTGCCTGGATTCGCTTTGGCGATTTCCTGGCCGGCAAGAAGCGCTATGCCGAGGCGGCGCAGCAATACGCCAAGGCGGCCGGCCGGCAACCCGAGGAGCCGATTGCGCTCTTCTTGCAAGGCTGGGCGCTGCTCAAAGCCGGCAAGGAAGCCGAAGGCCGCCGTTGCCAGGAGTTGGCCCACTGGATGCCGCTGGGCAGCGAACAGATTCGCTTCGATTTTGCTGAGGAATTGGAGAAGCGGCACTTCACCGAGGCTGCCCGGCAGGAACGCGATTTCATCATGAAGACCGGCTGGTATCGCTACTGGTACGTGAGCAACCTGCTCAGCGAATTAGCCCGGCAGGCGGCAGCGCGCAAGGATTATGCTACCGCCGCGGCACTTTACCAGAAGTCGATCATCGGCTGCATGCGCATCGGAGCCACCTACATCGAGAATTCCGCCTATCTACTGGTGCCGCAGGTTCCGGTGCAATTCCGCATTCGCCAGCTGGTGGCCGAGGATAAGCTCGATGAGGCCGCCAAGGAAATTGCCGCCTGCCTCGAAGTGCTACCGGGGAACGTGGAGCTGGCCATCGGCCTGGTGCCGCAATTCGACAAGAACGGCCGCAAAAAAGAGGCCGATGACCTATATGCCAAGGTGCTTCGGCCCTACGAGGAGCTAAGCAAGCAGCATCCGCAAAGCGCTTACCTGCATAACGACGTGGCCTGGCTCGCCGCGAATTGCCGCCGCGATTTGGACAAGGCACTCGAACACGCCCAAGCCGCGGTCAAGCTCGAACCCAAGGCGGCGGGCTACATCGACACACTGGCCGAAGTCCACTTCCGCCGCGGCGAGAAGGAAAAAGCACAGGAGTGGATGAAGCAATGCATCGCGCTGAAGCCGCGCAATCCCTATTACCGCAAGCAGCTGGAGCGCTTCACGAAAGGCGATATCGAAAGCGATCCGCCGCCGGAAGTCGAGGATGATTGAGGTTTCTGGATTACCAGAATAGCATCGCGCTTGCTGCCGATTTGGCGAAGAAAACAGAGTAAGAGAAGCAATGAGATTAGGATTCCAACTCTTACTCCTACTCTTACTCTTCTGATCTGCTTTCGAGCGACGGAAAGGTTTCCGGAAGCGGATGTCATCCCAGGGGGGCGAGGGAGCCAGAGCCGCCTCCGGAAATTTCGGGGTACGCCAGATCGTTCCGGCACTTCGAGCTACGAGCCGCCAACTGGGAAACCGGGAACGAAACGGATTTGACCACCAAATCAACCGGCGAACATGTGCTTTTATTCTATCAAGTGGCACCGGTGATAGAAGTGGGGAGGCATCTTTTACGCCGAAGGCGTTGCATCCCATAGCCCAGGGTTGCGGCGATTCGCCGCTACCCCTGGGACGTCCGATGCAACCCTTTCAGGGTGGGCCGCGAGGAGATGCGGTTCCCTCCCCAGGGTAGCCGCGAAGCGCGGCAACCCTGGGCTACGATATCGAGCCCCATTGGGGTTCAGCCGACGCCAAGATTACCTTTCATTGCTTGATGGTTTTTTCGAAATCTCCGAGCTGATACTTTTCCGAACTCTTGCCCTGGCAAACAGCGTAGGCTAGGTAGACTCGTCGCGCAAGATGCTCTCGCGTGAAATACGGATCGCGGGTATCTTGGCAAAGTGATGACAGCCATCTGCAATTGCCGAGGATAATGTCATGGCCGCCGCACCCGAATCAAAATCTCTTCCAGGTCCGGGCACGCTAAGGAACTCCATGTCGCTGGTATTCGTCGTCGTCGCACTGGCGTTAGTGCTCGCCATCGGCGCTGCCATCACGACCGGATGTTTTCCGGCCAAGCCCCAGACGCAAGACCAGGACCAGAATCAAAAGGCCAATGGCGGCGATCTCCCGGCTGGATTAAAAGATCTGGCCGCCAAGCATTTCAGCAACTGGCCGGCCGGCCGCAAGCCCGACCTGGTGCTGGTGCTCTCCGGCGAGCAACATGGCTATACGCAGCCCTGCGGCTGCACGAAGCCGCTGGTGGGGGGTCTCGAGCGGCGCTACAACTTCATCAAGCTGCTGCGCGATACCGGGCTCCCGGTCGTCGCGGCCGACCTCGGCGACATGTACGCTACGGAAAAACTCAGCGAGCAGGCAATGATGAAATTTGGAATGACCTTGAAAGCACTGACGTTGATGGACTATTCGGCGATTTGTGTTGGCGATCACGAATTCCGCATCCCGCTCATAGATGGTCTGGCCAATACGGTACTCAACGATAAGCCGTCGTTCAAAATCCTCGTTGCCAATCTTACCAACAAAGGAGATGTGGCCGCTAATCTCGTAGAGGACGGGACGGTGACGAATACGAATGTAAAAGTGGGCTTCGTCGGCACGGTTGGCAAATCGGTCGAAGAGCAGATTCTCAAATTACCTTTCGCCATTAAGCCCAGGTTCGGCGACAATGCGCAGGTCCTGCCCGAGGTCATGCAAAAGCAGAATCCCGACATTCGCGTTTTGCTCTACCAAGGAACTCCCGAAGAGGCGAAAAACCTGCTCACCGGCCTTCCGAAGCTCGCGCCCAAGGCCCCGCTTCCGCATGTCATCCTGTGCCTATCGCCGCCGGAGTCTGATCCGTCGGGCGAAACCACCATCATCGCCAATTGTCAGGTTGCCCACGTCGGCCACAAAGGGAAATATGTGGGCGTGTTCGGCATCTTCCGCGAACCGGACGGCTCTTTGCTCTTGAAATACAACCAGGTGAAGCTCGACGATGAGTTCGAAACGCCGAAGGACAAGGCCGCCGACAGCCCGGTGATGAAGCTGCTCGAAGGCTACAGCAAGGACGTGAAGGACAAGAAGCTGATCAACCAGTGGCCGAAGGTCATGCACCAGATGCAGGTCACCTTCCCCAAAGAAAAGGTCGCCTATGTCGGTTCCGAGGCCTGCAAGAATTGCCACAATGCCGAATTTCAAATCTGGGACACCTCGAAGCACGCCGACGCCTTTACGGCGCTGGAAAATGCCAAGCGGCCCTCAAATCGCCAATTCGACCCGGAATGCGTGCGCTGCCACGTGGTGGGGTTCGATTACGAGACCGGCTACCTGGATGAGCAGCGCACGCCGAAATTCAAGGGCGTGGGCTGCGAGAACTGCCACGGCCCCGGCAGCCTGCACGTCAACCATCCGAAAGACGAGAAATTCCAGTTGGCCATGAGCCCGTGGAAGCGCAAGAAGCAAGATCGCCTGCCCGACAACAAGGTGGAAATTGCCATCGACAGCACCACCTGCCAGAAGTGTCACGATCTCGACAATGATCCGTACTTCAAATTCAAGGATTTCTGGCCCAAGATTGCCCACGGGCCGAATGCGAAGAAGAAGTAACCAGTCGCCGCTTGCGGCTTCGCCGGGCTCAAATTCTCCGGCAAAACCGCAAGCGGCATTTGCGTCTCTCCTATCTCTTTCGCTGTGCCTACATTTTCCTGAAAGAATCCGCTCGCTCGCCCGTATTATCTCCCATGAGAGAACCCCATGAGCGCAATGCCAACAACGCGTGCCAGCCTGCTCGTTCGTTTGCGCGATCCTGGCGACAACGACGCCTGGCGGCAATTCGTGCAGCTGTATGCCCCGGTGGTGTACGCATTCGCTCGGAAGCGGCAGCTTCAAGATGCCGATGCGGCCGACGTCACGCAGGAAGTGCTGCGCAGCGTCATGACCGCGGCACGGAAGCTAGATTACGACCCGGCCCGCGGCTCGTTCCGTGGCTGGCTCTTCACGGTCACGCGGAACAAGCTGCTCGACCTGCGCGAGAAGCAAAGCCGAGGCCAGGCGACGGGCGGAACATCGGCAAACGAAATGCTAGCACAGCAGCCGGCCCCGGAGGATGAGGCGATCTGGGACGAAGAATTTCGCCGGCATGTCTTCGCCGCGGCGGCGGAGCAGGTCCGGCAGGAATTTGAAGACGCTAGCTGGCAAGCGTTTTGGGCCACGGCCGTGGACGGCAAGAAGGCGCCGGAAGTCGCGCAGGCGCTTGGCCTTTCCGTGGGCGCAGTATACATCGCCAAGAGCCGCATTCAGGCAAGGCTGAAAGAGCGCGTGGCGGAAATTGTCGGTTCAGAGTGAGAGAATCATGATCGAACCCCGCAGCCTCGAAGACTCGGCTGCGGGCTTGCAAAGTTTGACCCCAAGCCCGCACGCGAGTCTTCGAGCGTGCGGGGTCGGATGCAAATCCATGTCCTTACCATCTTGCCCCGACCCCACTCAGCTTCGCAAGCTTCTCGACGGCAACCTCGCGCCGGAAGAGCAAGCGGTACTGTCGCAGCACGTCGATGCTTGCCCGCGCTGCCAGGCGGCCCTGGAGCAGATGTCGGCCGGACGCGAATCGTGGAACGACATCGCCCGGCAGTTAGCCGAACCACAAGAAGCTGCCGAGCCGGGCTTGGTAAACGCCATTAACCAACTTGAGGCTGAGGCCGACCGTTCCGAGACGACCGCCGAGCCGGCCGCCCACGCAGACGCCAAGCTCGAGTTTCTCGACCCACCGCAGAAACCGGGCGAGATCGGCCGGTTCGGGGATTATGAAATCCTCGAGCTCGTGGGCAGGGGCGGCATGGGCATCGTGCTGAAGGCCTTCGACCCGGAGCTGCGCCGGATCGTTGCCATCAAGGTGATGTCCCCGCTGCTGGCGAATACTGCCACGGCCCGAGCGCGCTTTCGCCGTGAAGCGCAAGCGGCCGCGGCCGTCACGCATGATCACATTGTCACGATTCATGCTGTCAAGGAAGCGAAGGGCCTACCGTACCTGGTGATGCAGTACATTGCCGGCCGGTCGCTGCAACAGCGCATCGATGATTGCGGGGCCATGGAACTGAAGGAAATCCTGCGCATCGGCATGCAAGCCGCCAGTGGCCTGGCGGCCGCCCATGCCCAGGGACTCGTGCACCGGGACATCAAGCCGGCGAACATCCTGCTGGAAAACGGCATCGAACGGGTGAAGATCACCGACTTCGGCCTCGCTCGCGCCACGGATGATGCCCGCGTCACCCAATCCGGCATCGTCACCGGCACACCGCAGTACATGTCGCCGGAGCAGGCCAGCGGCAAGAGCGTCGATCACCGAGCCGATTTGTTCAGCCTGGGCGGCGTCCTTTACGCGATGTGCACCGGCTACGCGCCATTCCGCGCGAGTTCCAGCATGGCCGTGCTTAAGAAAGTTTGCGACGAGACGCCGCGGCCGGTCCAGCAACTGAATAGCGAGATTCCCGACTGGCTCGTGGCCATTGTCGAAAAACTGATGGCCAAAAATCCGAACGATCGCTTCCAAAGCGCGCAAGAGGTTGCGAGTCTACTGGGCCAGCACCTGGCTCACATGCAACAGCCGGCTGTTTTTCCGGAGCCGCCCGGGGTGGCACGACCGGTGCCGAAGAAGAAGCGGCGCAGTGCGCCCTGGGCCATTATCGTCGTCGTTGGCCTCGTGCTGATGGCAGCATGCGCGGCGCCGCTTTTGTTGATCATGGCATTCTTTGGTTACAACACCGTGCAAGGACCAAGCGGCGGCAGCGTGAGCAGCGCTCAGGGAAGCGAATCTCATGCTGAGGCCGCAGTGCCGCCTGGCTGGCCAGGGACCTGGAAAGAGACGAGGGCCTCCAAGGCACCCGCTCGAACCGGGTTGACCGCGAAGACAATGGTTGCGCCGAACAAAGATACCGTTCTTCCGCCGGTGCCAGGCTTTATCGAAAAAGCTCCGGAGCCTAGCCGGGTGGTTTACCCTTCGCAGGAAACCGTCCTCAAAAAGTTCGACCCCAAGACCGACGAACCCCTAACGAAAGAAATTGAGGACCGCCACGTGTCGGTCGCGGATGGCGGCTGGCAAATATATGCGGCCAGGGCTCCATTCTTCGGCGGAAAGGCAAGCGATGTTCTTCTGTTCGAATTGCCGAAGCAAAAGGTCGGCAACTCCACGGTGCTGTTGCGCTTCAAGATGAAATCGGAACAGATTTTGATCCACGCCCACGTCGGCCTGACCGTGAATGGGTCAACGACCTGGCTTACTCCGCTGGTGAGCGGGACGACGGCCTGGAGACAATACGAAATTCGTAGCGAACACGCGAGCCCGGACCCTGCCGACATACAAGTTCGCGTCAACATCGACGGGACGGGAAGCGAGTGGCTGAAAGACGTGGAAGTGGCGACGATTCGCAATCCCCCCGCAAAGGCGCCGCCCGAAGCGAACTCAACCCAAGCTCCAGCAGCTCAGACAACGGAACCTGCCAAGCAAACCATCGTCAAGAAGTTCGACCCGAAGTCCGACAAGCCGCTTACGACTGCCGCCTTCAACCGCAAAGTCACCGAGAAGGACGGCGGCTGGCAGATTGAAGAGACCTTAATCTGGCAAGCCACTGACATTCAAAAAGTGCAGCGGCTCGAATTATTCGAACTGCGGCGGCCTGCCGTGGCGGGCCGAAAGGTAACGCTGCGCGCTCAGGTGAAAACGGAACAGAGCGGGCACGCTATCGAATTCACGGCGATGGCCGCCCTGGAGCTGGAAGCGGGACCAGTCGGCGCGGTAGCGAAAATCGGGCCGGTACGCCGCGGCGCCACGAATGGGCAAGAGTATGAAGTGAGCATCGACTGGCTGCGAACCACCGACCCGGAGACCCTGAAGATCAACGCCTTGATTGAAAACGGCGCAACAATGCTGATCAAAGACGTGGAAATCGTCACCACGCCGCTGCGCGAGGTGCCGGCGCCGGTAACGAGGGAAGCAACCAACGAAACCGTGCTCTTTCGCTTCACGCCGGACCAGAAGCCGATAACGACGGAACTCGGCTTCATCATCGTCAAGGCCGAAAAAGACGGCTGGCTCTTGAGCAACGGCATGCCCGGAAGTATTGACGATAACCTGGGCCCTCGAGTTCACCTGTTCGATTTGGCCAAACCGGACGTGGCCGGCCATCGCGTGACCATTCGTTGCAAGATCCGCAGCGAAAAAGTCACCTGGGCGCGTTTGTATTTGCGCGACGAGAGCGATATCAGTCAGCTGGCAGCGGGTCGCAAGGTAGAGGGCACTACGAACTGGACGGAGTATGAGTTCTCGGAAGATTGCCCATTGAATTTTCACCCCGAGCGCCTGGGCGTGGATGCCGGGCTGAGTACCGGCTCTGTCTGGATCAAGGATTTGCAGATCGTGAAATCACCATCGGCCGAGTTTCTCGAATTGCAGCGCCTTCAAGGAAGCTGGCAGGCTGTTGAAGGCACAGACGACGGGAAGCCATTGACGGAAGAACAACTGAAGGGCTGGAAAATCTCAGTCACTGATCGTGGCTTCGCGCTCGAGAAAGCGGGGGGTATTTCCAAAGGCGAGATCAGCTGGCTCAAACTGAATAGCGTTCCGCACGAGTGCAGTATTCTCCCGACCAAGCGTGGGGGCAACCTATTTCTGCTCTACGATTTGGAGGGCGACACCTGGAAAGTGTGCGGCACCATACCGGGCATCATCGTTCCTTCGTTCGATGCGCCCGCCGGAAGCAAGCGCTGGCTGGTTACCTTCAAGCGCTCACCCGCCAGCAAACCGGCCGGCAAGGAAACCCTCCTCAAGAAGTTCGATCCGAAGACCGACAAGCCAATCTCGAAACAAGTCGGCAACCGGAAAGTCACCGTGGACGGCGAGGAATGGAAGATCGAGCTGCTCGGCGAGCAAGAATTGGGGCGTCTGGATGATGTCACCCAGGTGCACCTCTTCGAGGTTCCGGGACCGGCGAACGAGCCGAGCCGCATCACGTTGCGGTTCAAGGTTCGAACGGAGGAAATCGGCGACGCGCGTTTCGACGTTCATTTGCGATACTTGAATCTCGACGATCTCGTGTTCAAAGGCCGGAAATTCGAGGGCTCGACGAACTGGTCCAGCTACGAGATATCTTGGGACGCCAGTAAGCTGCAGACACCAGATGCAGTGGCACTCGATCTTCTGATGCGCGCCAAGGACGCTACGACAATAGCAACCATTTGGCTCAAAGACGTGGAGCTGGTGAAGACGCCGCTCCCGGGCGAAAAGAAGCCACAATAACCCCGCACGCTCGCAGACTCGCGTGCGGGCTTGGGGGAGAATCCAAGCCCGTAGCCGAGTCTTCGAGGCGGCGGGGTTACGTCAGGAACGCCACGTTGTCGAAATACACCTTCTCTCCCGCGAACTTCTGCGCGGCCGCGTCCCACGGGAAGTGAATGATAATCACCAGCTTCAGGGCCTTGCCGGTTGGCGGCTGGCTGGCCCATTCGCCCAAGTGTGTGCCAGTCATGTCGGCCACTTCAATTACGCCCTGCGGGCCGATGACGATGTCGCGCAGTTGAAACTTCACGTCGGGAAATGCTTTCAGAAATGTGGTGTAAAACTCCGTCGCCCCGGCATGGCCTTCCCAGCGCTGCCCCGTCGGCACGACTTCGTACACGCAAGTCGGCGACAGCGTCTGCAGCAACCCGGCTATGTCGCGATTGTCTTCGGCAATGGAGTGCTGAATCCAGAGCCGGCGAATCTTCGCATAGAGTTCCGGCGTGATCGTCAGCCCAAGCTGCTGCCGGGCGGAATCGGCTATTGACGAGTCCATGTATCACCTTTCGTCAGGACGAGGCCGCACTGAAACTCCGGCCCGATATTTCTTTTTGCCAGTGCGGTTTTGTTGCCGGGCATCTCGGTGTTTCAGCTCGCGCTCCGAATTCCAGGGCACTTTAACCGAGACTTCATACTTCCTTCATGGCTCGCCAATCTGCGATTTTATAATCGTCATCGTCATTCTGCATCGTTTGTCCCCGGGTCACTCAGGAGTCAACGTCATGAAACGGAAGGCATTCACGCTCATTGAACTGTTGGTGGTGATTGCGATCATCGCCATCCTCATCGGCCTGTTGCTGCCGGCCGTGCAAAAGGTACGGGCGGCGGCTGCGCGAATTCAGTGCGAGAACAACCTGAAGCAACTCGGCCTGGCCGCCCACAACTACCATGACACTTATGGCCGGCTCCCGCCCGGCATCAACCTCCCGGTCTCAAATCAATCGGGCGCCCTATTTCCCTCCGATTGGGAGCTATCACAAGGCATTTACAGTTATCCACCTGTACCGGGCCAATTCTTCAGCCTGTTTGAAGCACTGTTGCCGTTCTTCGAGCAGGATAACCTGCAAAAGAACCTGAACTTCAGCCAGCGTGAATACATTAACTGCAACGGCCCGAATTCCTATGGCGCGCAGGTCATCAAGATCCTGATTTGCCCTTCGGACATGATGCCGCAAGGGAATGTTACCGTCTATCAGAATCAGTATTACTTCGGCATGAACAGCTATGGGGGAAACGGTGGCACCTATGCCTACTATTACGATTTCGGCAAACTGAAGTCCGATGGCATCTTCTTCATCAACAGCACCATTAATATTCAGCAAATCACGGATGGCACGGCGAACACGGTCATGTTTGGCGAACGGTATCACTACGACAAGGGTTGGACTTCCGGCTCAACCAACATCGGCAATCTGGGCGGCTGGGCGTGGGCCAATTTCAACGCGACCGAGGACTACATCCTCAGTGCCCGCGTTCCCATTAACTACACCATTCCGGCCGGGCAGCCAAATCCTCCTTCCTTCACGTACACCGACCCGCGCATTTGTGCGTTCGGCAGCGGCCACACCGGCGGCGCCAACTTCGGCTTGTGCGACGGTTCCGTCCGCTTCATTCCAGACTCCACGGACCTGGCCACGCTCCAGGCCCTTTGCACGCGCAACGGGGGCGAGCCGGTGACCGTGCCGGGTAACTAGTAGAGCTTCCACGCTTATTTGGCGGGCCGTTAGCCCGAAGCGCAAGCGAGGGCGTTTACTCTTTTCCTCGCTTGCGCTTCGGGTTAACCAACCGATTTAAGCACTTGCTTGCCAACTGTCTAACTGTGAACGTCTCGCCGCTTTTGGATTTTCGGCTGAATCGAGAGGAGCATCCCAAGAGCGGCGACCACTCATTGCACCCCTGTCAGCATTGGAATCGAACGGAGATGCACTCCATGAGACGAACATTTCGGCCGGTCTTCTGCGCATTGTTCGGTCTGGCAGTTTTGACACTGTGCAGCTGCGGCAAAACCAGGCCGCCGTCGCTCACGGAAGTGGAAGGAATGGTCCTTTTGAACGGTAAACCGCTCCCAAACGCCCAGGTGGAATTCCAGCCCGAACTGCCCAAGTGGAAAGGCGAGTACAATTCGTTCGCGACCACCGACGAAAACGGCCATTTCCAAATGGTCTGCGGCCACATGCAGCAGGCCGGCGCCGCGGTTGGCAAGCATCGCGTGCTCGTTTCCGAGCCGCCGGTTCCAAGCGAGTATCGCAGCTTGGACGGCCAAACGCGCGAGAAGTACACTCGCTATCTGGCCGGCCTGCAAAATCGGCCGATCCCGCCCGAGTACGGCACCGCGAACACGACTCCGCTTACCATTGAAGTGACGGCAGACAAGAAGACGTACAATCTTGATTTGAAGCGGTAACAGGACAAAAATACTTCCCGCGCCTCGGGCTTTGCCGCATAAACCGAAATCCGAATATCGAGATCTTGCTGGTTCCCACGCTAGGGGCGTGGGAACGAGTAGAAAAACGGTCGCCACCAGCTGTAATAATTGCGACCTCACTTCGCCGGCAGGCTGCCCTTCCAGCCGGCGTGCAGTTGCTTGGCCAGCTTCTTCACAATCTCGGCATGCTTCGGGTCGCCGGCCAGGTTCACGAATTCCTGCGGGTCGGTGTCGTGGTCGTAGAGTTCCACGCCCTTCGTGCCATCGTCCCATTCGGTGTAACGCCATTTTTCGGTGCGCAGCGAGCGGCCCTGGGCGCCGGGGTTCTTGGCATTGCCGCGCAATACCTGCGTGAACGCGCCGCTTTTCCATTCGCGATTCGGATTGTCGAGCAACGGCTTCAGGCTGATGCCTTCCAGGTCGTTCGCCACCGGCAGGCTGCAAAGGTCAACCAACGTGGGGTAAATGTCCACGAACTCAGTAAGCCGGGGCGAGG